>Ga0310123_10001807_pt1 | contig 17493 bp, 15 predicted proteins | sample CB6_AW_1057_MG_FD_203505 | JGI IMG/M metagenome (GOLD analysis project Ga0310123, IMG submission 203505) | Marine microbial communities from Western Arctic Ocean, Canada - CB6_AW_1057 | ecosystem: Environmental > Aquatic > Marine > Oceanic | place: Canada: Western Arctic Ocean | collected... | reverse complement strand
CGCCAGTGCCTCGCTGGCAATAGCAGCCGCCCGCGCATCAGGATACATCGGGTTGCATTCAGCAAGCAATGCAGTCACGTCAATTCCTCGCCGGTCTCCTTCGGATAGCAGATAACCGGCGATACCCGAAACAATGCCCTGCTCCATACGGGTCACCCCAGCCTGCCCAAGCCTCTTGCGTCCTTGCGGATGGCTCGCCACACCCCACAAGTCGCTATCTTTCTTCTCGCCGAGTTCCGCCCCGACTATCCCATCGATGATGATCAGTCGGTCGAACCGGCCCTCGGTGAACCATTCAAGTACGGTCTCAGCGAACTTGACATCGTATGCGGAAGGGAACTGAATCTCAGAGGTGAACACACCCACGCCATCTCCCTCATACACTCGGACAGGATGCTTGGGAATACTGTCGTGAACCAAGGCCATTGCAGGGAACTCGTCGTCGAGAACTGTACCCAGTTGTTTGAGGTCAAGCGCGCGAATCAAATGACTAGCAGCGATAACACCGACCATGCCTGTTGAGGAGAAGCCACAGACGGCCACGCCACCCGTCTTTGATGCGTCAGCACCAGCGTGCGGCACCAATTCATACCCCGGCCGCTCCTCAGACATCGGTCCCACCCGTATCACTGTCTGTCATGAACCCGTCGCTCACTCGTAGGATTCCCAATCTTCCTCATCTGGGTACTTGTACCACCAAACTCCGACCTCGTCCTTCCACCATTCAACGCCATCATCATCGACGTGATAGTCCTCATCCTTGGTGTAGTCCCACTCTTCATCCACGCCCTCTGATTCGTCATGATCTTCATCCCACGACATGTCGCCAGAACGTACGGGTGAAGCGATGAATTCGTCTTCATCTGATGGGGTGTATGGCCCATCTGGTGATTTCTTTGGCCTGTCCTTTGCCTTGCTAGAGCCGATAGTGGTCAATTCCTCTAATGAGCGGCCAGATGGCAATTTTCCACGCGCTGCTGCTGCCTTTGAGCGTGGACCCGGTGCATCGTCAGGGTCCCAATCTTCGTCTTCATCAGGCTCTTCTTCCTCGCGGCGAGCGACTGTCATTCGCCAGCCAACAACTCCAATGCCGCCAAACAGGGCAATTGCAATGAGCACGAATAGCCATGATGGCAAGCCACCACCATCTGGATCACCTGAACCGCCAGTATTGACATCATCTCCCTCATCATGCATCGTGAAAGAGAACGAGAATGAAACATCATTGGGGTCCCAGTCGGTTGCACTCATGCCAATACCGATGTCGATTGTGCCATTAGTCGGTGTTCCGCTTGTTGCAGCCCAGAATGTGGGTTCCATCGTGAAAGTCAAGTTGTCGGATGCACCAACCATTTCGGTACTGGAAAGGTCAATGTCGATTGTAGGAATTTCATTGGATTGAGAAGTGCTGATTGCTAGCCAAACCGTGGTATCATTCGGATTGTAGAAAGTACACGTCTGCGTATACTGGCTTGCATCGTCCCAGACATCCCTTGCATCATCGGAAATAGTCCAATTGTCCTTCACGCAACTCACGGTGACATCCTGCAGTTCAGGGTCGGGCTCAGGTCCACCGGGTCCTCCCCCTTCTTCGGTAGGCGGTAGGATAACCACTTCAAGTGCTGAAGCAGGCATGTTCAGCCACCAGGGCGGTGATACGCCAAGTGACAACTCGCCGCCAAGTGGGTAATCGACGTTGATGCTGGTAGCCCCATTGGAATCAGGAATCAAGGTGCCTGAACCCGCAGATACTCCATTGGATGCGTTGCCAATGACCCAAGCAACGTCCATCCCAGCGAGGACTGACTGTTCCGCGCTGTTATCGGTTGTGAAGGCGATACTGACCACACCCCTCCCTTGGGAATCCAAATGCAAAGGAGATGGAGTCGCAGATAGAGAGGCATCAACCGTTACAACGCCGTCTACAGACGCGCTGACTGCCGCAATAGGTTGGTCCTGCGCACCCCACAAACCACCATCCCATTCGACAAAGAAGGTCACCTCACCTCCAATCGCACCGAATTCAGCAATCGCCTCCAACCAATCGTTCTTCGGGAAGACAACGCGGCCTTGTCCATTGGTCACTACTGGAGATGAGAATAGTTCGTTGCCTCCTTGCTCAAGGCCGAGAGTAATCATTTCTCCACTAAGGACTTCGCCCTCACTTGAAAGATTGACTTCGATCACTAGCGAATGACCTGCATGGATATTGGCGCCGCTATGTGTACCATCATCGTAGAAGCCGTCGGCGGTCAACGTCATGGTCATCTCACTGCTTCGAATACTGTTGTTGAACGAATATGCTGGCCCTGATGTCGTCACATTCCACCACGCATTATCGCTGGTATCTACCGCCACAGCTGCTGCCCAATGACTCAAGCCATCGGCCAAACCGGTTTCCTGCATGTCGGTGGTATCATCCAATGCTGAAATATTGGCGTAAGGTGTCAAGCCGCTGGCATTGCTGAATGCCGAGGTCTCAAGGAAAATCAGTGTATATGCCACGTCTGAATCGGCAGAGGGAACCCATGACAGATTGAGCGAGCCGCCCCAATCATTCGGTGTGTCAAATAGGCTCACTACAGGAGCGTCAGGTGGTGTTACATCGATTACTGGGGGAACATCTGGAACGTCGACATCGACGAAGTTGGAAAGTTGTGAGTAAATATCGTTCTCATGGACAGAGCGCACGGCATAAGTGAAATTGGTGTTGACGATATTGTTGGAGTCGTTATATCCCCAATCAGCCGCCGGAGGAGTTGCTAATGGCTGCGTCATATCGAATATGCCACCTTGCTCAACCCTAAACAATTGATATTCGATCAAATCGGGGTAGTTAGGAGCCATGTTGGTCCACATCAGAACCACTGCTGTATGGTCAAAACTCCACACTGAGAGTTCAGGAGCGGGAGGTGGTGGGACTTCACTGCCGGCTGTCCATCCTAGGCTCAAGGAATCGAGAGTGATGTTGCCGTCATGAGTTGAGGTGAAGTTGAGGGGTATCTCAAACATCGTGCTGCTATTACCGAGTTCCATGAATGGATTCAAGGAACTGGATAGATTACCATAGGGTCCATCCTCTACAATTAAAGTCACACTGTAGGTAATGTTCAGATTGCTTTGAGAGACCGTTCCTGCTCCGCTAGTTCGGGCCGCAGGCATGACTTGCGCCCACTCGATAACGAAGTCGTCCGTTGTAGTGGGAAGCGATGCTAGGCTGGATGAAAGCAGCGTCGAAATGTTGCCTTCATCAATCCAATCGATGGGTGACACTGCTCCATTTCCATCCCCAGCATAACCAGACATTCCGCCCTCTGCCACACCATTGCCATTGAGGTCCCATTCTACGGTATGCCAACCTCCAAGCCACAATCCAGGACTGCTCTCACCACTCACTGCCAACTGCTCTGGCAGTCCGTCACCATCAAGGTCAGCGACGGCTATGTCGCGTGGCGAAGTGTGTGGCCTCAGAGTGGCTTGCTGCGCACCCAAAGAGCCGGTCGAGTTGAAGCCGAATACATCCAACTGACCGGTGAAGGTAGCGTCGTTATTGTCTGGTGCTCCGGCAATTGCAAGCAGCAATGAGATACTGCCGCTACGGTCATAATCTGACATGCTGAAATTATCAGAAATTATGCCATTCAGGGATTGTGTCACCCATTGTGTGCCATCATATGTAGCGGAACAACCACCACTTGAGGTCGGACCAAGCAAGTCATCGCTGCCGTCTTGATTGAAGTCGAAAACCTGCATGGTGCCACCCATGCATTCGATATTGTCGTCGGAGATTACCAATTGACTTGAAGAATAATTGTAGAAGGTGTTGTAGTTGGACATCGCGCCGGGCTCAGATATTGCTATGGTTTTGCCTGAACCATAGAAACTGCCTATTGCAAGACTGGACAGAGTAACCTGTGGCATTCCACTGCCGCTTGATACCGCTGTTGGGACAGCGGAGGTGAACGAGCCACCGCTGAAGATATTGACACCAAGGTCCCCTGTGGTATTGACATAAATCCAATCGGCCTGCCCATCAGCATCCATGTCAGAAAGGGCACCATCAGCGAACTCTCCTCCTATCGAATGATTCATTGGGCTCTGCCACGAATTGGTTCCAGACAGATGAATGCAGATGTTCTCATCGTCACTGGCGATAGCCACCACATCAGAACTGCCATCACCATCAATATCGCCGGTGACCAACCTTTCTGCTCCCTCGCAAGTTGGTACCCAACTGGTCGAAAGGCCACCAGCGGCTGTCCAATCAGTCCAACCAAAGTGTGGCCATGCAGTTCCATTGGTGCCAGAGTGGTCTCGAACGAGGAATACTGGTTCGGGTAGATTATCGCCGTCCATGTCGGCTGTGTGCAAATCGGTAATATCGCCAACTGCAAGGAAGTCTCCGCCAAAGTCAGGTGCGAACTCAACCGTGAGTTCACTGGCACTGAGCATCGCTAGGTGAGGCAACTTCCACGCCTCAAGGCTGTTCCATGATTGATTACCACTGACTGAGGTGTCAGCTGACAGAGAGTCATCGACGAAGCGATGTTGCTCTCCGAGTTTGCCTGCTCCTGCGCCGACAAATCCCCATTCATATTGCATGTCGTCGCCAATGTCGAGCAGGACTGTGCCAGGAGAAGGGTCGCTTGCATCGTAGGTCACCTCAAAAGTGGATTGTGTGAGTGTCGTGTTGCGATATACACTGACGTTTACCGAATTGACTGTTGATGAATCCAATTCAAGTTCTACTGACTGCGACCCATCAGAGAACAAATTTATCGGATTTGAATGGAAATTGGCCGAAACTATAGGGGAAAGTGGGATAAATGCGAGTAAAAGCAGTACTGCGAGCCAAAACGAGCGCGAAGCGCTCGGCGAATTACGCGCATGCGGGGGGGCCATCTGTCGCCTCTCAACGCTCCGGTGGTTAAGTCGCCTTCGGCGACATGAGGGTTTTGGAGCCGTCAGCAGGGGGTAAAGAGGCCCTCCAAAGAAGTTAGAATTCAATCCAAGATGATGACTCCTGCTCAAACCTACTTTCCTACGTAGCCCATTATTCGCCTTCAGAGGGGCGTTAAGGAAAGTTAGCACAGCAACGATTAAAGTAACCCGGCCACTGGTTGGAAAAGGTCAGGTGACGACTTAATGGCTGGTTCAGAAGGGGCAGTAGAGAGTCGTGTGCTGATTACAGTAGGCAAAGTCGATATTGACATTACTGGCTCACAAAGAGAGGTCGATGCAAAGATGATGAAAATCAGTGAAGGAGAAGAGTGGTCGACCGCTCTTGCCAAAGTTCGTTCCGCTCGCGAAGCAGCCATCTCAGCCGCAATGGAGGCAGCGAAGAAACACGGATTACCGGAGCGTGGTTCCTCCTTCAACGCGCTAATCAATAACAGCAGCCTGACAAAGAAACCTGACCAAGTTCTTGCCGCCATCCACTACCTGCGTGATGTCGAAGGTGTCAATGATTCACCACCAAGAGTACTAAAGAAACTCTTCGATGATGCTGGACTTGAATCCCCTGACAATCTCTCTCTGTATCTGAATCGGCTACACGAACGCGGATTCGTGTCTTACCCACCGGGTGGTTCCGAAAAGAACCGATTTGCAGTACTCACTCCTGAGGGACGAGCGCATCTGGACCGACGTTCCAGTTCTTGAGGTTCTGACATGGCCGACATCAGGCCCGGTGCCGACCTTTCCTTCCAGTCCTTCATCGGGGCTGACTTACGTGGGCTGAATCTTGCAGGGGCTAACCTGCGTCGAGCCATCCTAGACGGAGCTGACCTGACCGGTGCAAACCTCTCGGGGGCTGACCTGCGTGAAGCCTCGATGGTTGGGACTGATCTCTCCAAAGCGACCCTCGATAATGCTGACCTGCGTAATGCAAAGGCAACTAAGGCCCGATTTGGTTTGGCTAACCTGCAAAATGCGAGATTGGATAGCGCAGATTTGCGAGGAATTAGAGGGCGTTATGCAGTGTGGCGAGGAGCCAATTGGTGGGATGCGAAATTGGACGAAGGACTTGAAAAAGCCCTCGATAAGAAATGGCCGCGAGAGTCCTGACTTTTCATTGTCGGATTGCTCTCTACGCCGTTTGCAAATCCACAGGTAATGCAGCGCGTCCAGATGCGAACATCAGCGGTAGGAATATGATGGCCATACATGTCAAACTGCAGAATGACATGATTACTCCAGTCAATCCAAAAGTAGTGGACAGAATACTTGGAAGATGGGAGGCAGCGTCGTACATTACCCAACTCCCCCACAAGCCAGCAGCCGTGTATAATCCGGCACCACCGCCACCAACATAGATGCCGATTCTATTACGGCGAATGAGGAAAAATGCGCCGACTGCGAAGCAAAGGGTTACGATAACCTCCACGAGGCCGAGCACTGTGAAGTAGTTTGTATCGTATAGAGTGTCAGACCATTGTCGCATGTCCTCAAGGGTCACTTCGATATCTGTTCCTTCAAATCCATCAATCATCATTTGCAGTTCTGCGTCGGTCGGTTCATCAGAAACTAGATTTGTAAATGCATTGTAAGAAGTCAGTATTGCGCCAATAATCAGGATGACCGCAGCAACGGTAACCATAGCGGCATTAGGTTGCACCTCAATCTCGGGTGCGACTGGTGCTGCTGGTGCATCATCACTTGACGGAGGTAGCCAGACTGACCCGATTTCATCCTCATCCATGCCGCTCCGCGGCATCAGGCACACCTTCAATCCTCGGTGCAGGCTCGCAATGCTTCGGCGATTTCATCGGGTATCGGTATTGACTCGAAGGTGTCCAAATCCACGCAAACCGTGACTACCATGCCCCTCCAAGTCACTGTTCCATTCTGGTCCTCAAATCGATATCGCCAAGTCGTGGATTTGCTGCCGACCTTCTCAATCCAAAGTGTGCAGACAATTTCATCACCGTAGCGCAGCGGTGCAACGTGGTCTGCTTCAGTCCGCACCGCCGGGAATCCTAGCCGCCGCTCCAGAGTGAGGGTTGGATAGTCAATTCCACAAATCTGCTGCCAAGATTCCTCAAAGAAACGGTGTGCAATATCGAAATATTGTGGATAGAACACGACGGCTGCAACGTCAAGCATCGGCCAATCAACACGCCTACGCAATACCACTGCCATGGCTACGCCGCGCCGAACACGGCCAATCAATATGGCGGACCCACCGCGATTCGAACACGGGTTTGAGGCTCCGCAAGCCCCAGTGATATCCAGGCTACACTATGGGTCCAGCGAGGCGGCGACTCGGCGCCTTGACTTAACCCAAACGGTTGTCCATCAGTTCAATCTGATAGCACGTAGACCCGCTTGCCAGTCATTCGGTCTTGCGACCAGGAGAGTTCCTTGCAATGTCGGGGGATGAAGAATCCGACCTTTCTGGGGGTCAATCCATGATTTTTCATTCGTCTCTCTATCGATAACCACGCTACTATTTGACTCGCTGTGCATCCTGGGTTGAAACTGACAAAACTCAGTATCTCTTCTCGGAGGCGGCGGAGCCTCGCCGCCTTCTGTGTACCTTTGGCCATGGTAATACTCAGTGTTCGACGGTATATGAGGGAAGAATGGGGGCGACCCGGGACCCCCCGACCAAAAATACACTCAAAATAGCGGGAGAACGGTTTTCCAGCGTGGCTCAGCCAACTTCTTCGCTTTAGGTCCGTCCCGTGGATTGCCGGTCTTGTGGACCAAGATGCCATGCATACCATGCACACTGAACTTGATACGGGCCTCAACTACTCGATCACGCTCAGCCATAGCAAGCGCATCATCATCGAGTTCGATGGAGGCCAACGTGCCATCTGAGCCCTCATTTGAGAGTTCGATTGTTGAGCCGGCCAATCGCACACGCGGAGAAAAATCGTGGTCATCTGGGTTGTCCATCCAGACATCCAAATCCAACACGACTCGGTCACGCGCTGTGACCTTGCGAATGTTAACAGAAGTGACCATCGAAGGGTCCCACCAATCTCCGGTTCAAATCGGTTGCGCGTGCATAATCAGACGCCAACCTCACTGATTCTAGGCACCAGCATGGTGAATACAATCTCCAATTCCCAGTTGTTGCCACCATCTGGGTCCATATCGTCAATCAAGAAGTCAGGATCAGCCTCCTCAGCTACAATCACCCACTGCCACTGCCCTTGACCGAACCTGTGGCCGGTTTCATTGAGCAACATCTCCATCAGTTGGTCAAGCGAATCTGCGGTGTAATTGTCCCGTGCTTCAGGCCAAGTATTCATTGCGTTCCGCTCGATGCTGGCGGTAGAGTTTCGAGTGACATTCTCCTGCTGGGTGCGCACGGTGCTTGTCCATCCGTCATTAGCAAGTGTGACCGTGAGCGAGAAATTGTCCTGCGGCTGGGTGAACGGAAGGATATCCATCTCAAGCGTCAGCGTGGCGTTCACCGAGTACAATCGGCCACCCTCACTTGGAAAGTGGAGAATCGTATGTGAATCGCCTTGGTCAAGATATCCATTCCAATCGAGGCTAATGCGGTGCTCCTCCCAGATTACCTGCCATGTTCGAGGAAGCACGTTAATAGTCCAAGTTCGGATTACTGTCGCTTCCTTGTCATCGATAACTGTCAGCGAACCCGAATATTCTCCTGAAACCGCCGGAGTGATGGTGATTTCAGAGCCGGTCATATCCACATCATTCTTCGGGTCGCCATCGTTGTCAGAATCAACGCTCCAATCGAAATCCCACTGGAATGTGAGAACACCGCCCTCTGGATCGAATGAGGACGAGGCATCCATCACCACCACGTCACCGGTTCTGACAGCAACCGGCATAGAGAGCAATATCTCGGGGAATCCATTGACGAAAATGGTGGTCGTAGTGGAATCTTCGCCACCTTGGTCGTTCACCGCAGTTACCGCCACCTCGTATACTCCGGGCAAATCATAGGTGTGACTGGTGTAACCCTGAACGGTCTCAATCTGAATCCCATCGCCGAAATGCCACCGATATGATACCATCATCGTACCATCGGGGGTAGAGGTTTCACGCGCATCGAAATTCACCGAGTCGCCAGCGTCGACTTGTGTCCTGTCTGCCGACATTCTCGCGCTGGGGTCAGGCGGCCCCATCACGCTGGTGCAACCAGATAGTATCGGGGCGAGCAATAAAACAACGAGCAGGTTGGCCATCGCTGTACGAGACCGCAGAATGCTGCCTATATGCTCTGTCATGGGCATACGACGCCAACCCGGTCCTTGAAAGCGTGACGGATAGATGACCCCCCCTAAAGGTCAGTTCAGCCCTCATCGTTCAATTCCGCCAAATCATCGGGCATATCGTCATCTCCAAGCGGCACTTCGACCTGAGAATAGGCATCACCGTCTCCTGCTGGTGAATCGATGCTGGCCTGCGTTAGGTGGGAATCTGAATCCGCCAAATCAATCGGTTCACTGGTGGCCATATCGTAGTGACTTACCATGCCTTCCTCAGCCAACAAATCCTCCGCATCAGCATCCCCAGCATCAAACTCGACCGGGGCTTCTTTCACTAAATCAGCAGCGCGTGGAGACTCATCGGGAGCATTGAGAGCATCGAAGGCTGATTCGGCAACAACGTCCATCGCATCTGCATACTCTTCGCGCAACGCCGCTTCGGCGACCTCGTCCATGCTTGGACTCGCTTCTTCGGTCGCCTTGCGGCGTGAGCGAAACAACCTATCAAAGAGCCCCATAACAGGGCCAAGGTGGCCAATAGGGATTGGGTTTGCGGCGACAATGTTCAATGTGCGAGAGTTCAAACAGCGTCGCTGTTCGGCTCACTTCAATGGCGCATGACCCTCTCGCAGGACACCGAGTTCTCGGATTTGACCTCGAGACGACTGGTTTCTCTCCACAGAATGACAGAATCATTCAGTACGCCCTTATCGGTTGTGACGAGAGCGGAGAGGAAGTTCATCTGGAATCGCTGATAAATCCACAACGTGACATTCCTATCGAATCAACGCGGGTGCATGGAATAGTTGAGGCTGATGTTCGAGGTGAAGATACCTTCAACGTGCATGTTCAAAAAATTGCTGATGCAATGAATGGGGCCGTGATAGTCGGCCACAATATTGAGCGGTTTGACTGGCCATTTCTCAAAATGGAATTTACTCGCGCAGGCGCGTTGATGCCGGAACCCCTAGCAATAATCGATACGCTAACCATCGCCAGGCGACTCAAATTACCTCGAAATCACAAACTCGGCACCTTGTGTAAGAGATTTGACATCCCGCTGGTAAACGCTCACACCGCCGCAGCAGACGCGGCGGCGACTCTCGCACTACTATGGGAAATCATCCGCAGACACCCGCAACCGTTCCGCCGCGAAGTGCAGGACATCCCGGTATGGGCAAGTGGAGGTGGAACTGGGAGTACGAGTAGTCTTGGGCCGGATGTTGATGACTTACCAGTCATTCCCGGCAGTCAAGGTTGGTTACGCCGTGTCGAATCTGGCTTGGTTATCGGGAGAGGGAGGCACCGGGGCCGTACGGTCAGCGATATCTCAACCCTAGACCCAGCCTACATCTCCTGGCTCAAGTCTGCCGCCAGCCCCATCGACGAGGGAGCAAGCCAAGAATTGCAAAAGGCACTGAACTGATCAGGACAGTTCTACACTACGCCTGATTGCATAGGGAAGTATTCCCACCATGGCGATTATTGAGACAATGATGCCGAGCAGATAGAGCAGCATCCCGGCAGAGAGGTGTGTAGTATCCACTGCTGGCAGCGGAAGTCCGAACATACCACCAGCAAGCAAAAACAGACCGATGGCAGTAACCGACCAGACGATGACCAAAGTCAGCAGTATCTCAACAAATAACATGCAGGCTGCAGACAGTGACTTACCCCAACTTAACAATTCTATGACACCGTCATCCTCCGAACGAACACTGCGCTCGTGCATACCCTGATTCACGCTGAAAATAATGACTTGCAGCAATCCAATCAAAGTTACTACTAATGCCAATAACGCAAGAAGGAATTGTATTGCTAGGCCACCGCCACCTGAAATCGATTCAGCGGCATAGGGTGCACTGACCAGCAACACCGCTGCGAGCCCAAGTGCAGGGAGGGCGTTGAGAATAGCGGATAGCCCCATCGTGAGTGTCTTGAATCCGGCAAATAGACTGGAGATGGCGAAGGTTGCATCTTTCGCATCCCAACCAGACTCAATTTCCTGTTTTTTGGACTTGAAATCCTTCGAGGAACTTTTCTCAAAATAGCGGTCCCACTCGGCTCCTTCGACTCGGTCTCTACCGGTCATAGTAGGGCGGCGAACTGCGAAGCCACCGAAGCGACCTTCATCTTCGCCAACCTCGTCAACGACCTCGTCATACCATTCGCCATCGTCGGCGGTTGCCTTGGGGTCATCCTCCGCCATGATGAGCCCAACGAGTAGAGATTATTCAAAGACGCGCTGGATACAATAGGTGGAATCAACTTCGCCTAGACTTCAATATCGGGTCCCAAGGCAATACATCGCACCAATCACCGAGCTTCCAGGTGTCACCATCAAGCCGGACTCCACCGAGGAAAACTGGCCCATCCCAATCGGATGCAACCAGTTCCACAAGTCGCTCTAGTGCCTTACCGACAAATACGGCTCCATGCCGCTGCCCGGTGGAAGCAAGCGCTCCCTGTTCATCTGCGGGAGCCATCCTCTCTACTAGACAAATGCCGGTGTCCTCTTCGACGCGAACTAGGGTAGCAACCATGTCTCTGAAAATGCCAGTCGGTTGTAGAGACCCATTGGCCCTAGCCCACAACCATGCTGGGCACCACGCTTTCCAATCGCAAAACGCACATGCATCGGTTTCCGGGATTGCCGGTAGCGGGTCCTCACAAGGTCGGGTCGCCGCCCAGACCTCAAATGCCTCATCTAGCACACTCGGGCCCTCGGCTTGGAATACGACTGAACCATTGGCATACCAGCCTTCGGCCTTTATTGGAGGGTGCTTTGGGTTGTTTTCGATGAGAACATCCCGATAAAATCGCAGTTGTCGACTCACTGTGTCGTACAACTCATCGCCGGGCGGTTTTCCGGTCTTCAGGTCGGCTACAACCCAGCCGATGACTTTCCCGTCCTCATCGCGGTCAGCGATAAGCAGGTCAAGACGACCCATCAGACGGCCGCATGAAGTGCGAAGCGTGCCTTCAGCCGCCAGCACCATTTCCTGAATGTCACGCCACATGTCGATGCTGACTTGACTGAGGGCTACGCGGCCGGTGCGCGCTTTGGCAAACAGAATGTTTAGCGCACCGATCAACAACGTATGGCAGCGAGAGAATTCTTCTTCCTTCCATTTAGGATGGCGCGGTGTTGCTAGGAACGAGTCGCGCTCGGCCTCCCACTGTTTCTCAAGTATCGCCTTAGCAGTGGGCGGCAACCATTCCACTTCCTCTCCTTCACGATCAGAGAGGTCAATATTGCACAGGTCCTCAACAGTGTTGTGTACCGTAGTCCCGATTGCAGAAGCCATCCCGGCCTTGCGCGGTAGCCTCTGGCGAGAAAGCCAATACTTGCGTGGGCAAGATGCATAATTATTCCATGCACTGGGCGATAATTGATGACCGCGCTCATCCCACGACCAATCGCTCATCGACAACGCAATCCCAAATCCCGCTGTGCCAGCCCCCCTCCCTCGCATCCCCAATCATTAACTCCATCGCCGCAAGTGCGAGCAACATGGTTGAAGCCCCGAGAGTGAAAGTATCCGCTTCATTGGACACAAAAGATGCCTTGGTGGTCGCGTGTTTCCCCTCAGTGAGCCACGTGAGCAGCATCGTCGCACACTATCTAATCGAGCGATTGGAGTTGGATTTTGTTGGAGGCGTACTCCACCCGAGATTCCCCCCCGTAGCCTTGGTGCAGGAAGGCAAACCTATGCCTCCTGTCAGGATTTATGCTGGTAAGCCAGTATGCAATATGGATACCTGCGACAACGTGGTGGTCATCGTCTCAGAAGCCCCAGTTCCTGCACGAATGTGCCTGCCTCTTTCAGAGGCTCTACTTGAGTTCAGCAAACAGGGTGACTTCAGAGCGGGTATTCTGATTGATGCATTCAGCCATCAGCAGCAAAGCGGTCATGAGGTCGTTGATGATGATGATACGGATGAGACATTGCTTGGTATCGGCGCGACCGATTGGGCTCGCGAACAATTGGAGAATATGGGCGTCACGCTGTTATCAGCAGGAATGATTGCTGGGATGAGCGGTGTGCTGCTCGGGGAAGGTCGCCGCCGCAAGTTGGACATGATGTGTATTCTCGCTGAAGCGGCCGGCAATATCCCCGATGCACGTGCGGCCGCGCGAGTGATTGAGAAACTCGATGCTTTGCTACCAGCAATCCAACTCGACCCTGAGCCATTGGTACAGGAGGCTGAGCGCATCGAGGAGCAAATCAAGATGATGATTGCACATCAACTCGGTGCAGAGCAAGCAATGGTCGATGATGAGGAAGTCGCCACCGGCCACTCAATGCTCTATGGCTGATTAGTAGTCGAGTAATGCCGACAGGTCGTCCTCGGAGAGTACTGAGACACCGAGACGGTTCGCCTTGTCCAACTTCGAGCCAGCACTCTCTCCGGCCACTAAGTGGTCCAACTTACCAGATACTGATGATACCACCTTTCCGCCGGCCGCTTTGATCATCAGAGCGACTTCTTTGCGCGGCCGGCTCAACGTGCCGGTGATACAGAAGGAAAGCCCGGACAGGCCCCCCGAGGGGGCCTCAATACGCTCTACATCCTCTATTTCGAGTAGTTCAGCCAATTCATCGACCATGATGCGCCGAATTGCAAGTCCATCGAGCAGAGACCGGGCTACGGTCTCGCCTACTCCCTCAATTCCAATCAAAGTGCGGAGTGCAGAGTTGTGCTTGTGCTGCGAACCATCGTCCGCTTCACCCGCAGCATCTTCCCTTGCATCGACCAATTGCATCAACGAAGCAAGCGAAGTAACCTCACCGGCAATACCCGCCGCTAATTCAGGACCGATGCCGGGCAGACCCAAGGCTGAGAGGAAATCAGTAAGGGAAAGTCTGCGAGTCGAATTGAGTTGAGACATCACATTACCAGCGCTCTTTTCCGCCATCCTGTCAAGATTCTCAAGGTTAGACGCCTGCAACCGGTAAAGACCGGGAATACCACTGATAAGCCCGGATTCACACATCTGTTCTGCAAGTTTTTCGCCAATCCCATCCATCTCCAGTGCTCGACACCAATACAAGACTGAGTGCAGTACTCTCGCAGGGCACTCCAGTGATGAGCAGCGCAGGAAAGCGCCGTCTAGAACCAGTTCGGTGGCACACTCGGGGCAGTTACTCGGTTGCTCAGGCTGCTGCCGTTCGGGCAATTCTGCTTCAAACGGGGTTCCATCAGCATGCTTTCTGTCGGCGATGTCAGCGGCGCTGGCGGCACCAAGCACCTCGATTATCTTCGGAATGACATCGCCGCGGCGGACCACCTTGACACGGTCACCAATCTGCAATCCAAGCCTTTCGACTTCCCCGACATTGTGCAAGGTGGCATTCTCCACCGTCACACCGCCGACCATCACCGGTGCTAATCTTGCAACCGGAGTCACAGCACCGGTACGGCCGGTCTGCCAATCAACACCCATCACCACAGTGGTAGCCTCCTCGGGAGGGAATTTCCAGGCCAGAGCCCAGCGAGGGTGGTGGGCGGTCATTCCGAGAAGATCTCTCTTGGCAATATCATCGAGCTTGAATACCACTCCGTCAATCTCCCATTCTGAATCTGCTCGTGCCTCAGTCCACCTCTCAGTATCAGCGAGCAGAGCGTCGCTTACCGCCTCGTCAGTTGACCCTTCGACAACCGTTACCTCGGCGGGCTGGATACCAACCGAAGCCAGCCATGCAATCGATTCACTATCGAGCAAATGTCCGGGTGCTGAAGGGCTGGCAGGGTGCTTCTCCTCGTCGGGGATGAAGCAGACGTCATAGGCTAGGAATTGCAGGTCAGATGCGTCTCCCTTGCCCGCTTCCACGTTCTTCTGGCGCAGGCTGCCCGCAGCCAAATTACGAGGGTTTGGCGCAACCTCAGCGTATTTGTCACGGAAGGTTGCGAGTGGCATCACCACCTCACCTCGCACATGGCAATCACCACCCCAATCCAGTTGATGGGGGACGTTGGGGATGCGCAGCGCATTTGCCGTCACATCTTCACCGCGCTCGCCACTACCGCGGGTGGCAGCACGCACCAATCGACCTCGTCGATATTCAAGGCTTAGAGCGGAGCCATCCAACTTGGGTTGGGCAATGAATCGGCGGCCATGTGCAGTGGTCTCCGCTACAAAATGGGCCACTTCTTCGGCTGTAGTCGCCTTGTCAAGGCTGAGCATGGTGAATCGATGGTCCACCTTCACCGAGCCTGGTGGAACCTCAGCACCGACCCGTGAAAGTTGCGGATTATCAGGTGAGAGTCGCTTCAACTCGTCCCAAAGCGCATCAAATTCAGCGTCACTAATCTCTGGTGCGGCCTGATTGTAGTAGAGGTCAGAGTGGTAGGCAACCTGCTCGGCAAGATGCTCCACCTGCGCCTCGACATCATTTGCAGTCGGAGGAGCATCATCTGCTGGCATGGCTGGACCTCCCACGCCTCTTACAGAGGCGTGGGGGGTTCTTCAGGGGTCCGATTGGGTGTTCTGACACCAATTCACTCTTCAGAGTCCAAAGAAGCCACAAAATCGTCCCAGCAGCCCTCATCAATCGCATCAATGCGGGCTGCAATCTGTATCAAATCTTCAGGTGAACCACCGAGAGGAAGCGGAGCAAATATCCACCATCCCTTTCGAAATAACACGACGCGAGAGCCTCCTTTCCAACCCTTCCAAGCAAGGTTATTCCAATCGTAGCGAATCCCATCGGCCCACAGCCTATCTCGAGTGAGTGCATACCTTTTCGGCAGCAACAATGTAATGCAGTGAATGACAAGCAGCCCATCGAATACTGCCACCCAGGTCCAATCGGTGCCACTGCGCTCTGCGAGGAACCACGGAGTAACCATCATCACCGTCAATGCGAGCAATTGGGTGAGGTTGCGAACCACCTCATGTCCGAGTTCGCTTTCCCACGCAAATCCACCGTTGGCTAGTCGTCCAAGAGTCGGAACTTCCCGCTGTACTTTGAGCAGTTTGTACGCATCGACCAACACGATTGCGGATGTGAATAAGAGAACAGCCGCAGCGACCTGGCTGGGGTCAGGAGTCATCATATTGTTCTCTCCTTGAGCGCAAAGCCACAAACAATGTTGCAACTGCGATGCCAAGCACCGATAGCACCACCGCAGGTGAGCACATGGTCACAAAGATGGAACCTGTACCCCCGGTTGGAGCATCACTACGGCCCTTTTGCGGGTCCTTGGGGTCAGAATCCTCGTTATCTGGTACTCCATCATTATCATCGTCATCGTCGACCAGAAGGTCAGTCTCGCAATTTGCGAAAATGTCATCGGCCAAACCATCGTTATCTGTGTCGGTACTTGCACAAGGATCAGTTGGGAAATCGTCCCGATCATCCTTGATTTGGTCATTGTCATCGTCCTGGTCATAGATGTCCGGTCCACACCAAATCAGGTTGCTGATGTCATACCATGCTGATGGTCCACTGGTCGGACAGGAGTCGGTGAAGTCACCATCGCTGTCCGCAGCGTCAACTGTTATTGAGAGGCTGTCCTCGCCAATTCCACCCCACTCATCAGTCGCTTTGGCAAGCAATACCCAATCGCCTCTCGGTAGATCCGTGATATCTCCAGAACTTGTACTGAGTAGCAATTGATGTGGATTGCCATCGGTTTCCATCAGCCACCACTCCCAATCCAAGGTCGAACCAAAACTCGCATCTGGGTCATAGCCATCCGCGTCGAGAGTCAACGTGGCTCCCTCAGTTGTAGTCAGACCGTCTTGAGGCTCGGAGATGTTGACCGTTGGCGGTTGGTTGGCGGTGAGGGAGATTTGCAGTAACGCCTCACCTGTTGGATGTATTACCAAATCACCTGAAGCAGGGAGATAGCCGGCCGCTACTGCAACCCATGAAGCAAGTCCGGCATCATACGAGTTGTCGAAGTCGTGAATCCTGTAATCAATCACTATTGGAATTGAGTCGACTGGAACAAAATCCCGTTCATACACCGTTTCACCCACCTCGGGGTGATAAGCGGGGACGGTGATGGATACTACAGCTGGCACTGATGGGTCGACGAGCCATTCTCGTGCCTCAAACATCTTTGCAGGACCGGTGATGTTCAGCGCACTGATTTCTGCATCGATAATGCGCGCATCAAAAGATTTGGTAATCGATTCCAACACCACCTCGCCATCAATGCTATCTCGTAGCGAGGTGAAGCCGATATCTGTCGCAAAGAAGGCAATGTCAGTGTGCCATTGAGTATCTTGGCTCTTGGTCATGAAATTATCCCAATCATTCTGACCGCCAAGTAATTTCAGCCCAAC
>Ga0310123_10001806_pt1 | contig 17494 bp, 8 predicted proteins | sample CB6_AW_1057_MG_FD_203505 | JGI IMG/M metagenome (GOLD analysis project Ga0310123, IMG submission 203505) | Marine microbial communities from Western Arctic Ocean, Canada - CB6_AW_1057 | ecosystem: Environmental > Aquatic > Marine > Oceanic | place: Canada: Western Arctic Ocean | collected... | reverse complement strand
GCCCACGTTCGACTCGACGGGCACGCTGCTTGCGGCCATCATACAAGCCTCCGCCGATTACTGGGAGGACATCATTCACGACGCCGGAACGCTTGACATCAATTACTACTACGATGATTTGTCTGATGCCAACGGTACACTCGCCTCGCACGTAAACCTGGCGACCAGCGGAGGCAAACCCACCGAAGCCAGGATACGCTTTGATACTCAAATTAACGGGTCGGAGCGAAACTGGTACTTCGATCCAACTCCGACCAACCACAGTGAGTACGATCTGCAACAGACGCTTTACCGTGACCTGGCTGCGGCCGATCAGACCAACTGGTTTACCGGTTCACCACCTGACCTGCTGGAAGTCGGCTACCGGGGTGGTTTGTCTGAAACCGCTCCGGCCGCGGCAAACGGAGCGTACGATATCTTCAGCACGGCCATCCACGAACTCGGACACGCGGTCGGACTGACGGGCAACGTGTCCAGCGCGGAATATGCGGACGGGGATTATGACGTTCCAACCAACCTGGTGGGCGGAGCCGTCATGGGCATTCAAGGCGATGCTCACATCGATCCGAGAATTGCGCTGATGTGTTCGGGTTGCGGGGCCACGAATCTGCGTCGGATACCCACGGCGACGGACATCTTTGCCGCCGCCACCGGGTCCAGTTGGACCAACCTCGACTTGTACCGCCAGGACATGTGGAGCTCGGGCGACATGAACGACCAGGCCGAGTGGGAAGGAAACTCGGTTCCCGGCAGCGGTGACGACGCCTACGTCCGGCACGGCGGAACCGGAACGATGTCGGGCGATTTGCATTTTCAGAACATGACGATTGCCGAGGATACCTGGGTGCTGACCGGCGCCCACACCCTCGAGATCGACAACGACACGGTGCTGCAGCGCGACAGTGTTTTAACCACCCAACTGTTTGTCCAGTCCGGTGGAACGTTGCAAAGTGAAGACTTGCGACTGTTTGGTGCCGAACTGGATTTGTCGGGCGGCACGGTTGAGATCAGCGACTTTTTCGAGATCCAGCCTGACGACGAAGGAGCAACCAGCTGGAATGGACAACTTACCGGCCACGGGATCGTGGAGGTCGGCGACCAGCTTGAAAATGACGGAATCATCCGGCCCGACGGCGGCGCGCTCACGTTCCGTAGTACAGAGGCCGATGCCTGGGACTTGGACGGTGATGACGGTACCGGCGAACTGGATGCCAGCAATGGGGACATTATTTTCGAGTCGGGCGGATTGCGCGACGACCACGACGGGACGATCACGATCGGGGACGGCCATTTTGTGAGATTTGACTTTGACTGGAAATTAGGATCGGGGGGCAACATCGCACTAAATGGAACTGACGCCGCGACTGCCGAATTACGCGGCGCCGTAACCGCCACCATCGCCGGTGATATCGCGGCCACCGGTCGGGCCGCGCTCGATACGGGCCTGGTGTTCAATTCAACGGCCGATATCTCCCTGGCCGACGCGGACACCACACTGGAATTAGGAAAACAGGTTGCTGATTTGATCACCTACAACGGGGGTGATTTCACGGGACCCGGCACGCTGTCGCAAGACGGCGACGCCACGGTCACCAGCGGCAGCACCGTTGACATTTTGGTATCCACCTTCGACTTTGACGGTTCAACCGTCAGCGACACCACCATCGAGTCCGGCGCAACCATGAACATTCAAAGCGACTCGCTAAGTGATTCCTACAGCGGTGACCTGGTCGTCCAAGGCACGCTGAACATGGATCTTGTCGCAAGCACATCCTGGTTCCTGGACGGAAGCCTTACCGTCAATGGAGGAGGTGTAGTCAATGGAGTTGAACTCAATTTGAATGGCACGCTGACCACGGCCCTGGGAGGGGGCGCTGTCAACGCACCGTTGGACATCCTCAGCGCTGCCACGCTGTCAGTCCCCGGGGCCGGTGACTCGCTCTCTCTGAATGGCCCGACGACCTGGAACGGACCGTCCAGTGTCACTGGGTCAGGCGGCATCGTTCAAAACGGTAACGCGACGTTTACCGCAGACACCACGGTTGCGGTCGGCACGTACAACATGGATGGTGCCGGATCGAGCGTGACCACGATCAACCCCGGTGTCACGGTGACGCTGGACGTCGAGACGATCGATGCGGGAACAGGTGGTTTTGACGGCACGCTGAATCTCAACAGCAGCCAGATTGTCGTGAATACGACAGATGCCTGGTCGATGGCAGGCATCGCAAACCTGGATACGGCTTCGGACACCTCGCGTATCAGCGGCAGTCAAATCATCCTGGTCGACACGTTGAATGCGACCGGTGGCGGCGACGCCCACATTGACTCGGACGCTGTCATCAAAACAACCGCCAGCCTGGTCGCCGCGCCCGATACGACGCTCTCCATCAACGGCACCACTTCCCTGGAAGGAGGATCCTTCAGCACGGATCCCGCCTCCACCGGGGTACCTGCCAGCCGCGTGGAACTGAACGGCTTTACCAATTACGACGGCGGTGCGATTACCGTCACCGGTGTCTTGCGGCAAGACGGAGATGCCTCCGTGAACGCTGTCACCACGATTGACGGCGACCATTTTGACATGGACGGCTCCGCAGGGATACTTTCCGATTGGACTCTCAATAGCGATTTAACACTCAATGTGAAAGGCATCGAAGATCGTACGACGAACAATACGTTTAACGGTACGTTGAACATTAACAACCCTGCCAGCTTGACAGTCTTCACCGAGGACGGGTCCTGGACCATGGGCGGGACGATGAACCTGAACCAAAACGGTCATGCCAACAGTTTCCTTGTCCGGGGTGATGACATCAACATCAGCGGGCAGGTAACCGTGACTGACGCGGCGGCGATAGGCGCCGCGGCTCATATCTCCGGAACCGTGACCCTGGGTGACGCGAGCTATTTCCTGCAGCTTGGAGGCTCCAATAACACGCTATCCGGTGGCACGATTGTCGGCCCGGGCAGGTTGGCGGCGGTGGGAAACACGTCGGACAACTCGTTGACAGGATACGGCACCATCAGCGCCAACATCGAATTTAGCGGCTCAAATACCGACCTGTTGGCCGATGGGGGAACGTTGTCGGTTTCCGGGGCAATTGTGGATGTTGATGATATTGGCACCGCCAGTGGCACCGGCACCCTGGATGTTGTCAATGCCTGGAATACGTCCGTGGCTGGCCAGTTGCAGCTCAACGGTGGTGAGGTGACCGGTGGCGGGATCACCAACGACGGCACCACGATCGGCCACGGGCTGGTCAGCAGTTCGTCGTTTGTCAACAATTCGACGCTGACGGCCGACGGAGGCACGCTGACCTTAAATACGGGAAGTTTCCCGGACCTGGACGGTGACTCGGAGACGGGCACGATTAACGCCTTGGACGGTAGTGTCGAGGTGCTGAACGCTTCGGCCGGCAATTTCTTCTTCGACGGCACCCTGAACGTCGGTGTTGCCCAGATGTTTCGCTTGAGTGCCAGAGGTTTGACCAATGACGGTGTGGTCAACCTGACCAACGGGACGGTGTCGGTAACAGACTTCAGCCACGAGGAGCAACTGAACGTTTCTGCCGGTGGCCCTTCACGTCTGGAGGCGGCCAACATCGATTTTGAATGGGGCAGCACAAGCACGGTTGAAGACGATCTGGAACTGATGGGTTCGACCGACCTCTACGCCGGGGCGGTTTTCGCCGGCAGCGGTCAGCTGGTGGTGCCAGCCGGGGCGGTGCTGAACCTGAAGGATGGTGCCCTGGTCGGTGTGGGGATCGAAAACAACGGCCAGGTTGCGGTCGGATCATCACCGGGCCAGGCCAAGGTGAGTGGTGATTACAGCCAGAGCGGAGGTTCGCTGCTGGAGATGGAAATCGAGGGGACCACGCTCGGTCCTGAGTACGATCAATTGATCGTGACCGGGACGGCCAACCTGGATGGGACGCTGAACGTCTCCGTGAACCCGGGGGGCGGCAGTTACACGGACCCCACGGTCCGTGGTGATTCGGACAGCTTTTTTCTGGTGGTGGCGGGCAATCGCGTGGGGACGTTCAGCGCGGTCCATTACGACGGTTCGCTGCTGGCTGCCGAGTTCACTTCCGGGGATAATTTCCGCGACCACGTGGGTCTGGGTCTGTTCCGCAGTGTGACTTACACGACGACCAACGTTGAGTTGCAAAACTTGAACGCCCGGGACGGTGACACGGACGGTGACCAGGACGTCGACCTGCAGGACTACAGCACACTGGCCGGCAATTTTTCCCCGGCAGGTTGTGTGGGATCTTGCGACTGGGTCGACGGAGACTTCGACAACGACAACGACATCGACCTGGCCGACTACAATTCTCTGGCGATGAATTTCTCTCCGGCCGGTTACTTCTTCGCCAGCGCGGTGCCAGAACCGACTGCCGGTTGCATGTTCCTGATGGGAATTTTCTTTGTCGCGGCGGCGCGGGGCCGCCAGCACTGATTCACTCTCCCCCGCCACGGCGGCCACGACCCTGGCCGACGAACCCAGGCTTTTATCAAGCCGAAATCCCGGGGTTGACTATTACGACAACTTGTCGTACTATTACGTTGTTTCACCGTACTGAGGTCACCGACCCCCAAATCCCGCCGCTGGAGCGTTGTCTTGAACACCCACCTGACGAACGCCGAGTTAGCCGTGATGGATCTGCTGTGGAACAGCAAGGATCGCTTGACGGCTCGCCGCATACGGGAAGTCCTCTATCCGGACGCCTCCAAGTCACAGCATGGCACGGTGCAAAGACTTCTACAGCGACTGGAAGAAAAAGGGTTCGTAGAACGTGATCGAGAATTGTCGATCCATTTTTTTTCCGCCACAATTTCTCGTCAACATTATGCAGGCCATCAATTGGAGTTGCTGGCAGAAAAACTTACGGCCGGTTCCTTTACTCCTTTGCTCACACATCTGGTGGATCAGAAGAAGATCACCTGTGACGAGATTGACCAGGTCCGTGCCATGCTCAATAAACAGCAAGGCGGGAGAGGACGCCGATGATTGATCTGTTTCTTACTGTTTGCCTCGGCAACACTATTTTTGCTCTCTGTCTGGCGCTGGTCGCAATCCTGGTTTCGAAAAAGACAAATTGTCCGCCACTGGTGCACCTGCTGTGGTTACTGGTGTTTGTCAAACTGGTGACACCGCCGCTCTTGAAGGTTTCCGTGCCAGCTTCGTTTGGCTCAAACGAACAGGTCGTGGCAAGTCAGCACCTCCGGGAGGCCACAACAACCGGGACGGAAAACACCGAACCCGCCGCGGTGCAACAGGGACATCTCTCGCACCCAGAGCGTAACACAAACACGACGTTCGTTACGAAGACCTATCAAACGGCGCGGCCCTATCTGGTCTCCCTCTGGGGACTGGGTACTCTCAGCGTATTTTTCTGGTCGCTGTTTCGCGTCGCGAAGTTCAATCGACTCCTGAAAGAACAGACGGAAACGGCTCCCAAAAGCCTGCGGTTGATGGGAAATGAAATTGCCGCCCGGTTGAACATCAGGCGTCCTCCGTCTTTTACGGTCACAAAGGTCCATCTCATTCCGATGGTATGGTGGTGCGGAGGACATGTCCGGGTGATCATTCCTCAAACACTTCTGCAGGAACTTCCCGCTAAAGACTTGCGATGGGTCCTGGCACATGAACTGGCTCATGTCAAACGCCGTGACTATCTTACTCGCTGGCTGCAGTGGATCGTTTATGTACTATTCTGGTGGAACCCTGTCGTCTGGTGGGCCGACCGCAACTTGAGAGCCGTCGAAGAGGTCTGCTGTGATTCTTTAGTGCTGTCATGCCTGAACGCCCAGCCACGCGAATACGGAAATTCACTTTTGTTGGCAATCGAACATCTTGCATCTCCGGCATTCCGTCCCCCGGCGTTGGCAAGTCAAATCACTAGTGGTGGATTCATTCAGCGGAGATTTGAAATAATGCTTTCCAGAAATTCGGAACAACACATGTCATGGCGAATTAAGACACTATTCTTACTCCTCGTCCTGCTGGTGCTCCCCTTGGGGTTCGCTGCTGCCCAAGATTACGAGGCTGTTTTCCATAGGCTCAACAAAGCAGTCGACAACGGAGAGATCACCCGAGAAGAAGCCGGCGTCATGATGTCTGCGCTGAAACACACCAGACCGGACAACGAATACCGTGACAAGAGTGAATCTACCGAAAGACGTGAACGCCGGCCACCGGTTCGCGAAAGGCGCGGCCGCGACAGGAGAGAAAGAGACCTGCGGGGACGCATCGAAGCGGAACGTATCGAAGAGGCCGTCGAGCGGGGCAATATCACCCGCGAAGAAGCGGATATCAAACATCGGGAAATCCGCGAGCGCATCGGTCGCCAACGTGGTCGTGAACACGGTGACCGCGCCGCTGCCGCTCGAAACAAATGGGAGGGCATCACAAAACTCATCGAAGGGGCCGTCGAGCGGGGAGAAATCACCCGGGAAGAAGCAGACGAGAAATACCGCGAGATGAAAGAACGCATGGCCCGTGAACGGGATCGTGGCGACCACCGGAGTGACGTTCGAGACAGGCGGGAAGACCGCCGGGAACGTGTCAAAGAGGCCGTCGAGCGGGGCAATATCACCCACGAGGAAGCGGATATCAAGCGTCGCGTAATCCGCGAGCGCATCGGTCGCCAACGTGGTCGTGAACACGGTGACCGCGGCGCTGCCGCTCGAAAAAAATGGGAGGGCATCACAAAACTCATTGAAGAGGCCGTCGAGCGGGGAGAAATCACCCGGGAAGAAGCAGACGAGAGGTATCGCGAGATGAAAGAACGCATGGCCCGTGAACCGGGTCGTGGTCGTGTCGACCACCGGCATGACGTTCGAGACAAATGGGAAGGCATCCGGGAACGTATCGAAGGAGCCGTCGAACGCGGCGAAATCACCCGCGAAGAAGCAAATGACAAGTACCGCGAAATAAAAGAACGCATGGCTCGTGAACGGGAACGTGGCCGGGGTGACCACCCTGATGAACGCCATCGTGGCCGCCACGCCGACCGAAACTGGTGGGAAGGCATCCGGGAACGTATCGAAGGAGTCGTCGAACGCGGCGAAATCACCCGCGAAGAAGCAAATGACAAGTACCGCGAACTTCGCGAACGAATGGGACGAAAGCGCCTACGGCGTCATCGTGACCATGACGGCGACGATGTCGAATTCGACTGGAAAGGCGTCAAGCGTCGCATCGAGGGCGCCGTCGAGCGTGGAGAGGTCACCCGGGAGGAAGCGGACACGATCTATCAGGCACTCCGGCAACGACCTGCCGGTGAGCCTGATGTCCCCGACCGCCAGGAATCGGAAGAGAACCCCGAGGACGAGTAGGAATACCGGACACCTGTTGGTCGTGCGTCTGCAATCGCCGCCTCGTTTAGTAATTCGCCGATTCAGACGGCCCCAGTTCGACGTCATCCTCCCGATGAAAATTCCTGCCCAATAGATATTTAATGTCCAGTTCGACGTCGCGCACCGCCAGCGGCGGGCCGAGGTCCTGGTCACGGTGTGTCAGGATGACCTCCAGTTCGTTCGTACCCTGTACCGGCCAATGCCCTGCATCAAGCTCAAAGACATACCAGTAACCAAACACCCGGTAACGGGGTGATCGCATCTTATAAACATGGTTGATCTTTCTGAGTAGCGTTTCAGGCAGCCGCTTGCCGTTCAACTTGAAGGTGACCTGGTCCGTCTCGGTGCCGCCGGTGAGCCGTACCCGCAGTAACACCTGGTGAACCCGCCCCACTTTCTGCCACCGCGGCAGGTCGTCGCTCACGGGCCATTCGACCTTGACCGGCTGATCAACGGCTAAACGGCGGGGCAACGGTCGCACCAGTCCCACATCGATCCGCGGCGGGGCCTGGCGTTCTGTTTCCGTGAGCAGGAAATAGGATTTATCCTTGGGGGCCATAATGTCAGGATGAGGTATCTCCCGCAGATTTTCATAGAATTCGGACTGGTACGGCCAGAAGCCGAACCACTGCTCCAGCAACAGCCCGTTCACCCCTTGCGACCAATAGTTACACGCCCCGGCGCGAATCATCTCCGTCGTCGCATCCATCCGACGGTCCGAATGGACCTCTGCATAGATGGCGCCCAGCACGCGTGTCTTGGTCCCGTGGGCAGCGGCCACGAGTGGTTTCAAATCCAGCGCGTGGTCAACCACCGGCGGAAAGAAAAGGTTGCCGCCCGTCACCACGTCGACCACGCCCCGGCGAATCCACTCGCGCACGTCCATTCCCACCGCGTCACACGCCTCCAGGCTGGCCGGCACGCGCACCGCGAGCTCCCGCTCCGGTCCGCTTTCCTTCACCGCTCGATAGACCTCTTCAATCCAGTCCGATAAAATTTCACGACCCGTATCCAATTCATCGGGTCGAAAATAGTAGGGCACGTAATTCATCTGCAGTTCGAAACCATCGACCTCGTAACGCGTCAGCGTCTCACGAATCAGTTCCAGTCGCTCTTCCCGCACCTCCTTGTGTTGAAAGTCCAGGTTGTGCGGCGCGGGAAAATCCTCCGGAAGCCCTCCACCGGCACCGATTTCCAGGTGCGGGTGATTCAGGCGAAACAGTGACGTGCGCATGTCCACCCCGCGTTCACCCGTCCCCTGGTTCACCAGCAAGGTCGGATACACAAGCATCCCTTTCTCGTGGGCCCGATCACAAATGATGCGCAATGGATCATGCCCCTGATCGATCAGCCCTTTGGCGTTCTGATAAGCGCGCCGAAAAATGGTATGCTCCCACACCTTGTTATGGTGGCCCCACAGTTCCCCCACTTTCGTATCGTGCAGGACCGTGCGCCCATCACCCAGGCAGAACATGACCGCTTCGACCGACGTTCCTGCCAATTCATCGATGGCCACTTCGTACTCTTCTTTCTGCATCGGTGGCTCATACCGGTAGATCAGCGGATGGCGGCCGTCGTGATAAAAAAAGATGGTCGGTTTCCCGGAACCATCCTTGGCTGAAACACGCGAGGGGACAAACGCTACGCTGAATACCAGGCAGATGCTCAACCACACAAAACTCCGCACCCAAACGTTCTCACCCATCGTTCTTACTCCTGAGTTTCCGTTGTTCGTAACCCGCGCAGCAGAGCGTGTTATCTCCGCTTACCACTGCTCCCAGGCCACCATACTATCACTTGGCAGCCGGGCCAGGTCAAAGGGGCAAACGGATTTGCTGCGGGACAATGGACTTCCAACTCTCAGGAATTCACGCACACGACAGGGATTCTTCCCACTCCCCGGACGGATCGTTCCGGGCCACCGAGCCCTGACGGATTTTTTAATTACACCCTCGGTCGCGTTGCAGCCAACATGGAACAAGCCAGGACAAACAGTGCGCCCGTTGCCGGCTCGGGTACCGTGACACGCATCGCCTGGGTCACTGTTACCAGGGACTCCCCGGACGGATCCTCGGCAGCCAGGAAGCTGAAAAAGTCTTCCACTGCCTGCACCGACTCCACCGACTCCTCGTAATTGGAAACGTGGGTCACCACGGCGAAAATATCGTCGGGCCCAGCCGCGTGATAGGCCGACTCGATGAGCGAGGGCGGTGCACTCCAGAACAGGCCGTGGCTCATCTGCCAGACCTCGTGCCCGTCAAACTCCACCAGTTCGGGTTGACCGACAATCTCGTCATACGCATGTCCTTCGGCCGAGTACAACAGGTCCTGTGGCCAGTCCAACTCATCCCCCGCATAACCCAGGCCCAGGGTTCCCGAAGTCCGTGTGCCGGGAAGCTGATTCAGCAGGGTCAGGTAATCGTCCATGTCTCCGAGATAGTCTTCCGCGTCATCGTCTAACAAGTCCTCCTGCGGTGTGTTCGTGTAGCCATCCCAGTGCGTGCCCCGTTCCGTGGAAACCCAATATGGATGGTGATGCGCACCCAGTTCATGCCCGGCTTCGTTCCAGTCGATGGCCCACCCGAGAAACAGAGAATCGTTCAGGATCATCTCAACCCAGGGAGGAGTAAAATCAATCGTCAGTTTGACCTGGTGCTCATCGGCCTTTTCGACCATCTCGCGCAGTCGAAACAGACTTCCTTCATCCGCGTTTTTAGGTTCGCAGTGTACGACAAACGCTGCATAGGGAGTGGCGCGAAGCTGCCCCGCGATTCCCCCCAGCAACATCAGCAGCATGGCCTTCAGTAACACCTGTCGACTTTTCATCGTCCTGCAACTTTCTTCCCGGTTCTCTTTCCGGCACCGCCATCCATATGACCGCCGTCCTACATTTTAAAGTGCGTTGGAGTCGACTGGGAACCCGAAAGGAGAGAATCTTCAAAAACCGACCCCTGCTGCAGCGGGTCTTCGTGAACTTTCAGCCAATCGACGCGTGCAGGGTCAAACGCAGTCGCGTTGTGCAAACGGCAGAGCAGCAACCCGTTTACCGTCTTCTCCGGTCGCTTGGACCCCATCTTTTCAAAGGTCGGTCATCGTCTCGGTTGTGAAATCTGACATGAATCCCGAACTGCCGACATCACCCCGCGGCGCGAGAATCCTGACAAAGCGAATGACAGGTACAGGACTCACAACATGACTAATGAAACCCTCTGACGACCAAAATTATTTTCCGGTGATCCGCGCCCGATCACAATCCTGGCGATCGTGCTGCCACACGGGGATTTTCCCATGAAATGACTGGCGGAAACAATGGACCGCAATTAAGCTAACTGGAGAGGTACGGGTTTGAATCCGGGTCGACTTCAACAGAAAAACAAAAGGTTGACCAATGCTCTGTTGGCACCAATCCATGCAACCACTTCGCCGGACGCCAACCAGGACTCCGTGGCCCGGTCAATTGCTCCTCTGCCTGGTGTGCTGCATTTGGTCGAACGGCATTGCCCCGGCATCGGCCGTACACCCGGAACTGGTGGAAGCCCACGTCACCGACCTTGACCTGATTCTTGAGATGTCCAAATTTCGATCCGGAGCCGGCCATGATTTCACGTATTTCAGGGACACGCTCCCCGCGGCAGCCATGACCGCCATCGCAGGGATCGACAATTTTTTTGCCACCGACACGTCGGAACCTGAAAGCAGCATGAAGCATTACTATTCGCCCCATGACGCGTACAAGCAGGAAAACGGCGATAACACGACGATCCCAGTCTACGCCCCCTTCGCGGGCAGCATCACCCGTGTCATCGAGGAGTTTCGCGAGGAAGACCCCTCCATCGTCAACAAGCGGGTCGAAATCACCGCGACCGCTGACACCGACTACACGACCGTACTATTCCACCTGAACCTCGACGACGCCTTCCCCCAAATTTTCAACGACTACCCCACCATCGATGGCGTCTGGACACACCAGGACGACGACCCCGCTTACACCACCCTGGAGGTCGAGGCCGGCGATTTTCTGGGATACGCTGACATGCGTTTATCCAACGATTTTGACGTGGCCGTACTTTTCAACGACACCACGGACGACAAGTGGGTCTCGCTGTTTGAATTGATGCCCGATTCGTTGTTTTCCGATTACGAAGCGCGCGGGGTGGATCGTGCGAATACGATCATCAGCCTAGCTTCTCGCCTGGCAAATCCCGTTACCTGGGGTGAACGCAACGAGAACGACTGGGTGAGATTCACAACCGTACCGGAACCCGGTTCGTTGCCACTGCTGGTGACCGCCCTCGCCTGCCTGTGGGCCGGGCAGCGATCTCGGGGCACACCGCGTTCACCTTGACAACGTCTTTGGTGGACAGCACCACCACGACCGACAGCGCACTCTTCCACGCCGGTGACAAACCGTGTCGTTGCCCGCACCCTTTCCGATTGCCAGGTCAAGTGGCCCGCCGGATTCTGTGCGTCGGCCCCTTCAGGAATCAAGGTCGACCATACCACGAGAAGGTTCAGCCGTATGGCTCCAGGGGCGCTCATGTTCTCTCCAGCAGTGTTTCCTCCTACACTATCACGTAGCATGGCACAAAATGGATTCACGCTCTTTTCGATACCCGCAAAGGAATTCCTACTGGTCCTTGTCACCCGTCAGTCGCCAAGACGCTTCTGGCGATCACCCTACCCTGCCCCAAGGAATCCCGATGAATCGTCGACAGATGCTCGCCAGGACGGCCTCGTTCGCAGGAATCTTACCCGCTACCACCTTTTTTGCGGACCAACCAAAACAAAAGGCATCCCGTTACATCGACATCCACACGCACATCGGGACTTACACCAACAACACGCCAACCTTGACGACGACAGCACTGATCCGCTGGATGGACGAGCATGACATTGAAAAAGCGGTCGTCCTGCCTCTCGTCTCTCCCGAATCGACCACCTACCTGCAACTGCCTGACGCCGCGATCGCCGCGTCGCGAGAATTTCCGGACCGTTTGATTCCCTTCTGTTCGATTGATCCACGGGCCATCATTCACGGCGGACAAAAGGGATTGGTCGATATCCTCCGCCGGTATGTTGACCAGGGAGCCAAGGGCTTTGGCGAGCACAAAGTGGGTCTTAATTTCGATGACCCGTTGATGATGCGCGTGTATGCCGCCTGTGAGCAGGTCGGGATCCCGCTTCTTTTTCACATCGACAGGATCCGCGGCAAAGACAAGCCCGGCCTGCCCCGCCTGGAAAACGCCCTCCGCTCGTTTCCCGAACTCAACTTCATCGGACATGGCCCCGGTTGGTGGGCATCCATCTCCGGGCTCACCGATTCGGATACGTTGGGATCCTACCCGAAAGGTCCTGTTGCCCCGGGGGGTGCCATCGACCGGCTGATGGAAAATTACCCCAACATCTACGGCGACCTTTCAGCCGGATCAGGGGCCAACGCCATCGGTCGCGACCTTGATTTCGGACGGGACTTCTTCATTCGTCGCCAGGATCGTCTCTGCTTCGGAACCGATTACCTCAAGCCGGGACAACACGTTCCCCAGTTCGCGTTGTTCGAAAAACTGGAATTACCCGCCACGGTCCAGGCAAAGGTATTTAAATCCAATGCGGAACGGGTCCTGAAGCTGGCCTAGGCGTCCCGGCCGGATGCGGTCAAAGCATCCATGAAATGATTCCGGTCCGCGAATTTCCGCGTTGGACGTTTTCACCCCCGAGTCGGCCTCCGGCAACGCGGCACTGAAATCGACCGTGGGCTTTGAACAGGCGACCACGTCATCCAAAAGTGACCGGCCGAACCTCGCCACTGGGAAAAGGATAATCCACCGGCTCGTACCGGATGTCCAGGTGCGGCGTTTCCACCTTCCGCTGGAACTCGAATCGGCTGGTCATTGCAGCGTCGAGAATCCCTGTGGTCAACAACGTTCGTTCCACCGGATAAGACGGCTTCCCGCTCAAAAACATTTTTTCTATCGCGCGGAACTGGTGGGCGAACACGGGAGAACCTTTGGTGTACAGTCCCTTGTACCAGGAGGTCAACGGTTTGCGCTGGCCTTTCAGCTTGGCACCGACTCCCCATTGCCGGTTGTGTTCCAGTTGCACCAAAGTGGCTTGAAACCCGTCGCGATACTCGATGAAAATAAACTGACCCTTGCCAAGCTTGTCTTCCGGGCTCCCCCGTTTGTCAGGTGGAAACGTGGCCATGATGGCGTGGTACATGTCGCGGGACCATTTCCCCTCCTTCTCCAATCGAAAGACTTCGTCCCCGGTGACTGTCTGCACCGAAGAGACGCCGGTCTCGCCTCCTTTGCGTCGCTCCAATTGACACTGCAAGGCCTCCATGGTGTGAATCGCGTAGGAATCGAGATCACTGTACCCGATGGCCATGGCCTGTTCCACTTCACAACCCAGCGGCAGCGCCAGGGGTGGATCCCGCCAGAAAAACGGTAAGACGGATCCCGCCATGAAGGGAATTTTCATTTCCAGCGCCGTGTCGTAGATCCACTTGGCGTTGTGCCAGTTGTACGCCAGGTGCTTGTCATTGAAGACTGGTACCACCTTGCCGTATTTGCGGAAGGTGGCCACGACATCCTCAAACATCCTGGCCCGTGGATAGTACGTCTGGCCCTTGGTGTTTTTGGGATATTCGCCAAGCTCGCCAATGATCAGCACGCCTTCTACCGCCACCTGGTTGGTGCCAAGTGTTATCGCTTGCTCCACCGTTTCGACAAGAGTGACATTATGTTCCTTTGCGCGTTCCAGTCCGATATCGTGCTTATGCACCTTGTCCATGTACATCGCCGGAAGGCGCAAGCGCGGACCCCGCCCTCCTGCATGGTCATAACCATGCAGGATCTTGCCGATGAGCAGGTCGGCATGCGAATAGGGGTAATAGACTGTGGTGATCGCAGCGACGGGTTTCAGTGGGACTTCACTCGCTTCAAGCGTCCGTGGAAGCGCCAGACCCGTGAGGGCCAGGCCCGTCATCTGCATCATGTTTCGGCGTGATGTGAAGGTGGCAGGGACGCTACCACTCTCCCGGCTGCGAGAAAATTCATTGTTCATCTGCACTATTATACCTAATCATCAATCCGCCCCGAAAGGCGTTCTGAGATCTCTTCACCGCCATCTCCGTCTCTGGAAATTTTCGCCAGAATTCAATCCAGCGTGTCCATGAGGCAACGAGGGTGTGGGGTGCCGCTCTTGACAATCGGTGGCGGGAAACCTACCACAGTACGACAGTAGACGCCCTGTTAAAAAAAAACTGAAATTTTCTGGCGACCAGCGAATTGCTGCTCACCGGGTTCCTGTGACGATGAGCGCTGAATCATCTCCCCCACGCCGTATTCTGCATGTCGACATGGACGCCTTCTATGCGTCCGTCGAAGAAAGGGACCACCCTGAACTGGCAGGTCGACCGGTCGTCGTCGGCGGCACTCCCCAAGGCCGTGGCGTGGTGGCTGCTGCCAATTATGCGGCTCGCAAATACGGCATCCACAGTGCCATGCCTGCAGTGACGGCGCGGCGCCGCTGTCCCCAGGCCATCTTTCTACCCTGCAGGATCGACCATTATGCCAAGGTCGCGCGCAAAATTCGCGAGATCTTCCAGCGTTACACTCCGCTGGTCGAACCCCTTTCACTGGACGAGGCTTTCCTGGACGTCTCCGGCAGTGAGCGGCTCTTCGGGCCCGCAGAGAGAATCGGGCGTCGCATCCAACAGAACATTCTGGCAGAGCTCCGCCTGGTAGCATCGGTCGGTGTGGCACCCAACAAGTTCCTGGCCAAAATTGCCAGTGACCTGGAAAAGCCCGCCGGATTCGTCGTCGTCCATCCCGATCGAATCCATCAGTTCCTGGATCCGCTTCCAATCCAACGCATCTGGGGAATCGGGCGCCAGGGTTCCAAGTTCTTCAGTGGGCTGGGCGTGAGCCGTATTGGCCAGCTACGCCAACTGCCACTGCAACTATTACGAAATCACCTGGGCAATCACGGGGAACATTTCCGGCGTCTTGCCTCGGGAATTGACGAGCGGCAGGTCGTTCCCGACCGGGAGGCCAAGTCGGTCTCGCACGAAACAACCTTTGCCGCCGACGTGCGGGACCCGCAAGCGCTTCGCGCCTGGCTGTTGGAGTTAACCGACCAGGTGGCGCGTCGCCTGAGGCGTCACAAGTTACGCGGTCGCAGGCTGCAGATCAAGGTACGGTTCGCCGACTTCCAGACGATCACGCGGTCAGAATCATTACGAGAGCCAACCAACATCACTGACGAACTCTGGCAGGTGGCCTCCAAGTTGCTGGACAAACGTCTGGCGGACGAGCACCTGCCTGTCAGGCTCCTGGGCATTGGAGTCAGTGGTATCGATCGGTCTGAAATCCAACAGGGCACCCTGTTTGACAACGAGCAGCGTAAAAAACAGTCTCAGCTGGACAAAGTCCTGGATGATGTTGACGATGCCTTGGGTCGACATGTCCTGCGCAGAGGAAGCGGCCTGAACCGTTCATCCTCCTGAGGCCATTTCCGGTGACTCTCAAACCAGCCTGTCGCCTGAACTCCTGCATCGAGATTGGTGAGTTTTCCTGACGCAGCGCTCTTCAACAAAGACTATCCCCAGTTGTTTCCCTCACCCGTCCAGTCGGATCGCTCGGCGCGCCTGCGGCCCAGGGTCCGCTCCTCGACGAACAGCCCGGAAGCGAACGGGTCACGCCAATCTGCAAAGACCCGGTCGGCGGCAGCCAACGATCGATCTTGCTCCCACGAGCGAGGCGAACCTTGGCCTGCCCCGACATTTCGCAATGCTACCTGCCGGGTGAAACCGGCCGACCCGACCGGAACCGCCCGCGGAAGTGTCGCGTAGCCCTGCGGTGCAAAATGAACGGTCATTTGCAAAAAATCGGAAAGATCAACGTCGAAATCCCGGTCAAAGTTTCCAGCGGACCAATCATTACCCGGGTTCTGGCCCGAGGGATCGAAGTGGTTTGTTAAAGTCTGGAAATCCGTCAAGTCGACCTTGCCGTCGAGGTTCACGTCACCGCGAACCGCCACTAGAATCTGCTGTTCAAAATCGTCTCCCGGAGTCCCATCGGCATTGCCGTCCAGCGCCACACCAGTTATTCCACGAATACCACCGGCATCCAAGGTGACCGTGTGGTAACCCGGCGCGACGCTGACCAGCCCTTGAAGGTCCCAAGTCCCTGTCCGCAGTGTAGCATCGTACGAGAAACTGGCCTGGCTGAGGTCGACCGGCGCGCCACCGGCGGAATCGTTCTGCAGGGAAAAGTCCGCCGCGGAAACAACGACCCCCCGATCGAAAGTCACCGCCAACGAATCGAGCACGTCGTGGGTCTTTGCGCCACGATTGACAACCACGGAAGTCACCCGGGGTGGCTGAAAGAAAAGATCGGCGTAGCGCAGTTCCAGTGTCTGGTTGGAATCGACCTCCAGCGTGTGCACACTGCCGTCGAGCCAGGTGATTTCCAGGGGAACCTTTCCGGTGAAAGAACCCAGCCCGAAATGCAGTGTCTGCTCGTTCTGGTTGGCCAGACCCGTTGCCCCCTCCACCTGACGCGTGAGAATCGACCCGTTCCCCAAGTCAGCCCGCACGATGGTGCCCAGCGCCGTCGTATTGACGTTCACTCCGTCGCCGGTCAGTTTCACACGCAACCAGTTGTTAAAATTGCCATCGTTGGTGTAGAGACTGCCGCCGGTCATCAGGTCCAGGTCACCGTCGTTATCAATATCCGCAAAAGCCGCCTGCGAAGTGCCACTGATGCCTGTCAGGCCCGTCCCCAACGTCACGTTCGTGAAGTTCCAGGGTTCCGAGGAACCGACTCCCGGATTTTCGTAAAGTCGCGAGAAGTCACCACTCGAGAGGGCCGTGATGAACAGATCCAGATCGCCGTCATTGTCTACATCGCCCACCGCGGCCGACGAATACGACTGGACCCAGTCATCGCCGTTGAACCTCTGCTGATCCTCAAACTGGTAGCTGCCTTCCGGCCCGAGATTCCTGATCAACGCCGAAGGGGGCTGACCCGGCTCCGAGTAATTCTGCACGAAGATGTCGATGTGCCCGTCGTTATCGAAGTCGCCCACGGCCGAACCCATCCCGCTGCCCCGGTTCCAGGGCTTGGCC
>Ga0310123_10001805_pt1 | contig 17504 bp, 11 predicted proteins | sample CB6_AW_1057_MG_FD_203505 | JGI IMG/M metagenome (GOLD analysis project Ga0310123, IMG submission 203505) | Marine microbial communities from Western Arctic Ocean, Canada - CB6_AW_1057 | ecosystem: Environmental > Aquatic > Marine > Oceanic | place: Canada: Western Arctic Ocean | collected... | reverse complement strand
GAGGTGAACACAGTGTCATCCTTGACGTTCTTGACGATGAAATGTCGTTTCCCGCCGGCATGTCACCAGACCGACGATCCAGTGCCGCCAACCCTCATTGAACGACGCGCGCAACCGGCAACACCGGCAACACCGACTACACCGACTACACCGACTACACCGACTACACCGGTAGCATCGGCACAATCGCTACAGACTGTTTAACCAATTCAACCCGACCTGCTCGGATTCCCGGATCGACGAACCAGCGCAACCGTAGGCCGTGACCTGACTTGCGACGCAGACATCCGACCTACCTGTCGTCAGCCGTCTTCTTGGCGGCCGGTTTCGCATCAGCCGGTTTCGCATCAGCGGCCTTCGTGGCGGCTGGCTTGGATTCGGCCGGTTTCCCATCGGTGGTCTTCACGGGTTGGGGATCCGAATCGTAGGGCTTCTTTGCGGCCGGCTTGAGTTTCTGGAGGCTTTCGCCCAGAGCGAGCCGTCGCTCGACCTTACCGATACGAAACACGACCGCCCGGTCCTCGATCTTCACCACCACGGCCTCGATCTCTCCGTAGCGAAAACGTGTCTTCGGTCTCAGGACCAGCCGTTGGTTCTTGAGTCGATCATAGAGCCACGCCTGGGGTTCTCCATCGCGGACGATCGAGGCGGTGAGCACGGTGAATTGTGCCGAGTCGAGTGAGACCTGGATGGTGACGCTGCCGCTGGCCTTTTGAGGAGGCGACCCATTGTCGCGGACCTCAACGGTCACCTTGAACTCACCGGGCGCCTGCGGCACCCAGCGAAACTGGCCACTGTTGGCATCGATTGTCGCTCCGCTGGGCGATCCCGACGCGAGCGCGAAGGCGAGAGTGCCTTGTTCGGGGTCGGTCCCCGTGGCGGTGAACTCGACAGGCGAACCGGCCACCGCGTTGATCGATTTCAGAGCTGCGATCGTCGGTGGTTCGTTGCGGACCACCGCGACCGGAACCGCTTTCCACTCGAGCGAAGTCGGGCTGGCGGCCAGTTTCGCCTCTCGCCCTTCCAGCTTGGCGAGCACCAGGACGGTGGCCTTGCCTGATACCTGGCTCGTTTCGGTCTGCCACGAGATCTTCCCGGTCTTGGGGTCGATGGTCATCCCGTCGGGGTGCGATCCGAGTTCGAAGGTCATGCGGATCCCCGACCGGGCTCCTTCGACTCGGGCCGTCAGGCTGAAGGCTTCGCCGACGGTGATGGTCTTGCTGCCGGCGACGATCACCTGGGCGTTGTAGCGAGCGAAGGGGTTGATCAGCCTGTAGTCGTCCAGGGTGATCTTCTGCATCGATTCAGCGACCCGCACGAGTTCGACGGTCGAGTCGGCAGCGAGGGTTTTTTCGGGGCTGACGGCCTCGTAGACCCAGCGGGTGTTCGTGTCCCCGGTTTCAGAATCCTCTGCCTGTTCGGTTGATGTCACATCGAGGAACTGGTCACCGACCCGCACGAGGAATCCCGGCTCGACCGGGAATCCCCTGGCCTGTTCGACAACAAGCGTCTTGTCGGCCGCATCGGCGGTGAGGCGGGCCTGGGGAAACAGGGTATCGCGATTCGAGAGTTCCTTTACGGCGTAGGGGAGGCTGAGTCCTTCGGCGATCAGCGCCACATCGAGTTGCGGGTCGTGGTCCTGTGACTTCGACTTCATTCTCAACGAGACCACGCGATGCAGCAGATCGGCCTGATAGAAGTGAAACAGGAACCGCTGGATGTCTCCGTATCGTGCCACGCAGGTCAGCTGCACCTGCACCGGCACGAATTCACGACTCCGCCGGCTGCGGCCTCGGCTGTTGGGAGTCACGTTGAGTTCTTCGAACTTCCCGATCGACTCGGCGAGCGACCAGACCCAGTTGCGGTACTGTTCCTCGGCCCGGTCGGCTCCATTGCCCTCGGGTCGTGCCAGGCTCTGGTACTTCCATCGATTGAGCTTCTTGAGTTGAGCGAGCTCACGCGTCAGCGCCTGCTTTCTGGTCGTCAGGCGTGCACCCGACCCGGTCACCAGGTCCAGCAATAACGGTCCGACCAACCATCCCACCACGACGAGCAGCAACCCGCCTGCGAGCATCAATTCTGAACGTTTCATGATCCGGCCTTTCCCGTGTCAACCTGCTGGGCCGCCTGGGCCGCCTGGGCCGCCCGGGTGTCGTCTGCGTCGCTGTTTCGGGGTGCGGGAGCCTTGCCCTGGAGCAGGATGTTCACCTTGCTGAACCGCCACTTGTACTCCGCCTGGCGATCCTTGTTCTGGTCGAATTTCGAGGGTCGCACATTGTAGTTCTTGTGATCTCGAATCCGGCTGGTGACCCGCGTGACCGGATCCGGGTCGTTGGTCAGCCCGGTGACGGTGATCCGTCCCAGCCCCTTCCTCACGTCCTGGCTCAGGTCGACCTCGGTCAGGATCAACTCGTCACTCTCGCCGATCAGCGGCGAGAGTTCATGAAGCTGATCGAGCCACTGCACGCGTGCAGCCTGCCAGCGATCCACCGTGGAGGTCGAGGGCAGCTTCCCGCGGCTCGCGGTGTCCTGGGAGCCGTAAAACGATTTCTTCTCCCTGGCGATCTGAGCCTCGAGCCTGGCAATGTCTGCTTCGAGTTCACGCGATCCCATCACCCGCACCGCGTAGACCAGCCCCACCAGCAGCAGCACTCCGGCCGCCACCCGGACCATCATCTGGTTCGACACGCGGCGCTGCGGCGGCGGCGGCCGATGCGGGTCCAGGAAATCGATCCGTTCGGAAACCTCCCCGGCCGCCGTCAGCAGACCACCGACAGCAGCGGCCAGGGCGGGTGAACCGGCAAGATCCTCTTCAGGAGCCTTCCGGAAACTGACGATCGGGGTGTCGCTCAGCGAGACGACATCCACCCTGGGCTCGCCCTCGCCCTCGCCCTGGACCAGTCGACCGCGGACCACCTCGGCGAGCTCGGCTCCCAGGGAGCCGAGCAGGACGGCGGATTCGAGCTTGAGGTCGGTGACCGAGTTGTCGGCTGCAAACAGGGCTCGGCTGATCGCCTGGCCGGCAGTTCGCACCGGGTCGGACTCACCGGACAACGACGCCGAGTGGGTGAGGATGGTGAGTCCCTGTTGGTGGACGGTGACTTCGAGCTGATTGCCGTCGGCGGCGATCACCAGTCCATCGGACGTATCATGCCCGCCGGCGAGTCTCAGTCCCAGGTCGGTCAGTGCCAGGCTGCCAACACCGACTCCTCGCAATTCCAGCCCCGCGGCCGAGAGTTCCCGGCCGATCTCGTCGACCGTTTCGCGAGCTACCGTCGCCAACAGCACCGAACGCGTCTCGGCGCCCTCGGCCACCGGCAACGGCAGGAAATCCACGATCAGCTGGTCGACCGACAGAGTCGACTTGGTGCCCGCCTGCCAGCGAACCACATCGGGCAGCTCCTCGTCGGACACCGCCGGCAATTCCAGCCAGCGGGTCACGACGTCCTGCTGGCTCAGGACCACGAAGGCCTGCCGAGCCGACACACCGGCCGCCGACACGGCTGAGGACAACCAGTCCGCATCGTTGGGGACTTCGGCACCGGAGTCCGACGACTCGTCGGCTGCGGTGGCTGTGGATCGATCGGCCGAGAACGTGGTCCGTACGCGGATCGAACCGCCTGAAACCGACGCCTCGACACCAACAACCCGTTCGCCCCAATGCAGGGAAAGGAAATCGGCCATGACTGCGTACCTGAAATCGTGTGGTTTCTGTGTTGTCCGGTCTCTTTGTTACCCGCTACTCAATCTTGCTTCTCAACCCGGCCCGAGCCGGTTCCGAGTCGCTCTCAAACGCGGCCCGCTGGGAAAAATCCGGTTTGTCATCGCCCGATCGTCACAATCTTCACTCTGTGCCTAATTCGGAATCAGCAACTGGTACGAGTAGCCCTTTCCCAACTCCGTCAGGTCTCTTACGAATATCACCTTGGGCAGTTCTCCGGTCGCATCGATCACGGCTTCGATCCTCGTGAACGGTCCGCCGGCGTCGAAATGCCCGATGACCTGCATCCGAAAGACGGCACCGCGGGAGGTCAGGAACGGATCGAGAATCCTCATGGTCTCCAGTTCCACCAGCCCCTCGGTGACCAGCCACCCCGTTGTCGCCCGTTGTTCCTGCAGGTCCTCGGGCGGCTCGCCGGTCTTCGAATCGACCGCCCGGGCCGCCATGATCTCCTCGACCAGTTCCTCGGTCATCCCCGGCACCCCCAGCAGCACCTCGCGGCGGGCCTGGTTGACGTTGATTCGTCCATCGATGTAGGGGCCGTCGCTGACGCTGAGCGTATCGATCAGGTCCGGCAGGTAGGATGCCATAGTCCCCGGTTCACCCGACCAGGGACTTTCGTACGTGTACGTCTCATCGCCCTCCTCACCCTCTTCATTGGCGGTCACCGTGATCCCGATCAACTCGTACACCGATCGGATGGCGCGGCGGTCCCCTCGAGCCAGGTTCAGTTCTCCACGAGTCACCTCGCCCTGCGGGTTGCTCTCGCCCCACGAGTCTTCAGTCTCAGGATCTTCGGTCGACCCATACATCCGGTAGGCGACGACGAATCTCGCCGTCTCCTCGTCGAACTCCTCGAGCAGCGCGTCGTAGAGTTCCGTCAGCAGGTCCTGGTTGACATTCAGCTTCTCGTCGCCATCGGCTCGCAGGTTGATCTCTCGTGCGTTGGTCGAGAGCAGTGCGTTCCAACCCAGCGTGAGGACCCCATCGGCGTCGTCAGTCGGCGGCCTCGCGTCGCCATCGTCCTCGTTCGAATCGAGCAACCCGTTGCGGTTGGCGTCCTCGCCATAGAGCAGCCAGCTGTCGATGCCCTTGATCTTGAGCAGTTCATCGAGCGAGGCGATGGGTCCGTTGCGAGGAGGATAGGGGACCCCGATTCCCTCGTAGTATTCGAGCTCGGCCCCGAACTCGCGGATGTCGTCGTCGTCGTCGAGCCAATCGAGGATGCAATCGGCAATCTCCTCGGTCATCCCCGGCAGCCCCATCAGCAGCTCTCTCTGGGCCAACTCCTTCGGCCGATTCAGGTCCTCGTCCCCGTCCTCGGTCGTCGCATCGAGTTCGAAGTCGGTGGTATCGAGTTCGAGGCTGAGGATGGCGTTGAGATTGATACGGGAGGATTCGTCGATCAGCCCGAAGCGGATCTGGCGGAACTCGGGATCGGCCTCGATCGGAGCCACCACCGAGAAGCGTCCGCTGAGTGCCGGGTTCTCATGGGCCACGACCTCGATGCCCTGGAACTGGCCACGGTCGTGGTACAGGCCGATGTCGCGGGGATCGAGCGACTCGCCGAGCAGTGCCGAGACCAATTCGACCCCCGAATCGGCCATCGCCCGGGTCTGGACCTGGCGGGCGTACATCCCGGTCGCTTCGGACTCGACGATCATCTTCTGCGAAAACGTGTAGGCCCCCAGTGACAGCAGCGCGATCACGACCAGCACGATGACGAGGATCGAACCTCGCCGCGGTGACGGCATCTGTCGTGCGATGGTGCGTGGCGGAACTTGCATGAGCGTGTTGGTAATCAGCTGGGGGGCTGTTCGTGTGGCTGGGGAGGGGCTTGGGGAGGGGCTGGAGGCAAACGGGCTAGAAGTCGTCTTCGGAGACCACCGCTTCGGCGACCGGCAGTGCCACCACGAAGCGATAGGTCGTGGGGATGGCATCGGGAGCCACCGCCTGCAGGGGATCATCGGGAACCGGCGGCACGAAACCGATCACGATTTCGATGGCCAGCGGAATCGAACCCAAGGCCTGGCTGTTCCACTCGTCCCGCCAGTCGACCCCGTCGAAGTAACGGAAGTAAAGCGAGTTGATTTCCGGAGCCAGGAACTCGGCCGCCTGGGCCAGCGACGCTTCGTCTTCGGCTGAGGCATCGATGGTTCCCGCGAGCCGGTCGACCTCGCTGCGAGCCAACCCGAGCGGCCCGTCCAGAGCGGAGCTGTTGCTGATCAACCCGGCCGCGACGATCGCCTGGTCGCCGGCGAAGCGAGACGCGGCGAGTCCCTCGAGTTCACCTCCAGCCAGGTCGGCCAGGAACCAGGTCACCGACCGCTGTTCACTCTCGAGCAGCACGAATTCGTCGTCGTCGCTGCTGTTGAGGCTGAACATCCGCGGCGGCACCGGCTTGCTGATGTGCAGTGTGAGCCGAGTCGAGGTGCCGGTGACCCCCAGGCTCTGGGTCTGCAACAGCTCGTCGGCATCGACGTCGTCGAGAGCCTCCTGATCGGCGGCCTCCTCGTCTTCCAATTCGGCTTCCTCGGGATCCGGCGGTGAGAACTGCACGCTGCGGATGTCGATCGACAGCCGGGCGTAAACGGCCCGGGCCACCTGCCCGCGCTGCAATTCCAGTTGCCCGGCACTCTGGTATCGCCAGTGCATGTCGATGGCCGAGTAGACGGCCGTCATCAGCAACAGTGCCATCGACACGGCCACCAGCACTTCGATCAGCGTGAATCCCGCCGACGGTCGCCGACTCGGCCCCCGCGGCATTAAGTCTCTCATGATTCGTCCTCCTCAGCAGCCGCGGCGGCCGCGTCGAGGATCAGCTGAGGATCACGACGGAAGCGGACCAGCGAGAAGCTCGTCGGCGGACCACTGCCGCTTTGAAACACGACCGTCACGATCATCTCGTAGACGTCGACGTGAGCATCGCTGACGTTGAGCTCCAGGCTCCAGCTCCAGTTCGGGTCGTCCTCGAACGGCGTCTCGCCAGCCGCCTCGAACGACTCGATCCCCGCCACCACCTCGGCCATCTTGGCCTCGGCCCGCACGGCGGCCTGGGTCTGCAAGGCCGCATCCACGGCGGCCTGGGCGCCCAGGGAGAACAGCTGTGAAAGTGCGGCGAACGCGGCCACGAAGATCGACAGCGAGACGATCACTTCCAGCAGAGTAAAACCGGATCGGCGGGTCATCGGCCCCCCCTTTGCCCCGGGGCTGATGCCTGGTGGGGATCGCTGACGGTGACCGCACCGGTCAGCGCCCGCACGCTCAGACGGCGACTGCGAAGCTGTTCATCGACGATGTCGAAGGATGCGTTGCGGGAGGTGCCGTCGCTGAAGAACAACAGCGGGGGTGACCACGAGGATCCCTGCAGGTCCTGCTGCCCTGTGAGTCCGGCGAGGGCCAATTCGTCGATGGCTTCGGTGCCGGAGGTGGCCTCGTCGGCGGGGCTGAACGTATAGCCCTCGGGCAGCTGCCCCGAGACTCGCGGCAGCAGTTCCAACTGCGACTGCTGCTGCTGATCGTCGCCTTCGATCTCGTCGAATTCGTAAGGCACCGCCACGTAGCGGCGTCCGCCGGGTTCGAATCGGAATTGCCAGGTCAGGCCCGCATCGAGTGCACGGGTCCGGGTGCTCGAGAGGTGGTTACGGACCGGAGAGACTGCCTCGTCCATGGCCAGCTGATCGAGCATCCTGTCGACGGAGGGATAGGACAACGCGGCCAGTGCCACCAGGATCGACAGCACCAGCATCACCTCGATCAGCGTCATCGCACGGCGCAGCGGGTTCCGTCCGCGGGAGACTTCCGCTGGGGGTCGGCTGGCCGGTCGATTGGGCAGGTGAGCTGTCATGGTGCTCCACGGTGGATGCCGCCGGGCCTACAGGTTCTGCTCGATCAGGTCATCGATATTGGAGATGTTGTCGATGCCTCCCTCGTCGCGGTCGGGACCGAACGAGTAGATCAGCGGCTTGCCGGTGTTTCCGGTGTTGTCGGCCGGGTACTGGTACTGCAGCTGCTCACCCCAGGCATCGACGGGGATCTTTTCGAGGAAGGCGGCCTGCTGCTGTCCCCGATCGTCCTCGGTCATCATCAACAGCATCACCACGTCTTCGGTCCCGCCCTCGGGCCAGTACTTGTTCTTGATCTTGTACATCTGGGCCGCCTGTTCGAAGGCCTTGATGTTCAGCCGCGTGGTGTCCTTGTTGGCTTCGTCGGCGGCACCCACGATGTTGGGCACGACCATCGCGGCGATCGCGATCAGGATCGCCAGCACCAGCAGGACTTCCAGCAGCGTGAAGCCGCCCCGCAGGCGTGGCACTGGGTCGGTCTCGGGTTTGAGTGAAATCTGCATTCTCTGTCTCTCCGTTGGGTAGGAGACCCGTGAGGTCTTGTGATTGAGTCGTGTCGGTGGCGAGCTGTGAGTCGACGTCCTGGCTAGACGTTCCCCGCACTCTGAAAGACCGGCAACAGCAGCGCGGCGACCACGAACAGGATCACTGCTGCGATCATCATCAGCATCAGGGGTTCGAGGAAGCGGACGCCCAGTTCCAGTTGGCGGTAGGTGCGTCGTTCGAGGTTTTCGGAGATGTTGATCAGGACCTGTTCGAGGTTGTTGGATTCCTCGCCCACGGCAATCATCTCGACGATTTCATCCGAGAATTCTCCACTGGCGCCCAGCGGCCCGGCCAGCGACTTGCCGTCCTGGACACTGTTGGCGGCGGTGTCGATGGCACCGGCCAGCACCAGGTTGCCCGAGGCATCCTTGGCGATGCGGAGCGAGTTGAGGATCGGGACTCCGTTGTGCAGCAGCGTGCCCAGGATGCGGCAGAACCGCGCCGTGGCCAGGCTACGGATGACGTTGAGCTTCAGTCGCAACCGGTCGGTGACCCAGTGACCCGTCTCGGTCCGCGACCAGATCACGCCTCCGAACCCGATGCCCGCCAGGGCCAGCAGGATCAGCATCCAGACCTGTGCCCCACTGCCCTCGACCAACGGCTGCTGCAGGAATCCGCTGATCCCCAGCAAGGTGGTGGTGGCCCAGGGCAATTCGCCCTGGGTCTTGAGCTTGTCGAAGATCGGTTCGAATTTGGGCACGAACCAGACGATCATCACCGTGACCACGGTGAAGCCGGTCGCGACCAGGAAGGCGGGGTAGGCGATCGCTCCGAGCACGCGTCCCTTGAGATCTTCCTGGTGGTCGGTGAAGGTGGCGATCCGCTTGAGCACGTCTTCGAGAAACCCGCCTTCCTCGCCGGCCCGCACCATGCTGACGACCAGGTCGTTGAAGACACGCGGGTGCCGCCCCAGCGCACTGGCCAGCGGAGTCCCGTCGGCGACCTGGTTCCGCACCTCGCCGAGCACCAGCTTCAGCGATCCGACCTTGATCTGGCGGTCAAGCAGATCGAGTGATCTCAGCAGCGGGACACCCGAGCGGAGCAGGTCGGCGAGTTGACTGAAGAAGGTGGCCAGCAGCCGGGACTTGACCTTCCGCCCGGCGTACTTCCGCTGCCGGACTTCCTCGTCAGCCAGCGCGATCGAGAGCGGAAACAGGCTCTGTCCGGCGAGCGAACTGGCCGCCTCGGCCTGGCTGCCGGCACTCAGCACACCGGTCACTTCACGACCGGTCAGCTCTCGAGCTGTGTACTGGAATTCGGCCATCGGAGCACTCGGCCCCGCGGGCATTGCTGCCGACGGGATGGGTCAGAGATATGGAAACGCGTTCCAGGATGGGGATTTCGGTTGCCCTCGAGCAGCCGGAATCAGACCAGGTCTCCCTTGGTGATCCTCGCAATCTCCTCGACATCCGTGATCCCCGCGGCGACCTTCAGCCAGCCCGAATGCCGCAGCGTGGTCATTCCGTTCTCCAATCCGTATTTGCGGATGCGGCTCGAGCTGGCCCGCTCGACACACAGGTCGCGTACGCCCTCGTCGGTCCGCAGCAATTCGAAAATCCCGGTCCGGCCCGAGTAGCCGGTGTCGCGACAACTCCGGCAGCCGACGGGTCGATAAAGCAGCTCGGGCAACGGCCTGGGAAAATCGGCCGGCAGCTCCGAGTCCACCGGCGTGTAGGCTTCGCGGCACTCGGTGCACAGCTGACGGATCAGCCGTTGAGCCATCACGCCCTCGACCGTGCTCGCCGCCAAAAACGGCTCGACGCCCATGTCGATCAGCCGAGTGAAGGCACTCGCGGCGTCGTTGGTGTGCAGGGTGCTGAAGACCAGGTGACCGGTCAGCGAGGCCTGGATCGCCGCGTTGGCCGTTTCGCTGTCCCGGATTTCGCCGACCAGGATCACGTCGGGGTCGTGCCGCAGGATGCTGCGGAGCCCGTGAGCAAACGTGAGGCCGATCTTGGTATGGACCTGGATCTGGTTAATCCCCTCGGTCTGATACTCGACCGGATCCTCGACCGTGATGATCTTCGTGGTCGTTGACTTCAGTTCGTTGAGGCAGCTGTAGAGCGTGGTGGTCTTGCCGCAGCCGGTCGGGCCGGTGACCAGGATAATGCCGTGAGGCAGCTCGATCAGTTCGTTGAAGACCACGATGATCTCAGGCGGCAGCCCGACGTTGACCAAGTTGAAGACCATCTTGCTTTTGTCGAGCAGCCTGAGCACCACTCCTTCGCCGTGGATCATCGGGATGATCGAGACCCGCACGTCGATTTCGCGACCGCGGATCCGCAGCTTGATCCGCCCGTCCTGAGGCAGTCTCCGCTCGGCAATATTCAGCCGCGACATGATCTTCAGCCGCGTGACGATCGAGGTATAGAACTGGTTGATTTCGGGAGGCACCGGCTGGGGCCTGAGCATCCCGTCGATGCGGTAGCGGACCCTCAGACCGCGTTCCTGGGGCTCGATGTGCACGTCGGTCGAGTTGAGCTCCAGCGCCTCGATCAACAACTCGTTGACCAGCCGGATCACCGACGCCGCCTGGGCCTCCTCGGCCAGGTCGCCGTCGACGTCGTCGATGCCCTCGAGCAGTTCGACACCGTCGTCGGCCTGCCGCTGGACCAGCTCGGTGATCGTGTCGCCCCCGACACCCAGGTTCGCCTTGATCAGCTCAACGATGTCCTCGTGGCGTGCGAGGACGGGATCGAGTTCGAGTCCCGAGAGGCTGGAGAGTTCGCTGAGTGCTTCGAGGTCGAAGGGGTCGCTGGTGGCGACTCTCACGCTGCCGTTGACTCGATCCAGCGGCAGCACCTCGTGGCGGAAGATGGCCGCGGTGGGGAACTCGGCGATCAGCTCGGCATCGACTTTGAAGTCACCCAGCTCGATGAATTCCATCCCGAGTTCATCGGCAAACGCCTCCAGCGCCTGCTCCTCGCTCAACAGCCCCATCTCGACCAGCACGCTGTCGATCCGGCGGCCGCCGGCCTGTGCCCGGGCCTCGCGCCACTGGTCCTCGCTGACCAGCCCGCGCTGCTGCAGAATAGATTCGATGTCCATGGCGACTACCGACCCCGGCTCGAGCCGCGGCCGCCGAAGGGCGAACGACCGCTGGAGCCGCCGCGAGACGAGCCACCGGTCCGGCCGCCGAAGGGAGATCCGCCGCTGGAACCGCGGCTGGTCCGTCCACCGGTCGAACCGCCACGTCCCTGCGTCCGCTGGCGCATTTCCATGAACTGCCGCATCCGAGCGGCCTGGTCACCGCCGGCGGCACTGCCGCCGCGGCTGCTGCCACCGCGGCTCGAGGGACCAAAACCGGTCGGGCCACTCGACCCGCCGCCGGTGCTGACAGTCGTCTTGGGCAACAGCGCCTGCACGGCCTGCTGGATCGCCGACGAATTGGTGTTTTGCAGAGTGACAATCCGCACGGTCCGCCTGGCCTCCAGCGCGGCTTTGTCGAGCGTCGTGACCAGGGCCTCGACCTGCCTGAACAGCGAGTCGCTGGCCGAGATGACCAAGGCGCTGGTGCGGGTGTCGACGCCGAGTGTCATCTTCACGCCGCCGCCCCCACGGCTGTCACCGCCGCCGCGGGAGCTGCGGCCGCGGCTGCCGCCGCCGCCACCCATCAGCATCGCAAACGGGTTGCTCGCCCCCTGCGCCGAGTTGCCTCCCGAGCGGCGACTCGAGGTGAGTTCTTCCTTGTAGACATCGCGGACGATCTGCGCGACCTCGTTGACGTCGGCGTGCTCGACGGTGATGTATCGCGGTGCGCGGGTGCGGAGCTGTTCGGGAAGTTCGGCGGCATCGAGGATCTTCAGCACGCTCTCGACATCGGCGACCTGGTCGGCCGGCCCCGAAACAAACAGCGCGTTGGCTCGCGTCTCGGGGATGATCCGCAACGCCATCGGGCCGTTGGAAAGCGAGTTGATGCCGGTCATGTCCATCAGGCTGCTGCCCATCGACGAGAGGCCTCCGGTGAGGTCACCAAAGAGACTGCCGCCGGAACTGCTGGCGGAGGCCGACACCGAGCTCTGGGGGAAGAGCCTCTCGAGCATCAGGGCCGCCTCGGTCGCGTCGGCCGAGCGGAGGTAGAAGATGGTCCAGGTCGTCTTGACCGGCATGTGAGCCATCAGCGACTGCAATCTCGCCTCGAGCTTGTCCAGAGCCGCCTCGTCGTCGGAGATCAGGATCAGGTTGCCGTCGCGAATCTCGATCACGATCTCAGGCAGCTGGTCGTCTCCCCCAGCAGCCCCCTCGTCGGCAGGCCGCAGCGGCGGCCGGGCCGTCGCGGCCGCGGGAGCTGCTCGCTCGGCGGGCTGTGCGTCGTTCTTTCCGCTGTCTTCTTCCTGCGACGGAGCCAACTGGACGAAGGCCTTGAGGAACGCGGCCTGGTCGGCCGGCAACTTCAGCGAAACCTTGCGGGCCTCGAACAACTCGCGAGTCCGCTTGCTGGCGGACCACTCGGCCTCGCTCAGCTTGCCGTCCTTGTCGGAGTCGAGGTTCTTGAAGACGAAGGTCGCCAATCGGCGGTGCCGCTGTGATTCATCGACTGCAGGCGTCGCCGCGGGGACCTCACCTGAGTCCTGGGTATTGCCAGCCCCGTTGCCAGCCCCGTTGCCAGCCTGTCTGAGCGGTGGCACGCTGAAGTTGGCCGCACGGCGATCGGCAGCGGCCGCCGCGCCGCCGGCTCCACCGCCGGTCGCACCGGTTTCGGGTCTCACCCGGGGATCGTCGGCCGAGGGCACCCGCTCGTCGCGGATGGGGCCGCGTTGTGAGGACGGGATACTGATCCGGATCGGGTTGGGGGTCACCGACTGCAGCAGTCTCAGCAGCGAATCCGCATCGCGGCCGCCCAGCGGGATCGTACGGATCGGTCCGCCGCCGGTGGCCAGCGAGACTCCGATGGCGCTTTCGAGTTGAGTGACCATCTGCTGGATCTCGGCAATCTGCTCGGGGCTGCCGCGAACGACGAGGTACCCGGGATTGGCGATCACCGAGGGTGCGTTTTCGATGTCCTTGCCGTAGAGCCCCTGCAGGGTCGCGGTCAGCGTGGCCGGGTCCTGTCGGATGGGGATGATCGCGGTGGTGGTCTGGCCACCGCCCTGCCCGTCGAGCTTGCGGATCATCCGCTGGATTTCCTCGTGCCCCCGCTTGTTCGACATCACGTGGATCGTGCGGAACCGCCCGTCCTCGTTGATGACGGCACCGGGAAACAGCACGTCGAGAGTCTTGGTGACTTCCATCGTGTCGGCCGACGTGACCTTGTAGACCTCGAGGTACGGCTCGCTGTCCTCGTCCTGTTCTGCGAACCGATTCGGAGTGTCCCCGGACGGCACGTCGATCGTTTCGATCGCCTTGCGGATCACTTCCATCTGGGTGGGCGGAGCCATCGCCAGCAGCATGTTGGTCCGTTCATCGACGGTCACCGACACGCTGCCGCCGGCCGAGGCACCTCCACCGCCACTTTGCTGTCGGCGGGGATCGCGGCTGGACTCACGTGAGCCTCCACGGCTGCCGCCAAACATACTGGCAAAACGGCTACGAGCATCCGAGCCACCCCGGCCGCGGCTGCTGCCGCGGCTGCTGCCACCGCCACTGGCGGCAGCACTGACATTCTGGACGCCACGAGCCTGCAGTCCGAAGAGGTCCCGGATCATCTTCTCGGCCGAGAGCGCCGGGACGTTCTGCAGCACGAAGGCCTCGTACGTCAGGTCCTTCTCTTCCTCGAGGACGTAGCTCTTGAGAACTGTGTAAATCTCCGCCACATTGTTCGCCAGGCCGGTAACGACCAGTGAGTTGGCGACCGAGAGTGCGGTGGCCTTGCCCTGGGGGCCCAGCAGGTCGGCGACTTCGGTGGCCGCCTTCGCCGCGTCCTTGCCCTCCAGCGGCATCACCACCCGGACCAGCTCGTTGCTGGCCCGCTGGGGCAAATCGGCGATCGCCACGGTCGGCACCAGGTTGGGCGGAACCGTGTCGTCGACGTTGACGACCACCGCGAAGCGGTCGCGTCGGAGCAGGATGAAGCCCTTCTGCAGCAGGGCACCGTTGAGCACGTTGAGGGCTTCGGTGGGGGTGTAGTCCTTGTCGTCGAAGTAGGTGAAGGTCCCCGGGGGTACGGTTTCACGGTCCCAGGTCAGCCCGGCCGCGTCGGAGAACATCTTCAGCACGTCCGACCACGGGGCCTGGACGAAGTTGAACTTCAGCGACTTCACAGGCTGGGAACCGCTGGCCGCAGCCGTGGCTCCAAACGACGCCACGACCTCGGTGTCGACCGGCTTGCCGTCGGCACCGACCACCTTGGCGCCACGATCGGCTGCCGGTGTGGGTGTAGCCGAGGGCGTAACTGTGGCTGCGGGCTTGACGGCGGCCACCGGCTTTTGAGGCTCGGGCGTCCCCGCCGCAGCCGGCGTACCGGCCAGGGTCTGGAAGCTGGTCTTCTGGGTCGCGGTCAGCAGGCCCAGCACGGCCTGGTCACGCTGATCCCCAAGTTGTTCGCGTTGGGTCTCGAGCGCCTTGAACTTCGTCTCGCGTTCCTCGCGGGGCAATTCCCGGTTGCGGAACACCGCCATCCGCGCCTCGTCCAAAGCCCGCTTCTGCTGATCGTGTGCGGCCAGAGTCACCTTCAGTTTCGTCTTCTGGTCGTCGGTCAGCTTCAGCTCAGCCACAACCCATTCGGCACCGATCCCCTGCGTTCCCCGTCGTTTCAGCTGGTGGACTCTGAGGCCACGGAGCTGCTCGGGTGAGACCACCTTGGCCAGTTCGGCCTCGGCAGCCTTCCGCTGCGTGTCGAAGAACGCCTGCCGCTGGGCTTCGATCGTGGCCCGCTCGGCGTCGTCCTTCGCCTCCTGGATTCGCTGCTCAAACTCGCGAGCCTTCTCGCGGACGCTCCGAAAACTGTCACGGATCTTGCTGATCGAATCGGCCTGTTCGTCGGTCAGCTTCAACTCCGCTCGGAGATCCCCGTCGCGGGCCATATCCAGCAGGCTGTCTCCACCACGGCCTCCTCGGCGGCTTCGCTGAGCGTGCGAGGTGGCCGTGTCGGCCAGGGTAACCGCCAGCACCAAAACGGCGACGGTGAGTCGTGAGAGGCTGTTGAGATTCAGAGTCTTCGTGATGATCATGATCAGTTCTTCCATGCCAAGTCAGGCTCCCTGCCACGAAGCCGCAACGCGCGACTCTTAGGACAGGATCAACTGGATTTGTCTTGTACGGTTCGGGAATCGTATTTCCGGAAGTCTAGTTCGCCAACACGGAACCGGTCGGATTGGCCTGGTGTTGGATCGGGGGGCACGTGAGAAACTGTGAGGCGATCTGGTGGAGATTCCGATTACTCGGATAATGCCACCAACTGGTTGTTTCCCTTCGGACGGTTTTGGGGCTATTCTAGAGGAACAAACCCCGCCGGGCGGTGTTCAGACTGGAGAAAATGGGGGATTTCTGATGACTCGGTCACGCATCCTTTCGACGGCCCAGCTTGCCGGCTCGGGTCGATTCGCCCTGGTATTGTTTGCGCTGGCCGCTTTGACGGCCGGGCCGGGTACCGCGCAAGCCCAGAGGGGCAGTTCCGGCGGCGGGCAACGTGGCGGCATAAGCATCATGATGATGCAGCGTGGCGGCGGTGGAGACGATCGGGGCGAGCGGATGCGGAGCTTCTTTACGCAAATGCGCTCCAGCAACGCATCTCCCGATGGTCGCCGTCAGCAGATGCAGTCGTTCTTTTCCCGGATGCGTGACCAGCGAGGCGGGGACCGTGGCGGCAGCAGAGGCGGCAGCAGAGGCGGTTGGGGCGGCGGTCGCGAAGGGAGCGACCGGGGTCGACGGAGTGGTTCTTCCAGGGAACCGAGCAAGCCCAAGCCCAAGCCCAGGGTGCGAGTCACCGTCGACCTGCCCGATCAATACGCCGCCCAGGACCTCGACCAGGACGGACAGTTGGGTCTCTACGAGTGGAAGCTCTCGGCGTTCGCCCAGTTCCGAACGCTCGATTCCAACGGCGACGGGTTCCTGACACCGCGGGAACTGTCTGCGGGTTCGGGCACCGAGGCAGTCGCAACGGCCACCCCGGCGACAGCCTCCACCGATACGAGTTCCACGGCGGTCCCCTCGACAACGGTTTCCGTTTCGACAGCAGCCGCCCCGTCGGCGTCGAAGAAGAAGGACGCCGGATTGGTCCGGATCGCCAAGTACACTTTCAAGGCACTCGACAAGGACAAGGACGGGCAGTTGAGCGCCCAGGAGTGGAGCCAGAGCAAGCGGACTCGGGAGAACTTCAACAAGAAGAAGGTGAAGATGAAGCTGCCGATCGACGAAGCCGGCTTCGTGGCCGTCTTCCCCTCTCGACGCTAGTCCGCCTGCGGCGGGCTAGCCGCCGCCTCGGCCAGCCAGTCGCCTGGCCCTCTCGAGCACGTCGGGCATCACCTCGAGCCATCCGGTCCTTTGGGCCGAGGCTGATTTGGCGGTGGCCTGCAGCAGTCGTCCGTATCGGTCGAGCAGTTCGTTGGCCGCTTTGCGGTCGCCCTGCTCGACGGACAGCACCAGCGCGGCCCGGGACCACAACGGCGCCAGGGCTCCCTGCTGAGCATCGGGCAGTTCCCCGAGCCGATCGACCAGGTCCGCGGCATCTGAAGTTCGCCCCTGTTGGAACAGCCGTCGAGCATGCTGCAGGATCGTCGATGCAGCGGGTGCGGCATCGGTCGAGGCGACCAGCGACTGGGCGTAGGCCCTCCAGGCGTCGTCCCATTGCCCGAAATCGACCGCGCGGCAGCCGGCCCGAGCGTACTCGCCGGCCGAAACCGGCCGGACCTCCTCGTCGAGCCTCTGCCGGCGGGCCCAGTTCTCCAGCCAACCCACCCGCCGTGCTCCGTTGGCCAGGAAGACCGGCCCCAGTCTCCGGAAATGCCGGCGCCGGTGCCGCCGTGTCCTCGCCGAGGCCATCTTCGCTCCGAGTTCCAACCCACCGCCTCGGCCCACCGCCTCGGCCAGCAACTCACCGATCTTCTGGTGCCCCTGCAGGGTCGGGTGGACATGATCGACGTACCAGTCCGATCCCGGCAACCCGTCGGGACTTTCCGCTTCGATTGCAGCGGCCGCGTCGATCAGCGGTGTACCGCTCGATTGGGCTACCGCACTCAACACCTGATCCAGCCGCCCGATCATCCTCAACGGGCACACGTCCAGGTCACGCGCCCTGCGGTAGGCGACCGCTGCGGGCTGGGTGTGTCCGAGTCGATCGAGTGTTCGAGCGATTCGCCAGGCGACCAGAGCGTGCTGGTTGTCGAGTTCCGCGGCCTGGCGGTAGGCGGTCAGCGCCGCCTCGAAGTTTCGATCCGAAGTGTGCCGTTCTCCCTCGTGCATCGCTGCCTGCCACGATGCACTCTCCGGGGCACTCAGCCCGTCGCGATGCTGCG
>Ga0310123_10001804_pt1 | contig 17507 bp, 11 predicted proteins | sample CB6_AW_1057_MG_FD_203505 | JGI IMG/M metagenome (GOLD analysis project Ga0310123, IMG submission 203505) | Marine microbial communities from Western Arctic Ocean, Canada - CB6_AW_1057 | ecosystem: Environmental > Aquatic > Marine > Oceanic | place: Canada: Western Arctic Ocean | collected... | reverse complement strand
GCGAACGGGCTGCGATTTACACAGTTCTACAACACGGCACGCTGCTGGCCGACTCGGGCGGCCCTGTTGACCGGCTACTATGCTCAACAGGTTCGACGGGATGCTTTGCCGGGACTCAATGATGGAGGTCTGGGCAAACGACCCGAGTGGGCACAGCTGCTGCCGGTCATGCTGAAAGCGGCGGGCTACCGCAGTTACCATTCGGGGAAATGGCATCTCGACGACATGCCGATCAGAAGCGGATTTGATCGGTCATATATCGTGCAAGACCACAATCGTTTTTTTCACCCGAAGAAGCATATTCGGGACGACCGGGAGATTGCCGCCGTACCTGAAGGCAGTGACTTCTATACGTCCGATGCGATCGCCAGCCATGCAGTCGAGTGTCTGCAGGAACATCAACAACAACATGCAGATCGTCCGTTTTTCCATTTTGTTGCTTTCACCGCTCCACATTTCCCTCTGCAAGCTCCATCCGAAGACATTGCCCGTTACAAGGACCGGTATCTGCAGGGTTGGGACAGTATTCGTCGGGAACGCTCAAATCGACAAAAGGAGATCGGGCTGATTTCAATCCCGCCATCGGCCGTCGAGCGCAAGATTGGTCCACCCTATGATTTCCCGGAACATCTGAAAATCCTGGGACCGGGCGAAGTCAACCGACCTTTGCCGTGGGATGAACTAACGGAAGAACAGCATCGCTTTCAGGCCGACAAAATGGCTATTCATGCTGCGATGATCGATCGCATGGATCAGCAGATCGGAAAGATTGTTGGACAGATTCGCGCCATGCAGGAGATGGAAAACACCCTGTTGCTGTTTCTGTCCGATAACGGAGCCAGCGGGGAAATCATGGTACGCGGGGATGGCCACAATACGGAAGCTCCGCCGGGGTCAGCAGACACTTTTCTTTGCCTGGGTCCTGGCTGGTCGACGACGTGCAACACTCCGTTCCGCCGCCACAAGACATGGGTTCACGAAGGCGGTATCTCAACGCCGTTGCTTGCCCACTGGCCGCAGGGAATTCAACACACGAATGAGTTTCGCCATGTGGTGGGACACGTGATTGATATTGTGCCGACGATTCTGGAGATCGCAGGGATCTCGCCGCCTGCCGAAGTGAACGGAAAGTCGGTTCCAAAGGCACCGGGCGTCAGTCTGCTGCCGGCGTTTACGTCTTCCGCTGCGGTAGGTCACCGATCTTTGTGGTGGATGCACGAAGGTCATCGAGCTTTTCGACGGGGGCGATGGAAGCTGGTGGCTGACAAAGGAGACCCATGGATGTTGTATGACATTGGTGAAGACCGGGGAGAACAGAACGATCTGTCCGGCTGCATGCCCGACATGACTCGGCAGCTGTCATCAGCATGGGAAGAGACCGCTCAGGAGTTCCGCGACCTGTATCACGAAAAATAGGTCCTGTGTTCGTAACAGAGCGCCACTGTATCTGCTGACATTTCGTCCTGTGGTTCAGTTGCGCGATTGCAGATTCGGTAGAGACTGACGCACAGCAGGGGGGTACAGCACCTATTTGGTGCATATCGGTTCTTCGAAAGTCCCTGCCGGAATCTTCCACCTGCAAACGCACGCTTGAGACCCTGAAATTGGCCGCTTTTCTCAAAAACCCCGGTCAGGTGACCAACCTGCACCGCCATCGGCTTCCATTTAAGTCGTTCCGGAGTTCAGCAGCGGCTGATTTACAGGCCAACGACAATGGCCGACCTGCCTGCAACAGCGGCTGTGCCCCGCAGATCGGAGTACCCCGCCAGGTCAATGTGCACGGCATCAGTGCCTGTGTTGAAAACTGCGACTACAGAACGATCACTCCCGGACGTCAACAGGACTGCGTCAGGCCCAAGAGCAATCACTTTGACTGCTCCGCGACGGAATTCTGTTGCCTGTTTGCGCCAGTGAATACATTGTTGGTACCATTGAAACAGTGTTCGATCCTGCTTTGATTCGTCCCATGGAAAACCACGGCGGCAATCAGGATCGTGGCGTCCGGCTAGACCGACTTCATCGCCATAGCAGACACACGGCGCTCCGGGCAGCAGACAAATAAACAGCCAGGCCATTTGCAGCGACGCTGTGTCGTTCCTGCAGCAGGTGAGAAAACGCGGCGTATCGTGACTGTCAAGCAGATTCAGCTGTGCTGCGGCCACTTCCTGTGGATAACAATGTAACACCCGGTTGATTTCATCGGCAAACTCTGTTGCAGAACATGTCCGAACATGGCTGAACGAGGATGGTTGCCGTGCCAGTTCAAGATCGAGTCGCGAGCCGCCAAAAAATCCCAGACAGGCGATCGTGACCTGATAGTTCATCACGGCGTCCCACATATCACCCTGCAGCCAATGTGAGGCATCTCCCCAGATTTCACCGACGATATACGCATCTGGATTGATGGCTCGTACACGTTGCCGGAACTCACGCCAGAATTCGTCGTCTTTAATCTCGTTGGGGACGTCCAGTCGCCAGCCATCGATCCCGAACTCGATCCAGTGTTCCCCAACACTCAGGAGGAACTCGCGTGCTTCCGGGCAGTCGGTGTTGAATTTGGGAAGGGCCGGCAGATTCCACCAGGCTGCATAACCAATCGCTTCCAAACTCCCCGAGCCGATGGCCAAATCTGTGGCGGCCTGGCCGGCCGGGTAAGGTTGAAACGGAAGGTCACCTCTGAGTCGCGCGGGATCGAAATGGAACCAGTCCCGATACGGAGACGCGGCTCCATTCTCCAATACGTGATGAAACTGCCAAAACCCGCGACCGGCATGATTGAAGACGCCATCGAGCACGACTCTCATGTTCCGCGCACGAGATTGATCCAGCAGATTCAGCAGAGCTTCATTGCCACCGAGTAATGGATCCACCTGAAAGTAGTCATAAGTGTGGTACCGGTGGTTGCAGGCCGAGGCGAAGATCGGGCAGAGATAGATGGCATCGATGCCCAATTCTGTCAGATAATCGAGCCGCTGGGCAACTCCATAGAGGTCTCCTCCCTTGAAACCGTGTGGCGTTGGTGGGGCACTCCAGTCTTCAAGATACGGAACGTCACGCGAGAGAGAATCTCTGGAAAAACGGTCCGGAAAGATCTGATAGAAAACAGCGTCGCGCACCCAGTCCGGCGTGTCAGCAACCATCAGCGACATCGTCCTCTGCAACCAGTCGTCGGGTCATTCGATATCGGGACCAGGGGACCCTTCTTCAGCCGCCAGACTTTCCTGTTGCAGGCGCGCCTTACGAGTCAGCCGCCAAAAACTGAGCGAGAAACCGGTGAAAATTACGGCCGGCATCCCCATCATGAACAGAATACTGCACATGTAGGCTTTGGGCTTAAGATCATCAGTTTCATTCGCGGCCTTGCAGTTCGGGCAGGCGGATACCTGTGAGACACTGATCGGCAGAGCGCCGGCGGCGGCGAGGACAGCGGCCGCAAGCAAAACACAACGCAAATGTGACGACATAGCTGGATCTCCTGCTGTTAATCTAGTGCCGGAATCTCTCCCTGAGAACTCCTGTGGCCGGAGCACTGCGGGATTCTCAGATCTGGCGCCGGATCTGCAGCCTCGGGCGGGCGGCACGTTCTCTGAAGTTGCAAAGTGGAAGACCTCGTACCCTCGCGGTCTGAAAACGGCCAGCAGTCTGAATTACGGACCCTGGATTACGTGGGTTTCTCAGAAACCCGACGACGATTATCAGAATCTTTCTACTGCACAACGACCGTCCGGCCTGCTTTTCCTGCCGAAACACCAAACACGATGTATTCGGCATCTGAGTCATCCAGATTGAGCATTCCGTAGATCTCCGAAGCGTCAACGAGACCGTGTCGCCGACAGTCATGTTCATACTGGTGTCATCGACAGTCATGAGAACCCGACCGCGGATCAGAACAAAAATTTCCTGCATGTCTTCGTGATAGTGACGTTGAAAGGATGACCGTGCCGGTAACCGGGCCCAATTGACCATCATGACCTGACCAGGGTTGATATCACTGTAAGTTGCAATAACGCGTTTCAGGACTCCGGGGCGTGCGGCATCTTCATGAGCTAGCCGGTACAAACCTGCCCTCGCTTGCGGGGACGTGCTCCATGCAATGATGTCCTGGACAGCGTGAGCCGGTTCTGTCCCCACGAGTTTCTGGTCCGGTCGCAGATCGGCAGTACGCTGGTGATCATCGGGTGCGTGACATCTGGAGCACTTCTCGGACAGAAGTTGGACGAATATCGCGATTGAACTGGACACGATCAGCCAGTGCGGTGGGCATGAAGACCACCGAACTGATCAGTGTGAGAACAGCGAATCGACACAGCATTATTGACAGCCGACAACGGAAGGAGACTCAGCAAACTCGAAACTAACGTCCTAGACTGTTTGTGGTAACGACTCCTGCAGCCGGTCATCAACGGGCAGATGCAGATTGAACGGTCTCACACAAATGGCGGCAGAGATCCTGTATTTGTGCTGCAATTGGAAGGAACCGGCAGATTCGAATTCACCAATGTTTATGGAAGCCGTTCACGGAATGGTGGATATACGGCTACTCCGGGACTATCTGTGCCGAGGTCTGCTCACTACGGACCCTACTCTGCCTGGCATCGTAGGCAACATCGAGTCCGGACGATTGCTGAGAGTCGCACTGACAGCCAGTTCCTGTGCGACGGGTGACATAGTGACATTTTCTGCAGTCAGGAAACTGCCGCGTGCGAACCGCCGTATCGGCGGAGCTTGGAAACTCGTTTAATTGTCGATCACATCATCGCTTCTTCAGCGCTGACGCTGATTTTTCCAACGGTTCAGATCGATGAGGCATGGTATGATGACAGCAGCGTTCGGCTGAACGCCATGATGCGGCACAGGCTGAACGGATTACCGAATTCCTGCGGTAATCCGGAACAGAACGATTTGGTGTCGCGGGAACACCAAGCCTGCAATCTGTTCAAGTTAATCGTTTTTGGATGGCGGGAACTTAGTCGGGACTTTCATTTGCCAACCCTCACCGCTCAAGGACTTGAGAAACTCAACGAGGTCTGCCTTTTCCTGACTCCTCAATTTCAGGGGTTTGAGTCTTTCGTCAAGATAGGCATTGGGTATTCCTCCTTTGTCATAGTGTTCAATGACCTCTTCGAGTGTCTTGAAGCGGCCGTCGTGCATGTAGGGACCAGTGTGCTCAATTTCGCGAAGTGTGGGTGTTTTAAAGGCTCCCTTGTCTTCCTCACGTTTGCTCACGAGGTAACGACCCAGATCAGGCAATGGCTTGTCCATGCCGATGCCGATATTCACATAGGAACCATCCGTGAAATTGAATCCCAGATGGCAACTGTCGCAGGCCGTCTTTTTGAAGAAGATATTCATTCCTCGCACAGCCGAATCCGACATCGCGTTTTTGACGTCACTTTTGTAACGGTCGAAAGGGGAGTTGCCGGACAACACCGTGCGTTCGAACGTAGCAATCGCTTTACCGACATGCTCGATCGTAAATTCATCAACACCGTATGCTTCAGCAAACCGTGAATTGTACTCAGGCACCCTCCGCAAACGTTCGACACACGTTTGATGGGCTCGACCGGGGTCCTTTTCGCTGGTCATCTCGATCGGATTCGCAATGGGCCCCACGGCCTGAGCCTCAAGCGATGGTGCGCGACCATCCCAAAACTGGGCGGTACTGTAGGCACGATTAATCACCGTCGGCGCGCTGCGACCACCCTTTTGTCCACTGATTCCGGTCGAAACGGCCGCACCATCGGTGAAGCCGTGTTGGACGCTGTGACAGGTGGCACATGACACAGTACCATCCGACGAGAGGCGTTTGTCGAAATACAGTAGTTCTCCCAGGAGGGCTCTTGCTTTGGAATAGAGATTGTCGTCCGGGTAGTAGACCGGTGGCAGTCCCAACGGCGATTTAGGTTCTTCGTCATCACCCAATCCAATGGCCGAATACGACATGACTGTACAGAAAATCAGGCCGCCAGCAGTCTGCATCGCGAATCGTTGGCACAACATCGTTAGTTCCCGTCTGCTGCCTTTAAGTACCCCTGCACGTAAATTGCTTTCATCCCCTGAACCTCGGACAGTGATCCATTGACCGTCACGACATGCGCCATGTGCTCAATCGCCTGTTTTCGGAATTCGGTCAGGCCGTCACGGCGTGCGTTGTGTTCTTCGTCGATCAACATGTAGATCGATCCGTCGGCCGTGAGAAGCCCGACAGGCTGTCCGTTGGCCACACACTTCTGTCCACAGCCGCGATGCTTGTCACCATGTTTGCCGACCTGGAGATAGCAGGACAGGTCAATGATCTCTCCCACAACCGAAACCGGCTTCGCATCCAGAGGCTTGCCATCAATCGCTGAGGCAACCGTCTCAAGACTCCATGGTCGTCTTTCTGATGTCTTTTTACCGAGTTCCGCGGATGGCTTGTCGTAACTCCCCGACGTCGGACCGGACCAGTCGGGGAACAGTATTTTCGGGGCGTTCACAGCTGCAATCGACACACCACCAACCAGCATGATGATGCCAACAGTCTTTGTCACTGTCATAATCTTTTGTCGCCTCATAGTGGACTTCCTCGTATTTCGAGACTTGTTAGAACATGGCAAGTGTTTTCAATTCACCTTCTCCAATGTACGAATGCCGGGTATTGTGTGCAAGGAACGGGACAGAGGAACGTCCGCCGGTTTGCATCGGCCACTGGCGTTAGCAATGACATGGTGTCACTGATTTCTGAGAAACACACGGGCATATTTCGTTTCATTGACGAATCAAACGGTGGCTGAGCTGGTCCTGAATTGTCTCTAGTGACACTCAGAATTCAGTGCCGTTTCATCCGAACTGGAATTACAGACAGGTTGCCGGAAGTCACCTCTCAAAGAACGCGAACGGACGAGATCGCTTTCCGTGGGGCTTCAGGATGGGGATGGCTGGGGACGGGCGTTAAAAGGCGATTGTCCTTTTGGATCGACAGCACTACGCGCTGCAGCGCTTCAGATTAGAATGTCCTTTACGACGCGGCCGCTGACATCGGTCAGGCGGAAGTCGCGCCCGGCGTAGCGGTAGGTGAGTTTCGTATGGTCCAGACCAAGTTGATGCAGGATGGTGGCATGCAGGTCGTGCATCGTCACTTGATTGCTGGTGACGTAGTAACCGAATTCGTCCGTCGTTCCGTAAGTCATTCCGCCCTGAATGCCTCCGCCTGCCATCCACATTGTGAACGCGTGGGGGTGGTGGTCGCGCCCGTCAGTCCCCTGAGCCGCAGGAGTTCGTCCAAATTCAGTACCCCAGACGACGAGTGTGTCGTCCCACAATCCGCGCTGTTGGAGATCTCTCAGGAGGCCGGCAACCGGTTTGTCCACCTTCTTCGCATTCGTGGTGTGATTTTTCTTTAAACCGCTGTGTGCATCCCAGTAATTCCGGGGGTAACTGTGGTTGACGTGAACAAACCGGACTCCCGCTTCAGAGAGACGCCGAGCCACCAGGCAGAGTCGCCCAAATTCGTCGGTGGGATCGTCGTCGATACCGTAAAGAGATCGGGTCGTCCTGGATTCCTGTGAAAAATCCGTGACCAGCGGAGCTTCCATCTGCATTCGAAACGTCAACTCGTACGCCTGAATCCGTGCTTCAAGCCGGCTGTCATCGTTTCGCGTCCTCTGGTACTGGCGATTCAATCGCTGCAATAAATCGAGTTGCTGGCGCTGAAGTTCCGACTGGTCCGACACGCCCAGATCAGAGAAGACTGCTTCCCTGAATGGAGTGTTGCCGTCACCGATGCGTGTGCCCTGATAGGCGGCGGGCAGGAAAGCGCTGCCGTAATTCTGTGAACCGCCGTGGTAACTCGACGGGCTCAATGTCACAAAACCGGGTAGATTCTGATTTTCTGATCCCAATCCGTACAACAGCCACGCACCCATGCTCGGCCGCGTGAATACACCATCGCCCGTGTGCAGTGCGAGTGCCGCCGGACCGTGTGAAACCTGGTTTCCGTTCTGCATGGAGCGGATCACGCAGATATCGTCTGCACACTTTCCGATCTCAGGAAACAACTCGCTGACTTCCAGTCCTGACTCTCCATACGGCCGGAATTTCCACGGAGACTGCAGCAGATTTCCTGTGTCCGCAAATTCGAACTGCGGTTTCGGAAGAGGCGATGGCCTGCCATTCCATTCTGCCAGTTTCGGCTTCGGGTCGAACGAATCGACATGGGAGACGCCGCCATGCATGAACAGGAAGATTACACTCTTCGCACGCGGCGGCAAATGCGGCAATTTCGGTGCCAGAACAGATCTTGCCTGTTCGGCAGAAGCTTCGACGGCAGCAAGGCCAAGGAACGCGGTGTGACCGATACCGCATGCGATCTGTTGCAGGAGTTGTCGCCGTGAGGGATGTCTATTCCACATAAAGAAACTCGTTCAGGCAAAACAACATTTGACAATACCGGCTCCATGCCGACAGCTCTGCGTCATTCGCCTCAACATTGCGCTGACGCAGGCTGTCCCGGTATTCTGCCAGGAATCTGGATGCTGCCGTGAGCTCGTCACCGGTTGGCTGGCGGCAGAGCGAAATTTCGTACGCGAGACCGATACGAGCCGTTTCATCGTCGGTTAACGAACTGACGTGGCGGGCAAACGCTTCGGCCTGCTGCAGAGCAAAGGGATTGTTCAGCAGAAATGCCGTCTGCGAGGGGACGGTCGTTTCATTTCGCTTTGCAGTGACGGCGTTGGCGTCAGCCGCGTCAAAGATGGCGAGCACATCCGGCAGGCCGTTCCGCACGACGGGCAGATACAGGCTGCGCCGCCTTGAGTCGAATCCGTCCCAGCGGCTGTTAATCGTCGAAGCGGAGGCTATGCCACGTTTCTCGTCGAGCACCTGGCTGGCTTCGTAAAGTTTCCTCGTCAGTTCGGATCCTCCGATTCGCCGATCCAGCTGCGCGGCGATCACCAGCAGGGAATCACGAAGCTGCTCTGCATCCAGTCGTCGCCTTGGTGCCCGCCACAACAGCCGACGATCCGGATCGATCGCCACAGCGCGCTCCTGAATCTCCGGATCGACGCGCGTCGACATTTGCCAAGTCTGTGAATTCAGTATTAAGCGGTGCATCTCCTTCACTGACCAGCCGGACTCGATAAAGCGTGTGGCCAGCCAGTCGAGTAAATCCGGATGTGACGGCGGTTCGCTGCGCGTGCCGAAATCGTCGCTTGTGGAGACCAGCCCCGTACCGAAATGACCTTGCCAGATACGATTGACCATCACACGTGCCGTCAGCGGATGATTCGCCGATGCAATCCAGCGAGCCAGTTCCAACCGTCCGCTGCTGTTCCCGGATATCGTCTGATGCCCCGACCCCGCCAGCACCTGCAGAAACCGACGAGGTGCAATCTGGCCCAGTCGAAATCGGCTGCCCCGCAGATGAACACGCAGATGCCGCGGGACACTGTCTTTGGGAGCCATGACCTCGATCGTCTCGCCGTTGAGACCGCTGGGAACTATATACTCCATCCACTTTGAGGCATTGCGCTCGAGGTCCGAGAACATTTCAGTGCTGCGAAAAATGCCTGCCAAAGAGTAGTAATCGACGGTTGGAATCGGGTCGAACTTGTGATCGTGGCACCGGGCACACGCCACCGTCAGGCCCATCAATGCCCGTCCTATCACATCGAGCTGCTCGTCGACGATGTCCATCTTCACCTGTTCCTTGTCCGTCTCGGCCAGCGCCTTCGGGCCAATCATCAGGAACCCTGTTGCAATGATTCGCTCCGCAGTGACCCGCGGGTCATTGTGTAACATCAGATCACCAGCGACCTGTTCCATCAGGAATTCATCGTACGGCTTGTCGTCGTTGAATGCGTCGACCACATAATTCCGATAGCGATAGGCGTACCGCATGACGAAGTTGCCATCGTTGGCAGTGGTATCGGCGTAACGTACTGCGTCGAGCCAGTGCCGACCCCAGCGCTCACCGTAGTGAGACGAACTGAGCAATCGGTCGACGAGCCTCCTCAGTGCCGCGTCGTTACCGGATTTATCGGCGAGGAACACGTGTACCTCATCAGGTGTCGGCGGCAACCCAATCAAATCGTATGTGACCCGCCGAATCAGTGTTCGGCGATCTGCAGGTGGAGCGGGGTGCAGCTCATTTGCTTCAAGTTTTGCCACCACAAAATGATCAATCGGGTTTGCTGACAGGTCCGCCCCCGCGACCACCGGTGGAACGGGATCGCGGATTGCCTGAAACGACCAGTGCGATCGTTCTTCGCCGGTGAATCTACGGGTGGCAGCCTCGAAAATTCGGGCTGTGAGCAGCCCGAATTTTTGCAGCAAATGAGCTTCAACCCCGCGACGCTCGTCATTCGTCAACACTCGGTTGTAGACAATCACCTCAGCAATGTCGCCATGAATTGAACCTGCCCAGCCAGCCGGTTTGCCAATCGCAATACCGAAGTCATTCCGATGTTGCACGTCAGGTACAGTGTCCGTACCTTCAAGAGGACGCTTGAGAATCTCCTGGGCCGAATTGCCGTCAAAGAAAAAACTGGTGCCGGCCGTCATCGGCCCGGGTGTTTTCGTTACGGTGAGAACACGGGGCTGAGAATACAAAAGTTCCGCAGAACCAGGGCCCAGACTTGCGTCGTGAGACCAACCGCCGGCCAGATCAAGCGTGGGAGTATCGGTGGAACGATCAATTTCAAGGTAAATCGCCCGCGGACCACCGGGATCTGCATGTAATGCCGGGTTACCGATCATCAGCAGGTTCTCGAGGCGAGACGTCGTTGTGGACGGCTCAAGCTGACAGACGATGAAGATCGTCGCTGCTGCGTCACCATGAATGTCCAGCACATGATCCGGAGATCCCGCCAGACCGTTACCCTCGACAAACCTCACTGCCGGATGACCGCCAACATGACTCCGCGCGATGAACTGAGGCGGTGTACCAGTGCCCTCGGCACGAATTCCAGCCGTCGCAGTCAGGTCCCGGCCGTGACCACTCAGATCGGGCCACACGAACACAGCTTGTTCGTCGTTGCAGCGGAATGCATCGGCTTTCAGCCAAAGCTGCAGTGATTCCGCCAGTCGCGTCACGTCCGGTTCGAGCAGCTTGACCTCCTCGTCGTTGGAGTCATCTGATGGCTGGTGCGAATCAATGGGCCAGACCGCACCGTCAGCGATCCATTTTTCCAGGTCTGAAATCTGTGTTCTGGTCAGCTTTCCGTCCGGCGGCATTTTCAATTCGGTCGTCTGCCGCACTGCCAGAATCAGTCGACTCTTCTCCGGCTGCCCCGCCACCACAGCTCGTCCCGAATTGCCACCGGACCGCAGGCCGGTGACGGTGTCCAAGCGAAGGCCGCCTTCATGTTCTGTCTTCCCGTGGCAACCCCAGCAATTCTCTGCCAGCAGTGGCCGAACGCGTCTTTCGAAATGGTCGTCGTTGGCATTGGCCCGCCAGCTCGACGCCGACACAGTCAGAACGCAGGCGAGCACCGGGGCGACCCGCTGTAAGAAGAACGTCAATTGCCGGGTGACGTGGCTTTGACAGTCAGTGGGCATAAATACCGGTCTCCTCAGAGTCAAACAATATAACCCAGCCATGAACACGTATCAACGAAGCTGAAGCGTGAGGACTTCATCGCTGGCTGCGAATACTCTCGGAACAGGTCGTGCCGGAAACTGCATCGGCAACAAATTCATCCGATGACTCTGAACGCACCTTGTCATGCGATCGACTGACGAGGCCATCCGACAGGCTGGCAGCTGCTGAACTCCGGCAACCATGTCGTGCAGACTTCATATTTTCTTTCGGTTCACGACTCGCGGCAGCAGACGATTTCTTCAATGGAGGTCTTGGCTTGACAGTCCCTGCGACTCCTTGTGGAATGTTGGAGACCAGCGAGAACCAGGCATCGACATAGGTTTTGATCGGGAGCACTCCGTGGCGCACAATTCCGAGCTCCACAGCAGACACGCCGTGACAGTTTGTGCTGTGTCGTGCTTGTGGCGAGACTGGCTGACGGTGGTTGTCGTCAGCCTGTATTCCTGCGAAGGATTTTCTCCCGGGTCTGTCGGAGCTGCGGAACCACAATTCGAACAAGACATTGCGCCAATTCTGGAGGCGAAATGTCTGCGATGCCATGGGGAAAAGAAGCGAAAAGGTGAGCTTGATCTCCGTACGCCAGGAGCCATCCGTCACGGTGGAGAAAGTGGTGCGGTGGTGGTCGAAGGTCATCCGGAAACGAGCCTCCTCCTGAAGCGAATCGTCAGTGGAGAGATGCCACCCGGAAAGGATGAGAAGTTGACCGCTGCTGAAATCGAGCTCGTGCACGCCTGGATCGCAGCCGGCCTTCCTGCTGCTGATTCTTCCGACGCCGACTCGCCTGAAGCTTCGGTGTCAGTCGTCGCCAGCGACGACCACAACTTCTGGTCCTTCCAGCCGTTAAGCCAAACGCCTGTCCCGGCGATCGGCGGTCAGTCGCGAACCTCGATCGACTCGTTCGTCATTGCACAGCTTGAGAAACAGAATCTCGGACTGGCGTTGGAATCTCAGCCGCGTCGTCTGGTGCGACGACTGTACTTTGATCTGCTGGGACTGCCACCATCGCCAAAGGAACTGCACAGGTTTCTGGCCGACACGCGGCCCGGTGCGTACGAGCGACTTGTCGATCGTCTTCTTGCGTCTCCCCGTTTCGGTGAACGGTGGGCGCGGTACTGGCTCGATACGGTGGGGTACACCGATACCGTTTCCTACGACGGAGACACAAATTTCATTCCCGGTTTCATCAATGGTCGCTGGCGTTACCGGGACTATGTGATTGATTCCCTCAACGCCGACAAACCGTACGATCAGTTCCTGACCGAGCAGCTGGCAGGCGACGAACTCATCGATTGGCGCGACAGCGCATCGTTTAACTCAGAGGTCATCAGCACGCTGGCTGCTACGGGATTCTGGAGAAACAGTGAGGATCGAAGCGACTCGGCAAAAGAGATCGTCTACAAGTGGTCATTGCTCCATGACACGATGCAGACCTTTGGCACAAGTCTTCTGGGACTCACACTCCGTTGCGCACGATGTCACAGTCATAAACATGAGCCGATACCGCAGGAGGACTACTATCGGCTGCTGTCGCTGATCACTCCAGCGTTCAACATCGAAAACTGGAAGACACCGAAAGAGCGCGCGCTGCCAGCCCTCTCGGCAGCTGATAAGGTGGTGATCGACAAACACAACGCTGCGGTCGAAAACGAGGCCGCAGCGTTAGGCAAATGTGCGACGGCCATACGGGAAGCGTGCCACAAACGCCTTCGGGAGGAAAAGCTGGGCAGGGTTGCTGCGGAAGTGCGTGACGCGGTACGTGCGGCGTTCGAAATCAAAGTGCAGAAACGAACGCCTAAGCAGCAAAGTCTTGTTCAGCAGTACGCGGACCAGCTGGATGTCTCGAAGGAGGCAATCGAAGAGGGGTTGACCGTTGAGGAGAAAAAAGAAGTCGAGGATCTCGACGCGAAAGTCGTGGCGGCAAAAAAACGAACTCGTACGCACGGCTGGATTCAGGCGGTTTACGATGTGGGGCCTCCATCGTCCACGTACCTTCTGAAACGTGGTGACTACACGCGTCCCGGACGTGAAGTGAATCCGGGATTTTTGAGCGTTCTTGAAGAGTCAAACGGGAAGCCCAGGATCGAAAGCCTGCCGTCGAGCAGCGGGCGAAGGACAGCGCTGGCACGGTGGCTTACGAAGCCCTCCACCCCCGCGTCCGGACTCGTTGCACGCGTGATGGTCAATCGTATCTGGCAGCGCCTGACCGGTATTGGCATCGTGGCATCGTCAGAGAACCTCGGCATGTCCGGTTCAAGTCCGACGCACCCGGAGCTTTTGGAATGGCTTGCGGCGGAATTCGTCGACGGGGGCTGGCACATCAAGCCGTTGATCAGGTGGATCGTGAACTCCGCTGTGTATCGTCAGACATCACGTCCTGACCTGTCACGTCGACAGACTCATGCAGATCCACTGGAAATTGATCCGGAAAACCATCTTCTGTGGCAGGCCCGCCTACGCCGGCTTGAGTCGGAAGCGATCCGTGACTCTATGCTCGTTGCGGCTGGTGTGTTCGACTCCACGATGGGAGGAGCACCGGTGCCGCTCCATTATCAGAAAGACGGTCTGGCCAGTTTCGACCTGGAAAAGCTGCCAACTTCAACGGCAAAATGGCGCCGCAGTCTGTACCTGTTCCAGCGTCGGGTTTACCACCTGACCCTGATGAGTGTCTTTGACCAGCCGAGTGTCGCAGGTGCAGTTTGTCGACGCGCCTCATCGGCCGTCGCACTCCAGTCTCTCACGCTGCTGAACGATGATCTCGCGCTTGAGCTTGCAGAGCAATTCGGTAAGCGCGTGTACGAAAGCGCAGGTCCATCTCATAAGAAGCAGATCGACACAGTGTTTCGGTTCGCACTGGGGCGCCCGCCCGACGTGGACGAGTATGCGTGGAGTGCACAGCTCCTGAGTCAGCAGGCGGAACTCTACAGAAAAATCGTGAAAAAAGACGACGCGGCGGCGATGAATGATCGAGAGGTGGCCGAGAAATCACTGATGCATCTTTGCCGTGTTTTGTTTAACTCAACAGAGTTCCTCTATATCGAGTGACTCCAGCCATGAACGAACATACTGGATTTTGCCGCCGCGCTTTTCTGCAGCAATCAGGCCTGGGCTTCGGGACCCTGGCGCTGGCCGCTCTCCTGAAGCAGGACGGTTTGCTCGCGGACGGTGACTCGGCGACGGCGGCAACTCTGCAGGGCTTGCCGAAGCAGAGGATCGACCTGTCGTCGAAGAAGGGGCATTTCCCGGCACTCGCAAAAAATGTCGTGGTACTCATGCAGTCAGGCGGGCCAAGCCAGATGGATCTCTTTGATCCCAAACCGGATCTTCAGAGACGCCACGGGGCCACGGTTGCGATCGACAGCCTGCAGGGGCGGCCGCGCGAACCTCTGATGGCGAGCCCGTTTCGTTTCTCGCAACGGGGCCAGTCGGGCATGGAGTTCTCAGAGCTGGTTCCACACATAGGCGCTCTGGCCGACGACTTGTGCATGATTCGCTCGATGTACACGTTTGATCCGTGCCATGCAGGTGCGCCATTGATTCTTTTTACAGGCAAGCTGGAATTCGGACGTCCCACGGTCGGTGCGTGGGTCAGTTATGCGCTCGGCACTGAGAACCAGGACTTACCTGCGTACGTTGTTCTTCCGGACATAGCCGGGCATAACACGGCCGGCGCAGCGCTCTGGGACAACGGCTGGCTCCCGGCGCTCTATGGCGGAACCGAGTTCCGTCCGGTTGGTTCGCCGATCGTCAACCTACATTCCGCGCGGACGATGCCGCAGGGCGCCGACGTGAACGATCTCACATTGATCGGAATGTTAAACGAACAATACCGTCAGCGATTCCCTCGAGTATCGGAGCTTGAGTCGCGCGTTCGCAACTACGAATTGGCCGCGCGAATGCAAATCGCTGCGGAAAAGCATCTCGACCTGTCCCAGGAAACCGCCGGGACGCGACAGCTTTATGGTCTCGATGATCCCGTCACGGAAGCGTACGGCACGCAGTGCCTCATGGCCCGCCGTCTGATTGAGGCAGGAGTGCGATTCATACAGATCATGAACAAACCGCACAATCCATGGGATCATCACGGACGTTTGCGCCATCGTCTGCCAAAGGAGTGCGCCGCGACAGATCGACCCTCGGCTGCGCTGATCACGGATCTCAAACGGCGAGGCCTGCTCGACCAGACGATCGTGGTATGGATTGGAGAGTTCGGTCGTCTTCCGACATCGCAGGGCGGCACCGGCCGGGATCACAACATGCATGCCTTCACGGCATTGATCGCGGGAGGTGGTTTCAGATCGGGTCACATTCACGGCGCCACCGACGAGGTGGGATATCGTTCCGAAGTCGACAAAGTGAGCGTACTCGACCTCCTGGCCACGATCCTTCACCAGGTGGGACTCGATCAGAACAAACTCTCCTACCGACACAATAACATCGAAGAAACACTGACCGACGCGAAGGTGACACAGGCACGAGTCGTGGGCGAAGTGCTCAAGCGGGCTCCTGTTGTGACGTAGACTTGTGTTAATGCACCAGGCCGAACCCCCTTCAACCTGCTGAAAATGTGACCAGCCCGCGTTGATTTCCGTTGTGTTCCAGGCCGAAAGGATAGAGAGCTGTTCTCTTGACCTCCTGGTCTTGCCCGCAAGTCCGTCTCAAATTTCCTCATGGCCGGAAACCCGGGCTTGCAGCATATACAGCGGTCGTTGAAATCACCCGGCGCGACATGGCCGTCTGGACGATCGGACAAAATGGCAGCTACCGTGCCACTCATCCGGGCGCAGTGGTGTTACCGAAAGGTGACATTCGGCCTCACTTCCAACAGCGTCACGATATATTGCTGCACCCAACTGCAAAAGAAGTCGAACACTGGTGCGCTCCCGCAATGCCGTCCGACTTTCAAATTCATATTGTGGTATTCATGGTGTGAACGGGAGTGAATGTGCAACAATCCGGACTATTTTATCCGGACACCGGATGTGGTGTTTCAGCCGCAGTCGGTACCTTGAAATACTTTGTAACTGACAAATCCTGAACTCGTGACCGCGTTCCGGATTCCGACGTGCAAACAAAAACAGGCGTGTTTGGAGTTCCACTCGGAACACGCCTGTTAAGTCATCAGCGGCTAAGTCGTTAACGTACGCTTAGTGATGATGAGACTTGGAAGATTCACCTGCCGGAGGAAAAAACCAAATGATCGAGCACTGATCGCCATCACAAATGTCTATTTCATCAACGAAATTCGATCCGGGAGGTAAATCTCTTCTCTCCGAAAAAATGGTTGTTCGCTGAGCTGACGCTGGGGGTCATATGGCTTTGCTTAACAGAGCCCATGGCTTCATTCAGGCCGTTCAGTTCATCAACGACTGAGACCTGCTGTTCAACGACGCCGACCAGCATGCCAATATCGAGGACTGTGCTGACGAGTACGACTTCTGCTGACAGAATGACACCTGTTTCTTCGTCCTTTCAAAGAGTCTTGATCATTAGTTAGTTTACCTTTTAGTCTGAATAGAGAGAGAGAAAGAGAAACAGCAAAGCCCGCAAGAATTCCCGGTATTTCGTAGATGCACCGGAAAGGCGCAGAGACAGTTTCAGTGGCGGCCAGCACACTGGATCTGAATCAGCCTGTTCGTCCCGAGCGGACAACAAGGTGGTCATGGCCTCCGGATAACCTTTGTTGCTTGAGCACCATGGCCACACAAATACCGAACCATTTTCTGCCAGGACAAACGTCGCGGCAAAATCGGTTCGTGATGGGCAACGGTTTGTTTCCGAATGACTTACGGCGCGTAAGCTGGCCGGCAGTGTATCCGGCTGAACAAAGTAAATACGCAGTTTGTTCAGCGAGATTTACAGCGGCGACGTAAAGCTCATGTCTGTCAGTTCGTTCACAGCTTTGCCAGAGTGTCCAGTCATTTCTACCATA
>Ga0310123_10001803_pt1 | contig 17518 bp, 12 predicted proteins | sample CB6_AW_1057_MG_FD_203505 | JGI IMG/M metagenome (GOLD analysis project Ga0310123, IMG submission 203505) | Marine microbial communities from Western Arctic Ocean, Canada - CB6_AW_1057 | ecosystem: Environmental > Aquatic > Marine > Oceanic | place: Canada: Western Arctic Ocean | collected... | reverse complement strand
CGTGCTCCACGAGCACTCGCCGTCGCCTGCGGTTTTGTTGCCGGGAATCAGCCGGTTGAATTCGCCGTTGGGCCAAGACACTCGCGACTGAACTGCGTATCGGGCTCCGTGGGTGGTGATCTGGAAACCACCTGCCTTGCCTACGTTGACCTTGAACGGGGTGGGAGCCACGGGTGGCGGCAGGGGGCCGACCATCCGGGCCGCCGGCGCGGGCAGCGGCGAACTTTTTTGCGGATACGAAAACGACAGTTCTTCGACCGGACGCGGCCCGTCGGCATCTTCGAACTGGACGCGAACGATGTAATCGCCATCTTCGAGATCGGCGCAGGCCAGCGTGACTTCCGCCAAGCCGTCGTCGGAAAGATTCTCGATGGCCCGTCGTGCGATGATCTTTTGCGCAGCCCCGCCTCTTGCCAACGTGACGTGGAGCTGGCCCTGGCCGGATAAAGGTTGGAGGCCTTTGTAGTCGACCATGATGACGATCTGATCACGGTCGAAGTAATAGTAGGGCGTCACCTTAACCCGCTCGAACCAGGTGGGGTCGAAGCCGTAGTGGGGAGCCTCGCTCTTGAAGTGGGCGATGGCCTCCTTGGCGTCGAGGGCGCGGTTGTACACGCGCATTGCGTCGACCGGGCCCTGAAACTTGGGCAGATCGGCGCGTCCGCGCGTACCAATCATAATGTGGCCGTCGGGGCTGTAGGTCTTGTGCTTCGACTCGTGGTCGCCGGTCTTTTGACCATTGACCCACATTCGTATGCGCTGGCCGTCAAAACTTGCAACCACGTGATTCCACGCGTGCAGATTAAGTTTGCCTCGGACACTGTTGCCACCGCTGCCGATATAGAAAATGCAGAGCTCTGTATTGTAGTAGGTGAGCACGTATCCGGCCATCCCGGTGCCGAAGAGTGTCGCTTCGCCGAAGGCCTTGCGGGTGGGCTTGAGCCAGGCTTCAACGGTGACCGGCCCACTGATCCCCAGGGCGGCATTTGATCCGCAGTCCACGTAATCATCTTTGCCGTCCAGGTCGAGAGTGAAGCCGTTGCCGTGCTTGGTTCGGGTGGCGCCGAATATCTTGCCAGCGTGTCCCTGTCCGCTGCTGTCACGGGCGACATCATTGGCTTCAGAATCGAAATTCCACTCAGCAACCAAGCCTTCGGGCTTGTTAGTCGAAGCGATTGTCGCCAGACAGAGGCATGTTGCCGCGACTGCCAACACGGTATTGATCATTTTGGTTTCTCCGGTGAGACGGGATAGTTTATAGGACCTATATGATACCGGAAAACTTGCATACCGCTTTGAAAATGGCGCAACAGATCAGTGCTTGCAGGGTATCTCGAAAACGGAGATCGAGTATCAAGTGGTGGGACCTTGTATCCATGTTGGGAGTTTCTTGCACTGATCCCTTCGTCCACTCCTTCGTGGCTGCGATGTAGAATCGATCATACTCGGAGTACATCAGATTGAACACCGGACAGGTCGGCGCGTTCGATGGGAAATCCCGCTACCGGACTGGGACGACGTCATTCATCATAATCGTGACTACAACTACGGGCAATTCAACGAATCGGTGGCCGTGGTCGACATCGCTCGCCATTTCTCCATGCGCGAACTGCTCCGGCACATCGGGGCCGATGCTTAGCTATCCAGCCCGGCGCTTCGCGCGCAGCAGTCCGTTATAGGCTACGACGCGGAGGCTGATGGTCCAAGTCTCGCCCGCGGACAGGGAGATCGACTTTGAAGCAAGCAAATACTTGAGATGTCAGTAGAGTAAGCGCGATAAGCCGTCTCAGGCAATCCTGTCTAAAGAAAGAGAATGGACTTTGCTGCCTTGGGCGCTCCCGGGATCCAAGCTATGCTAGGGCATGTTTGGTTCGACTATGGCTTCTGGCGAGATGGTGGAGTTCCAAGCTGGCTCCGTTTGCATCGATATCATTGGCTTTTCTACGGTGGTTATTGATGAATCGCTAGGGGCCTAGCCTAGATGCTATCGATCTTGCGAATCACACCCTGATCGTGCTGTATGACCGAGATCCGATTCTACAACACGCTGACACATACGGTCGAACGATTTGAACCGGTCGATCCGCCGCGGGTGTACATGTACAACTGTGGGCCAACCGTGTACGACTACCAGCATGTTGGCAATTTCAAGACGTTCCTATTTGCGGATGTACTGCGCCGATTTCTTGAGTTGTCAGGGCACGAAGTTCGTCAGGTCATGAACATGACTGATGTTGGGCACATGACCGATGACTCTATCGCCGACGGATCGGGCCGGGACAAGATGCAGGTCGCCGCTGAGCGTTTGAAGGAAGCGAAGAAGCAGGGGTTGGCCCATGTGTTGGCGATAGAGGACCCGGGCGATCCGTTTCAGGTTGCAAAATTTTATATCGAGGCATTTGTGACCGATGCCCGAATACTGGGTTTGAAGGTGGCTGATGAATACCCGCAGCAGATGCCACGTGCCACCGAATACATCGAGCAGATGAAGGAGATGATCCAACGGCTGATCGATACTGGCCATGCCTATGTTGCGGATGACTCAGCGGTTTACTACAGGGTCGAATCCTTTCCCGATTACGGGCGGCTTTCAGGTAATACCCTTGACCAATTGCGAGGTGGGGCCGGGGGACGGGTGATCGAGGCCCACCAAGCGGTCAAGCGCCATCCCGCTGACTTTCTGCTGTGGAAACCCGATCCCCATCACCTTATGAAGTGGGATTCGCCGTGGGGGGCCGGGTACCCCGGCTGGCACATCGAATGTTCAGCTATGGCAACTGCACTACTTGGTCGGGATATCATCGATATCCACACCGGTGGCGAGGACAATATCTTTCCGCACCATGAGTGTGAGATTGCCCAGTCCCGCGGCGCCACCGGTGAGGCTTGTTTTGCCCGCCATTGGATGCATAGCCGCCATCTGGTTATCGAGGGGCAGAAGATGTCCAAGAGCAAGGGCAACTTCTATACCGTGCGCCAAGTGCTTGAGGGGGCATTGACCGGTCGACCGGTTGATCCGGCGGTGCTGCGGTACGAGTTACTTAAAGCCAACTACCGTTCGCAGATGAACCTGACACGCCAGGGTCTAGAGGATTCAGCCCGCAACGTTAGCCGTATCCGTGAGATCGCTGTAACCTTTGGTGAACATGCACAACCAATCGATCCCGACCATCCAACACTAAGGCGATTCATTGAATGTCTGGCTGATGATTTGAACATCGCTGGAGCTTTGGGTGTCCTGTTTGAATTTCTCGGTTCCGAGCATCCCTGCAAGTTCGAGTCACTTGGTGTACTGCAGACGATCGACATGGTGCTGGGGATATTGCCTACCAAGACGCCGGAACCCAACGATGACGTGTCGGCTCGGTGCGTTGCGATCGATGAGGCGCGAGCCACCAAGGATTATGCGACCTCCGATTGCATCCGATCAGAGTTGATTGAAGCTGGATACGACATTAAGACCACTGCTGAAGGTACGGTGGCCACTAAGAAGTTGGCGTGATCGTAGCGGACAAATTCAATCAGCGGCTGACCATTGGCGATCTGTGCTGGTCCACTATCAGACGTCTGGATCCGAGTCGCCGCCCTAGGCCACGGGGGTAGGAATTCACTGGGCATACCTGCATAATTAGGTTGTGATTCTCTTGTTAGATCGCGAGGTTATACACCGCCGAAAATGTTCTGGAGCACCTGTGGGTCAGATTTTTCAGAACAGACTGGATTGATGCCAACCCCGGTGGTATTTATCAGTTTGACAAACCCAGTAGCCTGCTGCACGCCCGCCGAGACTTGAGCTTGGAGGGGCACTTTTGGATTTTGGAGTTGGACAAGTGTATGTTGGTTGGCGGCCGGGACCCGGGATTTAACACGCGAATGGTTATCTGCCGATCGGCTTATTTACTCAACTTTGAACTTATCAGTTTTGCCTGACTATTTGGTATTCCAGTACTAACCATTGGGTGCCTTGCCCATTGCCCGACCAGCGGCCAGAATGTAGGGGATGCCACTGACGGCCGTTACCAACACTGTTAGGTATACCAGCACGTCGCGTAGCAGCCTCATCCAGCCGTGACTGGGCAGCTCTGGGTCGAGGTGGACAATCAGTAGCACCAGTGGGATCGCCAGTGATTGGAGGATCATCTTTAGCTTCCCAGCCCAAACAGCTCTAAATTTGATCCCCATCCCCTCCAACTTACCGCGGATCCCCGTTACAAGCAGTTCCCGAGCAAGAATTACCACTACCATCCAGGGATATACCCCACTGACCATATTGAAGAACTCGCTGCTGGCGGTCTGCTGTGGAATTACGAAGCGGCCGCCCATCAGGTAGATAAATGACCCGATCACCAGAACCTTGTCACAGGCCGGGTCCATGATGCGACCGAACTGTGACTCGACTTTCCAGCGTCGGGCGAGGTGGCCGTCTAACATGTCGGTCAGGGCAGCCGTGATGAAAATCATGATTGCCAACGGCAATACCCATGACGGTACCGGCGCGCTGTAGCGGTACTGGTTGAGTACTCCGAAGAACGCTCCAGCCAATATCAGCCTCATCAGGGTCAGCATGTTGGGAAACTGGCGATGCATATGCAGGCGTCAGGATCCAGCCGGCGCCGACGCTTATTTAAAATCGTTGAGATTCAGCTGGCCGAGGCCAATCCCTTCAACGCTACCCAGACCTGACTTTAGACCCCGCCGGGGTTTACGGGTCTGGGCCTTCTTTTGCGGCGCCTTGTCTGAAATGGTATCCGGTTTGGATGGCGAGGGCTCGCTGTGATTCGGGCGATCGGCCATTTTGAGCGAGAGCTTAATCTTGCGCTGCTCCTCGCTGATCTCAAGGATGCGAAATTGTTTGAGATCTCCAACCTGGAGTACATCCTCAACCCTGTCAACCCGCCGGTCGGCCAGTTCAGAGATGTGCACCAAGCCTTCTACACCCGCCTCCAACTCAATGAACGCACCAAAATCTGTGACACTTTTGACCTGGCCGTCTACAACCGTGTTTGGAGCATACTTGTGCTCAGCGCCAATCCAGGGATCTCCCTGTGCTTGCTTGAGGCTTACCGAGACACGGCGCTGCTTTAGGTCTACCTTGAGGATCACTGCGGATAGTACGGCACCAACCTCAGCGACCTCTTCGGCTCGGTGGATATGTTTCCAGCTCATCTCGCTCATGGGCAGCAGCGCCTCGATGCCGGCCTCCAGCTCGACAAACGCACCAAACTTGGTTGTGCGTATGACGCGGACCGTCACGGGCTCTCCAGCCGGGTATTTTTGTTCAACGGACTGCCACGGATCCGGTTCGACCTGCTTCAGCCCTAAACTGATACGCTTGTTTTCAGCATCGATCTTGAGCACTTTCACCTTGACTGTTTGGCCGCTCTCCAGCATTTCCGCAGGATTGTTGATATGCTGGTAGCTCAGATCAGACACGTGGACCAGCCCATCTAGGCCACCGAGATCGACGAAGGCTCCAAATTCGACGATGCTGGTGACGATTCCTTCCCGGATCTGCCCGACCTCCAGTTGCGATATTAGCTCGGCGCAGGCCTGATCCCGCTGCCGTTGCAACACCTGCCGACGGCTGAGCACCACCTTCTTTGATTTGCGGTCGATCTCTTGGACAATCCCTTCTAACTGCTGGCCCACGAATGACTCCAGATTGCGAACGTGATGGAGGTCGATCTGGCTGGCGGGCATAAATGCCCGGATGCCGCCGACCATCTCCAATTCCAGCCCTCCCTTGTTCACCGACATGACGCGGGCATCAGTCATCGCGCCGCGCTGTAGCTGTTCCCAGGTTGCTCGGCTGACCTCGCCCTCACGGGATAAATAGATCAGCCCGTGGGCTTCGTCAGCATGGTCTGCCACAAAATCCATGATCGAGCCGATGCGCGGAGCTCGGTCGAACTGGGCCAGTGGCACGAGTCCCTGTAGCTTACCGCTGATTGCACCCTGTTCGCCCAAGTCCACGAAAACATCGTCGCCGCGAATGGCGGATATTCTGCCTCGCTTCATCTGCACATGAAATTCTTGTGTGCTATTCGCGGTGGGACTGGCGTCGGATGCCACAGATGGTTCATGCTGCTGCATCAACTGCTCGACACTCTGGTCGCCCATCGCCTGTTCGATCTCTTGCTGCAACTGAGCGTCCAGCGTCGGTTCTTCAATCTTGCCATCTGAATCTGTTTGATCCATGTCTTACCATTATCGGTTTGTCTGCCCAAACAGCTTACTGTCAGATTTGTTATTTGACCACAATACGGTTCAATACACCTTTTGCATATCGCGGCATTGCTTCTCGGTGCGGACACCAGCCCGATAAGCGGTTCAGCTGATCGGTCGAACTTCCAGCGGTAGATCAGGATCCTTTCGATACATGAGGGTTTTGTGTCAGGAAGAATCGCAAGGGTTTATGTGCCCACCGGCCCGCATAGGCAATGCCGATTCGTGGTGACACTGCGATCTGTCGTGCAGGATACGCGCGGCGACGGAAAAGTTCGATGAACAGTTGCTGGCCATTGATCAAGTCGCTTCCATCAAACTGGTGGTTGATGGCCAGTGCTTGGCATAACTTTCCGGGGCCGGAACACAGGTCGGTGTCTTGTTTGGCCGCTCGTCGGTTCCGACGCATGATTGCCAGTCCTTCTAAGGGCTCTAGGGCACGAATCAGCACTGCTTCAGGATCCTCAACCCGTTTGGCCACGACGTTGATGCAGTGGTGCATGCCATAAGTGAAATAGACATATGCGGTTCCGCCGTCGGCCCACATTGATTTATTCCGGTCCGTGCGCCGGTCTCCATAGGTGTGGGCCGCCTTGTCAATGGCACCGAGATATGCCTCGGTCTCGACAATGGTGCCCGCCAACCGTCGGCCTCGGATTACCCGAACGAGCTTCTGGCCCAATAGGGCCCGGCCGAGGGTTACCGGATCACGGCGGAAGAATTGGCGGCTGGGGCGCTTGGTGCAGGTCATGGAGACGTCTTGCGCATGATCGGATAACTTGCCCATCGGGTTCGAGGAAGTAGGCCAACAGCGAGTAGTGCGATTTGGCTGACGACGAAGGCCATCAACCAGAAGATCGCCGGGTCGAGGCGGCCATAGGCATGCAGCCCGACACCGAGCATGTTGGTGCCGAACCATGACCAACTGGTGATAATGTTGCCACCGATGGCCAGGACCGCTACCCCGCGCGGCCCGATCATTCCCGCCCAGCGGGCATGTAGGATTAAGGCGTTACCCAACACGATCAGGGCTGCACCGTTCTCCTTGGGATCCCAGCCCCAGAACCGGCCCCACGACTGATCGGCCCAGATCCCTCCGAGCACTGTTCCGGTGAAACTGAACAGCAGGGCGAACGCGATCACTCCATACAACATCTTGGTCAGCGCGGTGGCTCGGCCCTGTGTCAGTTGGCGGGTGTAGACACCGGTCAGGACATATCCGATCCCCAGGAAGCCGGCCAGAAATGTTGCCGCGTATCCAATCGTGACGGCTACGACGTGCGTGGCAAGCCAGAAGTTGGTGTCCAAGACCGCCTGCAGCATTTCTAGGGTGTCGCCGGTAGCCAGGTTGTGGGCCACGATTCCTGTGGCGAACCCAATCAATGCCGCGATCAGCGTACCCACGAGGTTGCGGAACAGCACCTCAATCACCAGCCCCAGCAATACGCAGATCCAGCCGATGAACACCGCTGACGAGTACAGGTTGGTTACCGGGGGGCGCCCTTGCAGGTACATGCGTGTTCCGAGGGAAAGTCCGTGCAACAGAAATGTAAGGATCAATACGGTCACAGCGGCGACGGCTAGAGCCCGACCACGCCTGGGCACCACCGATGCCGAACAAAGTATTGCCATACAGGCCAGCATAAACGCAATGACATACAGCACTGTGCTGGCATAGAAGGGAGCAAAGCGATTGAAAAAGACCTCAATCCGTGCCCTCCGGGCAAGCTGTGGCATGTGCTTGGTAAACCAGTCGAGGTAGTTGGCGACCTCACGATTAAATGATTCAAAGTCTCTAACGGGTTCTTGGATCCGATCCATCTCTTCAACTGCATTGGAATCCGCGGTCAGGTGGCGTACGGGATCGTCTACAGCATCGGACTCTGGATCGCGATCGCCGGGGGGATCTGGTCCCCGGTAGGCTTGGATGATTTTCGTCAATTGCACAGTTGGGGGGTGCTTGGTGCCGCTGGAATGCATGGCGGCCATCGCTTCGTCCAATCGCATCCAGGAGCCAGTATTGTCTTGTGGTGGCACCGAGTAGGGCCGCTGAAACATCTGTAATTCGTGGTAGAGCGATGCTTGGCCAGCCAGTTCCAATAGGTGTTTTTGATAGAGATTCAGTTGCGCCGGTGGGACCCGCCCGGCCAATAGTGCTTGCCTGACCAGCCGGTCACGGTGCACCATAATTTGCTTGAAGCTGAACCGATCTCGCGGGCTTGCCTCCAATTCAAGCAGCCCGCGAACATCGGGCATGTCAATGCGGAAAACCGGATACGTTTGGGCCAGTTCGGGCTGTGCCAGCACATCAGCCAGCCATCGGATCGCCGAATGCTGGCGCAGTGTCAGATCATTGTCGCCCTTGAAGCGACCTGCTAGGCGTTCCAGAAAATTTCTCGGGTCATTCTGGGTCGAGAACGTCTGACGGTCACTGAGTTTCAGCAAGCTGCTGCGGGCTACGGTATCCAATGGTTTGACGCGCCCTTCGGCAGTCACGGGGATTGAACCGAAGGCGTGCAGATTGAATCCTTCGTCGTTTTTTGGCGGTTGTGCCCTTGCTGCAAGGTAACCAAGCACCAAGATACTAGTAAAACCAATTACTCCCCATGAGCGGTCGCTACGAGCGGCTGTAGCTACCTGTTGTGGTGGAGCCGGATTTGAGCCCTCTATCAGCAACGAATGCCCCGGAACCCCTCGGCGCACAAAGCGCAGCATCATCAGGCTGAAATGAACCAGGAGTCCTGCTGCGACCAGGGCACAGGCCAGGTACGGCAGTGCCCATCCGGGGTTTTGTACCACCTGCAGGACGGTTCGGGTCGGGTCCATCTGGAACTGGTAGAACGATTCTCCCCGGTAGTACAGTGGCTCATTCATGTAGATCAGTACCTGGCGATCCTCGTTTTGTTGCGGATCAACCAGGCGGACCAGACTTGAGAAATTGCGTGGAATATCAGTTCCCAGGAACTGATCATGCCGAAACTCGATCAAGTGCATCGTGTATGGCTTATATGCGCGCTTGAATCGTAAAATGAGCTGGTACGTCTTGCCACCGACCATCACGGGCTGATGTTGTTGGAGGTGCTGCGTCAGAAGGAACACACCTGATGGCTCACCATGGTGCCGTAGTGAGACGTAGACCGATGCCAGGTCAACCTGCTGTAGATTCACGCCGGTGATCGATGGAATTGGTCGAGCGATGGCCATCCGCCCCCAGCCCTCGGTAGCGAGATTGGGTGGCGGCTCGCTGTCTTCAGCACGGATCATTTCCGGCCCCAGCACCTGCGAGTTCTCCATCCAGCGGTTGACTATCATCTCGAACGGCAGGAGTCCGTCGGGATCAGGGATCGGACCATCACCTTCATAACGACGGAGGATTGACTCGGGGATTACGATGACTAGATCCTCGGACGGATCGGATGGATCGATGATTGCCAGTTCTACCTCTCGCAAATCCTCAGTGAAGTTTGCGTAGCCGCCCTCATGGATGGTCATGATTGCTTCATTTGCCAGTGTCCCGGTTAGCAATTCACCGATCAGCAGCAGGATGATGCCCGCGTGGATCACGAGAATGCCGATCCGATTACGCGATAAGTTGAAACGTATCGCGTGGGCCGCCAACAGGTTGACCAGCAATAGTCCGCATAGCGTGTATCCACCCGGAAACATGATCCAGCCAGGCACATCTAGGAACAAGAGATTCCGCAGTGGCAGCCGAAGCCACAGGCTGCGGAAATATTCACCAACGACCTGCCAGTTGCCCTGATCGCGTTGGGCCAGTGTGCCCGCGAAGATCAGCACCATTGACATTGCCAGAAGCGTCACCATCAGACGCAAGGATGCAAGTGGTCGGAGAATACTCTTGATTACCATCTATTTGTTGTTACTCGCCATCAAAGCGCACCGAACCAACGAATGCAGTGAATTCGTCATACGGACTTGAAGCTTCGCCCGCAGGTCCAGTCATCTTGAAGAACCACGTTGCCTGCTGGTCCTGTCTTGGATAGATCACTGCCAAGATGCGACCCTTGGTTCCCGCTAAGTCCAGCAGGGCTGCAGGGTGCCCGGCGATCTCCAGGCGATCCAGAGGCTGGTTTTCGAGTCGAGCCACGGGCTCCAAGCCGACTTGCCCTCTCCAGCGGTTGATATTGGCCAGTGCGCCGCCACCGGTACCGCCAAGGTGGCTGGCGGTGATGCGCCAAGGGCCAAAGTTCCATGCGGCCAACAGTGGTGCTACTGGCCCCTCATCAGCTCGCCAGGAATCTGGTACCTCCCAATAATGTACCGGCTCCTGCGATTGCGGTATCGGCTCCGTACGGGGTGGGGGTGGGTCCTTTGCCGCGGCATACTTTCGGATCCGGTCCTCCTCGCAGGCGCCGGCCAGCAGCAGGATGAAAGCAAGCAGAATTGGTGCGGTCCGGCATATCACAAGACCTAAATGGTAGCTATCATCTCGGCCCAATGTGTATCCACAAACTACTTTTTCTGGCCATCTGCGGCGCCGCCGGAACACTGGCAAGATTCGGGCTGACTGGCCTGGTCCATCGTTGGTATGGCGAGCCGACACCGATTGCCACGATAGCCGTTAATGGCTTGGGATGTCTGATATTTGGCTTGATCTGGGGCTTGACCGAGCACCGATTTGGATCCGGTCATGCGGTTTCCCTGGCCCTTTTGGTTGGGTTTTGCGGAGCCCTGACCACCTTTTCAAGCTTTGGATTCGATTCACACCAGTTGGCTCACCACAGTGGGTTGTTCTGGATGGGTGGTTATATTGCGGCACAGAATATTATCGGGATCATGCTGTTGTTCATGGGTATCGGTATGGCCCAGTTGCTCACTCGCACGGGCTTCTGAAGTGATAGCCAAGCGAGGTCCCTATCATGGTGGACCTTCTGAGGCTGGTGGTGACACCATCACTCTCAGGCTCCCTACGCGGGCTCTGCCCGCCTTTTGCGAGATCCGGGTGCTGGCTCTTTTGATTCTCACCGGCCCCAGAAGACGATAGACCACATGCCCTTGGCAGCAGTGGCTGCCGAGGGTAGAATAAGAAAGAAGGCGGTTGCGGAGGTTTAACAATAAATACGGAAAGCAGCAGCACTATGGCTTGCCAGCCCAAGCCAGAATCGAATACCAATCTGCTCTCTGAAGCGAGAACGTCGGCGGTCGTAAGATTCGCCGGCGACTCTGGCGATGGCATGCAACTGGCAGGTACGCAGTTCACCGATACCTCGGCCATTGTGGGCAATGATCTGGCGACACTGCCGGATTATCCCGCAGAGATCCGTGCGCCGGCTGGCACGGTGGCAGGCGTATCAGGCTTTCAGATTAATATCTCCTCTGAGGACATCTTCACTCCTGGGGATCAGGTCAACGCTCTGATTGTCATGAATCCGGCGGCTTTCAAAGCCCATATTGAGGATGTCGAGCCGGGAGGGATCGTGGTCGTCAACGACAGTGAATTTACTAAGGTCAATCTTCGCAAGGCCGGATACGTCGATGGATACAATCCAATCGAAGATGATGCGGTGGCACAGAAATTCCAACTGTACAAGATTCCGATCACACGTCTGAATGCAGAGGCGCTGGCTGATTCCGGGCTTGGTGCCAAAGAGGTTGGACGTTGCAAGAATATGTACGCCCTGGGGCTGGTGTATTGGCTATACGATCGGCCGCTCGACACGACGATCGAATTTCTCAACAACTACTTCGGCAAGAAGAAGAGCTTGCCAAAGATTGCGCAAACTAATATTAATGCATTGAAATCCGGGTACTACTTCGGTGAGACTGCTGAGATATTCACGGTTCGCTACCACGTTCCTCGAGCTGCCATCACGCCGGGAAAGTACCGAAAAATCATCGGTAACGAAGCACTAGCGATGGGCTTGGTTGCCGCCGCAAAACTTTCGGGGAAAGACATTGTTTATTGCTCGTACCCAATCACGCCTGCGAGTACGCTTCTGCACACATTGGCCCAGATGCGACACTACGGAGTCAAAACGTTTCAGGCCGAGGACGAGATCGCTGCGGTGTGTGCCGCGATTGGGGCTAGCTTTGCCGGCCAGATCGGCGTGTGTGGGACCTCGGGTCCCGGACTGGCCTTGAAGGCTGAGGCCATTGGGTTGGCCGTCGTGACCGAATTGCCCCTGGTGGTCGTCGATGTGCAGCGGGGCGGTCCGTCCACGGGCTTACCAACCAAGACCGAGCAGTCTGATCTGCTTCAGGCCATGTTCGGTCGTAATGGGGACTGCCCAGTGGTAGTTCTGGCACCGCAGTCGCCTGGCGACTGCTTCGACATCGCGATCGAGGCAGCCCGGATCGCAATGCAGCACATGGTGCCGGTACTGATCATGACCGATGGCTACCTTGCTAGCGGCTCTGAGCCCTGGCTGATCCCTTCGGTAGATTCACTGGAACCGATCCAACTGCGTCATGCCATCGATCCTGAAGACTTCGAGGTCTACGGCCGTGATGACCGCTTGGTCCGACCTTGGGCATTGCCTGGAACGCCTGGATTGGAACACCGCATTGGGGGGCTGGAAAAGGAGCATCTGACGGGCAATGTCAACTACGAGCCTGAGAATCACCAACTCATGACCATGCTGCGCCGGCAGAAGGTGGAGAAGGTAGCCGAACGGATCCCACCGGTGGAGCCCTATGGCGATGCTATTGGCGAACTGCTGCTTCTGGGTTGGGGTGGCACTTTTGGTTCAATTCATACCGCAGTGCAACGGGCTCGGGCTGCCGGCAAGAGCGTCTCCCAGGTTCATCTTCGCCATATTCATCCGATGCCAAGTAACCTTGGAGAGGTGCTGCGACGATACAAGCGGGTGCTGATCCCTGAACTGAACACCGGACAGTTACGCATGTTGGTTCGCGCTCGTTTCCTGGTCGACGCTCGAGGAGTTAACAAGATACAAGGTCGACCCTTCCTAGTCGAAGAACTAATGGAGGCGATTGATCTGATGCTTGCGGACCGTTTTGGCCCTAGGGAGTTTCTGGTGCCTCGCCATCATTCCGTGCGCCTGGAAGATCAGGAGTACGACTATTCAAGCCGAGAGAAAGTGGCCACATGAGCAAGGCACAACTGTCTGTGCTAACAGCCAAGGATTTTGCATCGGATCAGGACGTGCGATGGTGTCCTGGTTGCGGTGACTACGCAATCCTGAACCAGATGAAGAAGGTTCTGGCCAAGCTTGGTGCTAAGCGAGAGGACTCCGTGTTCGTTGCAGGGATCGGCTGTTCGAGCCGTTTCCCCTATTACCTGAATACCTATGGTTTCCATACGATTCATGGACGGGCCCCGGCTGTGGCCACAGGTATCAAGATCGCTAATCCCAGCCTTGATGTCTGGCAGATCACCGGGGATGGTGATGGCCTGAGCATTGGTGGCAATCACCTGATGCACATTCTTCGCCGCAACGTCAATGTGAGGATCTTGCTGTTCAACAACCGCATTTACGGCCTGACCAAAGGCCAGTATTCGCCGACCTCCGAAGAGGGTAAGAAGACCCCGTCCACCCCGATGGGGTCGATCGACCTGCCGGTGACGCCGCTGTCGCTGGCATTGGCTGCTGAGGCCAGCTTCGTGGCTCGATGTATTGATGTGGACAAAAATCTTGTGGAGGTGCTCGAGCGCACCGCAGCCCACAAGGGCTCAGCGTTCGTCGAGATATACCAGGATTGCAACGTCTTCAACCACAAGGCATTCTCCTTTGCGACTGACAAGGACACCAAGGAAGATCATATTGTTCGGCTTGAACACAACAAGCCGCTGATATTCGGAAAGAATCGTGACAAGGGAATCCGCCTGCACAACTCCAAGCCTGAAGTCGTTGAACTCGGTAAGGGTATCAAGGAGGACGACCTGCTTTTCCATGACGAGCATGACGAGAAACTGGCCTTTGTACTCAGCCGGATGAGCCATCCTGAATTTCCCGAACCGATGGGCGTGTACTATGCGGTCAAGGATGCCTGCTACGAGGATTTGCTGCAAGAGCAAATAGAAGACGCGATTAAACAGCGTGGTGAGGGGACGCTAGAGACTCTACTCGATTCCGGTGACACTTATATTATTGAATCCGAGCAAGATCAACACGGATTGCAGAAGAATTAAGCCCTAGTGGAATTGCTTGGGTCGGTCATGGCTTCGGAGATTGCACTGGCTATAATCTCTGTGTTCTTTGACAATCGGGGCCGACTGGTATCGACCGGACAGGGAAGGCGGGTGGTGGCGCGCCGAGGTGCACGTTGGCCTCGTTAAACAACGTGCAAAACCCTAAATGCCAACGATGATATCGCTGGTCGGATTGGCTTCGAGCCAATCCGCATGGCTGCCTAATTGAGCAGTCGCATCGCCCGCGGCTCGTCTGTGGCCGCGAGGTGATGAACCACAGCAGACTCGCCCGGCGTCGGCGCCTCAGTGGCTCGCGGGTTAAAATATCTTGAGGCTGGACGGATCGGAGGCTGTTGGTAGCCGCTGATTCATCGAGATTAAATTACCGACTATGCGTGTAGAAGCTGCTCGTTGACTGTCTCGGGACGCGGGTTCGAATCCCGCCGGCTCCATTAAGACCTCGTCGGTGCAATCAGCTGAATTTAGCGGAAAATCGTTGCATTGACGGGAATTACAAACGGTTTCCTGATTGGGTGCATCTCGCCGTTTTCCGCGCATTTCCTTCGATTCCGGCACATTCCACTGCGCATTCTGCTGCGCGCTGCTAGACGCCAAATCGAACAGTTCATCGGGCACATGGTTGGCGTAGTGCTTGCCGCTGACCGTTAGGCTGTGGCCCATCCACCGACTAACGGCATACTGCGGAAAGGCCATCGCTAGTTGCTTTTCGCAGGAGGACCGCAGTGTCTGCCACAGGCGCTTCCACGGCTCGACCCTGGCTCGCGCCCAGATGGTCCGCACCTGGCGGATGACCGCACCCTGGCCGGTGATAGTGACTAAGTGCTGTTCTCCATCTTCACACTGGTCGAATCGGTCTTGCAACAGAGACATCAGTTTGGGCACGATGGGAATGACCCGGCGTTCATGGCCGGGGTGTCGTTCGGTTTTCGGGCTTGTTACGGTCAACCGGCCCCGTTCCCAATCTACATCGGCCCACGTCAGGGTGTGTGATTCGGACGGGATTCGCAGGCCGGCATACCGGGCGAGACCAAACCATAATCGCCATTCTGTATCTGGACAGGCACTAATAACGCGGTCGATTTCATCTGGCGATACGTAGCGTTGATATTGGCTTGAGGTTGCACCGGATCTCAAGTCGGTGAAGGGACTTTCGTCAATCAATTTTCTCCGAACCGCCGCCGCCATAAATTGTTTTGCATTGCCGCAGTGAGTTTTGACAGATGCTTCGGACAACCCAGAGGTCTTCAACCGTCGGCGCCAGTGCACGCCATGATTTGGTGTTACCTGGTTTAGCGGTATGTCATTGTCGAAGAAGTCGAGAAGTTTTCCAGCAGTTTCTTTCAGTTTTTTTAAACTGCAAGGTTTTAGCTCATCTTTGTTTTGCAAATATTCGTCCAACCAGTTTCCTAACGTCCGTGTGTTGCGCGATTGTATCAGGCCGACACTCTCTAGTTTGTCTCGAAACTTCGGGTCTAGACGACCGACCCATCGCGACGTTTCATCCGAAGGGATGTGCCCGGCCAGTTGCGCCGGCACCAAATCTTCAACCTTTACTCTTATTGATTCGGCGGCGCGTTTTGGCATCTGGCCCAACGTAATTGTTCTTGTATTTCCACTTCCTCGGTGAACTGGATGAACCGCGAGCCGTTTTTCCGTGTTGTGATACTTGCCATGCATTACCGTCCTTTCACTGACATTTTCTCTCGGAAGTACTTTCCGACCACAAGTATGTTAACCCTTGGCCCGACGGGCCCGAACAACAATGGCGTCAGGGAATGCGGATTTACCCGCATCCAGTAGTGGCATGTCACCGGGAGCCAGGTCGGCTTCGGCCAAGACGCGGCAGTCTGCTTCCGTATAGCTCTCGGCACGCAGGGTGGCGATAACGTCTGTCTTGTGCAATCGCAGGGCTGTAAGCAGTTCGGGGGTCATCCGGGCGCACGGGCGATATCGCAGCCTACTACTACTGTCTACACGCAGTTCAATGCCAGCGCGTTCAATGTCGGCAATTAGTTGGGTAGGAGTCATTGCACTTCCCCCCATTGATCGTTACCAGAACAAGTGTGCGCAGGAACGTCCAGACCGTCCAAATCGTCCACTAACCCGCCTGACGGCCCAGAATCACCGTTTTCGGGTGGATGATCCGAATTGTCGTGGTTGGGTCTATCGTCCGCACCGTCCACACACCGTCTGACTGCAATCGGCGATTCTGACGCATCACTGCGACTTCCGGACGGTCCGGACGATATGGACGGTATCTCCCCCTTATATTCCAAACATATCAACCGTCGGCGCGACGAATCATGACCACGGTAGAAATCAACATGGATGCCGATTTCCCGTAGGTTGGGTGCAAGGCGACGCAGGTCGTTCGATAGTTTCCGTGGGTTCGTCGGCCAGAATTTATTTTTTCTCGTCTGGTCATCGATGTTTGATTCTAGGTCGGCCAACAGTTCGCCTGCCGTGCCGGTCCACACGGTTTTCCCATGCACGAACGCGACCAACGATGGCCCGACGACGACGCTTTCAATGGCGACCTCATGGATGGCGTTCTGGTTACCGGCGTAGGCGGACAGGAACCTTTGCTCATTCCCGCCTGAGGCCAGTTCGGCTGCGATTGCCCACTCGGCGAAATCCGCCATCCTTGGTAGTGATGGCAGTTTCAAATCAGGACAAATCCGCATTGCGCCCACCATGCGGTCCAGCAGCGCGCCAAACACGCGGGGCAGAATTTCGTTGAACGCTGCAAAGACTACGCGTTCACGGCACCGGCGGTTTTTAGAGATTCGAGGAAGGGTAAGTGTAATGCATCGGTCCAGTAGGTCCGATCGTGTTGCCAGATCGGTGATGCCGTTGAGCAACACGGGCCGCTGTGCCACAAACAGCCGTTCGTCGTCGTCGGTGTATAGCTGCCGGACCGCAAATCCGCCGCCTGTGGCCAAGCGGCACAGCGCATCCGACAGCGATGTCCGAATGGCTGATAGATTGTCCAGTGCAACTACCCAGCCGTTGGTGGCGGCAATCATCAGATCACGTTCGTCTCGTGGTTCAGACCGCACCGGCGCGATGTTGGGGTCAATTACTGCCCGTAACAACCTACACGTAGTTGACTTCGCCGACCCCTGTTCACCATTCAATGTCAGGATTGGATATGGGCCG
>Ga0310123_10001802_pt1 | contig 17524 bp, 17 predicted proteins | sample CB6_AW_1057_MG_FD_203505 | JGI IMG/M metagenome (GOLD analysis project Ga0310123, IMG submission 203505) | Marine microbial communities from Western Arctic Ocean, Canada - CB6_AW_1057 | ecosystem: Environmental > Aquatic > Marine > Oceanic | place: Canada: Western Arctic Ocean | collected... | reverse complement strand
GGGATAGCTGCTGGCATCGAGCAGGTACGCCAGGACGTCGGTGTACTCCTCGTCCGACAACTGCCCCGGGCCGTCCGCCGGCATCGTGGTCCGGATCCGTTCGAAGAGCATGCCGACCGGCACCTCCGTCCAGAAGACGATGAAGTCGTTCCCGGCGATGCTCGGGGCCATTTCGTCCCCCTTGAAGTCTGGGCCATGGCAGGAGACGCAGTTCTGGTTGTAGAGTTGCCCGCCGCGACGCGCCTGCGCCGAGGTGAACACGCCGTCCAGCACCGAGCTGGACGCCTCCTGTCCAACCGCGAGCGCCGTCCGACTCGTCACTGCGCCGGTCTCCTCAGCCAGGCCGCTCATCGACGCGCACGCAAACACCAGTCCCACACACCCTACCGTCAGCAGTCTGTTCATCCGTCGTCTCCTTGACTGGAAATCGTCCGATCCGAGTCCCGTTATTCTGGCATTCTCCGTCATACGCGATCAACCCGCCTTCGCTCGCCGAGACGATACACGCGAACTTCGGCTACCTCTTCTGGAGAAGACAGTCGAAGTCGTAGCCGACCGCGCACCAGGCGGGCAGCGAGTTGAGCTGTTTGAGAGCCCGATGGTGGTAGTAGTAGGGGACCCAGCCCTTGTGCCCCCTCCGACGCCGGGGATATTATCCACTTCATGTTAGAGACATCATATTTTCATACTTTCCGGAGAGCTGCTAAAAATGTCAAAGCTGATAAATAAGTTTACGCGTCGTTCCTTTCTCGCGACGGGTAGTGTTGGAGCAGTCTCGACGCTTGCTATGTCTCACGGTGTAAGTGCGCAGCAAGCCACGCCTGAAGAAAGCCAAAATATCGAGATTGTGAATTCATTTTGCGCTGCGTTCGCCGTACCTTGGGATTGGGAGAAGATTACGTCATTTCTCACTAGTGATTGCAAGTATCGAGCTAGTCAAGACGTTCCGATGGTTGAAGGGCCAGATGGTGTCGTTGGACTACTGGAAGGATTCCTGGGAGATGCATCATCGGCCGAATTTGAGGTCCTCGACACATGGGCACGTGGACCAGTGGTTGTTGACGACCGTGTGGACCGATTTGTATTGCCGGATAACACGCTGGATATTCGTGTCGTCGGCATTTTTTATCTCACCGACGGAAAAATTGCTGAGTGGACGGATTTTACGTTCGACTCCCAACAATAAATCCGAAGCCGACTGGTTCGTTTTTTTTCGGGCTGGTCGCGGGAACGACACGAACGCGTATCGGTTTGACCGGTTGTCGCTAGGACAATCTGCAGGCAGACACGGTTTGTGCTGATCAATTCTGAAATGCCTATGGTGGTGGCGCCACGACCACTTTGGTGTGAAGTGAACGAGACGGTGTATTGCCTCTGTGCGGAATCGTTCTGTAGCTCTCCGGTATCCGCTTACAGGAGACAACATGATGAGGACTTGGTTGGTACTCGCTCTAATCTGGTCTGCAGGCGTTGAGACCCAACGACTTTTCGCTCAAACGGATCAAAGTTATGTGTTTAACCGGATCTGTAATGTCGAAGTTGATCAGAACGATGCTGCGATCGCGCTTGCGCAGGAAATGGTCGCTCTGATCAGTCGTAAGTACCCAAGTGCGAAGATGATTGTGCGGACGGGTCGATGGATGACCAGATTCCAGCGGCTTGATCAGCCGGTCGATCAAATTCTTTTTTCTGAACAGCACGAAAGCCTTGCTGATCGTGAAACATTTTCTGATGTACTTTTGGACGATGATGAATTTCAAGACATACAGCGAAAAGCTCGTGGTGTAATTGATGCCGATAGTTGTGTTGAGACAGAGTTTCGTGGTCGGTTCTAGCTGTCCGGCCTTCTCTCGAGATTATCGGCAAGAGAGTTATTGAACAGCGTCGTCTGTCACGTTAGGCTAGGCAGAGCAAGTTAATTGAAATTCTGAAAATCTATTTTTGCGTTCACAAATCAAAGAAGAACGTCATGAGGTTTGACATGAAAATTATGAAATGTCTTGCTAGCTCAGTTATCTTTGTTGTGTGGTGGGGAACCTTGGGTGTGGACGCGCAGGACCCGAATGTGGCGCCGACTGGTTTGCCATGTGAAACGGTTGGCGAGATCCAGTTTATCTGTGACCTGATTAGTCCGGAGGACTTGGCCGTCGTTCCCGGTTCAGAGTGGGTGATCGCATCGGGGAACCGAGCGGGAGGACGAATTCATCTTGTCGATGTGAGCGATAAGACCTCAACGATTCTTTTTCCCAGTGAAAATCAACGTGAACGTCTCGATACGGAAATATATCCGACATGCCCGGGGCCGATTGACCCTGAAGAGGGCGATGCGTTTAACGCTCATGGGTTGTACCTGAAACCTGGGGAGGGAGTTTCTGAGATCCATACGTTGTATGTTGTTCACCATGGGACTCGGGAGTCGATTGAGGTGTTCGAAATTAATGCGAGTAGCATGGACCTCGAGGGCGGCGCACAGAGGGTTCGACAGGGACCAACGATCACATGGGTTGGTTGTGCGGTTGTTCCGGAGGGGCTTGGCCTGAACGGTGTGGTCGCGCTTCCAAGTGGTGGGTTTGCGACGACGAGTCCGCGAACGGGCGATGTATGGGAGTGGCATGCGGACTCAGGCTGGTCGCGCATACCAGGCAGTGAGGATACAGCTCCAAACGGATTAGAGATATCGGCAGATGGACGCTGGCTGTACATTGCTGGTTGGGCGGAAGAAAAAATAACCCGATTGTCTCGCGGTCGGGTGCCGATCGAGAAACAGATTATCAACCTAGGATTTAGGCCAGATAATTTGCGGATGGCGCTTGATGGCTCTGTGATTTTTGCCGCTGGCCATGGAAATATCCAGACGCCTCGCGTTCCGCTCCAAGAGTCATCAAATATTGCTGTAATAAACCCGCAGACGCTCTCTGTTCGGCAGGTGTTTCATTATCCAGCCATTGCTGGTTTCGTCGCATCAACTACGGCAATTCAGATTGGAGACGAGATGTGGCTCGGAACGCATCGTGGAGACAGAGTTGGAGTGTTTCCGGTGCCATGATCAGGAAGACCATCATACTGAAATGTATCTGATGTATGTTGCGCGTCATAGAGTTTGAAACATGCTCATCGCGTATACCTGAAGATTGAATATTGCTGTGACGAAAAGTTCTTTAATTCGCAATGCTCTTCGGGTCGGTCGGTTCGGTGTATACAGTGTATTTGACAAAGCTGTGGTGGCGTTGGCGGTATTCGCGGGTGTGGTGAGTGTTGGACAGTTAGCGGCGAATGAGGACGATGTTCCAGGTGCCATTATCGGCTTGTGGGACACGGGGGACGGCGCACACGTGCAGATGTATCAGAGTGGTGGTAAATATTTTGGGAAGTTCGTTTCCTTCTATGACGAACCTCCGGCTGGTGGCCTTGACACAAACAACCCAGATCCAACGTTGCGGGGACGGACACTGTTGGGTTCAGATTTCATTCTTAACTTCGTTTTCGTCGACAACAAATGGAAGAGTGGTCGAATCTATAATCCGGAGAATGGTAAGCAGTACAAGGCAGATCTTGAACTGAAGAACGGCGTGTTGAAAGTTCGCGGATGGATTTTGTTTCGTCTTCTTGGCCGAACGGTGGAGTGGACGAGGATAGGCTAATAGCGACTTGGCGAGCGAACGGCGTTCTGTCGACCTATTCTCACATTTCCGTGCGAAAAATGGTGTCCAAAGTCTCCCGCAGGTGATCTACAGTTGCGGTCTCGGCTAAGGGGATGTCGATGGCTAGTCTTAGTTCGTATCGACTGATTGTCGCCATGGTTTGTCTTGGTTTTTTCATGAACGGTCGCGGGATAGCGGAAGCCGAGGATCGATTGGCATCTGGAAACTGGACACGTGGAGTGGCTGGTGGCTGGGGGCATTCATGGACGCCCGGCTACGGTAAAACCAAAAGTGATGTGGTGTTTTCGGCCTTTCATCCCCAGCTAGGCCGTTTTGTGACGGACCATTTGGAACTCTACGGTGAGGGAACGTTATTTCTCTATTCGCAACCGAGTGTCGCAATCAGCGGTGGGGTAGCTGGTCTCGGTGGTCGCTACCATTTATGGAACGACCGAGCTTGGACGCCCTACGCTGTCGCTATCGCGGGATTGCTTTGGACCAACCTTGACATTCCCGAACTTGATCGGGTGTTTAATTTTCAGTTGGTCTATGGTCTTGGTCTCCGTTTGGTTCCACCACGAGGTCCAGGATGGATATTTGAACTTCGTACGCACCACATTTCAAATGCGGGAACAGCCGGTCGAAATCTCGGTGTGAATGCCGCGACGATTCTGACTGGAGTCCAGTGGATCTTACGGTAATGCCTTGGTGGCGGTGTCGCGTTTGGAATGTATTAGTTGTTGCTTGCTTTTATCGGCGATCGCCTCTTTTGATCGTTGAACGGCGCGAGCTGACGCGGTAGGCTTGGCGAAGATAGATAGCTCGTGCGATCAACGAGCGTGGAGTAAGACATGCAGAGAAAACATCAGAACTGGATCGTCATCGTCGTAGTAGGCGTGTTGGCCATGGCCGGGACTGTGGAGGGGCAAGGTGGTGCGCAGGGGCGTGGCTATCCGACGGAAGACTGGCCACTCGTCGGAGGCAATTGGTCGAGTACACGGTACTCGACACTCACCGATATCTCAACGGGGACGGTCGACCGCTTGGCGGGAGCGTGGGTAACACGCCTGGACGGAGGCGCGTCCTCACGGGCGACCCCGGTTATTCAGGACGGCGTGATGTATTTAACTGGTGGCGCGAACGTGTTTGCGATTGACGCCAGGACGGGAGCATCGGTCTGGCGGTGGCAACCGGGAGCGTCCGCGGAAGAAGCGCGGATGGTCCCATCATGGCAAGGTGTGGGGTTGGGCGATGGATTGGTTTTTGTGGGCTTACGGAGTGCTCAGGTCGCGGCGTTACGACAGGACACGGGTGAATTGGCGTGGGTGACGTCGGTGGGGAGTGAGCCATACCAAGCGGGTGAATCTGTGACTACCGCGCCGATGTACGCTCAGGGTCGCGTGTTTGTGGGTTTGGCGAACGGCGATACTGGTGGCCAGGGGCGAATCATTGCGCTCGATGCGGAGACAGGTGAGAAACAGTGGACCTTTTTTGTGGTTCCCCGCCCCGGAAATTTTGGACATGAGACGTGGCCGCAAGACTCTGATTCTTGGAAACTTGGGGGTGGGGGAGTCTGGTTGGTGGGCACAGTTGACCCGGATCTCGGCATGGTCTACTTCTCCACCGGGAATCCGGTGCCGATGTTTGGCGGAGAAATCCGCGAAGGCGACAATCTCTTCACGGCATCAGTGCTCGCTCTGGACATTGAGACGGGTGCACGTCGGTGGCATTACCAGGTGGTGCGTCATGATGTGTGGGATGCCGACATCGCGACGCCGTTGTTGCTGTATGAGACGGAGGTCGATGGTGCACCCCGCAAGGCGTTAGCCGCGATGCGGGCCGACGGCTACCTTTTCCTGTTTGATCGGGAAACGGGTGAACCTCTATCTCCGATTGAGGAGCGGGCGGTCCCGCAGGACGCGTATCAGCGAACGGCTCCGACGCAGCCGTTTCCCGTGGGTGTTGAGAGTATTTTGCCTGACTGCTCATTCTGGCGGGACCGGGTGCCGCCTCCGTTTGAGTTGAACTGCAGCGGGTTTACACCGCCGTCTGTAAATGAGCACACGGTGGTCGCGCCAGGTGTACCGATCCCAAGAGTGCGGGTGACACCGATGTCATTCAGCCCTGACACCGGCTATATCTATGCGCAAGGGCGTGCAATGGTTGGGCGTGCTCTCCGTTTCGAGGACCCGTGGCATTGGATCCTCGATGACAATTATCTTACCCTCCCAGAGGCCGTTGGCATCATTGCCGCCGTCGACACGAAGACAAGTCGCGTTGCGTGGAAACTTGAGGTTCCTATTCCACTGCTCGGCACAAGCGGGCCGCTGACCACCGCGGGAGGTTTGATGTTTAGAGGCTCGGCGGGTGGGCAGGTCGAAGCGTATAACGCGCGCACCGGTACTCGGGCGTGGACATTCCGGACGAGCGAGGTGGGCTCGCGAGTGCGTCCTGGTCCAGCGGCGGCGTACGAGCTTGACGGTCAACAATTTATTGCGATTCCGATGGGGACGGAACTGTGGGCGTTTACGCTAGACGGCGATCTTGAAGCCAGAGGGGTCTCGGTGCTGGACCCGTGGGAAGGCTACGAACGGCAAAGCCCAGCTCCGCGCGCCACGAGTGAAATCGAGACTGGGACGAACATCGAGAGTCCTACACCAAATCTTGCGTCTGGCGAGCGGTCGTATGGCATGGACGAGCACCGATTCAACCCGAATCGTGCGCTTGTCACGGCTGGCGAACGAATCCGATTTGTGAACAACGGTCAGGTGGCCCACACGATCGCCGCTCGGGATGGGACGTGGAGCACGACCACGCTCGAGCCAGGAATGTCGACGGTCGTGACGTTTGACGATCCCGGCACGTTTCTCTACCACTGCACGGACCATCCGTGGGCAATCGGAGAACTGACCGTCGAGCCCTAAGGCATGTTCGCGTGTCTGAATGCCATGACTAATCACGGAAAAGTCGACAACTCCGCTCAAGTGATGTGCACGGTTTGATACATTTATGTTGGAAGCGGAGACCGTAGAAACGACGCCGGACTGTGTCAAGTTCTTAGCTGGTTCGGTGAGTTGTGTGAGGAACCTAGGGAGTCTGTGAGTCTGTCACCAGCTTGAGCGTAGTGCGGACCTGCCCAACGTGCATTGTGGTGTGTTCGGCCGCGTGAAAGAAAAGCCCCATTACGGTTGATGGTAATCGGCTCCGACCGACGTCGCGTGTCTGTGTGAGTTGATCGACGGGAGTCTTTCGGAGTTCGTCAAGGCAGGTATCAATGCGTTGGAGGGCGTTTTCGAACAACTTGTCTTTCTCCGTATTTATCGCGATATCGTTTTCGGAATGTAGGTAATCGATTTGTATTTGGGTTAACTGATTTCCTTTCGCATAGGAGAACAACCGGTTTAAGCTTCCGCTAATGTGAGCGACATGGAATCCGATTGATCCGATTCCGCCAGGTTTGGCCAGAAAGTCCACTTGAGAGGTCTTCGCCTGTAGGGCGACGAGTTCCCGTCGCGCTTGTGTGAGGGAATGTGCTACGGGCATCAGAATGTCGGTGTAGCCTTCGAGCGGCCCGAGAAGCCAAGTTTCAGATTGAGTCATTGGAATCTTTCGTCAATGTACTACTCGGTGTTCACTGTCGCAAGTGCTTCGAACTGCGTGATTGTTGAAGTCGTTTGACCGGCACTGGTTCTGATAGTTTTTAGTCAAACGCCTAGAGTGGACGTCAGTCTGCGAAGGTTGACACAATGGATGGAGAGAGACCCCTTTAAGACCCACTCGTCGTTCGATCAGAGTGGCAAGGGCCAGGAGGAACCATGACGAAACGTACGTTTAGTGGTGTTGCCGCGTTCATGATGTTCGGGAATCAGGTGCTTGCACAGGAGTTTCCTCCGGGCTATGTCGACCCTGCTCCGCTGCTGGCTGCTGTCGCTGAAGAGATTGGTGAAGCTAACCTAACGTGTATCACTTACAGCGGATCCGGGTACAGCGGTGCCGTTGGTCAGACGTTTGAAAATGCTGTGAACATTGATTGGCCGCGAATTGGTGGCATGACGAACTACACCCGGACGATTAATTGGGAGACTGGTACGAGTAAGGAAACCTTTGATCGCGAGCCTGGATTGAATCCTGCGTCCTGGAAATACGGAATTGGTTGGGAAGGTGGAACACCTACGCAGCAACGGATACGCCAAACACACATCGTCAATGGAGAGTTTGCGTGGCACATTGATGGAGATGGTGCGCCAGTTGCGGTTTCTTCCGAACTTGCGGAGGTCTATCAACTTGACATGTGGTTGAATCCGCATGGATTCCTGAAAGCTGCTCGCCTTCCGGAGGCCAATCCTGTGGCGCTGTGGCGATGGGAGCAGTTGGAGAAAGGACGAGATGGTAATGTGGTGGCTCCGGAAAAAATGTACGTTGTCGCTATTACGATGTTAGGTAAATATCGTGTCGATGCCACGATAAATTCGCAGAATCAGATCCAGCGGATCAAAACGACCGTGAATATTCCTTCGTTAGGAGATTTCAATATCGAACATGAATCTACGAATCAAGCTTCATTCGGCAATGTGAAATGGCCGACTGCATGGCATTCACATCAAGGATGGGATGACAACTTTCAGTTTTACCGCATGAGTACCGGCCATAACGCTTATGGGGGAAATTTTTCTAGTGTTCAACCCAACGTGTGTGAGGATGCGGTTCCTGTACCTCCGGCAGTGGAGCAGGCCACTTGGTCAACGCAGGTGACGGTCGAACAATTGACAGACGGAGTCTATGTCCTCGGTGGCACCTCTTCGAACAGTTATATGGTTGAGTTTAGAGACTTTGTTGCCGTATTTGAGGCGCCAATCAACGAAGCACGGAGTTTAGCGGTCATCGAAGAAATCGTAAAGTTGGTGCCTGATAAACCCATCCGATGGCTGATTAGTTCTCATCCGCACTTTGACCACATCGGAGGCCTGCGTACGTATCTTCACATTGGCTCGACTATTGTGGCCCACATGCAAAACATTGAATTCCTAAATAGGGACGTGTTGACATATGAACCACGGACAGTCGCGCCAGATATCGTTTCGAAATGGCCGCCAACCGAGTTAGCAGAAGGTTATACCTATGAAGCGATCCAAGAGAATTACGTGATTACTGATAACTCTCGAATCTTACACATTTATTATGTTCAGCCGTTAGGACACGTATCCGGTATGTTGATGGCTTATTTGCCCGCTGAACGCATTGCTTTTCAAGCCGACTTATTTGATACCCATGAATCACCGCGACTAGCGCAATTGCCGGCGATGCGCAGTTTGCATAACCAGGTTCAGCGAATGAAGCTTGACGTGGACATACTTGCGCCCGTTCACGGAAGACCAGTTCCGTGGACCGAGTTTATGTCAGCATTGCGCGAACTTGAGTCCGCGAACTGACTGTGGCACTTTCGTAGGCCGGCGAAGAGGCTTCGCAGTGATGAGTCAGAACTACTGCGTCGCCACGACAATGTCATCTTGTATGGCAACTATTCGCTTTTGCCGCCGATCTGAATCTCAAACTCTGAGTGAGACGGAGTAATTACTGTGCGGCTGAATCTGTTTAGCTCCCCTCAACTCTATGTTCGTCAGTAGAAGGAATGGCAGGAAATTGTTTTCGATTTCGAAACTGCGAATCGTTATGAGGTCCTGAACGGGCAGAAGGCTCATGTGTTGACGGTGGCGGAACGCAGTGGTGGGATTTTCCAGACCGTCAAGCGATAGGTCCTCGGAAGTCATCGACCTCTGCAGATTGACGTGTATGACCAAGCAGGACAGCTTCAACTGTTACTTGCGCGGAAATTTTTCTGGATCTTTTCGGATTTATTCGTCACAGATGCCGGCGGGAACCAACTGGGTTCGGTTCATAGGCGTTTTAGCGTGTTCTATAAGAATTACGATCTAGTTAGTTCTGGCGGTCATATATTTGCTTATGTGAAAGCTCCGCGCTGGCGAATCTGGACATTTCCGGTGCGAGATCTCGAGGGTAATGTGATGGGTGAGATCAGCAAAAAATGGTCAGGTTTTCTCAGCGAAGCATTTACGGATGCTGACACGTTCCTTGTTGATTTCGGTGGAAACGACTGGACTCAGGATCAACGAGCGCTAATTTTTGCCGCCGCGATTAGTATCGATTTTGATTTCTTTGAAAATAATAGAAGTCGTTCAGGGTAAAGCGTTCTTCCTTCCGAGACGGCTGTGTCAGTGGGGTCATGCCTGACTGCATGACCGTAGTCGAAGCGCGCCTGAGGGTATCGTCCATGCGTGGAAAATCGCAATAGCACTACTTGGTGTTCTGATGATGGCCGGACGTGTTTCGGTCCGCCGGGGAGGTCGAGCGTGGTTGACGTTGTGTCAGGAACGCATTCATCGGTTCGTTTTTGTTGAACTGTAAGCCATGACACGATACGCTACCCAACTCAGCACTATAGCTGGACCGATGTTGATTCGACATTTCTAAGACTGAGAAAAATGTGCCCCGGTGGGCGGGGAATGAACAGGTTCTGGATGCAGCCAATAAGGTGAGGTGTTCCATGAAACGTAGCATCGTACTTGCAAGCATGTGTGTGTGTTCTCTTGCCGCACTGGTCGCTCAAGATGCGGCGAAGGTGATTGAAGTTGAACAGCTTGAAGATAACTTGTTTGTTTTACGCGGAGACGGTGGTGGTGGAAATACGGCCGTCTTTGTCACAACCGGCGGAGTAGTCGTTGTCGATTCGAAGAATCCTGGCTGGGGTCAGCCAATTCTCGAACAGATCAGAGCTCTGACAAGCAATCCTGTCACGACACTTATTAACACGCATAGCCACCATGACCATGTCAGTGGAAACGTAGGTTTTCCGGGCACGGTCGACTTTGTGGCGCATGAAAACACGAAAGCCAATATGGAAGTGATGAGGCCCTATACGGGGCGGACTGAACCGCCAGTGAATGTGTTTGAAGACACCAACGGCAGAGGTTTGCCGACACAGACATTCAGTGAGAGGATGTCGATTGGCAGCGGCAATGACCAGGTTGACCTGTATTACTTTGGGCGTGCGCACACGGGCGGCGATGCGTGGGTAGTATTTCCGTCCCTCCGGACGCTTCACGCGGGTGATGCGTTTTTGGGTAAAAGAGTGCCATTTCTTGATGCAGAAAATGGTGGAAGTGGAGTCGAGATTCCAGATACGTTACAGAAGGCTCATGACACCATCCAGAATGTAGACACCATCATTACGGGTCACAGTACCCAAGCCTCTTGGGCTGACCTCTATGAATGGGCGGCTTTCAATAGGGATTTCTTGGCAATGGTACGAACGGGTCGCTCGGAAGGAAAAACAGTTAATGAAATCGCGAACTCTTGGACGATGCCAGCGAAATACACTGATTACGCTGGCCCTAATGTGGCTGGCGTAAGGCGAAACATACAGGTCATCGTTGATGAGCTCGAAGGCTGAGTGTTTTGGCACGCAGCCGGTGTGCCGAACTGGTTTAAGAGAGTCTGAGAATAGGCAAGCAACGTAAGGAGGAGTTTTTATGATGATTCCGACATCGATTAGGAGTTTCGTGGTGCGTATTGTTTCCTTCCCGACAATCGTGTTGGCCATGCTTGGTGTTGGCGTTAGCATCGGCGCATTTACGCTCTCACTGGCTGGATATCTTCCCGTTACATCTCTGATCGGCACCCCTGTATCCGCGGCGACAGCCGAGGACCTCCCGATGAGTGCCGCGGAAGACGTCGGGATGTCTGCGGAACGGTTACACCGGATTGACAATGTGATTTCACGAGCGATGGACGCGAAGCAAATTTCCGGCGCGGTTACCTTGGTCGCCCGTCGCGGAAAAATTGCCCACTTTGAAGCACATGGCTTGATGGATGTTGAGTCTGGACGTGCAATGAAAAAGGATACGATTTTTCCGATTGCATCCATGACAAAACCGGTGGCTGGTGTGGCGATTCTTATGCTCGTGGAAGAGGGGAAGGTCAGACTATCGGATTCGGTCTCGATGTTTATTCCGGAATTTCACGATACGCAGGTGGCGGTACGAAGGTCTCGGAATGGAGATGACTCATCCGGCACTTATACGGTACCAGCAGATAGAGAGATTACCGTGCGGGACCTGTTGACTCATACGTCCGGGTTGGGGAGTGGCGGCGCTGGTTCTCAAAAAACTTCACGAATCGCGCCACGAAGACTTGACGACGACCTTGAAGCCTATACAAAAGAACTTGGTGCTGCGCCACTCGATTTTCAGCCTGGTACACGTTGGGCCTATAGCGGACTTGCCGGAATCGATACTGTGGCACGTATCGTTGAAGTAGCCTCGGGGCTGACGTTTGACGAATTTTTGCGGCTGCGCATATTTGAGCCGCTCGGAATGTTTGATACGGGTTTCAATGTGCCAACTGAACGAACCTCTCGAGTGGTAATGCTTTATGGTCGAACATCGAGCGGTCTCGAACGTCGCGAAGTTCCAGCATGGGTAGCTACGGCGACACTGTTTTCAGGCGGTGGAGGTCTGTGGTCAACGGCTGGCGACTACGTAAAGTTTGCGCAAATGTTGGTTAATAGAGGTGAACTCGACGGCGTCCGTATCCTTGGATCCAAAACTGTGGAACTGATGGCTTCCAACCATGTAGGTGATTTATATGCTCAGGCAGGCCGTGTCGGGGGGGCGTCTGGCAAAGGCTTTGGGTTAACAGTTGACGTCGTGTTAAATGACGTTGCTGCTCAAGATAATCGGTCGACAGGAAGTTTCGGGTGGAGTGGAGCTTTCGGGACGACTTTTTGGGTCGACTGGCAGGAAGAGATGACAGCCATTTTGATGGTCCAGACTCCAGGTGGACCTCTTCGAGCAGACTTTCAGAATGCTGTAAGGCAGGCGATTATTGATTAATGTGATCTACTGACAATGTGCTTGAGAGGTGAGCGTTTCTCTTGATGGTCACCACGGTTGATGTTTGTTGTCGTCACTGATGACATCATGAAGGGAATTTCTCATGTCGTCTTACACGCGTAAAGAATTCCTCCGGTTTGGGGCAATGGCTGTCAGCGGAACGGCCTTTGCTGCTGGCTTTGAGATCGAAGGTCAGGAGGCGGCAGGTAACGACGACGCACGTGAGCCAGACTTGGTGTTACTTAATGGTCGCGTCTATACCGTGGAAGCTGAAACACCTCTGGTGGAAGCGTTTGCCATTAAGGGCGGCCGATTCATTGCAGCTGGTAGTACGGATGATATTCGTAATTTAGTGGGCGCCGATACTGACGTCATCGACGCTGAAGGGATGACGGTTACGCCGGGTTTTATTGACACTCATTGTCATCCGAGCGGTGTTAATGAACTTTATGGTGTGAATACAAACCTACGTACTGTTGCCGACATCCAGGCCGCGCTCCGAGAGAAGGCGATGGAGACCCCTCCAGGCTATTGGGTGAGTGGTTTTATGTTTGATGACACGAAGGTCATCGATGGACCGCTTCATCGGACACATCTGGATGTTGCGGTTCCGGACCACCCGGTTAATGTGGCGCATCGCGGTGGTCATACAAATTGGTACAACAGCACCGCATTTCAGTTGGCAGGAATTACGCGAGACACGCCGGACCCCCCCGATGGTCGATTTGCCAGGGATGCGGATGGGAATCTCTCCGGTATGGTTGCAGAAAATGCTAGGCAAGTGTTTTCAACCGTTGGCCGGCGCGACCAGCTCGCGGCGACCGAACGACGAGATCGTGCACGTGAGGGAATGGCTCACATCTCAACATTACTAACGGCAACTGGACTTACTAGCGTGCATGACGCCGGCGCGAGTCGAGACAAACTAGTCGCGTATCAGGATGCCTTTCGAGCGGGCGAACTCAGACACCGAGCCTATTTGATGGTTCGAGGACCCTTCGACGATTTGCGGAACGCTGGAATATCGACTGGTTTCGGGAATGAGTGGCTGCGAATTGGTGGTGTTAAATACATAGCTGATGGTTCCGCGTCTGAGCGTACGATGAGAATGAGTACGGCCTTTGAAGGAAAGCCAGACGATTTTGGTATCTCGACAATGTCTCAGCAGGAAATCCACGAAGTGGTCGAAGAGGCTCATCGTCACAACTGGCAGATTGGTGTCCACGCGAACGGTGACGTCACGATTGACATGGTTTTGAATGCGTACGAGCGGGTACTTGATCGTTGGCCCCACCCTGATCGTCGGCATCGGATCGAACATTGCTCGCTTGTTAACCCTCGGCTTCTTCAACGGATCAAAGACACCGGTTCCATTCCGACACCTTTTTGGACCTACGTGCACTTCCACGGGGAGAAATGGCCAGAGTACGGAGCCGAGAAAATGGAATGGATGTTTGCCCACCGGTCTTTTTTAGACTTCGGTATACCGGTCCCGGGCGCGTCCGACTACACACCAGGACCATTTGAACCGTTGATGGCGATTCAGAGCATGGTGACCCGAAAGGATTTCGACGGTCGGGTGTGGGGCGGAAGTCAACGAATTACGGTCGATCAGGCACTTAGAGTCGCCACAATCCACGGCGCCAGAGCTTCGTATGAAGAGCGGGTGAAGGGGTCAATTGCCGTCGGAAAACTTGCGGATTTCGTAATACTCGATCGCGATCCACATGAAGTTAATCCTGATGAAATTAAGGATATCAAGGTGATGCATACCATGGTCGGTGGACGGACAACCTATTCGCGTTTGTCGTAGCAGGAACGAAATGGCTGTTCGGCGAGATGATCTTTCGATAACGACTTTAAACGATCAGCCATTTTGCGCCATCTGAAGATGTTTGGGCGAATCACAATGTGCTGCATTAGTTTTGTGTGTGATGACTGATACTTTTGATTCACCGTGTTTAGAATCACCAAACACCATCTATGCTCGGGAGAGCGGTAGTAGGAGGACTGAGATGAAGTTGAGGTACCTACCTGGATTAGTGGCAGCGCTAATAGTCGTTGGATTTGTGTCGACAGCTTCGGCGCAACGAACAAACGATCCGACTCGATGGGCGGATACGATCGCGGCCTTTGATGCCGACGCCAGTTCACGACCAGAGGGAGCGATCGTACTTACGGGAAGCTCGAGTTTTGCGCTCTGGCGCACCATGGAGAATGACCTGGCGCCGCTCACTGTGATTCCCCGAGGATTTGGTGGGAGCACGATGGCCGACGTGCTCCATTACGTTGACCGACTCGTGATGCCGTATAAGCCGAGAGCGGTGGTCATCTACGAAGGTGACAACGATTCTTTCTACGGGATGGCGCCAAAGGTGGTTGCTGGGCAATTGAAAGAAGTCATCTCGAAGATCCATGCGGCGCTTCCGGACACGCGTGTGTATGTACTGTCGGTCAAGCCGAGTCTGGCGAGGGTTTCTGTCTGGGCGAAGGCTCAAGAAACAACGGATCTCTACAAGCGAATTATTGCTAGCGACGAACGGTTGCATTTCATTGACGTGGCGACGCCATTTTTGCGAACTGACGGTACGGTTATGGATGACATCTTCATCGATGACGGTTTACACCTCAACGACAAAGGGAATCGCATCTGGGCCGACACTATCAAGTCAAAATTGATGAAAGTGGAAGCGCACTATGAGACGACAGCCGACGAGTAGTTCAGGATAAGAGGGGCTGTTGGCCCCTCTCGCCTGAAGTTTTCGACATTTCGTTATTGATGTCGGGCTTAGGAGTCCCGCTTTACTCAGCGATTGTCGAGTCTGGCGCCTTCGGTGGAGTGTTTGAGCTGAGTGATGTTATTGTCTGTCCTCTCGGCTCTTTGTACGTGACATTGTGGTCGTCGCTCGCGCGGATGAATCGCCGGTACATCTATTGTTTCCAGTCCACGAATGCCTGTGTCGGTGGTGGTGGTTGTTGGGTTACATCCATCCCGTGTACACCTTTCAGAACCGTTTCGGCGAACCAGCGGTCATAAGGATGATCTGAAGAGAAGTATTTCCCGATCACGCTATCCGGGTCATCTCCCTCGATGTACACGACGACAAAGTCCCCGCTGGGTGTTAACTGAAGATTTGCTACGTGTCTGGTTATGCCATGCGGACGTTTGCATCCTCAAATTCACTTATACGCGGTCCCGTGATTTCTTGAACTGCTTGCTTCCACATCTCGGTTTTACCGGGCAGAATCGGCGCGGCGAAAATAGTAAATGGCATGGTGGTTCCTTTATGTTTGTATTCAGCCAATCGAGAATCAATACGCTGTGGTCACGATTCGATGGAACCTGGTGCCCAAAGCGTTCGGATTAGCCACGGCAGCACTTATTTGCGGTGGTGACGCATTGTGCCTGAATTGAATCGCACCCATCATTAAACTGTTTGGTCTCATTCTTTCCGGTGAGTGTTTCGGATTGGTTTAGTCGTGTGCTTGGACCCAGAACAGGCAACCCGGACCATCACCACTGTTTAATAAAATTTCACCGGTGATCTCATGGGTGTTCAGATCGACGATCGCGACACGGTCTAGGGCTCTCAATCCGAGGTAGGCACGATTGCCGTCGGGAGTAACGAGTACAGCGCCGTCTCCAGTATCCATAGTCCCTAGTGGAATGCGTGTGATCTCTGTGCGAGAGGCTGCGTCTACGACCACAAGAACCGCGGCTTCGCCATCAAGGATCAGTACTTTTCCGTCCGGAGTGAACTTCAAACGGTTTGCGTCTTTCATTTCCAGTGTAAGTGTTTGCACGACGCTCAGGCTTGCAACGTCGATGATCGATACATTGCCGTCGTTTCGGGTTGCAGTCCAGATTTCTCGACCATCCGGAGACAAGTCGATGCCTTCCGGCAATTCTCCGGGGATTGGGATTACGGTAAGCTTTGCAGCGGAGGGTCCCGACATGATATTTTCCGCGACCGTGACAGAATTTGAACGGGTATTTGACATGAACATGGTATTTGAATCAGGGTCAAGAACTAGTAGGTGCGTACCGTCTTGACCGATGCCAAGGGTCCATTCGATTTGGTTCGCCACTGGGTCGTAGCGGCCAATGGACTTGTAGCCTTCAATAGTGAAGTAAACCTTTCCGTCAGCGTAAAGTAGGTCGTGTGTTAGGCTGCCGGAACCGGGGTTGACGCGGTAGAGTTCCTGTTGTGTCGAGAGGTCAATGACGGAAATACCATCAACCATACTTGCGACGAATGCGAACCGGCCGTCGGGTGACGCTGTTACTTCGTGAGGGTCTCTGCCAGTCGGTACTCGACTTAGGATCGCGCCACTCGTCGGATCAACGATCGCGAGAGCGCTGGCATCTCTGAGTAAGACGAGAAGCCGTTCAGGAGATGGTGTTTGGGTGATGCCGATGCTGTGCGACGCGACGACCAATCCGATTGTTATCAAGATGATGATGCGGAAGGGAACTGCAATTATTCTCACCTGGAACCTCCGTTTGTGCCGACCGACAGGGCACACGGACTCACTGCAACTAGCTCATGTCCGGCAATAGCAATCAGGGTCATTCGCCGGACGTCTCCTTACGTCGAGTGCGAGCTGTATACAGTATACGAATGGGGATGCTTGATTTGCACGAGGACTGTGGCTAGTGCTTAGAACGGTTGTGAAAAGGAGAACATTGATGTGACAGCCCTTCGGGTGATGAGTTGGAGTGGGTTCTTCAGATGGTTGAAAGATGTTGCTCAGAAATTGAAGAAACATCATTTCGTTCAGGGCCATCGAAATAGGACACCAAATATTTCTGCTAACAGCGGAAAGCCACCACAGATAGAACGGATATCTAGCGGTGATCGAGCGGAAGCAGAGGCGGTTCAATTGTACCGAGTCGCGGCGGAACAGGGGATAGCTGGCGCGCAATTTCGACTTGCTGTGATCTACGCAGAAGGTCGCGAGGTAAAGGCGGAC
>Ga0310123_10001799_pt1 | contig 17542 bp, 16 predicted proteins | sample CB6_AW_1057_MG_FD_203505 | JGI IMG/M metagenome (GOLD analysis project Ga0310123, IMG submission 203505) | Marine microbial communities from Western Arctic Ocean, Canada - CB6_AW_1057 | ecosystem: Environmental > Aquatic > Marine > Oceanic | place: Canada: Western Arctic Ocean | collected... | reverse complement strand
CGTAGGGGCGGGTGGCGGGGTCGGAGCCTAGGCGACGGCCCCGAAGGTACCCCGAAAATATCTGGTAGCGGTGCCAAGCCCGGGGCTGTCGCCGGAAGCTCCTTCCCCGCCACCCACCGTGGATCTACACGGGCCGGGGGCCCATGCTACGGACAACAACTGCTATCATGGGTTCATGCAATTTTTCTACCGGCTGGCTGCCGATGTCGTGGTGATTGTCCACCTGGTCTATGTGGCCTTCGTGGTGATCGGTCTGGTGGCGATTCTCATCGGCATCGTGCGTCGCTGGGCCTGGGTCCGTGGCTGGACGTTTCGCCTGCTGCATTTGCTGGCCATCGGCCTGGTCGTGGTGCAGGCCGTGCTGGGTGTCACCTGCCCGCTGACCGTCTGGGAAAAGCAACTCCGCACGCTCGGCGGTCAAGCGTCGTATCCGGGCGATTTTCTTGCCCACTGGGCCCATGACATGCTCTTTTTTGACGCCCAGCCTTGGGTCTTCACGCTCATCTATTGCTTGTTTGGTCTGCTCGTTCTCGTGACGTATCTCTTCGCGCCGCCACGCAAGCGTGCAAGAATAGGGACGTAGGCTGGAACGAGCGGTAGCGCAGTTCCGGCAAGACATTCTCTAAACACGCCTCGCAAGCGAGGCCGCTAAAAAGGCTACGTGCTACTAACTACTAACCACCGAGAACTGCTCATGCAATTCGAACATTATGCTCTCAATGTGCCCGATCCGCGGGCGATGGCCGACTGGTACGTCGAACATTGTCAGATGCGGGTCGTTGTCGCGCTAGACGGACCGCTGTACACGCGATTCCTAGCCGACGCCACCGACCGGGTGGTTATGGAACTTTACTGCAATGAGGCCGCCGCTGTGCCCGACTATTCTGCTCAGCATCCGCTCATTTTCCATCATGCGATGAAAGTAGATGACGTGGATGCGGCGACCGAGGCGCTCCTGGCGGCCGGGGCTACGCGGTTTGAAGAGCTGAAATTCGACGACGGCACGCGCCTGATGATGCTCCGCGATCCGTGGGGCGTTCCGCTTCAGCTTTGCAAGCGAGCCCACGACCTCGTGTGATGAGGGTAGGCAGGGCCATGGTTGAAAAAACACAAGCTGCGATGTTGACTGAAACGCTGCTGGCTGAAAACGAATCGCTCTCTCGTTGCGTTGCTCAGTTGCAACAGACACTATTTGAATCGAACGAATTCAGTTCTCACCTTGTCACCAGTGCCCCGACGATCATTTGCGGCATCACGCCCGAGGGATTGACTCTATCGGTCAACGGTGCGATTACGACCGTGACCGGCTATACGCCCGGTGAGGTCATCGGCAAAAACTGGTGGGATCTGTTCTATCCGGGCAACGAGCGTCGCCAAGTTGATAAATTGCTGGAAGATTTTGAAAAGGGGTCCGGGTCGGTTACCAACTACGACATGGTGCTGACGACCAAAGACGGTTCGCGGAGGACCGTTTCGTGGAACTCGGTGAATCGATTCGACGCCGAAGGCAATCTGCTCCAAATCATCGGTATCGGAGCGGATATCACCGATCGCCGCCTGGCCGAGGAAAAACTCCGCTCCGAGCAGCAGTTGCTCCGCCGCTTGCTGAACACCCAGGAACGCGACCGACAGACCGTCTCGCACGAGATTCACGACGGCTTCCTGCAGTACGTAATCACCGCCAAGATGACGCTCGAAGCACTGGCCTATCAGATGGCCAAATCAGGCCACGATGTGCCCGAAGGGTGCGATCAGGTCAAAGAACTACTCGGCAAGGCCATCGGCGAGGGCCGCCGGATGATTGGCGATTTGCGGCCGATGATTATTGACGAAAAAGGGATCGTCGAGGCAATCCATTATCTGGTGGCCGAAGAAACGGGCGACGAAAGGATTGACATTACGTTCCATCACGAAGTGCAATTCGACCGGCTCGATCCGATGCTCGAAGCGGCCACGTTTCGCATCGCACAAGAAGCGCTGACCAACGTGCGAAGGCACGGCAAGTCGCCCCAGGCCGAAATCCGGCTCACCCAAGCCGATGGCCACATGTTATTGGAAATCTCTGACGTGGGCATTGGTTTCGATGTCAACCAGGTGCCCAGCCACCACTTCGGACTGCGGGGCATCGTCGAGCGAGCCCGGCTGTTCGGCGGCACCGCCACGATCGACAGCACGCCAGGAAAAGGCACCCGCATCACCGCACGACTGCCGATCGTGATCCGTCCGGAATGAGATGTCTGTCACCGCAACTCGCAGGCCGCGAGCAAGAACAGCACGCCGGCAACGACGATCACTACGCCTCTGAGCCGCAGGCCAAGTGGGCTCGAAAGCATCGATTCAGCCAACCGTGCCTGCCACTTTGGCCACCAGCAGATGATCAGACATTTTACGGCGCCCAGCAGGGCCACCAGTCGAATGATGCCCGCCACATCGAAAGTGACCTCGCAAGAACCGGCCAGCGGCACGATGCACATGGCAAAGAAGACGGCGCCAATGAGCCGATACGTGTGCTCTGTCTTCATGAGTCGAATCAGCCAATTGGCCGTGGCAGCCGGGGCGACAAGCAACGGTAGCCCGATGAGCAAATCGGCCGCCGCCATCAACAAGGCAAACGTCGAGAGTTCCATTGCTTCAACTCCTCAGTCAAGTTTAGCGGGTCCGCTTGCGAACCGTGAGTCGTCGGATCGCAAATGGAGAATTGAAATTTGACGATTCGGCGCGGCCGCCGACGCTAAAAGGGTGTGGCCGTCCCAGCCCCGAAGCATATCTTGTCTGTCGCGGTCGCTCGAAGTATAACAGTGGCAGCCTGTTGCGGCGTATGTCTGCTACTAGCGACCTGCTACTATTAACAACCCATGACGGCCACATTCCCTGTCACACCGTTCGAAGAACTGATGCTGTATCAGGACAGCCGGGCCTATCCGTGCGTCTGCTTCATCCGGTTGCGATTCGACGGTGCTCTGGATCGTGAGGCATTCGAGGTTGCTGCTCGCGCTGCGCTGACCCGCCATCCGATGCTGTCCGCCACGGTGATCCAACGACGTGGACGACCTTGCTGGCATTCGGTCGACCAGGCGGAGCCAGCCATCGTTTGGAACAAGGCGGTCGTCTCCGAGCAGTGTCCGAGGGCCGATGCTCTTTACCTCGCCTGCAAGGCCGGGCTGCGCTTGCTCGTCACGGTCGATCGAGATCACTCGGATCTGTTGGTCGAGTTCCATCATGCATGCTGCGACGGTCAGGGCATCTTTCAATTCATTCACGATCTGTTGATTGCCTATGCGAACGAGACCGCCGAGGCGTTGCCAGGGCTCACGTTGCCGACACTCGATCAAGACCGCTTGCCGCAACGCGGCTCGATGAATCTGACCGTCTTCAGGCTACTGAAGATGGCTCGCAAGCAGTCGGTCGGCCTATTGGGCATAAGACAATTCATCATGCGTGCTCCTCAGCCACTTGTTCCACACGATCGATATCCTGCCGACAGCGATCCGCCCGATCCGTATCCGGCACTTTGCGCTCACCACTTCGATCGTGGAACGGCTACCGCTTTTCGTACGGCTGCCAAGCGACTGGGCGTCACGGCGAACGACCTGCTCACGCGCGATCTGTTCCTGGCGATCCGCGAATTCCGTCATCGCGACAACACGGGCGGCGAAGACAATGCCAGCTACGAAAAGGAATGGCTACGGCTGATGATCCCGATCAGCTTGCGCCGTGCGTCCGACCGGCGCACACCTGCCGCGAATGTTGTTAGCTCGGTGTTCCTCGACCGACGTGGCGTCGACATGGCCGACGCGGAACAATTGCTTGAGAGCGTGAAAGACGAGATGAATTTGATCAAGCGGCTCCAGCTCGGATTCACGTTCATTTTCTCGCTCTATGCCAACCGTCTTCTGCCGGGCGGCCTGCGGCGCACGGCCGCGGGCCGGCGCTGCCACACTTCGGCCGTGTTCACGAATCTTGGCAAGACTCTAGCCGGTGGTCCCCTACCAAAGAGCGAGGGGCGGCTCGTGTGCGGGAATGTTCGCCTGGATCATGTTGAGATTGCCCCGCCCATCGCACCATATATGTGTGCCGCTTTTGCCGCCAGTTGGTACGCCAAGCGGCTGTCGATCACCTTACACTACGACCCGCGGCCACTCACCGCAGCAGGCGCGGTCGAGCTATTGAAGATTTTCGTCACGAAGATCCGCCAGTCGGTGGGTCACGCGGAAGAGTTGTTGGCCGTTTGACCGACGGCGGACATTTTTTAGCCCTGGTCGCCAGACCGGCGGCCAACTGGTATCTTATTGAGCATGAGCATGGAAGTCATTGCCGTTTCTCTCTTCTGCGTCTTGATGACGCTAATTCTCTGCCAGGGACTGCTTGTGCTGGGGTTTGTCCTCGTGCTGCGCACCTGGAAGCGGACGTTGATCACCGACGAGCGGGCGCCGAAAGCCGCTGTTATCCTCTGTCTTCGCGGCGAAGATCCGTTCCTGGACGACTGCATCCGCGGCTTGCTCGTGCAGGACTATCCGGCCTACGACCTGCATGTCATCATCGATCATCCGGACGATCCGGCCCATGCCGTCCTCCGCCGGTTGCTCAAGACCGAAAATGCTGCAAACGTTCATATTCAATTCCTGGAAAAACCCCGCAACACTTGCAGCCTGTATTGCAGTAGCGTGGTTCAGGTGGTGCAATCGTTGGACGACTCCTATGGCTTCATCGCCCAACTGGACGCCGACACGGTTCCCCATCCAGGTTGGCTTCGCGAGCTGGCAACCGCACTGGACAATGAGCACGTCGGGGGCGTCACCGGCAATCGCTGGTACATGCCTCAGAACACTTCCTGGGGTTCCTTGGTCCGCTACATTTGGAATGCCGCTGCGGTCGTACAGATGTATTGGTACAAGATCGCCTGGGGCGGAACGGTCGCCGTAAAAATGAGCGTCTTCGAGCAGACCGATCTCCTCGAACAATGGAGCCATTCGCTCTGTGGAGACACCCTGCTCTACCCGACGCTAAAAAAGGCTGGCATGCGACTGGCGTTCGTCCCGTCGCTGATGATGGTCAATCGAGAAAAATGCGATCTTGGCGGATATTATTACTGGGTTCGCAGACAACTATTAAACATGCGACTCTATCATCCGGCGTGGATCCTCGTGGTTGGCCTTGGGGCTGTGACCACCATCGCACCCATGCTAGCACTGCTGCTGCTCGTCGGAAGCCTGGTTACTGGAAATACGATGGCAACGTATTGGAGTGTTGCGGGAATACTCTCTTATCAAGCGGCCATCACGCTGATCGTTCCGGTCATGGAAATCGCGGTTCACCCGATCGTCAAGGCACGCAATGAATCGACCCGATGGCTCACCCTCGTCAATTGCTTGAAGTATGTGCTGGCGATGCCGCTCACGCAGATCGTTTACGCCGTAGCACTCACGTCCACTTGCCGACTACGTCGTGTCGATTGGCGCGGCATCGCCTATCGCATCGATGGGCCGCAGCACATAAGCATGGTGAAATACGGACCGTTTGTGCCCGAGAAGCAAGAGGACAGTCCGCTGTCGTTGTAGCGAGTAGCAAGTAGCTAGCGGTCAGTAGCAATTAACCAACAGCCATCGCATGATTCAAAAAAACGATCTCCGCCCGGCCGACGCGCCGCTCCGGCCCTTGGGCGATCTGGAAACCGCCGCGCGATTGACCGGTCACTCAGTTGACGAAGTAGAGCGACGGCTCCACCGCGAACATGACCACCTGGGTCGGAGTGTCAGCCAGGAGATCGATGCCGATCTGTTGTGGTGCCACTTGTTTTGAGCAAGGGCGCTGCCAACGGGCGGTCGCTTGCCGCCTCGCTGCATGTGGCGGCATCTGGCGCGCTGCTGAAGTGCTCGCGGCTCTCCACACGTCCGCTGGTTGCGCTCGTCAAATGGTTCTTCGCACCACGACCTGGGCGCCAGGCGTTTTTCAAGTAACCGGCTGGCCGGCCTTGGCGATCACCTCGGCAGTTCCCGTCCGTTGCGTGAATAGCGAAATGACGATCAACACGATAAAGCCAAGCGGGATGGTCACGATGCCAGGCTGGCTGAACGGAACGAATGCCTGATCCGCGGGCAAACCGTAGACGGCCGAGTAGGTGTCTCCACTTAAAAGAATCCACGAGAGCGAGGAAACCATCCCGACCACGATGGCAGCCGTGATCCCTTGTTTGGTGGTCCGCTTCCAGAATAGTAGCATCACCAACGACGGAAGATTCGCCGACGCCGCCACGCTAAAGGCCCACCCGACCAAAAAGTTCACGTTCATCTTCTCGAACAGAATCCCGAGAATGATCGCGATCACGCCAACCACGCCCGCTGCCCATTTACCAACGCGAACCTTTTCGTGATCGGTCAGTTTCACTCTAAAAAAGCTCGTGATGAGGTCATGCACGACTGCTCCCGTCGCGGCGATGATCAAACCACTAACGGTTCCCAGCACGGTTGTGAAGGCAATGGCCGAGATGATCGCAAAGAGCCATTCGTTGAAACTTTTGGCCAACAGCGGGGCCGCCATATTACTGTTAGTGATGTCGAGCTGGCCGCTGGTCATCGCTCCCAGACCAAGATAGAGCGTTAGCACGTAAAAGAACCCGATGGTGCCGATCCCGACGATGGTGCTTTTTCGCGCCGACGCTTGATCCTTCACTGTGTAGTAGCGGATCAGAATATGCGGCAGCGATGCCGTCCCACAGAACAGGGCCAGCATGAGCGAAAGGAAGTTGATCTTCGACCAATTGATCTTCGAAATACTCTGATCGCTACGCAGACCGGCAAACTTCGACTTAGGATGCGTGCCCGGTTGCAAGACATCGGCGCCAGATGTTGGAACGGGCGTGTACGTCGTCGTGCTCGACCCGTCTTCATTGTGCTCGGTTTTTGAGCTCCAAAGAACCACTTCGCTTTTTTGCAGTACCGAAAGAAACTCGATCGGTCCGAGCGGCCCTGTCTCCTTCATATCGTCGGGTAAGCGACTGACATGCCCGACCGGCCTGAGATCGGTCTGGCCTTCTCCTGTTCCTTGTGGCAGACCATTTACCAGCTTTTCACCGCTGGCCGTGATCGTGACTGTCTGCTCGTTACTCGCCCGCGGGCTCTCGTCCACGTGCAGTCCGCGATAGAGGATCATCACCACCAACACCGCCGTGAAGATCAACAACAGCGAACCCTTCATGAACTGAACATAGGTTGTCGAAACCATGCCCGCGGTGACCACGATCAGCACGACCACCACGCCGACCAGCAGCACACCGGCGTAGTGAGGAAAACCGAGCAACGGCTTAATCAGCGCACCAGCGCCAACCATCTGAGGGATGAGATAAAATATGCTCACGACCAGCGTACTGATAGCGGCCGAGAGTTTGATGCCTCGCGAATGAAATCGGCTATCGAGTGCGTCGGCGAATGTGAAACGCCCCATCCTCTTCAGCGGTTCGGCAATGACCAGTAGCGCCACGACCCAGCCGGCCAGATAGCCGATCGAATACAAAAAACCGTCGTAGCCATAAAAGGCGATCATCCCGCATATGCCAAGAAACGAAGCGGCGGAGAGATAGTCGCCGGCAAAAGCAACGCCGTTGACGAACCACGGTATCTCGCCACCCGCGGCAAAGTAGCCGGCTGCCGACTTGGTCTTTCGAGCGAAGTAAAAGCTCAAGGCCAGGGTGATCACCACAAAGAGCAAAAAGACGCCGACAGCTACCGGCGAGGCATCGTAAATCATCGCGATTGCTCCTGACCGTCGGCCGCGCTCGGTCCGTTACGCGTTGATCGACAAAGCCACGCGTATACCAGAGCCAAGACCAGAGCCAGCACGATCAGTCCCACGCCGTAGAGGACCGCCAAGTTGACACCCAGCAGCGGCACGGTATCCATCACCGTGGGCTTAAAAGCGTTCAGACCCACATACGTGCTGTAAACGACTACGTACATGAGGAAGAGGATCACCCCGTTACGGGCATTACGTGCGGAGATTTCTTCCGTTTCGTCGTCGGCCGGCCCTTTGTCGTTGACCGGCGCTGACGACGAGAAATGGTCCAGACCTGCCATGCTTGCTCCCCTTGATTTGTATAAGAGGCTAAGCAGACAAGATCGCCAGCCGACTGTCAAGCAGTTTCACCCGATACTCTCTCATTTAACTGACGACGTTTAGCGGGGCCGCTTGCGAACGCGTGTTTAGCCTCGCTTGCGGACACGAGACGCCGCGTGGGCCTCGTAGAACTCGGCCCACCCCGCACTCTATTCCAACCCAAACGCACCGGCCGACGGAATGTCCAGATGATGCCGCCGCTTCAGCCGGTTGTGTGGTAGGAACCGCGGCTCGATCAGCAGTGCCACGCTCACGTTGCCCCGGCTCGGGTCGATCTTCGCACCGACGGTGACCAGCAGCGACTCGCCGATACGGGTGATCGAAAAACTCTCGCCGATGTTGCCGGTCGGACCCAAGTCGAGCGTCGCGCCAAAGGTCGAGACCCATTTGGGACTCATCCGATAGGCATAGCTGGCGGCCAACACGTCGCTCGAAACGGGCCCAGCGATCGAGCGATAACCGAGATACAAGTTGCCGCGCGTCGGACGGTTTAAGAATCCGCCGACCGAGACGGTCCGCAGCCCACCGCCGAAGAAATCGAACCCACCGTCGGAGACCAGCGTCACACGATCGCCAACGTGCCAACGAAAATCGTAGTTGGCCAGCCCAAACTCTTGTCCGAAGTTGTCGCGACCCTCCTTCGGATAGTAGGCCAGGTTCGTGTCGAGTGTGATCCAGTCGATGATTCGCTCTGCGCCGCTCATGCCACGTTTCGTTTGCCAACGTTGTCGGGCACCGAGCCGCAAGATGGTCAGATCGTCCGCCACTTCCGTCACGGGCGAGGTGACCATGCCGCCCAGACCGCTGCGAATCGCATAGAATCGCGGATCGTACTTGGCCGGATAGGGCGCGCCCGGTGCGAGCCCGTAGGTCGTGCTGAAAAACTGTGCCCGAAACGCTTCGATCGCATCGTCGTCCAGTGGATCGTAGAGCGGCAGCATTGTCACGTCGCGGTTCGATTCGGCGAATGAAAATTCGGCGTCGAACACCACTTTGTGCGCAAGTCCATTGATATTAAGGATCGGGTTGCAGACGGTCGGGTCGACGCGCCACATTGGCAGACTGGCCCGCGCTCCGATCTGATAATAAAATCGCTGCAAATCGTCGCCGGTCAGATCGCCGCCCCAATGGGCGAACTCGGCCAGCGCGTACGGCACCACCTTGGCCGGGCCGATTTCCAACGGCAGATCGATCTCTTGACGTGTTGAGAACCGCTCCCCTTCGACCGGGGCAAACCACGGCATCAGCTCGAACGGCTGCATCTGACTGGCCGGCGGCGGCGTGGCCGTGCGGAGCCGGGCGTAGGCGGCCGTGCTATGCTCGAACCAGGTGAGCCGATCGCCAAATAACGGTTGGCCGAGCCAGAAGTGATCGACCCGCGGCAGCCACTCGGTCTGGGTAAAGAAGTCATTCACCCGCCCGCCGGCTAGCACGGCCCACGACTGATTGTCGAGCGTCTGTCGCAACTCTAGATCGGTCGTCTGATCGTTGAGCGTGTCCCACTCGTGCTCATAATACTGCTCAAGAAAGTTGTTGTCGCTGATCAGTCCGACCTGGCCCGTCACTTGCATCGTGTTGGAAAGATGCTGGCGGTGTTGCCAAAAAATGCGGCCACGATATTCCTTGTCGGGCAGCACCGCTCGGCGGCCGCGTCCCAAATTGTCGAGCCCATGGTCATCGATGCCCCAGGCGTCGAACGTGCCGTAGGTGGGCCCATCGAATCCGAGGAACTGGTCACGTTGATATTCGAACGTCGTGCCATGCCCCAGCCCGCGGCGGTCAAGCCAGTCGAGGCTCACGTTCCACTCGGTACCCTCCGGGCCCTGAATGCCGAGCAATTGATAAGCATCCAGGCCGATCATCAACTGGGTGCCGAAGATGTTGTCGTTGCCGAGCTTCAGATCGTTGATATAGTAGGTCGGCTTCTGCAGGTCCGTGGCGATTGTCGGCCAGTAGAGCACCGGCATGCCGCCCACGTACAGAAAGTTGTTGCTCGACGTGGCCAGCCGCTGGTGCGTGTAAAGTGGCTCGCCATCGGTGTTGGTTTGAGCAGTGCCGGTGGCCAGATCGATCAGTGGCTGCTGAATGTCTTGGTAGGCAATCGTCCCGCTTTGGAAATGATAGCTCGGCTCGCCCATTCGACTGGTCGTAAGTAAACCGCCATAAGCAACCATCTGACTCCGATCGAGTATCCGTATCGCATCCGCCTTGAGCCGGACCAGTCCGCGATACTCGGGCACGGGCGTAAGCAGATCGGCGCTGAGGATAAGGCCGATCTGCTTTTGCACGTCGTAGTACATACGATCGGCGTGAATGATCGTATCGCCCTGGCGAAAAACAATGTTACCCTCCAGGTACAGTTCCAGCGGCAGATTGTCTGGCTGCATGTTGTCGGCGCCGAGCTGCATGACGTTGCCCTCGGCCCAAATCACCACGCGATCCGTCGAGATGTCGAGCGTGCCGATGCCTGGTACACCGTCGATCAGGATCGTAATGCCACCGCTCAACATCCCGATGCTCGAACGGCCGTCGGGCGTGAACTGAAAGTCACCGTCGGGTAGCACATCGCTTCGCTGACGAATCTGAACCCGCCGCGTACCGGGTGGAATCGCTTCGATTAGTTCCGGCACATCGGAGAACTGGCTGAACTGGGTTTGCCGGATCGTGCCCGGGGTGACCGGGTTCATCTTCGCTTGGCCCCGTCGCACAATCGCCGGCAGCGCCGAGGTCCGACCGCCCGTTATCGGCACATCGATCCGTACGCCGCCACGCGCATGAAAGCGACCAAACCACTGTGGACTGGTCATCGAACCAGAAAGCCGCGTGGCCCGCTGCGGTGCCGTCGAGGTTGTCGCCGCCGCGCCGCCCGACACTGGGGGCTGCGATCGCGTGTAGTCGATCCGCACGTCGCCTTCCAAATAGGCCAGAATCTTCGTCGGGTGATCGTCCGGCAGATCGCGATCAATCCACAACACGGCCTCCCGTGCACGGACATATGTCAGTCCCTGATTCAAATAGAAGTTGCCCCGCAAATGCCACACTTCGTAGCGGCCCTGCTGCCATCGATCGGCCTGTTGGGCGGCCACGATCACCGGCGATTGCGGATCGGTCGCCTGCCAAAAGATTTCCGGCTCAGCCACGGCAGCCGCCGGCCACATACACGCAACGAGCAGCGCAACGCACGGGTGCCACTGCTGGCTTGCCCAGCAGTGTCTCAGTTGTGCCGACTGGCCGTTCGTTGCTGATCGTGGTCGGTTCAAACGTAGCGTCCTTGCCAGAAACGGGTGCCACTGCTGGTCCACAAGCGGATCTAGCGACTTGCCCAGCAGTGAGCAGTGCCACACGATGTGCGCGCAGCATGTCCACAGAAATTAGGGGCCGAATTATAGGAGCCGCCCGCCAGCACTGCAAGGCAGCTTGGGCCGGCTGCGATCGACGGTAAGCCCTTGATTGCAAACATGTTAGCCCACGTGCCGCGTCTACCACTCGTCCGCCAGCAATGCCAGCAGCGCCAAGTCCCACGGATCGTCGGCCGTTTCGACCGTCTGGTCATCTGGAGCCAATAAGAGATCGACCAGCGCAGATTCGTCAACACTTTTAGCCGAGGCGGCCACGCCCGAAAAAAGATGCGTGGTGAGTAAGTGAGTAGGTGACTCGCTGAGCGGCGTCGTTACGACCTGTGATTGCTGTGACACCGACCCCGATACACGGCTCGCAAGCGAGAGAGCTAAACTCGTGCTCGTCGCCGTCGCCGGGCCAAACAGCGCCGCGAATGCGCTGAGGTCGCCGGTGTCAAACGTACCGCTGCCGTCTACATCACCCTGTTGCTGAGTATTCACATGCGAATACAATGCAGCGAAAGTGGTCGGATCGACCAACGCCATAATGATCAAATTCACATCGCCCAAGTTGACCAGTCCGTCGCCGCTCATATCACCGGCCGACAGTGGCACAAACATCGTCGCGCCGGGCGACGGTGTTGTGCCGATCCAACTTGCCGCAAAGTTGCCAAAGTTGGTCACCACGGTCCGCGTCAGTGACATGCCCAATCCGTCCGCATCGATCGGCCACGGCAGCGCGTCGTCGTAGGCGACTCGGTCCACCAGCAGGAATCCGGTCAGTGGGTTGGCCGGCTCTTCCGGCCGCAACAGCTCAACGGTGTCCCCGGCGTTGTTCAGCGCGCCGAGTTCTATTGGCGCCGCGCTTCCGACAAGCGCCACGCTCGGTCCGATGCCAAGGATCGTGCGAAACGCTGTGGTTTTGGTCGGTTCGAGCGTCGGATCGAAACGGACCAGCACCATCGACTGGCTTGGGGCAATCTGTGTGCCGAGCGGAATGCTAAACGGCACTCCACCGCTCTGCCGCAGTTGCCAACCGCTGATGTCGACCGTCGCCACCGACCGGTTGGTCAGTTCGACAAATTCCAGTTCGCCGTCAGCAATGTCCGGATTCGTCGGCACTTGTGCAGGCGGGTGATAGTACACCTCGCTGAGGATCACGTCGCCCACGACAAAGCCGCCGTTGGCCGAACCAAGCGTCTGACTGTTCATCGGGAAGAGCGACGCACCCTGGGCCGTCGGGTTGCCGTTGGGCACCCGGCCCAACAAGACATCTGTCTCGGTGGCGTCCAGGTCATGATGATCGGCGAACCGCACCGGTCGGTTCGCGTCGGTCGGATCACCTTCCATCAGCCAAATGTCGTCGCCGAACTGTCCGTCCAAGGCGAATCCTAACTCACCCTCATCGAGTACCAGATAGCCGCCCGGTGCGATCGTCGTGCCGGCAGCAAAAGCGAATAAAAAGAAATCATTATGCATGTCGGTCAGATGCCAGCCTTCGAGGTCGATCGTGCTGGCCGCCGTGTTGTAAAGCTCGACTTGGTCGAGCGCTGCGCCGTCACTGTGCGAAAGCACCTCGTTTACAATCACGTCGAACACCGGACCCGTGCCCGCGGTGGCGGGCGTACCGAGAAATTCGTTGCTACTGCGACAATTCTCGGCGCTAGTCAGATCGCCATTCGGATCGATGACATCGAGCGTGGCGCCCTTGCCATCGGCCCGACCCGGCCAGCGGCCGGCGTCGTTGTACGTAAACTGTACGATCGTCGAGTTTCAGTTCCTCACCGTTGTTCGATAAGCTGCCCAAGGTGAACGTGCCGGCGATGTTGAGACCCGTGCCGTAGCGCGATTCAAATGCCGAGAGATTCTTGACCACCAATACCTGGTCACCCGGCGCGAGCGAGGTCACGGCGCTGCCAGTAAAGTCGAACGTAAGACCACTGGCAAATTTAACGCCCGTCAAGTCAAGCGTCTCGGTGCCGCTCGTGTTCATCAGCTCAATGAACTCAAACTCGTCGGCCGCCACGTTGAGCTCTCCGAATGTGGTCATCGCCGCATATGGATTGTAGTTGACCTCGGTGATTCGCAAGAACTGCTGCGCCGGCGACGGGTCGCCGACATACGTTATCGTGTCGATCTGTGTCGCGTCGTCCGCCAGCAAATCCTCCTCGACCGCCTCAAACTTCGGCTGCCGAGAATAAACCAAACTCAAATGTAGTGACGACTTTGCACCCGCCACCCTAGAAAATAAGGTATGTCTGAGTCTTACTGGGGAACTTGGGCCAGCGCGCAGCAGACCAAACCGTTTGCGGGACGTAAGCAAGTCAGTCTCTCCAGATGCAGTAACAGTGATGCAAAACGGCAGCAGCAGTAAATTAGGCGTCCAGATAGCAGGCCCCACTCTAATCTAAATAGTCGACTTGGTAGAATCAAATGGCTTTTGCTCCTGATAGGCGCTGGCAGCAGCCGAAAACATCGTGAGATCGCGGCTAAAAACGAGGTTCCGTAGCCGTAGACAGCCCACAGCGTACGGCTTGAAATCTTGGCCGATGCCTAATGACACATTTCGGGGTACGATGTTATCTCGTTTCTCTATTTCGATTCTGGAAGAAGATTGATAGCCAACATGGATTCCGTCCCACACGACACGTTCATCACCGATGATTTCCTGCTGGAATCCGAATTTGCACGCCAGCTCTTCCATGAGTATGCCGAACACTTGCCGATCCTTGATTACCACACGCATCTGCCGCCCGGCGAGATCGCCGAGAACCGACAATTCGATAACCTGGCGCAGCTCTGGTTTGCCGACGACCACTACAAGTGGCGGGCCATGCGTGCCTGTGGTGTCAACGAGCATTACATCACCGGAGACGCACCTGAGCGGGATAAATTTCTCAAGTGGGCCGAAACGGTTCCAAAGCTCCTCCGTAATCCGATCTATCATTGGACGCACATGGAACTGGCGCGGCCGCTGGGTATTACCGATCGCCTGCTTAACAGTGACACGGCACCGGGTATCTGGGAAGAGTGCAACGAAAAGTTATCGCAAAGAGAGTTCTCTTGCCGCGGTCTCTTGCAGCAGATGAATGTCCGCGTGGTCTGTACGACCGACGATCCAGTTGATTCGCTCGAACACCACCAAGCCATCGCCGCCGACACATCGTTCGACGTTCGCGTACTACCCACCTGGCGACCCGACAAGGGGATCAGCGTGGAGGATCCCCTTGTTTTCAATGTCTGGGTGGACCGGTTGGCACAGGCAGCAGGCATCGAGATCCGTGATTTCGAATTGTATTTAGAGGCCCTGCGCAGGCGGCATGATCATTTCGCCTCAGTCGGTTGTTGTCTGTCCGACCATGGGCTGGATCGAATGTACGCGGAAGACTTCACCTTAAGCGCGGTCCGGCAGGCCTTTTCAAAAATACGCTCTGATCAATCGCTCAATGACCAAGAGGCGGCCCAGTTCAAGTCGGCCATGCTCTATGAACTGGCCCTCCTCGATCACGAGAAGGGTTGGATCCAACAGTTTCATCTCGGGGTGCTGCGCAGTTGCAATACCCGCATCGTCCGTCTGCTGGGTGCTGACAGCGGAGGTGACTCGATTGGCGACTTCGAAATGGCCCGCCCCCTGGTCCGGTTCTTTGATCACCTCGACCAAAACAACCAACTCTGCCGCACGATTCTCTATAATCTCAACCCGCGCGACAATGCATTGTTTGCCACCATGGTCGGTAACTTTCAGGACGGCGTGACCCCGGGCAAGATGCAGTTTGGCAGTGCGTGGTGGTTCTCGGACACGATCGACGGCATGACCGAGCAGATCGAGACGCTCTCGAACATGGGAGTATTGAGCCAGTTCGTCGGCATGCTGACCGACAGCCGCTCGTTTCTCAGTTTTCCGCGACATGATTACTTTCGACGATTGCTGTGCAATATCCTAGGCCACGATATGCGACGCGGCCTCATCCCTTCCGATATGGATCTCGTCGGCCAAATGATTCAGGACATTTGTTATTTCAACGCGAACCGCTACTTCGGTTTTAATGTGCCAGTGAACGATTAGTACCAAGTCAAAAAATCGCAGAAGAAGCAAAGATTAAACTTAGCGTAGCCGTTGGCCACAACCAAAAAAAGACTCACGCAAAGGACGATATGGACGCGAATTTTCGCGAATAAAAACATGATGTGATTGTTTTATTATTCGCGCTGATTCGCGTCATTCGCGGGCACTTCTTTTTTTGCGGCTTTTTTTGGACGACTGAAGGGGTGCTGGGTTTCCGATTTCCGTAAGTTCTCTTCTGTGCTATGATGCGACTGGTCGCTCTCAATGCCGGATGAGCGGGACTGGAACGCACACATGGCCAATCCAAAAACCATTACGAAGCGGCGCTGGAGGCGTACTTGCGCGAGCGGGAAGTGCCCTATGTGGCGGTCGACGAGAGCCGGCGGGCACTGATGTCGGGCGGATCGCTCAAAAGCCTTGACTTCATCGTCTCTCCATCCGAGGGTGGCCACTGGCTGATCGATGTCAAGGGTCGGCGGTTCCCTTCGGGCGACGAGTGGAAACATTATTGGAAAAACTGGTCGACGCGCGACGACCTTCGCAGCCTGGCCCGCTGGGAGCAACTGTTCGGTGGTGACTTCGCCAGTGTGCTTGTGTTCGCCTATCACTTGGTAGGCAACCAGGCTCCGCTGCCGGCCGATCAACTGTTTGCCTACCGCGATCGCCTGTATGGTTTCGTTGCCATCGGTCTGCACGACTATGCGCCGTACGCCCGGCCAATTTCCGAAAGCTGGGACACGGTTGCCATGCCCGTCGATCGTTTTCGTGCGGCGGCCCGACCAATCGACGATCTGTTGGCGCCGGTGAATCCTGAAACGAGTCAACGTTGAACGAGTCAACGTGGAAAGGTCCAGTGCGACTCACCCTCGGTTATTTATCGAGCAAATGCCGCAAGGCACCGTCAAGTTCTGGGTGCTGGAATTGGTAGCCTGTCTCGTTCAGTCTCGCGGGACGGACCCGGGTGCTCGAGAGCAATAGCTCCTTGCCCATCTGGCCAAACACGATCCGGGCCGCCAGCGCCGGCATGGGAAAGAGGGTCGGCCGCCGCAACACACGACCCAGCGTCTTGGTCAGCTCGCGGTTGCTTATCGCCCGTGGCGAGACCGCATTGACCGGACCTGACAGGCTCGGGGTCGCCAGTGCATGGCGCACCGCTCCCACGACGTCGCAAAGCGCGATCCAGCTTACGTATTGCAGCCCGCTACCAATCACTCCGCCCAGACCGAGGCGAAACGGGGTCAGCATCTTCTTCAGCGCGCCGCCCTCCGGGCTGAGCACAACACCGATCCGCAGATTGACGGTACGGATACCGACGTCGGTGGCCGGCTCGGTGGCCCTCTCCCAGGCATGGCAGACCTCGCTCAGAAATCCGTCACCCGGCTCTGACTGCTCGTCGAGCAACTCGTCCGCTCGATCACCATAAAACCCGATCGCCGAGGCAGAGACCAACGTTCGCGGCTTGTTCTCTAGCCAGGCCAGCGAGCCGCAGAGCAATCGAGTTCCCTCGATACGGCTTACTCGAATCCGCTTTTTCTGGGCTCGGGTCCAACGCCGGCTAGCAACATTTGCTCCTGCCAGATGCACCACGGCGTCGACACCCACCAGAGCATCTTTGTCGATTTTGTACGTGACTGGATCCCAAAAAATCTCGTCTTGCCCGTCCCGCGGCTGGCGACGAACCAAACATTTGACGCGATGTCCGTCTGCTCTCAGGCTGGCGACCAGGGCGCCACCGATCAATCCAGTCGAGCCGCTTACCGCGATCGTTTGCGGCCCGTCAAGCGCCGTCTGGCCTGATTGATTCATCGTCGAGTTTCCCGCTGCCGTAAAGAAAAAAGTCAAAGAGTAAAAAAGTCAAAGAGTGTCTGAGTGTAAAAGTTGAAAAGCGCAAAGGTTGAAGATGGCCTTGTTGACTAACTCCACTCGAACTGCGGCAGCCCGAGGTGGGTGAAACGGTTAAGGATTTTGCTGCGTAGCCGAGATTCGGCTCGCTGGTTTTCCAGTTCTCGATTTTTCAGTTTGTCCCCGA
>Ga0310123_10001798_pt1 | contig 17545 bp, 8 predicted proteins | sample CB6_AW_1057_MG_FD_203505 | JGI IMG/M metagenome (GOLD analysis project Ga0310123, IMG submission 203505) | Marine microbial communities from Western Arctic Ocean, Canada - CB6_AW_1057 | ecosystem: Environmental > Aquatic > Marine > Oceanic | place: Canada: Western Arctic Ocean | collected... | reverse complement strand
AACAGGGTGTTCATGGCGGCTGAGGCAGGGATTCCTTGCGGATTCTTTCACGAAACGAATTTGTTGTGATGGCTGAGTCTGATTTTACTTCCATCGGGGCGTACTTACCATACTCAGGGTACGACAATTCCGCTACGAAGCGGGCTCAGGGGTACTTTTCGGCAGTGTGGCGGTTTCCCGACAGGGCCTGGGGCACTGTGCAAAGCAGGAGGAACAAATGTCAGCCTGAACCTTGGAGACGCTGCGGAAAGCCTTCGCTTTGAAGGTGCAGGGAGGCTTGAGTTCCCGTCGACAGCGCCTCGAAACTCCGGTTCGACGCCGGATGGATTTTAAAACTGTCTACGCAAGTGACATCGGCCGGTAGGTTTTCCGGGCTTATCCGGCGAACATACCAAACGGCGGTACCGAACAAGAGAGCGCGACCTACCAGGATCGGCACTCGGATCTCAGCAAGGTGATCATGTTGACGATGCAATCAGCGCAAGACGCTCCACGAAGCCGGTCGAAAAGAGTTTGACGGACCCGGGTTTTGCGCTGACGGCGTCTGGCAGCAGCAGCATTCACGAAATGATCTCGTCCACGACGCGGCCATAGACGTCGGTGAGGCGAAAGTCGCGACCCGCATAGCGGTAGGTGAGCTGCTCGTGGTCCAGGCCCAGCAGGTGGAGCATCGTGGCATGAAGATCGTGGACATGTACTTTGCCCTCGACGGCACGGTAGCCGAGGTCGTCCGTGTCGCCGTGGGCCAGACCGCCTTTCACTCCGCCTCCGGCCATCCAGGCTGAAAATCCCTGGGGACTGTGTCCGCGCCCATAGGTCTCCGGTGGATCTTTGCCACGCGAAAGGTCCTGGTCAAAGGGAGTTCGGCCGAATTCGCCGCTGCACACGACGAGCGTGTCATCCAGCAGGCCGCGCCGGCTCAGGTCTTCGAGCAGTCCAGCGATCGGTTTATCGTGTTTTGCACACTCTTTGGGCAGCGCTTCTTCGATACCGATGTGATGGTCCCAGGAGCCCGTCGAGATCTGTACAAACCGCACACCCGATTCGCAAAGGCGACGAGCGACAAGCATCTTGCGCCCCACTTCGTCGGTGGGCTGCTCACCGATCCCGTACAGACGTTGCGTTTCCTCCGTTTCCCGGGAGATGTCCACCAGGTCACCGGTTGACGCTTGCATGCGAAAAGCCAGTTCGTAGGACGCGATCAATCCTTCGATATCAGGATCGGCAACAGCACGCTTCAGGTGCTGATGATTAAGCGTTTCGAGAAATTGCCTTTGTTTCGACCGTTGGCGGTCGTTCAGCTGATCGTTCTTGAGGTGGCGAATCGTGAATTCTTTTTTACCTTCCAGGGCCGTGCCTCGATGAATCGCCGGCAAATATGCGTTTTGCTGGGTGAGCGGCCGGCCGGTGACAGAGACAAACGATGGGAAGTTGCGATTCTCCGATCCCAATCCATACGAAACCCATGAACCCATGGAGGGTTGGACCAGGAACGGCGAGCCGGTGAACAGTTGTTGCTGCGCAGGGGTGTGGGCCGGATTGTCCGCCACCATGCCGTTGAGAATGGCCAGCCGATCAACTTGTTGAGACAAATGAGGCAGCAGCTCGCTCATCCAGACTCCCGATTCGCCGACACGCCGTAGTTTCGAGATCGGCCGGAGAAGCTTCGTCGAATCAAATCCTTCGATTGCGAACTCGTTACCATGGGCGATACTTTTAGGAGGAAGCTCTCCATGTCGCCGGGTCAGCTCAGGCTTGTGCTGAAAAAGGTCAACCTGAGAGGGGCCACCGAAAAGGAAGATGAAGATCACCCGCTTGGCCCGCGGACGGAAGTGCGCCGGCCTTGCCGCTACGGGATCCGGCGTTGAACGTGCGGCGGCCGCGTTTTCCTGGAGCAAAGCAGACAAGGCCGCCATTCCGAACCCGCACGCCGAAGACCTTAGCATTTCACGACGCGATAAGGGCATCGGTTCGACATGGCCGCAGGGAAATGTTTGCACACGATTCATTTGATTTCACCACTCGGTTATTCACTTAATCGTAGATTAGAAACTCGGTCGAGATCAAGATGGCGTGGCACAACTGTACGAAAGCGGTTCGGCGTGAGTCACTTTTGTCCTCGTCACTGGAATCCTCTGTAAAGGTTCTCACAAAGTGAAGTCCCCGCCGGGTCTCCTCAGGACTGGCCGGTCGCCCGAATGCGGTGAGGTAGATCCGATTGATCCGGTCCCCTTCGTCCTTGGATTCCCAGGCCAGCAGACGGTCCGAAAATTTCCTGGCTTGCTGTTGAAAAAATGGTGAATTCATCAGGAATAACGACTGCGTTGGCACCGTGCTCACTTGGCGGACGCCCGTGATTTCGTCGGGAGAAGGAAAATCGAATGCCAGCAGTGGATCCAGCTCTTTGAACTTTTGAGTCGTGCGCGGTACGGGCAGATAAATGCTCCGTCGCCGCGCTACCTCCTCAGGTACCTCCTTGGCGGCATTGACCTGCTCGTACTGTTCAACCGCTCCACTCCGCCATTCGGCAGGTGGCAAGGTCGAACCACCGACCACGGTACTCAAATCTCCGCTGATCTTCAGCACCGAGTCGCGGATGGCGATCCCGTCAAGCCGTCGCGGACGGTGTCTCCACAGCAACCGGTTGTCGGGGTCGATGGACCAATGGCTGGAGTTGTAGTCGCTGGATAATTGATAGGTGCGACTGAGCACAATGTCACGGATAAGTGGCTTGATTCGCCATTGCCGTTTGATCAAACGATCCGCAAGGTAGTCCAGCAACTCGGGGTGACTCGGACGTTCTCCCAGTAGGCCAAAGTTGTCCACCGTCCGGACGATTCCGGTGCCCATCAGGTGGTGCCAGAGGCGATTGACAAATACGCGGGGAACAGTCGGGTTGTCGTGATGCACGAGCCACTGGGCTAACTGCAGACGCCCACTTGCCGTGGGAGGAACTTGTGGAAGTGGATCCAAGGTGAGCAGGCCGGGGAAGCCGCGGGGAACTTCGTCGCCCAACTGGGTTGCGATACCGCGGACATTGATTCTGACATTCACCGGTTGAGTCGGCTCGGATGCGGCCAGCACCGCCGGTGGCCGGGGAGTGTTGGCCTTGACCAGGTTGGTGACGTCTTGTGTCAGCTTCTTCACTTCCTTGTTAAGCTTGTCAATTTTCTTTTGAAGTTCCTCTCGATTGTTTTCTTCGTTGTTGTTTGTACCGGCTGACGTTTTGTTCTCAGATTCCAGTTGTGCGACTTCGTTTTTCTTGGACCCGAGTTTGGCTTCCAGGTCAGACACTCGCTGTTGATGAATCACCAGGAGTCGTTCCCGCTCGACCTGTTGCTCGGCCGTTTCCGGAATCGGCTGCAATCGCCAATCGCTAAAAACTCCGGAAGCTCCACGCCATCCTTCGAGCACCTGTACATTGTGTAAGATTCCCGCCAAAGCGTAGTAATCCGTTTGCGTGATCGGATCAAACTTATGGTCGTGGCAGCGAGCACATCCCAGTGTCAGTCCTAACAGTACACGCCCTACTTTGTCGACTTGATTGTCAACAATGTCCATCCGCAGTTGTTCTTTGAACTGATTGACCAGGTTGATCGGACCTTGTGTAAGAAACTGAGTCGCCACAATCTGTTCGGCACGTTGAGCGTCACTCTTGTACGGCAACAGGTCGCCGGCGATCTGCTCAGTGAAGAAACGGTCCAGCGGCTTGTCGTCGTTCAACGAGCCAATCACGTAGTCGCGATATCGCCAAGCTCCTCGATTTGGAAAGATCACCTCGATGCCTACCGAGTCCGCGTATTGGGCCAGGTCCAACCAATGCCGTCCCCAGCGCTCCCCGAAGTGGGGAGAGGCGAGCAGGCGGTCGACGACTTTCTCATAGGCGTCAGGCGAGTCATCATGGATCAGGGCGACGATCTCCCCGGGCTCCGGTGGTAGACCGATCAGGTCGAGGTAAACACGACGCAGCAGGGTGTACCTATCCGCGAGCGCGTTCGGCTCCAGCGCGTTCTCCTGGAGTTTGGCCAACACGAAGCGGTCGATCGTGTTGTGTGACCAGGATTCTGATTCGAGGAGCCGGGATTTTGTCTCGCGCACCCCTTTCAGAGGTTGGAAGGCCCAGAAGTCTCGTCCGGCCCTGGCATCGATGCCGCCTTTTTCGGTCAGCGCCCGGTCGCCGTCGCGTGGATCGGGTGCACCCATTTCAATCCACTGGACGAAGTCCGCAATGGCATGATCGGGCAACTTCCCGGCGGGCGGCATTTGGAAGTCCTCATATCGTATGGCGGAGATCAACAGGCTCTTTTCAACGCTTCCGGGAACAACGGCCTGTCCGGATTCGCCGCCGCGGCGGAGTCCGTCGCGCGAATCGAGCCTGAGTCCGCCCTTCAATTCCTTGGCATCGCTCGAGTGGCACTGGTAACAATGCTCGATGAGCACCGGCCGGATCCGTTTTTCGAAGAACTCCAGGCCGGCCAGCCCAGGCGCTCCGATGGAGAGCGTGTCGTCTCCGAACAGCTGAGTCCCGGCCACGGGCGATAGTACCACCGCAAGGGCCACCAGGAAAACAGTATAGATTTCCTGCGCTCGGCCCGTGCGACAAGCGAACAAATTTCGTACTACCAGACGCGTCGCTGACACCATCGCCGGAGGACTTGGATGCGACCAACCTTGTACGACCGGATTCGAGAACAGGGTGTTCATGGCGGCTGAGGCAGGGATTCCTTGCGGATTCTTTCACGAAACGAATTTGTTGTGATGGCTGAGTCTGATTTTACTTCCATCGGGGCGTACTTACCACACTCAGGGTACGACAATTCCGCTACGAAGCGGGCTCAGGGGTACTTTTCGGCAGTGTGGTGGTTTTCCGGTAGGGCCTGGGAAACCGTGCAAAGCCGGCGGAACAGATGTCAGTCTGCAGCTTGGATACGCTGCGAAAATCCTTCGCTGTGAAGATACCGGGAAGGGGACCCGCGGATGTTGTTTCAGCAACGGCCGTCTGGCGACACCGTACTTACCACATTTTTTTACGACATGCGTCTGGTTGAGAACGACGGATTGACTCTTTTTGGCCATCGGTCAGACTAGGACGAGTTTGCGGTATGGTCCGGAAAAGACTGAAAGTCAATCCGCTGGACTACTAAACCATCAAGTAAACCATCAAGTACTACCTGTCCGGAGCTTTGGTATGACTTTTAAAAGATGGTTACATGTTACAGCCTCTGCCTGTTGGTTCGGAACATGTCTGGGCATCTGTGGTTGTCAGGACAGCGATTCATTTTCATGGAAAAGCATTCTGTCGACCAAGGCCGACCGGAATGTTCCAGAAAGCGTTGCATCGTCTGCGGAGGCGCAGTCAGATGCAACCGCGGAGCGGGAGTCTCCCCGGGAAAACATTCCTGGTAACGCGAATTCCGGGTCAGTGAATGTCACCACCGACCACTCAACTTTTCCTGCGCAAGCCAGTTCACAGGACCGTCCCGTCTCCGGAGGTTCTGGAACTCAGCAGCACAACCATTTCCCGGACGATTCCCCGTCAGCGACGGAAATTCCGGTTTCATCCGCCTCATCGACCGATCATGCGCCCGGCAGCCGGGTCTCTTCGAACATTCCAGCCGGGACGTCAGCAACGAAGCTGAGCATTCGACTGTTCACGGCTGTGGCTTTGGCTCAAACCTTACCGACGGGAACGGCGATGGGGTTCAGTGCCGAGTATCAGGTCTCCGGAGGATCTCTGAACTCTGCGGCACAGTATGCCTGGAGGATTCAGCGGTCTGACGGCGAACAGATGGCGTTTTTGATCCCGCAGTTGAAGTCCAGTGGTCAGTTACAAACATTTGTCAGCGGCTGGCGCCCCCGGCAGGGTCCGTTCACTTCGCAAATTGTAGAAGTGGTTGCTGACGGATCGCAGCATCCTGTTTCAAGGTCCGTTTCACATCGATGAACCGGGTTTGCCACTGGACGACTGATCGCGGCGCTAGGGGCTGGTTTCATCCGCCGGGTGCAGCGGGAACAACCTCTGACCCGTGGTCAGCCAAACCGCTCGGGACGAAACGGCCGGGGATCGACGCAGGGAGTGTCCCCGGCGATCAGGTCGGCGACAAGATGTCCACTTGCCGCCGCCAGAGTGAGTCCCAGCATCGCGTGTCCTGCTGACAGGGTGAGGTTTTCCCAGCGATGATGCCGCCCGATGATCGGCAAGCCGTCCGGTGTGCACGGCCGCAGTCCGCGCCAGATCTCGACAACCTTTGGCTCTTCAGGAATATTGAAAAACTGGCGGGCTCCGTGGACGATGGCTCGAACTCGTCGTTCGGTAATGGATTCGTCGAGACCGCCGAACTCCATCGTGCCTGCCAGACGCACGCTGTTCGCACGTGGTGTGACCCCGACTTTGACTTCGTTAAGCAGCACGGGAACCTTCGGGAGGGGGTCGAAGGTTTCGATGGTCACCCCGTATCCTTTACCGGCCTGGATGGGAACATTCAATCCCAGGGGCCGGGCCAGTCCTGGCGACCAGGACCCACCGGCAAGAACGAACTGGCCCGCCCGGAATGTTCCCCGAGTTGTCCGGACGGCGTCGATGCGTCGGTTGCTGAGTTCCCAGTCGATCAGTTCGGTTTTGGGTTCTATTCGTGCTCCTTGTTCTTCTGCCAGTTGCAGGAGAGTCTGGACGACGGACAGCGGCTCGGCGTGTGCGTCACCTTCGAAGTACGTACCACCGATGACGGAGCAGGTGATTGCAGGTTCGATTGTCAGGACCTCGTCTTTGTCCAGGACCCGGCCTTCGACACCGTAGGGGCGCAGGGTCTCCATTTCGTACACGGCATGGTCCAGGCCTTTTTTCGTCCGGCAAGGATAGAGACCACCGTATTTCTTCAGCTGCATGTTGGCAGCGGCGGACTCTTCGATTTCGTCGTAAAGCGCCCGGCTCCTCAGGGACAACATTGTGAGCGCATCGACTGCATGATGCATCTGTTTCTGTGTGGAACAGCGGGCGAAACGCAGCAGCCAACGGACCATCTGCCAGTTGCAGCGAGGTTTGATGTAAAACGGGCTGTCGGGGTCAAAAAGCCAGCGAAACCCCTGGAAAATTGCGCCGGGCATTGGAAGCGGAAACGAGTGGCTGGGTACGATCAAGCCACCGTTGCCATACGAGCAGCCGTGCCCGACCTCGCCCTTGTCGATCAAGGTCACTTTTGCGCCACGGCCCGTCAGGTAGTAGGCGCAAGCCGCACCGACGACTCCTCCGCCTACGACCAGGATGTCGTCTTTGATTTGCATGTGCGGTGTACTCTTTTTGGTTCGGCGTGGACGTGGCGGTCGAGGTCACGTATTGTACACGGGCGCGAACACGTTGTTGAGAGCTTCCCCTATGTCGAAACAACCTTTGGGCGAGCCACTGGCCCAGTTTGGTGGTGCCGCCGACGATTTTACGACACGCCCGGTCATCGCTGGCCGCAGGGGGGTGGTTGCGTCCGGGCATTATCTCGCCAGCGAAGTTGGCATGCACATCCTGCGTGGCGGTGGCAATGCTGTTGACGCAGGTGTGGCCATGGGTTTTTGCCTGGCTGTTCTTGAGCCGCATCTGAACGGGATTGCCGGTGAATCGCCGATTCTCATCCACCACGCCGCGTCGAAACGCGTGGTCGCGATCAACGGTCAGGGTGTGGCTCCGCGGGCTGCCACGATCGACTGGTTTTCGGAGCGGGGTTACGGACTGATACCCGGTGACGGGTTGATTGCCGCCACGGTGCCCAGTCAACCCGACAACTGGATCACCGCGTTGACGCAGTTCGGTACGATGTCGCTGGAGACCGTGCTGTCACCGGCGATCGACTTGGCGCGTAACGGTTTCCCGATGTATCACGGACTGCGGACGGCGATCGATAAGTGTCGAGAGCGATTTGCGGCCGAGTGGCCCGGTTCGGCCGCGATTTACTTGCCCGAAGGTTGCGTGCCCCGCTGGGGAGATAAGTTCGTCAATCGCGCTTGGGCGGACAACATGGAATTGCTCGTGCGGGCTGAACGATCGCACCTGGGGCAAGGTCGTTCGAAGGCACTTGCTGCCGCGCGCGACGTATTTTATCGGGGGCATGTCGCCGAACGGATCGCCGAGTTTTGCGATCGGACCACGGTGCGCGACGCGACGGGAGGAGAATACGGCGGACTCCTGAGGTACGAGGACCTGGCGGCGTTTCACTGCGAGGTCGAAGAGCCCGTCAGCGTTGACTACCATGGTCTTGATGTCTGGAAGTGCGGTCCCTGGACGCAGGGCCCCGTATTTCTGCAGATGCTGAGATTGTTGGAAGGGTTCGACCTTGGTGGACTGGGTCATAATTCACCGGACTACATCCACACCTGGATCGAGTGTGCCAAGCTGGCCTTTGCCGACCGCGAGTTCTACTACGGCGATCCGGCGTTTGCCAATGTGCCGCTGGACCTGCTCTTGTCGCGCGCCTACGCCGAACAGAGGCGACAACTGATCGATTCTTCCAGGAGTTCGTTGGAACTTCGTCCTGGTGATCAGGCGCCGCGGCCACTAAAACTCATTCTGGGGGATGACCGCTCCTACAACGGCGATACGACACACGTTTGCGCCATTGATTCACAGGGCAACATGATCGCAGCGACCCCCAGTGGCTCCTGGATTCCCAGCAATCCGGTCATTCCCGAACTCGGATTTCCACTTGGAACAAGGGCGCAGATGTTCTCACTCGACCCGGAGCATCCCAATGCGCTGGCACCGGGAAAACGGCCCAGAACCTCCCTGACCCCGTCCCTGGTGACCAAAGATGGCCAGCCGTTCATGGTCTTCGGAACGCCGGGTGGCGACCAGCAGGACCAGTGGACCCTGCAGTTTTTTCTGAATCTCGTGGACTTTGGCATGGACATCCAGCAGGCCCTGGACGCGCCGACCTTTCACAGCCAACATTTTCCCAGCAGTTTCTATCCTCGGGCACAGTACCCCGGTCGGATTGTCATGGAGCAGACGATCCCCGACTCTGTTCGTGACGCGTTGGCGCGGCGCGGCCATGAAATCGAGGTAGGCCCGGCGTGGTCGCATGGCCGTGTTCTTGGTGTTCGCATCGACGTAGAACACGGGTTGATCTTTGGCGGGGCCTCGCCCCGCGGAGAAACCGGCTATGCGATGGGTTGGTGATGGACCGCCATTGGGGATCGCAACACCCGCAAGTCAACCGTTCATGGTTTGTTCGCTGCGAGGAGTGGACTGGATTCGCCCGCCAGAAGGAACTGGAATGTCTACCGGATAAGATGTGAACAAGGTGGCGCGATAGGCAGGTGACAATCTTTTCATCCAACCGGAAAGAGCCGTGTCGGTCTGGAATGCGAGAACCAAGATGTCGCACATCAGTCGCATGTGCTGGTCGATATCCTGCGGCAGCCCATCTGCGGGTCGTTCTCGGTCCGGCTTTTCTAGCGTCGGCCGCCAACCTTGAAATCGCTCAAATACGGTCTGCTGTTTGAACGGTCACCTTCTCGCCATGTTGGTAGATTCGAGGACGTTTGAAACTACATTGTCAGGTGTTCGTGATCGCACAGAGCGGTACGCCGTCGACAAGGCATCACAAGTGCTGCAATTTCAAGCCACTCCTGGTGCAGGCCTGAGTTGGGCTTCATAAGCTACCGATATTCATTGTACACCCTTTCCTATGCGGCAATCCAGACCTTCGCACTTGCAACGAATTCACAGTTCAAGTTGCGAACGTTTTTTGATTACTTAGTAGCCTTCCGTACCGTCACGACCTGTGTTCAGGAAAGGTCTTCATGTAACACGGTCCACGTTGACGCGCAATGTCCGACTGGATTTCTACGGTCCGATGTTTTGCGATAGGATCTCCTGCTTATTCATGGTAGTTTGACAATCCGTCTTTTGGGGGCTTCTTCTTGGCGGTGATTGTGCGAACTTGTCATTAAAAGTGGCGACAGTGTTTTTTCTCCTGAGAGTGCCCCGCCATGGTTTTACAGAGGCCGCTTGCTCTGTCCGGCGTCTGGTAGCATTCAGGGTATTTCTAGGCGTTTCAGAATGAATTGGCGAAGAGCACGCATTGTCGTCCTGTTTGTGATTGTTGCGGTGTCGGCTGTTTGGATTTGGAATTGGCAACGGCTGGATTCTCAACGGGTGCCCATTCGTAATGTTGTGTTGATCAGCATTGACACGTGCCGCGCCGACCACCTGGGGTGCTATAACCCGGAGCGACAAACGAGCCCGCACATTGATCGCATTGCTCAAGATGGTGTGATGTTTGTCAACGCGCACTCGACCAATCCAGTTACGCTTCCGGCACATTGCTCCTTGTTGACCGGTACCACACCCCCGTTTCACCGTGTCCGCGACAACATCAACTATCGTTTGGGTGATTCAAACGACACGCTGGCGGAAATTCTGCGAGAGGACGACTTTCAGACGGGGGCATTCGTAGGGGCCTTTATGCTTGACTCGAATTTCGGGCTTGACCAGGGCTTTGACACGTACAACGACGACATGCGAGGGAGCAATGCTTCGAGCATCGACAGCCAACCCAACCAACGCACGGCAGGCCAGGTCAATCGTGCCGCCACCGCGTGGCTCGAGGCCCATCACGAGGAACCGTTTTTTTTGTTTTTGCATTATTATGATCCACACGCATTTTACGGTCCTCCCGAGCCGTTTGCTTCGCAATACGCAAAAGACCCTTATGCGGGGGAGATCGCGTACACGGACCACTGTATCGGCCAGTTGGTTTCAATGTTGAAAGCCATGGGGGTTTATGACTCGACACTCATCATCATTACTTCCGATCATGGTGAAAGCCTGGAGGAGCACGGTGAAAAAACGCATTCTTATTTCATCTATCAGAGCACGATACAGATTCCGTTCATTATGAAGGTGCCCGGAGGACCGCAGGGCAAGAAGGTTCAGTGCCCGGTCAGCATCACGGATGTTCTACCGACGGTCCTCGGTTTGTTGGGCAAGGAGGTCCCTCGACATGTCCAAGGGGTTGATCTGTCGGCTGATTTGTTCGCTGATACGGCCCCTGAGCGGGATCGATTTATCTATATGGAATCACTCTATCCGACCAAGTACGAGTGCAATCCGCTGTTTGGTTTGGTAAATGGCCGGTGGAAGTATATTTGGACGACAAACCCTGAACTTTACGACGTGCGGAGTGACTCCATGGAAACGGTCAATGTTGTCAAGGACCATGTCGAGGTTGCCCGGCAACTTCAAGATCATTTGAAGATGATGCTGGCGGAACAGTCTCCAACGGATGCCGGCGACCAGATTCAACCGGCGGATACGGAAACGATGCAACGTCTTCGCTCGCTCGGGTACATCGGTGGTGGCCGTCTCAACGAAGTCGACCAAATTGATCCGAATGCAGAGGATCCGAAAGAATTTGTGCAGGTAAACGAGCACCTTATGTCTGCCTGGGGACGTTTCAACGATAATCGTTTCGCCATGGCGCGGGAGAAGTGTTTGGAGATTATCTCCGAGCGGCCGAAAGTACTCGCTCCCTATGTGATTCTTGGAAGAATTGCCCACAGGCAAGGTCGTCATGCTGACGCGGTGTCTCATTTCTCAGAATACCTGGCGATCGCCGCCTCCAAGAAGGGATTAACTGACGAGGGAAAAGTGGTTCGCTTCGATAACAGCATGGCGGACGTCCACGTACAACTTGCCGGGGCCCTGCTTTCGGTGGGGAGGGTCGAAGAGGCGATAGGGCACTTTCAACTCGCGCTGGAAACGGAGATTGCACCCACGGTTGACCTCTCGAATCTTGATGCAAGGGAGCAGCAAACTGGTTCACTTCCCGAGCTGAGCAATGATCCGTCCCATACAACCAAAACAGTTGACAGTAAGGAGTATTTTGCACGTGGTTTAGCGCTGATGCACCAGGGTCACAGTGAGTCAGCACGAGAGAACTTCACAAAATCGGGTCAGCGTAACCAGAAGGTCGTGTACTTCATGAACAATCTTGCCTGGACGCTGGCAACCCATCACGATCCAGCGATCCGTAAACCTGATCAGGCAATGCTTCTGGCAGAAATTGTTGCTAGTCTGACGCAGCGTCGCAACTCAATGTTTCTCGATACGTTGGCTGCAGCCTACGCGGCGACGGGTCATTTTGACGAAGCAATCCGGGTCATGCAACACGTGATCGACCGGGCTTCAGCAGTGGGCGATGTCGACGCGGCCAATTTATTTCGTCAGCGTCTCGAATCTTACCAGCAATCGACTCCTTTCCGGGAAAGAACCGGCACATCGCCACCTGACTAGCGCATGGTCAGGACCGCCCGGACAGGTTTTGAGGACGCAGTGATAAGCAGTCACTGCAGGTCGATTTGCAACGGTCAGAGACGCACTCCGTGCTTATCGTACTGGCCGACACGAACGATCACCGTGTCGTTTTACCGATGCGCCGACTGTTCACCCTCATGAGGTACCGGTAAGCATTCCTGGGCAGCAAACCAGTGGCAACACACCGCCTTTTTGATCGACGGTGTACCCAATGATTGAAATCCAACACGTATCGGGTAAGTTGGACCAATTGAAAGTCGTTTTGGGTATCATGAGATCCAACGAGTTCCAATCTTTTGGAACAGTACTTACCGCCGAATTAGCTTCTGGGAGGCCGATCAACCGTGCGATGCACTGCTCTACAACTTGCGATGGTCTGGGTCGTGGCTCTGTGTGGGACTGCGTTACCCGTGGGTGCTGATACTCAGGGGATTCAAGTCACAGATGTTGACGGTGGGGTCAGGCAAGTGTGTCTCGGCCCGCTACGGGGCGGCGGTGCCCGTGCGATCACCATCACGCTAGGTGATCCGACGTCACTGGATCTTCGGGTCCATTTTGCCAAGGCACCTTTCTCGGGGACGCGGCTGGATGTGGAGGTTAACGGTACGGCTCTTCTGCCTTACTTTGCTTTCGGGGGTGACACTCGGTATGACAACGTGCGCGGGTTGGAAAACAGGCGGCCGCCTATTGCCACGATGGAGGGCCGGTGGCTGATCCCGGAAGATCTGCTGCAAACCGGTGAGAACCAGCTGAAACTTTCGACCAGTGGCGTACTGCCCAGCGATGTGCTGAACCAGATCGGTCCCGCACAGCTTCTGGTTGTTGATTGGGTCACGCTCCGCCCGGCCGATGGAGGGATGCTGCCTAGCTACGCCAATTCAATTTACTACGACTTCGCAATCTGGTCGCAGGGTTATGCCTGGGGTCGCGGTGGGCAGCGGCGTTTCTACTATGACAACGCACTGCTCGGAGTAATCAATGGAAACGGGATGCCAAACATTACGCCTGGTCTGGGAACGGTTGCCGCTGCCTGGGACGCGAAACGCGGCGCCGAAAGGTTGTGGCTCGACTGGGGGTTCCGTGATTTCGAGTTTTACACCATCTGGTCGTTCTGCGGCCAACCCGACCTGTGGGCGAAGTTTGTCAATGTGGATGATGACCTGGAGACACAGTCTGACTTTCACGATCAGACGATCTTCAAGCACTTAACCCCATCCTACGAGCCGGCGCAGGGTGCTGATGTCCTGATCTACGATGTCGAAAAATGGAAAGCCGCCTTGGAACCGGCTATCCGCCACGTCGCCCCGTACGCGAATTACTATAACGTGAAATGTGAGCAACACGGGCCGTGGGGCCAGGGATTCGGCGATGACGGCCAAGCGTTTGCCGACTACGGCTACGACGGCGATGTGTGGGCGAGTAACTATTACCAGGCCATGAAAACGGTGCGAGATCTCGTCCAGAAGTACGATCCGGAAGACGGACGTGTTGAAGAGCAGAACCACTGGCTCCCGTCGATCCGTGCGGTGCTGTTTGATACGGCCTTGCGTCGCGGCCAGCCCATGGCCGACATGATCGATATTCTAACCACTCATTTCGGATCTTTGGCCGATTATGACAAGGACGCTAACGGCCATGTGGTTCCCGGCGAAACGTTGCACCTGCAATATCCTACCGCCACAAGATTTGAAAGCGGAAAGCGCAAAGACTGGATCAGTCACGTTACAGAGAATGGCGTTCAGTGGATTAAGGATTCGACCTATCCCGAGGTCGCAATCGATTTTAATCGCTATCGCCTCAGTCGCCACGAAGCTGACATGAAATTAGCCGATCCTGAAACGCACCGTTGGGGCAGTGGCAAACCATTTGATTATCGTGTGGGTTTGCGTGGCGATGAATTTATGTACAACTCGGAAAACGGCATCTGGCAAGGGTACTCTGCACCGTCGCCGTATCAATATTTGCAGGGCATGTTTGCCTATAGCTTGTTGCCCACCGGGCAGGGCGAACCACGTGATCTGAATATCACCACGCGACAGTCGATCACGGAAACCAGTGAGATGAATGTGAACCTGTATGGCCACTGGATCGACGGAGCAGGGTACAGTAAACGCCTGCGTACCGTGGACCCGCTCTATGGTGACATGTTCGGCTGGACCGGCAACGAACACTGCAATTATGGCGACTACATTACCATGGTCGGTATCAAAGACCACCATCATCGCCAGGAACCTCATAACGCGTTTGGGTTGGTTCGCCGCCAGTGCTATGCCTTTCTGACGACTGGAACGCTTTACCCGTCATGGCTGGGGGATCGTCATGATCGAGACCTGTTCTCCAAAACACTCGTGCAGCAGTTTGAGGGTCGAACCTACCTGTGCGTTTATGCTGCCAACTTCGCGAGCAGACCGCAGACACTCGATGTTGTCTTTCCTTTAAGCTTGCCCGCTGGCGGCATCGGGTTGGTTTACGACGAGCAGGCGTGGGACTGGGCAGTCCATGAAAAACGTGTTTTGGGCGCGGGCCCGCACCAGCGAGTGACACATGAAGTGGCGCCCCTGGGGGCGTGGATGATGGCGATTCCGCTGCCTGGAGGGGCATTGGCTGCGTCACTCGGATTACCAGGGGCACCCTCGCCGAGCGAACCCGCGATAGACGGGCACGTCAAAGAGGGAAAGCCCGTGCTTCGTTTCGAGTCCAGCAGCCCCGGTGATCAACGGGAGCAGATAGAGGTAGCTCGGGAGGCACGGTTCCGTCCGCAGGATCGAATCGAACTTTCAGAGCCCGCGGTGATGGATGGCCAGTATGAACTTCAGGAGCCGCCGCAGCCTGGTCAACGGTTATGGTGGCGTGTTCGTGCGATCGACAAACGCGGACGGGGTGGTCCCTGGTCTTCTCCAGAACCGTTCATTTATGCCTGGCCCGAGTACGCGAAAAAATACGCTCCTCAGCAAAGGCAGAAGCACGATGCCTGGAGGGAATTGCCGCATTGGGACTGGCTGGACCAGGTCCACGAGACGGAGACGCCGAATCTGGCATGGAAAGGTGAAGTCTTCGGGAGCGGTGGAAAAATGAACGCGGCCAGTCGTGCTGCCGACGGGCAGGCCGGCAGTTCATGGCGGAGCAGTCCTCACCGGGCAAGCTCCGACTTGCCCGCGGAGTGGGCCGTGATCTGGCCGCAGTCGCAGTCGATCTCGGTGATCAAAATTCTCTGGGACGAGGAGGTGCAGCCCAGCAGTTTTTCCGTCCAGGTCTCTAACGATGCACAAGAGTGGACTGACCTGATGACCAGTCAGGAAGCGCCGGACGCAATGACGTCCATTTTACTGGACCAGGCTGTTGCGGCAAGTTATTTGCGCATCGAAATTCGCGGTGCTGTCCAAGAGAACGACAACGTTGGCATCCGTGAAGTATTTGTTCAGTGACAGATAAGAGTTGGTGTTGCTAAACCGGTTTATTATTGCGGGGACGGTTTCACGTTTTACACGGAAACGTCAACGCGCTGAGAGAACTTCGGGGGGATGCAGTTCTCAATTCACGTCAATTTTTTCTGGTTGGTGACCAGCACGGTAAGGTGGGATCCGGCTTGGAATTTTCCGGGAGCAGGTGTCGTGTGGATTTTGACTGTCGACAAGGTTTTCCACCCGGTGACCTACGGTGGCCCGGATTCTCCCAGTGGCTCAATTGTCGATAAGCCCCCGAATTGTTCCCTGCCGATCTTTCCGTGCTGACTCGTTGTTTCCGGGATTCTCTGCGCCAGATCAAAAACGACTAGCGAATCATTTTCATAGAGGATGGGCAATTCCATCGACAAGGCACGGGGTGATCTCCAGGTCACAAAATGTGTTACGCCAAATTCCTGAGCAAAGCGACGTAACCCAGTTTCATCCAGATCCTCAAATTTTCTTTTTTCAATACGCTTCAGTGTCTGTCCACGATGACGGATGGCGATGTGCTCGGGAATATCGTAAAAGGCGAGCAATCGGTCTCGATGTTCTTTGAATTCTTCCACTCCTCTGTAGGCATAGTCTTCAAACGAAATTGGATAGAAGAATCGTCGCTTCGAAGACGAGGTCCAGGAACACCGAAACGGAATAAGAAATAAGGCGTCTACGGACGAATGATCCCGTGCCCACAACTGCACATCCAGCATGTCCGGGACACGAGATTTGTGGATGGTGTCACTCTCTGCCCGGGCGTTGAGAAGAAAGAAGGAGCAATACAAGAGAGACATTATCCACAGCAAGGGTGTTGAGCGGGCACCATTCAGTAAAACAGCGATCGTAGCATCGCGTGATCTCCAGTGAGAGCATACGAGCAGAGCACAAAGGGACATTGCCACGATCAACACTATTGCACGAGACGTGACATCGGGATTGGAATGCATGGCATTCCAGGTCAGATTGGAATGGATCCGAGTTAACAGGCTGGCTGCGCTCGACGGATCGTTGGTGATCCTCAAGAAACTGGTGACCCATAACAGGATGACAATCCCAGACAGCAGGTTACAGACGTTTCTTGCTGCCGGGGAACTCGAAAAATGAAAGGGCCCAAAATGACCCTCGCCAAGATCGAGAACACAAAACGCGATCGTCATGTATCCGATCAGAATATATTCACCACCCAGGAAGGGAAGGATGAAGAAAGAGGACGCCATCAACATTCGCAACGGGTGACCCGATTGTAGATTGTCAAGCAGATAGCCAAACACCAGCGGAAGGCTGACAAGCGAGAGGAGCGAAATCGATCTTAAACCGGTGATACCCACCAGTAGGGGGATTTCAAGTAGCATTCCCAGGACTTGTGAAACAGACAGAAATGCAACAGCTACGAGCGTGCAGATCCAAAGATGGCAGTACTTGTCAGAAAAGTGAACTCGCCTTTTCCAACTGAGAAAGGCAAGTACATTCCACTGGATCACGGCCGGCCAGGCATATTGCCAGCGAAAATTAAAGCACCAGGGCCAATGATGTTGGTTGAGACGCATTCCTGTAAAAAGTTCACTTTTTTCCAGTGGAGTTCCCGCCATCGTTGAAGTGGCTATCATCCCCGGTGCCAGAATGATCACAGTGACAAACCCTAAAAAAACCACTCGCCAAATACTTGCCTTGTGCGCAGAAAATTGCCACAAAAAATAGAGGCCGATGGCCGTTGCAGCATACAGGCCAATCATGGGATGCAGGAGCCCTGCATACAGGAGGAACAGGTAGGACCAAACCCAGTGTCTACCGGTCAGGGCCAGTG
>Ga0310123_10001796_pt1 | contig 17566 bp, 13 predicted proteins | sample CB6_AW_1057_MG_FD_203505 | JGI IMG/M metagenome (GOLD analysis project Ga0310123, IMG submission 203505) | Marine microbial communities from Western Arctic Ocean, Canada - CB6_AW_1057 | ecosystem: Environmental > Aquatic > Marine > Oceanic | place: Canada: Western Arctic Ocean | collected... | reverse complement strand
CTCCATCACCACACCCTGCTGAGCCAGTGGGCCACCAAACGCCACGCGCGTCTTGGCCCGCGCGCACATGGCTTCGAGGGCTCGCTCGGCGAGACCGATCAAACGCATACAGTGGTGAATGCGGCCGGGTCCCAGGCGGCCCTGCGCGATTTCGAACCCGCGGCCTTCGCCTAGCAGCACGTCCGTCGCCGGGATCCGCACATCCTCGAACGTGACCTCGAAGTGCCCGTGGGGGGCATGATCGTACCCAAACACGGTCAGCGGGCGAACCAGCGTCACTCCCGGCGCGTCGGCCGGCACCACCACCATCGACTGTTGCTGGTGCTTGGCCGCGGTGGGGTCGGTCTTGCCCATCAGGATGAAGACTTTGCAGCGTGTATCGCCGGCGCCTGACGCCCACCACTTGTGTGCGTTGATCACATAGTGGTCTCCGTCGCGCTCTATGCGGGCCTCGATGTTCGTGGCGTCCGACGAGGCCACGGCCGGTTCGGTCATCGCGTAGGCGGACCGGATGCGGCCATCCAGCAGTGGGGTCAGCCACCGCTCCCGGTGTTCGTCCGTGCCGTACCGGACGAACACCTCCATGTTGCCCGTGTCGGGGGCGGCGCAGTTGCAGGCCTCCGGCGCAATGTCCGAGCGCCCGAGAATCTCGCACAGGGGCGCGTACTCGACGTTGCTCAGCCCCGCGCCCAACTCGCTGTCCGGTAAGAATAGGTTCCACAACCCGGCGGCACGAGCCTGCGATTTGAGCGTCTCCATGATCGGCGGCGACTCCCACCGGTTTGCGGCGGCGGCGACCTGCTTGGTGTAGACCGCCTCGTTCGGGTAGATCGCATCGGCCATGAATGTGAGCAGGCGCTGGCGCAACTCATGGGTGCGAGGAGAGTGGGAGAAGTCCATGGCGTGTCTCGACTGTCAGTGCGTGGGACAGAAGCCTGCGCGGGCCGTGGCGGCGACCAGAATGATCAACTTATTCCCGCGCGGGTCCATAGTCAAATCCGCTGGACTTTCCGCTGTGATGAGCGATACTTGAAGGAGCGGAATGTCCACAGGCGCGTGCCACGCGCGGGGGAGTGTGTAATGCGAGGATCGTCGACATTGATGGGGGTTGGCCTGGTGGTCTTCATGTTGGGCAGCGCGGCCGGCGCGAGCGCCGCCGAGGCTGAAGGCACGCCGACGTTTGCCAAAGACGTCGCACCAATTTTTTACGACAACTGTGTGGCTTGCCACCGTCCGAACCATTTGGCCCCGATGTCGTTGATTTCCTACGACGACGCACGTCCTTGGGCCCGCGCCGTGAAGAGCAAGGTGCTGGCACGGGAGATGCCGCCCTTTTTCGCCGATACCAGTGTGCGAGCGTACAAGAACGACACCAGCCTGACGCAGCAGGAAGTCGACACGATTGCGGCCTGGGTCGACGGCGGGGCCCCGCGGGGGAACGATGCCGACCTGCCCGAGGTGCCGCAGTTCGCGGAGGGGTGGTCGATTGGTGAGCCCGACCTCATCTTCACCATGCTTGAGCCGTTCGAGGTGCCCGCGGACGGGACCGTACCCTACTCGTATGTCACGGTTCCCACGAACCTGAAGCAGGACGTGTGGATTTCGGCCTACGAATTTGTCCCGGGTGATCGGCGCGTCTTGCACCATGTGATTGCCCAGGTGATGGAAGACGACGGCAAGCCCGCCACGGGTGAGGTGCTTCTGACCCGGGACGGCGACCGGACACGGGCCGAAGGCGCCACCGTTGGCGGTTATGTGCCCAACCGGCTGGGGACCCTGTATCCGAATGGGGTCGCGAGTCGACTGCCGGCGGGTGCGGACATCGAAGCCCAGATGCACTACACCACGATTGGCGAGCCGGTGACGGACCGGAGCAGCTGGGGCGTCGTGCTCGCGGCAGAGCCGGATAGTATGCGGCGCGCCGGCGGTGGGCAGGTCATCAATCCGATGTTCCGGATCGAGCCGGGCAACCCGAATTTTGAGGTCACGGCGAGCCGGAAGATCAAAGAGGATACCTATCTCTCGTCGATGATGCCGCACATGCATGTGCGTGGGAAGTCTGCCAAGTTCATCATCAAGTTCCCCGACGGCCGCGAGGAGGTCGCGCTGTCAGTGCCGAACTACGACTTCAATTGGCAGCTGAACTACCGGCTCGCGGAGCCGATCTTCATGCCGGCCGGGTCGGAGCTGCAGACGGTGTTCACCTACGACAACTCCACCAACAACCGGCACAATCCGGATCCGACCGCCGAAGTGCGTTGGGGCGATCAGACCTGGGAAGAGATGATGCTGGGCTATTACGGCACGGTCGACGGGCTCGAGGCGAACGACAACTAGGCCTTCGACACTTACGGCGGATGATACGGCCGGGCGCATGCGTTGCGCCCGGCCGTTTTTTTTGTCCCGTGAGCTTCCGCGGACCGGTGTCCTTATCTCCGCGGTGGCGTGCCCTCGTCGTCGCTGGTGTCGGTGTCAGGCTCAGCCGGTCGCCGGGCCTCAATCCGCGCGAGCAACGCGCCGGCGCGTTCCGCGAAGTCCGGGTGGGCGCTGGCTTGCTGAGCCTGCGCTTCAGCGTCATTGAGCGCGTCGGCGTTGGCGTAGCCAAGCGCGGCGTTGAAGGCGGACGACGCCGTCTGCCGCTGAGCGGCGGCGACGCGGGTGGCGTACTGGGCGACCACGCGGCCCCGACGGTCCTCCGGGACGGCCGGGTCCTGGCGGATGCGTTCGAGCTCGTCCCCGAGGTCCTCCGCGGCGGTGCGGTAGCAGCGCGCCGCCCGCCCGAAGGTCACGGCCGTGAGAGGCCATCGTGTCTCGGCCACGTGCACTCGGCCCAAGTGGAACGCGGCGTCACAGGCGCGGTCGGTGGATCGGAGCGCTGTTTCGAGGTCCGTCCGGGCGTCGCCCAGCCGGACCTGCTCGATGGCGATCTGGCCCGAGAGGGTCAACACCTCCGCGTCCTTACGGTACTGCTTCGCCCGCTCGATATCCGCTCGTGCCGGCTCGACCGAATAGAGGCTGAAGCGGTTCCAGGCCCGCCAGTAATAGGTGTCGCCGAGATACCACTGGCCCCGCGCCACCAGCCGATCGAGCAGCGGCAGCGCTTCGTTCGGGCGGTCGAGGTAGCTCAGGGCCTTCGCCTTCCCGAGCAGCGCATCGCGCTGGTCCGGTACCAGGGCGAGCATCTGGTCGTACAAGCCAATGCTTGGCTGATAGTCTTCGGCCGCCAGCGTCAGGTCGGCCAGCCCGAGCGCTGGCGCCGGCCAGTCCGGCCACGCGGCCTGAGTCTGCCCCAGTTGAAACTCGGCCAAGGCCATCGCCCCGGCGCGCAACGCGGCCTGCGCCAGGAAGAACTTCATTTCGGTGAATCGTGGCTCCAATGTCTCGATGAGCGACTGCTCAACAAGCCGGCCGGTGCACATGGCGCGTCGATACCGGAGGTACAGGGCGTCGTCGTGGACGGCCAGGTCGTCGTTCAGGGCCGCCGGCTGATCGGCGAGCCACCCGTCGGCGCAGTTCAGGCTGAGATACAGGTAGCCGGCCAGCGGGCTGGTGCGGACGAGCGGCCGGAGCAGCCCGTTCCACGACTCGCGCTCCCGGTCGACACGCCTACGGTGCGCGGTGTTCTCATCGAGGAGCGCCTTGGGCACGCCGACGCGCTGCCACGGCGTCGTCTCCGCCATGGCGACGAACTCCGGCCATTCCGGCGGCGCTTCGGTCGTGGCCGCGATGCGTGCGGCGGGCTCGAAAGTGCCCAGGCCCACCAGGCCCAGCTCGCGCTCTCGCATGCCGATCAACAGTGACGTCTCGAAGAGTCCGGTTCTCACCGCTGTCGGGTCAGCCTCGGTGTCCGTGAGGTCTTCGTATGACACCTGAGCCTCGAGCAGACACCGGTAGCACCCTGCTCGCATCAATGTGTCTGCCTGTGCGAGGACGTAGGCGTAGGCGTAGGCGGGGGCCGGCAGCGTCGGCGGCGGCGTGACGGCGCACGACCACGACAGGAGGGCGACGAGAGACCAGACGGCTCGCCAGGGTCGTGTCATGGTGGCAGTATCCAGCGCGCGTCTCTATTGGACTCCGCGGCGGCCCGTCTGAATCTGTTCGGCGAAGAGGGTGTCGACACGCTGTTGCTCGACGTTTGGCGGAGCCGAATCGACGCAGGCCACCGCCCACGGGGCGAAGGTGAGGGCAAGCCAGGCGGTGCGAATTCTCATGCCTGGTCCGCGAGATAGGGGATGGTCTGCGGGCCCTCCGGCAACACGCACACACGCGCGTCTGGGCCGGATCGCGCCAGCGCCTCCCGGGTCGCCGCGGCCACGTCGTGGACCGGCGTGAGATGAGCCGAGCGGACCTGGTCATCGGTCAGGCCATCGGTTTTCAGCAGCACCTCGGCGCGCTGCTGAATCTGCGCCTGCATCTGCACTTCCCACTGGTCGTGCCGGTTGTGGCCCGGTTCGTGGATCATCTCCAGGAGCGCATCGGCGGTAGGGCGCTGCGTCAAGATGTCCAGAAATTCGCCATGGTCGGGGTAGCCATCCGCACACTCGGACGCGCACACGATGACCCCATTCGGTTTGACCACCTGGGCCGCGGCCGACATCCCCTTGATCGACTGATACAGATTCTGGTCCAGCGGATAGCCGCTGTTGGTCGTCACTACGACATCGAACGGTCGTGTGAACGCTTGCATCGCCGTGCGCTTGACGATGGAGCGGACGGCCCGATGGACCGCAAACAGTTCGCCAGCCGCGACGTGCGTGATGTCTCGGTCGCGGTTGATGGCCACGTCGATGCTGAAGTCGACACCAGACCGGGCGGCGATGCGCCGCACCGCGTCGTGAATCGGGTTGCCTTCCACCACCCCCCAGCGGGCCTGCGGGTGACCGATCATTTCGGCATCGTGCAGACGCATGATCGTCTCGAACCCGGCCAACCCCGGTGCGACCAACTTGGGCCCGCCGCTGAATCCGGCAAAGAAATGCGGCTCCACAAACCCGGTCGTGATCCGGACGTCGGCCTCGACCCAGGTGCGGTTCAGCCAGACCGGGATGCCGCCGTCCACCTCACCAAGGGAAACCAGCTGCGACTCGTCGAAGGCGTCATGGATGACGATGCGGTTGCGGGCCACGATCTTCGCGCCGAACATCTCGATCAGCTCGTCCCTGGTCGTGGCACGGTGGGTGCCGCTGGCGACCATGATCGCGATCTGCGCGGTGGGGACGTGCGCCAGTGCCTCGAGTACGACGGGGAGCAGGGTCGCGCTCGGCATCGGGCGCGTGATGTCACACACGGAGATGGCGACCGTCTGGTCGGCGCGTACCAGATCGCGCAACGGGTCGGTGCCGCTCGGGTGTTCCAGCGCCGTTCGGATGGCCCCTTGCTGGTCCGGCAGGCCGTCGACGTAGGTCGGCTGGATGACGGTCGTCCGATCGTCCGGGAAGTCAACCGGAAGACCGGTGCGGCCGTAGGCGAGATTCACGAGCATCGGTCAAATCTTACCCCGGGGCGCGGAGCCTCCTTCCAGGTTGGCCACGACGACCGGCTTGCCACCGTCTAAGACGGTTGTCACCACGGCCTGCTATCCCATCCGGTCGTTCGTGAAGCCCCTGGGTCTGGCACGACCGCGCGCCGGACCGGGTCGAGAGGGGACCCGGGCTTCTGGGTCAGCGTGCGACCAGGACGATCCGGATTTGCGGAAGCGCTTCTTCGGCACGGGCCTGAATGTCCGCGTCGGACAAGGTGCTCAGCGGGTGGGTGATCAGCACTGGTTCCAACGCCACTGCACCCAGCGCGGCGCGCTGGACCTGGGCCTCACGAAGGAAGGCCGCGGTAATGATGGCCGCGGTCGGCACCCCGCGTTGTTCCAGCCCGACTGCGTCGTGCAGACTGCACGACGTGCAGGACCCTCAATCTCCGATGGCGGTCACGACCGCGTCATTCTCTGCCGCGATCCGGTCCAACAGCTCGGCCGGGGCCACTCGAGAGAAGCTGTCCTTCGTGTAGCGGGTGACCGCCGACGGTGCGTCGCCGGTCTCCAGCAGCGTCGTCACGCGTCGCAGCAAGGTCGACGCGTTCCACTTCGAGTTGTCAAGGATGCCGACGCGAACGCCGCGCAGGGTGTCGAGTCGGGGGGCCAGGTCGACCGACGCCGCGGTCAACGTGCCACGCGGGTCAAAGACGATCTGGCCGGAGGGTAGGGTCGAGTGCGTGGGCATGATGAATGCTCTCTTGAGCTTCAGGCTTCAGGCTTCAGGCTTCAGGGTGCCGGGTTCGGGTTTCACAACTCGCAGGTTCCATCTTTGCACCGCACCTCTCGCGCGGGCGCCTGACCGTCGATGGCGCGGAGCACCGGCGACGTCATATGCCCCCAGCCGGGGAGGAACGCCGAGAAGCGGCCGGCTTCACCGCCGGCGACGAAGAGATGGATGTCGTCCGGCGACGGCACGATGGGAATGCGCGCACCCGATTCGCGTCGATACCATCGCGGCAGGTTTCGGTTGTAGATCTTGCCGTAGCGGCCCTGGAAGCTGATGTCGTCGAACGTGTTGGTGGTGTGCGACCACAGATAGCGTCGGACGTCGCTGCGTGTCCAGCCGGCGCCGGCGATGGTGGCGGCGTGCTCCGGTCCGATGACGACGGCGCAGGACCCACTGCTGACGGCGTTGTTGTGCGCGATGGTGCTCATGGCCGAGACGAGGCTGTCGAGCACGCCTTGCGGGTCGTTCGCCACGTGGTTGGTCACGCTGTGCGGACCCTCCGTGGCGATGCAGAACACGGTGCTGTCGTCAGGCCGATAGCCCTGTTCGACGTGGTACGGCGCCCACGGGCTGGCTTCTTCGTGCTCGGCGATACAGAAGGTGTACTTACCGGGATGACCCAGCGTGCTCTTGTCGAGGTCGCCGGGCCATCCGCCACCGACATTGAGCATGATGAGTCGGAGCGCTCGGCCGATGGTGGCGTTGGCCCGGTTACCAGAGCCGAACACGTTGGCGCCGGCGTTCATGCCGATCTCGCGGCGAATCGGACCGTTCACGACCAGCAGCGGCGCCGCCATGTGCGTGGTGGCCTGAATGCCGTTGAGGTTGAAGTGCGAGCCGCACAGCGCGAGTATCGCGGCTCGTACCACCGGTGCGTAGGCCGGCTTGCACCCAGCCAGCACCAGATTGACCGCGAGCACCTCGCGGGTCAGGTTGCCCCACCGCGGCGGCACTCGGGCTTCCAGGTGGTTCGGGTCCCCGCCCAACGCGGCCACCATCGCCGCGACCGTCTCCTGGGTTGGCGGCACGACCGGCAATCCGTCGGTCCATCCCTGCTCGAAGTACCACTCGACCAGATCGATCTGGTCGACGGCACCAGTCGTCGGTGACGCCGCTGGTTGGGACGTGCGCGGCAGATCTTGGAGTGTGCCCATGCTCAGAAGCCACTATAGTGCAGACTTGGGCCCGGCGACATGGCCGCACGCGGGACGAATGCGTTCCGACTGAGACAGGGGGACCGCTGATGAGGAACAGGACATCGAGACGTGCGGCGGCGGCGATAACGTGGCTGCTTGGCACCGCCCTGTCTGTCGTGCCCGCCGCGGCGCAGCGCGGCGCGGCCGACGGCCAGTGGGCGAGCTACGGTGGCGACGACGGCAGCACCAAGTATGCGCCGCTTGACCAGATAGACGCGGACAACGTTGGCCAGCTCGAGGTCGCCTGGCAGTGGGCGTCGGCCGACAACCCCATCCTCGCCCAGAACCGCGACATTCGTTCGCAGGGGTTCAAGGGCACTCCCCTGATGGTCGACGGCGTCCTGTATGTGCGGACGTCGCTCAGTATCGTGGCCGCGATCGACGCTGCGACGGGAGAGCAGCTCTGGGTACGCGACGTCGGGAGTTATGACGCGGGACGTCCGACCAACCTTGGGTTCAACACACGGGGCGTGGCGCACTGGTCGGACGGGGTCGAGGCCAGAATCTTTCTGGCGACCGGCGATTCGCATCTCTGGTCGTTCGACGCCGCCTCGGGACAGCCGATCGGTCGTTTCGGCGCCGACGGCAAGATCGACCTGACGCAGGGGCTTCGGCGAGAGGCGCCGCGTGGCGCCTACCAGGTGATGTCACCGCCGATGGTGGTCGGCGACGTGGTCGTCGTGGGGTCCTCGATCTCCGACGGCCCGATGAACATGACCGCTCCTCCGGGAGATATCCGCGGGTTCGACGCGCGCACCGGCGACCTGCTCTGGACGTTTCATACCATCCCGCAGCCGGGCGAGTTCGGCCACGACACGTGGGAGGACAACTCCTGGAGCTATACCGGGAACACGAACGTGTGGACCGTCATGAGCGCCGACCAGGACCTGGGGTATGTGTATCTGCCGATCGGCACCCCGACCAACGACTGGTATGGCGGGCACCGGCTGGGGGACAACCTGTTCGCGGAGAGTCTGGTCTGTCTGGACGCCGCCACCGGCGAGCGGGTGTGGCACTTTCAGATGGTGCACCACGGACTGTGGGACTACGACCTGCCGGCGGCGCCGACGCTGGTCGACATCTCCGTCGACGGCCGCGACATCAAGGCGGTCGCGCAGGTGAGCAAGCAGGGGTTCACCTATGTGTTTGACCGGGTGACCGGCGAGCCGGTCTGGCCGATCGAGGAACGACCGGTGGCGCAGTCGTCGGTGCCGGGGGAGCGGACCTCGCCGACCCAGCCGTTTCCCACGAAGCCTCCCGCGTTCGAGCGGCAGGGCATCTCCGTCGACGACCTGATCGACTTCACACCGGAGCTGCGAGCCGAGGCGGAGGCGATCCTGGCGGAGTTCGAGTACGGGGAGCTGTTCCATCCGCCGTCAGAGAAGGGCACCATTCAGATGCCGGGGTGGGGCGGCGGGGCCAACTGGTACGGCGCCGGGTTCGACCCGGACTCAGACTACCTGTATGTGCCGTCCAGCACGAATCCGATTTCCGTGCGGTTGGAGACGCCGGATCCCGACCGGTCCGATTTCACCTACCGGCGTGGCCGGAGCGGACTGCGGGGCCCGCAGGGGCTGCCGTTGGTGAAGCCGCCCTATGCGCGGCTCACGGCCATCGATCTCACGACCGGCGATCAGGCCTGGCAAGTGCCGCTCGGCGACGGACCGCGCCAGCAGATCATCGACCTCGGCGCGCCGGACCCGGGACCGATCGGAGGCGGTGGGTATACGGGCCCCCTGGTCACGAAGACCCTGCTGTTTCTGGGGCTCCGTGGGAGTCGCGCGAGCGGACAGGGGCCCGTGCTGAGCGCGTTCGACAAGGCGACGGGTGAGGTCGTGCGCGCGGTCGATCTGCCGGTGCCGTTGAACGGGACGCCAATGACCTACATGGTCAACGGGAAACAGTATGTCGTGGCGGCGTACGCCGATGGTCCCGAAACCGGACTCATCGCACTCGCGTTGCCCTGACTACCGTCAGACGAGACTGCGCCCCGAACCCACGCGAACGCTACACCGGGACCTCACACCTCTCGCAGAACTGTCTTCCTGGCCAGGCGAGGGCGCGCGACAATGCGCGCCCCGCGGCCGCGGCGTGGGGCACTCGGGGTCCCCGCGGAGCGGCCGCGGGGGTTCGGGGCGCAGCCCCGTCTGAAGAAGTTGCGTTCGTCTGGCCAGGCGCAAGGAGAGAGCAGCCAGGCGGGCTGTGACCGACGCAGCAACGCCGCCAGACGGGCGCCTCGGCAGGAAACCTACAGGTCGCCGAATCCACGGCCTTGCTCGGCGAGCTGCTTGAGCAGCGGCGCCGGTTCCAACCAATAGTCGCCGTGCTCGTCGTGCAGTCGACGCATCATGTCGTAGATGGTGCCGAGACCGACCAGGTCTGCCCAGAACATCGGACCGCCGCGGTAGCGTGGGAACCCGTAGCCGTACATCCAGACGACGTCGATATCGCTGGCGCGCTGGGCCAGCCCCTCTTCGAGGATCTTCGCGCCCTCGTTGACCAGGGGGTACATGCAGCGCTCCAGGATCTCTTGGTCGCTGACCTCGCGCCGTCTGAATCCGTTGTCCGCCGACACCTGAAGCACCAACTCGTTGACGACCGGATCCGGAATCGGGGTGCGGCTGCCCGGTTCGTAGCGGAACCAGCCCGCGTTCGTCTTCTGTCCGAACCGACCGAGCTCGCAGACCCGGTCGGCCACCGTCGAGTACCGCAGATGGGCCGGCCGGGTCGCGGCCTGCCGTTGGCGGATACGCCAGCCCACATCGAGTCCCGCCAGGTCGCCCATGGCGTACGGACCCATCGGCATCCCGAAGTCGTAGATGACCTTGTCGATCTGGTCGGGGAGCGCGCCCTCCTCGAGCAGGAAGTCAGCCTGCCGACGATAGGCATACAGCATCCGGTTGCCCACGAACCCGTCGCAGATGCCGACCAGGACGCCGATCTTGCCGATCGTCTTCGACAGCTTCATGATCGTGGCGATGGTCTCGGCCGACGACTGCGCCCCGCGCACGTTCTCCATGAGCTTCATGACGTTCGCGGGGCTGAAGAAGTGCGTGCCGATGACCTTGTCGGGTCGGCTCGTGGCCGAGGCGATTTCGTCGACGTCCAGCGTGGAGGTGTTGGTGGCCAGAATCGCCTCAGGCTTGCAGGCGGCGTCCAACTGGCCGAAGACCTCTCGCTTCAGGGCCATGTCCTCGAAGACGGCTTCGATCACGACATCCGCGTCCGACAAGTCGTCGTAGCTGACCGTGTTGGAGATCAGGCCCAACCGGGTGTTCATGTCCTCCTGGGACAGTCGACCCTTGGACACTGTCGCCGCGTAGTTCTGCCCGATAATGCCGAGGCCCTTGTCGAGTGCTGCTTGGGACACCTCGAATACGGTGACAGGGATACCGGCGTTGGCGAAATTCATCGCGATGCCGCCACCCATGGTGCCGCAGCCGATGACGGCCGCGGTCTTGACCGGCCGGCTCGGCGTGTCTTTCGGCACGTCGGCGATCTTCGCCACCTGTCGCTCGGCAAAAAACGCGTGCCGCTGTGCCTTCGACTGGTCCGAGGCGAGGAGCTTGACAAAAACCTCGCGCTCTTTCGCCGTGCCTTCCGCATACGGCAGGTTGGCGGCAGCCTCGATACACTCCACACAGGCGTAGGGTGCTTCGAAGCCCCGGGCGCGCCGAGCCATCTTCTTTTTGAACGCGTCGAACACCTCGGGCTTGCCGCGGGTCTCGGCGACCCGATCGTCCGTGCCCGACGCACGGCGGAGTGGCATGCGCTCATTGACCATGCGGCGAGCCTGCGTTACCGCGGCGTCGACGACATCGCCCTCGACCACATCGTCAAGGATGCCGAGCGTCCGCGCACGCGCGGCAGGCACCATACTGCCGCCCACGATGACCTCGAGCGCGGCGGGGACGCCGATCAGACGCGGGAGGCGCTGGGTGCCGCCGGCGCCAGGCACGATACCGAGTGTGACCTCCGGGAGCGCCACCCGCGTACCGGCCGCCGCCACTCGCACATGGCACCCGAGCGCGAGCTCCAGACCTCCGCCGAGCGCGAAGCCATGGATGGCCGCGACAACCGGCTTCTCCGACGCCTCGATGGCGTCGATGACCGTGGGAAGCTGAGGCGTGCCGGGCGGCGGGGACTGGCCGAATTCGCGGATGTCGGCCCCACCGCTGAACATCTTGCCCGCGCCGGTCACGACCAGCGCGCTGACCGCGTCGTCGGCCGTTGCGGCCTCCAGCGCGGCCTGCAGACTCGAACGCACCGCGCAGCCGAGACCATTCACCGGTGGACTCTGGAGCGTGATGACGGCCACGCCGTCGCGATTGGTTACGGTGACAACATCAGACATCGGAGATCCTTCCAGGGCGCCGGCCCGGGTAAGGGGCCGACGGGGAGGTCGGCGCATGGTCGAGCTTGGCGCGCCGCGGGATTATATCGTCCCCGCCGTCAAGACAGGGCCCGGGCCGGAGGGGGCCGGTGATACTGCCCTCGATGACGCCTGCTCACACCAGATCGGGCGGAACGGGCTTGCGCCCGGACAGCATCTCGTAGAAATCCTCGCGCGCGCCGGTCTGGCTGGTGAGCCGCGACACGATCGGGACTACCACCAGCGGCACGAAGAAGGTGAGATATGACGGGTCGATGCCTTCGCCGTTGACGGTCAGACCGTAGTCGAGGGTCCTCAAGAGCAGACCGGCGTCTGCCGGGGCGGCGAATCCGGTGGCGAGCGCAAACTTGATCGACCCGAACCAGATCAAGCCGGAGGCGTAGCCGACCGCCATGCCCCAGTAGGCGCCCGCCTCGGTCGTACGGCGCCAATACACGAGGTAACCGAGCGACACCGCGGGTGGCACCACCATGGCGAATCCGAACAGCAGCAGGTCGAGAATCGAGATGGTCGTGTACTCGGCGACGAGCCAGGCGGCGATGGCTGCGGCGAAGGCGTACACGGTCGTCGTGATCCGATACGCTGTGAGCCGCTGCTCCGACGTGTAGGACCGCGTGAACGGCAGCCAGTCGCGAACGAACATGGTGGCGCTCGAGAGCAGGATGGGTCCGCCGGACGAAATGACCGCGGCGAGGACTGCCGCCAGCGCGATGCCCCCCACGACCGGGCTGATCTCCGAGGCCAGTGTCGTCAGGTTTCGGTAGCCACCCAGGCCCGTATCCAGGCCGTACTTAGCCGCGGTGAGAATACCGATCAGACCGGCCAGCACCGGCATGGCGGCGGCGATGAGGCCCCCCAGGAGAAATGCCGGGGCGATGTGGCGCGCGGATCTGGCTGCGGTCGAGTAGTTCGTGTAGACCGAGGCCGCCGGCGTGTGCACGGCGGCGGCGAAGAACATCCCGAAGACCGGCAGCCAGCCGGTACCGATGAACCCCCACCAGTCCGCTGTGTCGCGAGAGGCCGCGGCCAGATGTGCGTCGACCGTCGTGGTGACGGCGGTCCAGCCGCCGAGGTCGTTGATACCCATGAGGCCGACCGACGTCAGCCCCACCAGCACGACGGAACAGTGAATCAGGTTCGTGACGGCGGTGCCCCACAGCCCGCCCAGCGACACGTAGGTGGCGAAGATAGCCCCCGCCACCAGGACGCCACCCAGCATGGGGAGTGGCGTCAGCGTGCTTAGGATGACTCCGATGACGTAGGCCTCGATCAGGTTGACAATGGCGTACTCGGTCTGGACACAGAGACTGGTCAGCCACTGGCAGCGGCGGTTCCCGAAACGAATCGTGAACAGCTCGCCGACGGTGTGGAGCCTGAAACGTCTGAAGTAGATGGCGAAGAACAGACCGACGATGGCCAGCGCCAGGAACGCGTTGATGCCGTACCACCACATGTTCCAGACGCCGCCGCTGATGACGTCGCCCGCCACGCCGTAGGTGCCGGCTCCCCCGATGCGCGTGCCGGCGATGCCGACCGCTACCAGCATGGTGGACATGCCGCCGCCCGCCACCGCCCAACCGGCGGAGTTTTTGGCCCGGCGTGCCATCAGGCTCCCCGCGGCGGTAGCGGCGACCAGGTAGACGACGATGGTCGTCAGCGCGATAGCATCCATGCGTTTTCCTGCCGAGGCGCCCGCCTGGCGGTGTTGTTTCCTCGGTCACATGCCACCTGCATGCTCCCTCGTCGCGCCTTGCCTGACGAGCGCCTCGACGGGAAACCGCCTACGCGCTTATCTCACCCTGCGTGGCCAGGGCTTCAGCCGTTGGTCGTTAGCGCCGCGACGATCGCGTCGATCGCCTGCTGCGCCTTGACACGCATCTCCTCATCGGTCGAGCCCTGGACAGGGTGGGGCACGAAGACCGACTTGGCGGCCAGATCCGGCACACCGAGTGCCGCCGCTTGCGTCTCGGCCGCGTGAACGAACTCGGTCGATGCCACCATCACCGATGGAATCCCACGCATCTCGTAGTCGACCAGGTCGTGCACACTGCACGACGTGCAAGACCCTCAATCGGCCAGCGCCTGGATGACCGCCTGGCACCGCTCGCCGACCTCGTCTCGGAGCGAGGTCGGTGACGGCTTGGTATAGGTCGGCTTCTTCAGCCGGATGACGTCCAGCGCCGGGAGACGTCCGCGTATCAGTCGCTCGATCTCATCGAGAAACACATCTCCGCGTGGTTTCGCGATGTCGACGATACCCAGCGTGCCCTGAAGCTGGTCAGGGCGCGTAGCCAACCGTCGGCCGATAGCGGCGCGTTCGTCGGTCGGATCCAGAATGACAAGCGGATCAGTCATGCCATCTTCTCCATGTCGAATCGGAATGCCGCTGACTGTATCACTACGGCAGCACTACGTTTGGACCTCTCGGGTGACGGCCATGGACCCGGCGGCGCCGTTGGCCCAGCCGCCGAGGAAGGCGGAGAACTTGCCGGCGGTGCCGCCGGCGACCATCACTAGGATGTCGCTGTCTTGTTGGAATTTCGACAGAGGCGTGTCCAGGCCGTCGGCGGTCGGGCGTCCGTCAGGACCGAGGAGCGCCGGTGGCACGGCCCGCAGGGCCATACCCTTCTGACAGTCGGCGTCGGGGAGCAACTCGCGAAGCGGTCGCGCCGTCGCCTCCTGGATTCTGGCGCGCAGGTCCGCCTTGGTGTAGCCGTCACGCTCGAAGATCCGGAGGTGTTCCGGGCAGACGACCAACAGCGCTTCGCCCACGTGGGCCAGCTTCGGATGCGCCATGGTCTGCAGACACATCCCCATACTGGCGCCGAGCGAGGGTGCGGTGCGGGACAGCTGGTCGCGAATCGCCCTGGGCGCCTCGCCCGCGAATACGGTCACGGCGCTGGTGTCAGCGGCAAAGCCGCGTTCCACATGGAGCGGCTCCCAGCAACTGACTTCCTCGAGCTCGCCCACGCAGCAGGTAAACTTGCCCGGTTGCCCCAAGGTCGACATGTCGACGCCGCCCGGTTTGCCGCCACCGATGTTGCGCACCACGAGTTGCAACGCTCGTCCGATGGTGGCGTTGGCGCGGAACCCCTGCCCAAAGAGGTTGTGGCCGCAATTGAGCTCGATCGTCCTCCTGATTGGGCCATTGACCACAATGACCGGAGCCACGAAGTAGGTCGTGGCCAGCACCCCGTGCAGATTGAACTCGTCGGTGCAGGCGGCCTCGGTTGCGGTAATCACGACCGGCAGATACTCCGGACGGCATCCGGCCATGACGGCGTTGACCGCGATTTTCTCGACCGTCGCCGGTGCGAGGTTTGGTGGGATGTGGGCCACGATGTCTGATGCGGCGCGTCGCGTGCCCTCGAGCATGCGAAGCACCCGCGCTTCGGTCGGCGGCACCACCGGCAGACCGTCGTCGAGGCCTTGAGACGACATGAACTCGAACGGGTCGTCGTCGATCGGGACCTGGACACGTCGGGCGCCGAGCGTCGAGGCGCCCCGACGCACCGCCAACCGCCGGGCCACATCCGGGTCGTGCGCTTTGGAACCGCAGCCCGGTCGATGTTCAGGTAGACCGTCGGCGTCATGGACGAGATCAGGTGGCTTCGTGCCACAGGCGGTCGCGGCTGCCTCGGTTAAGTTCCGGAGGTCCGTCCGCGTGAAGCCCTCGAAGCTAGCGAGAATGGCCCTGTCGGGACCGGTGAGGATCAGGGCGGGGACGGCGTCAAATCCGTAGTCGGCCGACACTTCGAGGTGGTCATCCAGCGCCACGGTGAAGGTCAGGCTGTGGCGGGTCACGACGCTGGCCGTGTCGTCGGCCCCGTCCTGGGAGATGCCGACCACGTGCAGCCCAGCGGTGGCGAGCGCGCTCTGCAACCGCTGGACCAGGGGGAGCGTCAGATCGCAGGTGGCGCAATCGTGCTTGAAGAAGACGAGCAGCGTCGAGATGGTAGATTCATCGCCGAAGACGACGGGGGCGCCGGCGGGGGTGGTCAGAGAAAACGTCGGCGCCATCGCGCCGGGACCAGGCAGGTCGGACATGGTGCGGCATTGTCGCAGCTTCCCACGGCAAGCGCCAACCGCGTCCACGTGGGCCGTGCACTAGCAGCCCGTGGTAGAAGTCCCGCTGCATTCGACCGACGCTGAATCCGGCCGATCTGCGTTGTTCATCGGTCAAATACTGCCGGTATTTTCCCTCTTCTCGCCTTGCCCGGCCGGTCCAGCGCCGCTCTCGGCGCGACGCGCGACTTCTACCACGGGCTGCTAGTCCTGCGGCATGCGTCGATCGCTGAACAACTGCATCTTGTAGTTCGGCCCCATGACCCCTGCCCCCATCTGCGCGCCGGGCGTGTCGCCTGGCCGCTCGTACCGCAGGCGGTAGCGGGTCGACATTGCGTCAAAGTGCTCCCCCATCTTCGTGGCGTACTCTTCCAACGTGTTCACCAGCGCCGTCGGCGCGTTGAGCGACTGGTACAGCCCGCCGGTGTTCGTAGCGAGGTTCTGTGAAAGCTGACTCTGTATGCCCCCGCCCCGGTTTTCCAGTACCACCGCGTGGACCATGGCGCCCCGGCCGAGCAGTTCGTTGACGAATTCGGTGAACTGGTCTTCATTCATGTTCCCACTGGTCTCGGGGCCATCCGTGAGCACCATGACCATGACCGGCCACGCGTCGTCCGGCTCGAACTGCCGCTCCCAGGTCTCCTGCATGCCCCCAATCAGTTTTGCCCCGCCCGTACCTGTGAACATGCCGTCGACGCCCTCGATTGCTGCGTCGCGGTCCTGCCCGAACTCGACGATCGGCTGGACGCTTCCGGCGATCGAGAAGATGCCCACTTCGTGTTGCGCCGGCAGCACGTTCAAGAAACCCGTCAACGCATTGCGCATTGAACTGAGGCCATTCGCTTGCTGCAGGGACTCACTGTTGTCCACCAGCACCGCGACTTTCATCGGCGTCGTGCCGGGGTCGGCCGACAGGATGTTCATCGTGACGCCGTCTTCCTGGACCTGGAAGCTCTCCGCTGTCAGATCCGGGACAGGTTCGCCCTCCTGGGTGGTGACACTCGCGAACAGCTGACCCTGGCTTTGCGCAGACACAGGGGGTGCTCCGACAAGCGCGGTGACCATCACCGCGGTCAGGAACCGCAGGAGTCGCGACGGTGTATGGCTGGACATGGCGTAGTGGTTTCTCATCTCAGGTTCTCAGACGACGCTGATTGCACGAATGTTTCGTCCCGGCGGTCCGCCAGACGACGAGTGATGCGGGCGCCTATCATACTCTTACCCGTGTGACCTCGGCTACTCAGGCCGCATCCATTCGAAAGAGTCTTGACTCAGCTATTCCCCTGCCTCCGGGCGTCGTCAAGAGGTCTCGTGAGCAGACCTTCATACATCGCGAAGAACTTCTCCAGGTCGAGGTCCAGCATGACCTCGATCGTCCGCGCACGCGGCGTTCCGGTGGCCACACTGGTGCCTCCGTAGGTGGGGCCGAACGTCGTGTCGACCGCAATCGGCAATCGTTCCGACATGGTCACGATGGAGGGGTCGATCAGCCAGGCCGCGGTGATGCAATCCCACACCTGATACGTCGCGGCGGTATCGGTGTCGAATCGGGGGCCCATGTCGTGCCGCATTAACCGGGTCAGCGGCGTGTCGGTGGCCACGATCCGGTCAAAAAGCGACTTGCGCAGCGGCGCATGGTTCGTGACGTCCAGGCCAAA
>Ga0310123_10001795_pt1 | contig 17570 bp, 15 predicted proteins | sample CB6_AW_1057_MG_FD_203505 | JGI IMG/M metagenome (GOLD analysis project Ga0310123, IMG submission 203505) | Marine microbial communities from Western Arctic Ocean, Canada - CB6_AW_1057 | ecosystem: Environmental > Aquatic > Marine > Oceanic | place: Canada: Western Arctic Ocean | collected... | reverse complement strand
TTTCCAGAACTCCTCGCCCATCCCGGCGCCGATCCAGAACCCCATAAAACTTTGGAAGCGGTCGCGGGCGAAGGCAAAGAACTCAGTTTTTTTGCTTAGAAAGAGATTGCAAAGCAGCGATGGCACCGTCGAAACGGCACCGGCAATTACAAACGCACAGATCAGCCGGTACGGCGGCGCCGTCCAATAATATTTGGTCTTGACCATCCAGACAAAGATGAGGATGCATGACCAGGAGCAGAGCAGAAAAAGAATCATTTTCGAACGGTACCTGAACGCCGAATTCACCGCAGCCGTGCCAGATCAGTTTCGTTCAACCACTCGTGGATCTTCAGCTTGGTCGCGATATCCATGTCTTCGTGTAATGCCCTATTATAGCAGGCACGCGCGGCGGCATAATCCATAACCAGTTGGCGCATCCGGCCGCGAATCACGGTAAGCATGTAGACCGATGGATAAATCTCCTCAAAGTCCTGGATGTCAGGTATGTAAGTTTCTACAAACATCCACTCCGGGAACTTCGATTTCACCTTGTCCAGCATCCCGAAAACCGTCGGGTTATGGCCATCGATTGCATAGGTAATCATCAACGCCAGAAAAATGTTGCCCTTAACCCGTCCGTTGGCGGGCCATGAATGGTAGGCTTCCTCGAGATAGCCGCGGGCTTTCTCGGCATCGCCGGACAGCAGGCAGACGATGCCGGCATTACCTTTCTCCTCGAAGTCGCGCAGCCCGTGCCCGACCAGATAGAGCGACGTCTTTTTCAGCTCCGGCAGGGTCACCGCGCGATCCTTGTCCTCCTGATACCTGAGCCGCAGCAGCTCCGCTTGAAAGCGCCTCTCTTCGAAAACGCGAAAAGAACCGTGTGATGCAGTGTTCTTGACGGCCGTCCACGCCTCCCGTTCGGTGGTGCCAAAGCGGTCGAGAAGAATCAGTTGGGCGAGCGCCGTTTCCCGCAGGGATAATTGGTCCACATCCATCATCCCTCCACTTCTGCCGACCGCCACGTTGGTGACGCCGACAACCTGCCGAACCCGCGAACCGCGCCGAAAGCTGAACCGGTCGTGGCTGAACAGGCGTTGCCAGAACGACGGCTGTTCGTTTGTCTGGTTCTGCATGCTCAGGAGAACGTCAAAGATGGTGATCTCCCGGGGGAAAAAATGCCACGCCAGTGTCAGAAGAATCGAGAGCGCACTTGCTGCGATCAGGAGAAACCGAACGAAGTATTCTATGCGATTACGGTTCATTGGGCTTTGATGGTGGTTAGCTTCTCGTCGTATTCACCCACGGAGTAGATCACATCGTAACGTGTCCCCTGCGGGGCGTCGCCGGGCAAATCCGGGTGCAGTTCCCAACCGACTTCGATGCCCTTCTCATGCAGAAACTCGCGAATCTCACGAAACTCCTCGAAGGAGTCCGGCCAGGTATGGAAAGAGTAAAAGAACTTCTCGGCCGGATACTCCTCGAGGATCGACTCGAGTGTGGTTACCAGCAGTTTCTTGTTCCGCAGATCAACGCCGCCTTCGGGAAGGATGCGGTACTGAAATCGAAAACCAGTAAACGTGGGCGTCAGTTCCACACGCGCTTCGACGCCGTTCTTTACCAGATCGATCCATTGCACCGTTTCACCTTTCTCGGTCTTCCGACTGATTTCCTCGAGCGCTTCCTTTTCGGGCAGCTGGTACAAGCGCTCGCCCTTCAGGCACAGCGTCAACGAGCGCTTATCGGGTATGTACGGAAAGGGAAAGGAAATCGGCTTCGCCGCCGTCATGGCGACGAGATCGGTAGTGTCCTGTTGCCGAACCAGAATGGCGACGCAGGCAAGAAGAATCATCATACCGGCGACATTCGATATGATGTCCACGAGCGCACTTAGATCGATTTCATTTCGGTGACGACGCATCGTAGTGAATGACTTCGTTTTCCATAATCGGCAATTTTCCGACGCGCAGCGGCAACTCAAACTGCGAGATGATGATTCGTACCAGAGTCGCGGCATCGACACCGTCAGGCTCGACCCACAGAATCAATGTATTCTGACGCCGGGAAAAGCTCAGCCGGCGGTTCTCCCGGACCTTGTTCTGTAGATGCCCGAGTAGGCCAGGCTCGGGGAATTGCGGTTCGGTGGCGGGCGCCTCGAGATTGCGGACCAGAAACAGCAGTTCCAGCATCTGGGTTTCCTTCCAGATGCCGTCGGCCGTCAGCCACTTCACGCCGTCATCGGTGCAGCGAATGTGGAACGGCGTGAAATTTGTCGGGATGCCGACAAGTTCGACCGAGTGTTGACCCTGCTTCTTGCTTTCAAACTCCCGGACCGAGAGCCCTAGGGTGACCAGGGCCATTACGCTCATCAGGCCAAGCATGATAGAGAGGAACGGGAGGACGGGCAATTGAAACAGACCGCCCGCGTTTCCCTTACGTCGGCGACCGGTTATTTTCATCGGATTCGTCCCTGGTTGTCTGTGCCGGCGTCTCGGTGGCCGGAACGGAAGCGGCATCGGGGACTGAATCCACAGCCGTCGGTTGTGAGGCCCCCGCAAATTTCAAAACGCTGGGCGGCAACGTATCGATAACCGCCGGAAATTCCGGTTGCGGAGCCGGAGCCGGTGCCGGCGTGGCTTCAACGTCTACGTTTTGCGGAACCGCCGGCGCTGGCGGCCCGACTTCAACGGCTACGCTTTGCGGAACCGCCGGCGCTGGCGGCCCGGCGTCAACCGGCGCGCTTTCGGTTTCACCGACGTGGTAGAGGGTATAGGTGGCAAGCTGCAGGAAGTACGTGTCAAGCCGCTCGAGCAGTGATTGCGATCGTCGCCGTAATGCCGTCGCTACCGCCAGCAACGGGATGACCGTTGCCAGGCCAACGAGAGTCGTGTGAAAGGCGATGCCGAGACCCTCTGCGGTGGCCGTCAAGCCCGCCGTAAAGCTGAGGTCCGTGTTCGTGGATCCGACAACTGCGGAAAACGACTTCAGCGCCTGCGTCATGCCGTAGACCGTGCCGAGAAATCCGACCGTCGGCAGCAGCCAGATCAGAAATTGCGTTGTCGACAAGGAGCTGTCCAGAGATTCCCAATCCGTATCGGCATGTTGACGCACGGCCTCAACCACACCGTCGCGGGCATCGCTGCCAGCCTGTTCGGCCTGCAGAAGCAGCCGTAGTCGATTGTAGGCGATCAAGGTGTTGAACGACCCTGCCCCGGTAGCGTGGAGGCTCTGGCGCGCAACTTCCAATGTCTTCGGGCCGATCGGATCGGCCCGTGCGCACATCTGCCGAATGATCTGAAAGGCTGCAATCTGACGCGAACTCACGCGCCACCGGAACGACAGGACGACAAGCCCGTAAATGGCCAGCGCCAGGATTGTCTGCGAGATCGGATCACCCAGCACATGGTTGCTGGATGCCACCGGTATGGAAAAGATCGCTTCGACGCCCCACAGGCCGATGTTGATCAGCAGCCAGAGGAACAGCGATATCGGAATGGCCAGCAGGTTGTGATCGCTCTTCCAGGGGCCGCCGTCAACGATAAAGGCGCGGCACACCGGACACCTGACAAAATCTTGTTGATGACTTGTGCCGCATTCCGGGCAAATACAGACCGAGTTCATGGGTTGCTATCGGTATAGCTTGGTTGTTCGCCGTTTTCTAGTGGGTATACGAAATTATTTGCCAATTGCAACCGGCCGCCGGTTGTTGTCGCACGGATCGTCGTTTATTAATATACGACAACGATTTTGACCAAAATTTGCCTGCTCACAGACCCGTTCTTAATATTACCCAGACACGCGGATTAAACAACACCCGATGTTGATCATCGGTTCAACGACCGGAGCCGTTATGCGCTCGCGCATTCCCACACCCTGATGCGCTGTAATCCTCCCTCCCAACCGACACTGGCCGTTGCCTGCGGGGGCACTGGCGGGCACTTCTATCCCGGCTTGACCATCGCTCGCGAGTTTGTGCGTCAGGGCGGGCGGGCGGTTCTGTTTATCGCCGGGCCGCATTGCGACGAACAGGTTCGGATTGCAACCGCCGGCGGATTGATGGCCGTACCGGTCCGGGCCGTCCGCGTGCCGCCGTCCCGGCTGCTGTTCCCGGGTCTGGCTTTGGGCGTCGCCCGTGCCGTATGGCAAAGCTGCGTCATGGTGCGGCGACATGGTGTCGATGTCGCACTGGTCATGGGGAGTTTTGCAGGTGTTCCCCTTGGACTGGCCGCGGTCCTGGCGCGCAAGCCATTGCTCATCCATGAGGGGAATGCCGTTCTCGGCCGCGCCAATCGGATGCTGAGCCGATGGGCACGGGTGCTGGCCCTTTCTTTTCCATTGGAGAACGGCGAACCGACGGCGGCCGAACAGACGTTGACCGGCATGCCGCTGCGCGAGGCCGTGCTTGCCGCCGGCCGCCGCGAAACCGCTGCGGCGGAGCGCCGCGAGATCTGCAATGATTTGGGTCTGGATTCGGAGCGCCCTATCCTCCTGGTCTTCGGCGGCAGCCAGGGCGCCCGCGCCATCAATGACATCATTGCGGATGCCCTGCCGGCGATTGCCCATGATGGGGACGGAGTTCAGCTTATTCATCTCACCGGCACTGCCGGCAACGCCGGCCCCGCGGACCAGTACCGCGAGGCCGGTGTTCGTGCCCATGTTGCAGACTTCGACAGCCGCATCGAACGCTTGCTGCAGATTGCGGATTTCTGCATCTGTCGGGCCGGCGGTTCGACGATCGCGGAACTGGCTCTCTTCGGCACACCCGCCATCTTCATCCCGCTGGCGGCGGCAACGGACAATCATCAGCGGGCCAATGCGCTCGTCGCCGTCGAGGCCAAAGGCGGCCGGGTGCTCGAGGAAAGGGACTGCACCGCCGGGCGGATTTCTGAGCTGGTCGAGAATTGGCTCGATCATCCGGTCGAGCGAAAAGCGGCGGGGCAGAACATGCGTCGGATCGCCCACCCGAATGCAGCGAAAGATGTCGTGGCGCTGATTTTCGAGCAGTGTGCGAGGGTGGGATTCCGGTAGTCGAGCGAGGAAAACAAGCTTCAGCTTGATAGGATAGATACATGTGCAGAGCGCGACAGACGAACCCATCCGTTCATTCCGCACCGTTCGCCTGTTGCGTTGCAGCATTGTCTGCCTTTCGCTCGACACCGTCGATCCGGACCTTTCCTCGATCCGCCACTATTTCCCTGGCTCCGCAGAAACTCGGCAGCCGGACGCCTTGTAGCCGCGCCACTGTGTTGGCGCTGTTGCATTCGCAGACGTATCTGCCAAACGGAATGGTTTATGACTGCCCGAGCAGTCGGGTGGTGAGCACCATCGCCATCAACGGCGGCGCCACGTTCTCGGGAGTTGGCGGGCCCGCCAACTCCGGGGACTACGATTTTGACTACATTGTCGGTTGCGATACCCATGATGTAACCGGGGGCGGCTTCAGGTTGCCGCTCAAGGCCAACAACCTCGACGCGCAGTCGATTGTATGTCTTACGGACAAGTATTACGAGGATTACATCGTGCTCAGAGGCAACTCGCCGAACCATGAACAGACGTGGAGCAACGAGGCGTTCGCGGACGGTCACGTCCGCGAACGGATAGAGCCAATTCCGAACACTCCTAACCCCTACGGTTCTATTGACTCGCCGTGATGCGTGATGCGTGATGCGTGATGCGTGATGCGTGATGCGTGATGCGGAAATCCGCCTCAGCCGGAAAACGTAACGGCGCACACGGCCGGAATCCAGTCAGGAGGGGGATTGCCACTCGAGTCGGGCGCGGGCACTCAAGCAAGTCCCTGTGCCGGTGGTCTATCGCAAACTTGATTAGCTAATCTGCTCCGGTTATTAGTAACACTGATAGCAGGCCCGTGAAAGCATCGTTCATGTCATGTGAGCGCACACCGCGCCTCTATGCCGCGCATAACGTCTCACACCCTGCATGGCGAGCTCCCGATCAGATAGAAAAAGCGGGGTACCGCGCGGTCACTTCACGAATCACGAATCACGAACCACGTTTTTCGCCTGGGGCGGATTTCCGCTTCACTCCAATACGTATCACGCCTTATGAAATCGAGTGACTTTCTGGATCGTCTTATTGAGCGTCTGGACCGCCTCGATCCCACGAGTGTACAGGGTTATATCCTGAAACTGGTCAGGGAAAAGGGTCTGCTGGAGACGGTTTTTCAGACATTACGTGAGGGCGTGATCATAATCGACCGGGAACTGAAGGTACACTACGTCAACAACGCGGCGATTCAGTTGCTGGGGCTGCCGGCGGATATTCGGGATGACGAAAACGTTGGCATCAAACGATACCTTCGGGATCTGGAGTGGGACCGGCTGATGTCGGAGGATCCTGAAGAGTGGGAACGTGCCTCGCGACAGGAAATCGAAGTTTTCTATCCGGAACATCGCTATCTGCAGTTTTACCTTCTACCATATAAGAATGAGCAGGAGGTCGGGGACGCCGAACTGAGCATGGCGACCATCATCCTTCATGACGTTACGGAGCAGCGCACATCCACAGAGTCGGCCATCGAGTCGGAGAGAATTCATGCCATCACCCTGCTGGCCGGCGCCGTTGCGCACGAAATCGGCAATCCCCTGAACACCCTGAAGATTCACCTGCAGCTCCTCGACCGACATATCGGACAACTCGGGGAAAACGACAACGGCGACGCCGGCGAACTCGTCAAGGTCGCAATGCAGGAGGTGAATCGCCTCGACACCGTTATCAATCAGTTCCTGAAAGCCATTCGACCGACGGAAGCGCAGCTGAAACGGGTGGCGCTCAAGGATATCATCAAGAAGACCTTGAGTTTTATGAAGCACGAGGTCGAAGACCGACGCATCGCCGTCGAGTGTGAATGGCCCGCGGATGTTCCCGCTATTCTCGGTGATCCGACGCAGCTGCAGCAGGCCTTCTACAACATCATTAGCAACGCGATTCAGGCCATGCAGGACGGTGGTACCCTGAATATCCGGCTGGCACCGAAAGCGGATGCGATTGTCGTAACCTTTGCCGACACGGGAAAGGGTATCGCAGCGGAGCAGTTGAGTGATGTATTCAATCCCTATTTTACAACCCGCAAAGACGGGACCGGTCTCGGTCTGGTCATCGTTGAGCGGATCATCCGCGAGCACGGCGCTGAGCTCGGGGTAGAAAGCGATGTCGGCCGCGGCACGGTGTTCACGATCCGATTTCCGATCTGGCGGAAACGAACGCGCTTGCTGACCTCGAGCGGGCAGGATGGGAATGGGGAAAGGGCAAAGGAGAGTGGGTGATGGTCATGAGCGAGAAGAAATCGAAAATCCTGATTATCGACGACGAGCGCAATACGCGCGAAGGGCTCGAACGCGCCTTGAAAGCGGAATACGATATCGTGCTTGCTGAAGACGCGGAAAAAGGCCTGGACCAAATCACGGCCGATAATTTCGACATCGTGCTCACCGATTTGCGGATGCCGGGACTCGACGGCCTCAGCCTCATAAAGCGGGTGAAAGCGATGGAGAATCCGCCGGATTGCATCATGCTGACAGCGTTCGGGACCGTCGAGAACGCCGTCGAGGCCATGAAGTCCGGCGCTTACGACTACCTGACGAAGCCGATCAACCTCGACAATCTCGAGCTGCTGCTCAAGCGCGCCCTCGAGTCGCGCCGGTTGAAACGTGAGAACACTGAGTTGCGATCGGGTCTCGCCGCCACGTACTCGTTCAAAAACATGATCGGCAAGTCGGCGGCCATGCATCAGATATTCGACACGCTCCATCAAATTGCACCGGCGCGGTCGACCGTTCTCCTTACCGGCGATAGCGGCACCGGCAAGGAACTCGCGGCACGGGCGTTGCACCAGCAGAGCAATCGTGCGGACAATCCCTTCATCACCGTGCACTGTGCGGCACTTTCAACCAACCTCCTCGAGAGCGAGCTTTTCGGCCACGAAAAAGGCGCCTTCACCGGCGCCTACGAACGGCGCATCGGACGTTTCGAGGCGGCCGACGGCGGCACGATTTTTCTTGATGAAATCGGTGAGATTGAGCCGCAGGTCCAAGTCACACTGCTGCGCATTCTCGAGACGCGCACCTTTGAGCGTGTCGGAGGTACTGTAACCATTGAGAGCGATGTCCGCTTGATTGCGGCGACCAACTGCGACCTGAAGAAGCAGGTCGATGAGAGGAAGTTTCGCGAAGATCTCTATTACCGGCTCGACGTGCTGCACATTCACATGCCGTCATTGCGCGGACGGCGCGAGGACATTCCACTTCTGCTCAAGCACTATCTGGATGAATTCAATGCGGAGAACGCCAAGGAGATCCAGGGTTTTGTCCCGGAAGCGGTCAACGTCCTCAGTCAATATCACTGGCCCGGCAATGTCCGCGAACTCCGCAATTGCGTCGAGCGCATGGTCGTCATGACACAAAACGAAACACTGGCCGTCGAGGACATTCCGGGGACGATCCGGATCGCTGTCGCCGGCGATGAGGGTACCGGCTTGACCGGGATCGTCGGTACCGATTCGCTTGACATGGAAGCCAATGAGCGGAGTCTTATTCTCAAAGCGCTGAAGGATTGCGACGGCAACCGCAGTGCCGCTGCCCGCAAGCTCGGTATCAGCCGGCGAACGTTGCACCGAAAGCTGAATCAATACAAATTGCGCGAAATGTGAAACGTGAGACGTGTTGCCACTTGCGTACCGGGGGAAGCTTATTCGGTACTTCTTCAGCGTACATTTCGGCATAAGACGGTCCGGTACGTTGGCCCTTGTTGTCGTGGGTGTCGCAGTCCCGCATGCGGGACTGCGACACCCAGACGCGCGATGGCTGCCCGTTTCCACGCTATACAGGTAACGGCTACGGGCTCAGAGTTTCGGTCGATGTCCCGATGATAAGTAGGTAGGGTACTCAGATTGCTGCTGGACACCGGCCGGCATGTCGCGCGGAAGTCATCGCCAATTGAACCATGGACGACCACACATTTCAGGTCCTCGAATATCACCGCTTCCTGGATTTTGTCGCCCGCTACGCCTGTTCGGAGCCCGGCAAGGATTTGATTCGGGCACTGCGACCGCACCCTGCAGCCGACGCCGCGCTCGAACACAGAGATCTGCTTGCCGACTTCATCGTCCTGCGCCGACAGGGAACGAGCCTACCGCATGCAGCGTTCGAGTCGCCGCTCGACATCCTCTTTCGTGCACGGCCCGCCGACGCGATACTGCCTGAGGAAGACCTCCAGGCGGTCGGGACCTTCCTCGGCCACTGCGAACAAATCCATCGTTTTCTCAGCGCCGCGACATCCGAGACGTCGTCCACTCCGGGGGAACTCGGGCGTGCCATCAGCCCGTGCCCGGAGTTGCGAGGAGCGCTGGATCGGGTTTTCAATGTTCAGGGTGAGATTCGGGACGACGCCAGCCCGCAGCTCCGCGAACTGAGCCGTCGATCGCGTCAGCTCGAAAACCGAATCAAGCGCGGCCTCGACGCCATACTTCGCGACACCGGCCTGGCCGATGCCGTGCAGGAGCAGTTCGTTGCCATTCGCAGCCATCGTTACGTCATTCCGGTTCGCCGCGAATTAAAGAGTCGTATCAAGGGCGTGGTGCACGACCAGTCGAACAGCGGCCAGACGTTGTTCATCGAGCCGGCCGTCGTGCTCGAAGAGGGGAACGAACTGGCGGCTGCGCGGCTGGAGATTAACGATGAGATCAGGAGAATCCTGGCCGCCCTGACAGAGCGTGTGCGATCGCACACCGAGGAGCTGAGTGCGAGCTGCGCCGGTTTGTGCCGCTACGATTTCGCCTTCGCCATCAGTGACTGGGCGGTCGATTACAGCTGCGGTTTCGCAAAGACGGGTGAGACGCTGGCGTTGATCAAAGCGCGTCATCCCCTGCTCCATTGCCAGTTCCGCAACGAAGGCAGGGAAGAGCGGCTCGTGCCTCTGGACTTGAGGATGGCGCCGGACCGGCGAATTATTGTGATAACCGGTTCCAATACGGGCGGCAAGACTGTGATTCTCAAGACCATCGGCCTCCTGGCGCTAATCGCTCAGTGCGGGTTGCCGGTACCGGCCGATGCCGGCACAAGTATGCCGTTCAACACCGCAATCGTTGCCGATATCGGTGACGAGCAGTCCATCGAACAGAGCTTGAGTACCTTCAGCGGGCATATGAAGCAAATCGGCTCGATGCTGACGATCGCCCAACGCCGGCAATCACTGGTCCTGATGGACGAACTCGGTGCCGGGACGGACCCCATCGAGGGTGGGGCGCTGGCCTGTGCCGTACTTGAGTATTTGACGGGCGCGGAGGCGCTGGTGTTCGCCACCACCCACTTGAGCATGGTCAAGGCGTTCGTCCATGATCATCCGCTCATGGACAATGCGTCGGTGCGGTTCAATCGCGAGACCCTGGAGCCTGAGTACGTGCTCCAGATCGGGCGTCCGGGAGCCAGCCATGCCCTGGCGATTGCCGAACGCCTGCGGATTCCGCAAGCGGTCCTCGAGCAGGCGCGAAAGTTGATCGACAGTGATCAGCTGCAGTTGGACGAGATACTCGCCCAGATGGATGCCGATCAACGCCGACTCAGTGAGGCCGCGGCCACCGCCGCCGACACCCGGGAGTTGATGCGGAACGAGCGGCAGGAACTGAAGTCGGAACTGGCCGCCCTGTGCAAGGATCGGCGCCGGCTTCTGAATGTGGCGCAGAAGGAAGCTGCCGCCTTGGTCGAGAATGCGCGCCGGCAGATGGAGCATGTCTTACAGGATGCCGCGCAGATCAGCGAACCCGAGCGCGCCCGGGACCTGCGCCGGCGCGTTGACAAGAAGCAGCGGTTATTGCAGAAGGGCCGCCGGGAAACCGATCCGCGCGCGCAGCATCCGCTGCCGCAGGATCAGCTTAGCGAGGGCGGCGAGGTCTGGGTCGAAGTGCTGCAGCAGAACGCCATGCTGGTGATGTTGAATACCGATCGCAGCCGGGCGACCGTCGAGGCCGGCGGCAAGCGGTTCGAGGTCGCTGTCCGACAACTTGGTCGGCCCCGAGAAGACAGTCCCGGCACCCCCCCGCCTCGTATCGAGCCGCGTCATATTGCTCCGCAGCAAGCGGCCAGTGAACTGAATCTTGTTGGCTTTCGCGTCGACAAGGCGCTGCCGCGACTGGAGCGATTCATCAACGACGGGATGTTGGCCGGGCTGCTGCAAATGCGCGTCATCCACGGCTTCGGTACGGGTCGGCTGCGGCAGGCGATCCATGAGTTTCTCGACGACTACCCCGGCATCGGCGGCTACCGTCTCGGCGAGTTGGGCAAAGATGAAGGCGGCGAGGGCGTGACCTGGATCACACTTTAGCAGGATAATGGAGTCGGGGTGTTGAGGGTGGAATTGAATGTCATCAGCGCCTCTATTCATCGCGCGCCTGCGGCGCGCGAGGTTTTTCAACGATGCGCGCAGCAGTCTGACAACGGCATCCGTCCGTGCATTTTCAGATGCTCGGACGTGAAGTCTGCGGCGCAGTATGCGTGCCCGGTTTGCCAGGAAACGGGAATGGATGATGGCTGATGGTCAAAAGTGGAATGACGAATCAACCGGTCGCACCTGATCACAATCGATATAGGGAAGTAATGAGAGTGGCTGCAAGAACTCCGGGAACAGCTGGCCAGTGCATCCCCATCTCATGGATGCGGCAGTCGTTCTCCGAAGATGGCAGTTCCAATGCGGACCATGGTGGCGCCTTCTTCGATGGCGATGGCGTAGTCGCCGGACATGCCCATGGACAGTTCCGGGATCGCGATCCGGTGTTTCTGTTCCATGCCGTCTCGAAACCGGCGAAGGGTGGCGAAAACGGCGTGCAGACGTTCGCCAGGCGCCTGATAGGGCGCCATGGTCATGAAGCCCAGACATGTTATATTCGGCAAGACGATGGCGGCGGACAGAAGATCCTCGAGCGTGTCGAAGCCGGCGCCGGATTTTGTCGCTTCCTCGGAGACGTTGGCCTGCAGCAGGATGTGCTGGCATGTGTGCTGTGCGGCGGCGGCGCTGTCGACCTTTTTCATCAACTCGAGGGAATCAACGGAATGGATCAGGCCGCTGAGGCGCACCGCCTCTTTCGCTTTGTTGCGCTGCAAGTGCCCGATCATATGCCAGTCGACGTCAGCGGGCAGGGCATCGGCCTTGATTGCCAGTTCCTGAACGCGATTCTCGCCAAAACAGAGATGCCCGGCCTCGTATGCCATGTAAACGCGGGCGGCATCGACCGTCTTGCTCACGGCAATGAGCTTGACGGCTGCCGGATCGCGGTCGCTGCGTTCGGCAGCAGCAGCGATGTCGGCTTTGACATGCTCCAGTCGATGGATGATATTATCGGGTTCCAACATTTTCGTCAGCCCTGTGCAAGGTTCAGATTGCCGTCTGTAAGTCCGTTGTGGGGTTGGGGGAATTACTCACGTCGGGGATATTATACTCCCGTCGCGTTTCGCTTACGACCGTAAACGGTATGCAGGCGCCGCCGACCGGCGAAACCCCCGAAAGGCACTGTCTGATGGCGCACGACAATCTCATGGAATCGAGCGATCGTTATTATCCCCGGGCGCGGCGTGCCAGAACCTGGGAGAGGCGGGGTCGGGGCCGAATCGTGCGCCGGCGGGAGGAGGCGATGATCGATTTTTTCGGCGAAGAACTTGCCGGACTCGAGATCGAGTCAAAGCAACCGCGGACTCAGGAGCTCGGGGAACTGCTCGACGGCGTCGTCGAAGGCCTGTCGGGCGACGAACGGACGTTTTTGCGCACGCTCATCGATGCCTGGCCGGAGATCACGGGGGGCGATGTCGCGCAGCAGGCATCGCCGCGAACGCTTCGCGACGGCGTGCTGTACGTCGAGGTTTACAACGCCGCCTGGCGATATCATCTGGCGAGTTATTCCGTTAAACGGCAGATTCTCGAGAAGATTGCGAAATTTAGCCAGGGCGCCGTTCACGACGTTGTGTTTCGCGTCGGTGGAGCCACCATGCGGGGGTGAGAACGAAGAGGCCGCGAGACTGTGAGTATCGAAGCAATCCAAGCCGCAATCCGGGACGTACCGAATTTCCCCAAAGAGGGAATTGTCTTCAAGGATATTTCACCGATCATTCAGTCGCCGGAGCTTTTCCGCGAGGTGATCGACATCATCGGCGGCCGCTACTCCGCCGCGCACATTGATTCGCTGGTCATTATTGACGCTCGCGGATTCATTTTCGGCTCGGCGCTGGCGTACAAGATGGGATGCGGAATGTCTCTCATACGAAAACGGGGGAAGCTACCGTGGATAACCGAATCCGTCGCGTATGAACTGGAATACGGTACGGCGGAAATGGAGATTCACGTCGATGCCGTGCATTCAGGGGATACCGTCTTGATCGTCGACGATCTGCTGGCGACGGGCGGCACGGCCCGGGCGGCCATCGATCTGGTGCGTAAGATCGGCGGCAAGGTCGTGGCCGCTGAGTTTGTCATCGAGTTGAAGTTTTTGCAGGGACGCAGGCGGCTGCCGGACTGTGAAGTCAATGCACTCATCTCGTTTGACTAGGGGCTCGCGGCACTAATTAGGTGGGGACGGTAGAGGGTGGAAGGCCAAAATCCGTCCACGTATATCGCATGCTCACGGTCATCGCCTCTGCAAATATTGGTTTGGTCGCTGGAGTTTGGTAAGACCCTCCACCCTCCACTAGTTACGGTCTCGCGGCATGTTGGCGAGACACGGACGGTTTGGTGCGATCATAGACTCGAAACGTGAACGAATATGGATTCTCGTCATCGGCTTCGTGGTTCTCTTCCCGAGTCATTTCCCAGTCGCCCGGATCAAATTGCGGAAACCAGGTGTCCCCTGCCACACAGGCGTGGACATGCGTCAGATACATCCGGTCGGCAATTGGCAGCGCCTCTCGATAGATACGCTCCCCACCGATAACGAACACCTCTTCCTGCCCCGTTGATCCTGCGAGAGCGCCGTCCAGCGAATTCGCTACCATTACGCCCTCCGGCGCGTAGGAAGTGTTTGATGTGACGATGATCGATGCCCGGTTCGGCAGCGGCTTCCTCAGCGCTTCAAAGGTCTTCCGCCCCATGATGATCGTATGGCCGGTGGTCAAGCGCTTGAACGACTTCATATCCGCCGGCAATCGCCATGGCAGGCGGTTGTTCCTGCCGATGACATTGTTGTCGCTCAGCGCCGCAATGATCGAGATACGCATGTGGATGACCTCAAACCGACACTATCGCCTTGATATGTGGATGGGCGTCGTAATTCTCTAGCTGGAAGTCTGCAAAGCGAAAACCGAAAATGGACGTGACATCCGGATTCAGAGTCATCCGCGGCAGCGGCTTCGGCGTTCGCGTCAGCTGTTCCTGTGCCTGGTCCAAATGGTTCAAGTATAGATGCGCATCGCCGAACGTGTGAATGAATTCACCCGGTCTCAATCCGGTGACCTGGGCGACCATCAATGTCAACAGGGAATAGGATCCGATGTTGAACGGCACACCGAGAAACAGGTCCGCACTTCGCTGGTAAAGTTGACAGGACAGCCGGTCGTCCGCGACGTAGAACTGAAAGAGCAGGTGGCAGGGCGCCAGCGCCATCCGCGGCAGGTCGCCGACATTCCATGCACTGACGATCAGCCGCCGCGAATTCGGATCGGCGCCGATATCCGCGACAAGCCGTTCGATCTGATCGATTTGCCCGCCGTCAGGCGACGGCCAGCATCGCCATTGATGGCCATAAACCGGACCCAGATTGCCGTTCTCGTCGGCCCATTCATTCCAGATGCGGACGCCGTTCTCGTTCAAATAGCCAACGTTTGTGTCACCTTTGATAAACCAGAGTAGTTCATGAATAATGGATTTGACGTGGAGCTTCTTTGTCGTCACCAGCGGGAATCCATCGGCGAGGTTAAAACGCAACTGTTCCCCGAACGAGCTCAGGGTACCCGTCCCGGTTCTGTCCGTCTTGCGGCAGCCGTTGTTCAACACATGCTGTAGGAGATCCAGGTATTGGCGCATGGCATCATTTCGCTTTGCTGCTTTGGGGTACGATGGTCTCGAACTTCGAACCTCCTTTGGTGCCGGGAGTGCTGTTGCCCGGCGCGTCGAAGGCAGTTCCGTTCTGGATACGGCGCTTGAGAAGGACGCGATCTTCGATCTTGCGTCGTGACGGGTCCGGGATGTTACACTCCGTGGCAATTCGGTTCAGGTTGGCCCGCTGGTCATTACTGGGTCCGCCTGTATCAAGACAATCATTGAAGCGCGTCTCGTATTCGAACATGTGTTTGAGCAGCGGTAAGCCGAGATCCTGTCGCACCCTTTCCTCGGCACCCCTGCCCTCGACCTCGCTGAGTCCCAGTCGCTCCGCCCGGCGCGTCAACTCGCGCCTTTCGGCCGCCGAGAGAACACCGTCAACCAGAAATAAGCGCAGGACGTCCTCGTACATTTGCCGGTATTTCTGGGTACGCGGCGGTGGCGCGATGACCGGCGGGTTCGCTTCGGCGCGGCCGTTGACATCGCTAATTTCGTTGATTGTTGCGTCAACGGCGATGATCGCCGACTTGGCGTCCGGGAATCGTTGATCCGGGTCCTTGTGTGTCAGCTTTTCGAAGAGTTCGCGAACCGTTGGGGAGATATCCGGTACGAGGTTTTCCAAGGGTTCGGGATCCGATTCATCAACAATCTTTGCCAGTTTGCTGAATCGGCGAATGCCTTTGAAATTGTACATCTTGCGCCCGCAGAGCATCTCGTAGAATATGGTCCCCGCGGAATAGAGATCGGCGCGCGCGTCGACCCGGCTGCGGCTGTCCATTTGCTCCGGGGCCATGTAATGCGGGGTGCCGGCAGGCATCAAATCTTCGCCGCCGGTGGTATCGATCCCGCCGAATTGTGCCGGATAGTGGGCAATGCCGAAGTCCGAAATCTTGGGCACACCTTTTTGATCGAAAAGGATGTTGCGGGGCTTGACGTCGCGATGCACGACGCCCATCTGATGGGCAGCGTCGAGGCCGTTGAGAATGTCACGCAGATTATTGAGCGCCACTTCTTCGGTCAGCGTTCCGGCTTCCGCCTGCAAAGTCGCCAGATTGCCGCCGCCGAGAAACTCCATGATTATGCAGGTAGCCGGACCGACGATTTCGACGTTGTAGATGGTGACAATATTCGGATGATCGATCTGCCCGGCAATGCGTGCCTCCTGCAGGAATCGGCTGTGGACCTCCGTGTCTTCCTGATATTTCTTAAACAGCTGTTTCACCGCGATCAACCGACCGATCTGCAGATCACGGGCCAGAAACACAACGCCAAAGGCGCCCTTCCCCAAAACGCGCTTTATGTCATACCGGTCGTTGAGCGGCTGCGGCAGTTTAGAAATACTGGACGTTTCCGGAAATCGGATCACTGCCGTATCGTTGACCCGACTGCCCTTGCGGTCCCAGTCGGCGTTGCTGAGACCGAGGAGGTTCAGCAATCGCTGCGAGAAGGTGGTCTTCGTTTTCACGGGTGGTATCAGCGTCTTTGGGGTGGGTGCTGAATCAGGAGGGGGATGAGATTGAAAGAATGTTGCGGTAACGCGGCCGCCGGAGTTCGGGCGGGGCCGATGGGCTGGCCCGCCGCTCAAGGGCGGCTTGGGTGGGTTATTCAGTATTCATCGAGCCGGATCCGGCGGGCGTTCAAGTCATTTCTTCAGATGAGCCGTCCCAGCCCACCATGGCGTAGTAGAACACGGGCTCAGATCCGCTGTCGCGCAGCAACTGATCGGTATGCGATTCGGGTGGGGCTCACTGTGCAGCGGTAAACGGCTGCCGCGTCAAGATCGTCTGCTTCTGACTCTCGTCAGCGGTGCCGTACGCTGCTCTGTTGGTCATAGAACTCTTGGATAATGGTGCCGACGTCAAGGTAATTCAGGTCGGTGGCGTAGATGGCCTTGAAAGCCTCGAGCGCTTCATCCTGACGGCCGATGGCCTCATACGTCTTTGCCAGGCAGTACATGGCGTCCTTCTTGGTATCATTCATGCTCGGCAGCTCGGCAATGGCGGCATTGTACTGCTCGATCGCCATGTCATGCATCCCTTTTGCCGTGAAGCATTTGGCAATTAGGACCGTGGCTTTCTGCTTATTTCGGGGGTTCCTCTGGGCCTGCTGCAGGTGGGGAATGGCCTCGTCGAATTCATCGCGCTCGTAAAGGCGGGTAGCAAGTGCGATGCGGTCCTCCATTGATTGAGGATACCGTTTCACCCGATCCTGGTACCGTTCGAGCAGCATATCATCCTTTCCCTGTTGCAAAGCCACTGACTGGGCCCTGCCGTTCTCCCGTTCGTCGACGGTTATATCGGGGTTCTTGATGTACTCATCCCATTGCTTGATGGTGGCATCGTATTTCTTGACCTGGACGGCCATCATGGCGTCGTCAATGGACGCCTCGATGACACCGTCGGACAGTTCAATGACCTTTCTATACTGCTCGAGAGAGGCGTCATAATTGGTCGCCTGAGAATACAGGTCGGCCAGGCGTTTGCGGTTGTCCACGGTATCCTGTTCTTCGATCTTTTTCAGCATATTCGCGATCAGTTTTTCAATGGCGTCTTCGT
>Ga0310123_10001794_pt1 | contig 17578 bp, 16 predicted proteins | sample CB6_AW_1057_MG_FD_203505 | JGI IMG/M metagenome (GOLD analysis project Ga0310123, IMG submission 203505) | Marine microbial communities from Western Arctic Ocean, Canada - CB6_AW_1057 | ecosystem: Environmental > Aquatic > Marine > Oceanic | place: Canada: Western Arctic Ocean | collected... | reverse complement strand
AACCGCCTGCTTTCCGGTCATCTCCTCGAGCGACAGCGGCGTCACGAACAGTACGGGTAGCTCAGGATCCTGCGCGACCACCGAGAGCGGTATCAGGGGCCAGAGGCACACGAGCAGGAGACGCAATCGAAAGCCCATGCGCGTCACAAGGGTATCATCTGGAGGCGCGCCGACTGAATCCCGTCAGGATGTCTCATCACGGGAACGGCTGCCCTCTCACGATATTCAGAAGATGATGGCAAGTTTCCAGACCCGATGCCCGTGGGGTAACTCCAACCTGGTCTACTATGCGCCCTACCACGATGGAGAGTGGGGAGTCCCAACCCACGATGACCAGAAGCTGTTTGAAATGCTGACCCTCGAGGGTGCGCAGGCAGGACTCAGCTGGATCACGATCCTCAAGAAGCGAGAGCACTACCGTCGCGCCTTCTCAGGGTTCGACCCCCGCGTCATCGCGCGATACGATTCGAGGAAACGCCAGCGCCTGCTGGCGAATGCCGGAATCGTCCGAAACCGTCTCAAGATTGAATCGACGATAAAGAATGCCCGAGCGTTTCTTGCGGTACAGACCGAGTTCGGAACGTTCGACCGCTATATCTGGCAGTTCGTGGATGACACACCCAAGCAGAACGCGTGGACACAGACGAAGCAGATCCCGGCGAGCACGCATGAATCCGATACCATAAGCGTGGACCTCAAGCGCCGCGGGTTTAGCTTCGTGGGATCGACTATCTGCTACGCCTTCATGCAGGCTACCGGGATGGTGAACGACCATCTGGTGAGCTGCTTTCGCCATCAGGCTGTGCGCACGCCTCGCTAAGACTCCGGATGTGGTGAAGAACAATCGCTGTGGTCGTCGCCACATTCAGCGAGTCGACCGTCGGCCCGAGTGAAATTCGCACACTGCCGTCGGCCGCCTCCAGCGCGTCGAAGGACAGCCCATCACCTTCGTTTCCCAGCATCAGCGCGACGCTCCGACCGTCTTCGAAAAACACGTAGCGCTCGAGACAGGTCGCGTCGACCTTGGGCGTGAGCGCTACCAGGTCGTAATCGCGGCGACGTATCGCGGCGAGCCCTCCAGGCCAATCGTCGACACCGGCGAACGGAACCTGCAAGCTGGTACCGATCGACGTCCGTATGGCCTTGCGATACAACGGGTCGCAGCACCCTGGGCTCAGCAATACGGCGGCTGCGCCAAACGCCGCGGCGTTCCGAAAAATTCCACCGACGTTGTCCGGGTTACTGACCTGCTCCAAGATGACGATTGGTCGGCGTCGGTCGAGCCGGTCCAGGAGCGCCGTGAGCCTCTCTGGCTGGGGCCGGTCTGCTAGTCCGAGACACCCCTGATGAAAATCGTAGCCCCCTATCTCTTTTATCAACGTTCGACTGGCGACATAGACCGGGGGAGCGTCCTCGGCGAGACCGTCGGCGTCTTTCAGAGACTCCAGCGCGGCCGGCGTGACCAGAAGGGCCTGCACCCGAAACCGTGGGTCGGCAATGAGCTTTCGGACCGCAAACCGGCCCTCGGCCACAAACGCACCCAGTTCTCGGAGCCGTACAGGGTCTGGAATATGTCGGAAGATGGCGATGTGTGGGTCGTCGAGCGCCTCGACCCGGATGACTTCCACCACTCGGTCTCGCTGGGTTCGAGTCGGAGGTCAGCCTGCCTGCACAACCGACCGCTTGCTCCGATGGCGGTCGACCACCTCGAGGCCGAGCTGTTTACTAAGATAGACCTTCGAGTCGCGGTTACTCACGGTGTTTTGCTCGAACTTGACGACATTAAACTCCAGATGGTCGAGGGTTCCCCTCATATCGTAGAACCGGTTCTTCGTCTTGACGAGGATTTCGTCGAAGCCATTGTCGAGGGCCCAGGCCTCCTGTTCCTCGGTGAGCGCGCGGAAGAACCCCTGCCCGCGCCAATCCCGCCGGGTGCCACCGATCCAGCTATACAGCACTTTTCGGTCTCGCAGCTCAACTCGCCCTTCGAGCCTGGAGACCAGATCCACCAGCTTCGGGTCACTCTCGGTAAAACGGAGCTGGTGGGAGACCTTGTAGGCCACCGGTGCGACAGTCGACGGGTCGTCGGGGAGCGGCGCCTCCGCCATGAGGATCTGGTGGTCGCGATCGACTAGTCGATCGACGACTTCAGACGCCAGTTTCCGGCGTCGATACTCGCCGAAGTACTCCTCGATATACTCGATTTCCAGCGCACCCTGTTGAAGGGCGTACTGCCGAATGTGATACTCCGAATGATTCTCAGACCGCATCCGCACGTCTCCGCAGACGGCTGCCATCATACACTTAGTGCCCCCAGACCTCGTGACAGGGACGCACTGGTTTGCCACCGAGTAGATGAATGCCCGAGTTGCCAGACGTCGAAATCTACGTCGATTGTCTCAGGCGACGGATCGTCGGTCGCGTTTGCCAACGGGTCCGATTGATCAACCCGTTTGTCCTTCGCTCGGTGCCACCTCCGCTCGACGCCGTTGAGGGGAAGACCATCGCCGGCGTTGACCGCCTGGGGAAGCAGATCGTCCTATCAGTGTCGGGCGACCTGTTCGTGGTCATCCATCTGATGGTCGCGGGCCGACTGCGGTGGTGAGAGTCTGCGATCAAGCTGCCAAAGAAGCCGGAGCTGGCAACCTTTGCGTTCCCGGACGGGATACTGCTCCTCACGGAGGCGGGGTCAACGGAACGCGCCTCGATCCGCGTGGTCAAGAGGCGTCGTGAGCTAAGAGAGCGCGACCGGGGCGACCTGGAGGTGATGAACGTTGACCTCGGCGCCTTCCAGACGGCCCTCTAGCAGGAGAATCACACGCTCAAGCACGCATTGACCGATCCTCGACTCTTTTCTGGCATCGGCAATACCTATTCAGATAAGATCTTGCCCGCCGCGCGCCTTTCACCGTTCGCGCTTACACAGAATGAATCGCGACAAGGTCATTCGGCTCTTCACCGCGGCCCGAGAGACGCTATCCACATAGCTCATCCGGCGGCGGGCAGAGGCTGGCGATGACTTTCCAAGAAAAGGTCAGGCCTTCCGCCCGAACATGGTCGTTCACGGTCAGTACTGCAAACCCTGCCCTGTGTGTGGGTCTCCGATTTAGCGGATTGTCCGCGCCGCCAATGAAGCGAACTACTGTGCCCGCTGTCAGACGGGAGGAAAATACTTGCGCACCGTGCTCTGTCGAAATTGCTCAAGGAGGACTGGCCCAGGACGCTCACCTAGTGGGCCGTGCCACACGGACCGGGTCGTAGGCCAGATTCGATGACAGCCACCGTTCGACCTCTTCGAGCGCAATCCCTTTTCGGGCGGCATAGCTCTCTATCTGATCAGTACCCACTCGACTTACCGTGAAGTAGCGGGCATCGGGGTGAGCAAAGTAGAGACCGCTGACGCTCGCCGCCGGCATCATGGCCGCTGACTCCGTCAGCTCGATTCCGACCGCAGGCGCATCCAATAATTCGAACAGTTTGAATTTCTCGCTGTGATCGGGACACGCGGGATACCCGAACGCGGGCCGGATGCCTCGGTACTCCTCCTTGAGCAGCGCCTCGAGGTCCAACGACTCGCGGGATTCGTAGCCCCATTCGCGCCGCACTTGGGCATGGAGATACTCGGCACAGGCCTCGGCCAGACGGTCGGCCAGCGCCTTCACCATGATCGCGTGGTAGTCGTCATGGTCGCTCTCGTACTGCTCAACCAGGCGGTCGACCCCGGTTCCGGTGGTGATCGCAAAAGCACCCACGTAATCGGCACGGCCGGCGTCGGCCGGTGCGACATAATCCGCCAGCGACCGACTCGGTCTCCCGTCGTCCGCCTCCTGCCGTCGCAGCATGTTGAAACGCAGCGCTTCAGGACGGTTCGGATCGCCAAGGCGGGACGTCGGATCGTAGACAACGATGTCATCACCGTCACTAGCCGCCGGCCAGAAGCCGTAGACGCCGTGGGCCGAGAGAAGCCGGTCTTCTACCAGCTTCGACAGCAGGGTCGTGGCGTGGGTATGCAGTTCACGTGCCGCCACGCCCCGTGTCGGGTCATCCAGAATGGCGGGGTAACGCCCTTTGAGCTCCCAGGCCGCGAAGAAATAAGTCCAATCGATCAGTGGCACGAGTGTGTCGAGATCGACCGACACCTCTCGCCGTCCGGTGAACGCCGGCACTGGTAAATCGATGGTCGACCAATCGGTCTCGAATCGCCGTGCTCTGGCCTCCGTATACGACCGCAGGACCCGGTCTTGCCGTGTGGCGTACTGCCGTCGCAGTGTCGCCTGGTCCTCCTTGTTGTTCGTGTCGAACGCGTCGCGCTGGGTGGGGCTCAGGAGGCTCGACACGACGTCGACAACCCTGGACGCGTCGGGGACGTGGGCCACGCTTCCATCGAAAACAGGTGCGATCTTGACCGCGGTGTGCTGTCGGCTGGTTGTCGCACCCCCGATCAAGAGCGGGAGTCGGAGCCCGCGGCGATCCATTTCGGTCGCGACGAATACCATCTCGTCGAGGGACGGTGTAATCAACCCGCTGAGGCCGATGACATCCGCCTGCTCGTCAACCGCGGTCTTCAGGATCGCGTCACACGCCACCATCACACCGAGATCGATGACATCGTACCCATTACAGCGCAGCACCACGGCCACGATATTCTTCCCGATGTCGTGCACATCGCCCTTGACGGTGGCGATGACGACCTTCGGCGCTGAGGTCGAGCCGCCCAGCTGATCCGCCTCCATGAATGGCTGAAGATATGCGACCGCCTTCTTCATGGCCCTCGCGCTTTTGACCACCTGGGGCAGGAACATCTTGCCGGCGCTAAAGAGATCCCCAACCACTTTCATACCACCCATCAGTGGCCCCTCGATCACATCGATCGGTCGCGTGCTCCGTTGCCGAGCCTCCTCGACGTCAGCCTCGATGAAATCGACGATGCCGTGCACGAGCGCGTGACTCAACCGACCGTCTACGCTGTTCTCTCGCCATCTCAGATCGACCTGACGCTTCTGTCCGGCGCCCCTGACGGTTTCCGCCAGCTCGACCATCCGCTCGGTGGCATCTGGACGTCGATTAAAAATGATGTCCTCGACGTGAGTCAATAGCTCCGCCGGTATGTCCTCGTAGACCACGAGCTGACCAGCGTTGACGATTCCCATGCCCATACCGGCCCGGACCGCGTGATAGAGGAAGGCCGAATGCATGGCTTCCCTCACGACGTCGTTCCCGCGGAACGAGAATGAAAGGTTGCTGACGCCACCGCTCACCTTCACGCCCGGGCACGCATCTTTAATTTGACGCGTGGCCTCGAGGTAATTGATGGCGTATTCGTTGTGTTCCTCGATACCAGTAGCGATGGGCAGGACGTTCGGGTCGAAGATGATATCGCGGGGCTCGAAACCGGCCTCCTGGGTCAGCAGCCGGTACGCCCGGGTGCAGATTTCGACCTTTCGAGCAACGGTATCGGCCTGCCCGGTCTCGTCGAACGCCATGACCACGACGCCAGCGCCATAGCGTCGGACGAGCTTGGCTTTCTCCAGAAAATCGGCCTCGCCCTCCTTGAGGCTGATCGAGTTGACGATGCCCTTGCCCTGAATACACTTCAGGCCGGCCTCGATCACCGACCACTTGGAACTATCCACCATGATCGGGACTCGAGCGATCTCGGGCTCGGTGGCGATGTAGTTCAGAAACCTCGTCATCGCCTGCTCGGAGTCGAGCATTCCCTCGTCCATGTTGACGTCGATGATGTTAGCGCCGCCACGGACCTGACCGACGGCCACCTCGACGGCGTCGGCGTAATTGTCCGACGTAATCAGCTTGGCGAACCGACGGGAGCCGGTCACGTTGGTCCGCTCGCCGATCAGGAGGAAGTTGCTGTCGGGACGAATCGTCAGCGTCTCGAGGCCGCTGAACTGTGGATGGGGCTCCCCGGTTGCGGGACGCGACCGAGGCGAAATGCTAGCGACGGCCTGCGCGATCGCCCGGATATGCTCGGGTGTGGTACCACAACACCCGCCCACCATGTTGACAAAACCGCTGGCCGCGAATTCCCTGAGCAGCTCGCTGGTCTGATCGGGACGCTCATCGTAGCCCCCAAAGGCGTTTGGCAAACCGGCGTTCGGATAGCAACTGACATAGGCGGTGGCGATTCGAGACAGTTCAGCAATATACGGTCTCATCTCGCTCGCCCCGAGCGAGCAATTGATCCCAACCGAGAACGGACGGGCATGCGCCACCGATACCCAGAAGGCGTCGATAGTCTGGCCGGAAAGTGTGCGGCCGCTGCGGTCGGTGATCGTGACCGAGATCATCAGCGGGATGTCGACCCCTCTCTCCTCTAGGACCTCATCGACCGCGAGAATGGCAGCCTTGGCGTTGAGTGTGTCGAAGACGGTCTCGATGAGGAGCAAATCGCACCCGCCGTCGACAAGACCGCGCGTCTGTTCTGCATACGCCTCACGTACGCCGTCGAACGTGATCGAGCGCGCTGTCGGATCATTGACGTCAGGGGAGATCGAGAGAGGCTTGTTGGTCGGCCCAATTGCACCCGCGACGAATCTCGACTGGTGGGGCGTGCGCTCACTCCATTCGGTCGACACCTCCTTGGCGATTGTGGCGGCTCGCAGATTGAGCTCGTAAATCACCGACTCGAGGCCATAGTCAGCCTGGACGACCGCATTGGCGTTGAAGGTGCCCGTCGCAATGATGTCGGCACCGGCCGCAAGATATTCGGCATGGGTCTCCGAGATGACCGACGGGTGGGTCAGGACGAGCGCATCGAAATTGCCCTTCAGATCGCTCGGGTGGTCGGGGAAACGGTTTCCCCGAAAGTCTTGCTCTTCCAGACGCCGACGCTGGATCATCGTGCCCATGGCACCGTCCAGCACGAGCACTCTCTCAGCCAATGCGGCGTCAAGTTGTTGCCGCACACTCAGATGCGGAACGTTGCTTTTGTCGGTCATTATGTTCCCGTACTCTGCGACTGGCGTCGCTGCGAGCGTCCAGGGGAAACCGGCTTCGTCCCGACCGCCACCACGACACCAAACGGATTCTCGTCGAGACCCGTCTCGACGCGGATGTTCCCCAATCCTGCGCCGGCCATCATCCCAGCCAAACGCTCTCTCCCGAACCCCGGCCATTGGTCGCCAAGGCGTTCCACCACCCAGCTCTGATCGTGCTCCACAAGGTCAAGAATCAGCACACGACCCGACGGCTTGACGACCCGCGTGGCTTCGGCCAGTGCCTGTTCCGGCACGACGGCGTGATGCAGCGCCTGCGACAGCACGACGAGGTCGAGTGCATTGTCGGACAGCGGCACGTCCTCGATCTCGCCGTGCTTCCACTCGACGTTGGACACGTGCCGCTTTTTCGCGAGAGCTCGGGCGCGTCTGAGCACCTCCCGGGACCGATCGACTCCCACGACCCGAGCCGACCACACCGCCATCTCCATCGTAAGGTGCCCGTCGCCACATCCAAGGTCGGCCACTGCCAACCCCGGAATCAGGAGACCCAACGCACGAGACCACGCCGCCCAACTCCGACCGGGTACCAGTTGCCGGTCGCCCCGGCTGGCGCCACCGTGGGTGTCGCGCTGCTCCCGCCGCTGGCGTACAACCTCGTGTAACCGCGCGTCGTCGCCCCGGAGCACTCCGTGACCGGCGCCTTCTTCCGCGGCCAGCTGTTCCTGAAGTGCGGGCCATATAGCGGAGAGCTTCGTGCCCTTGTCGGCGTCCGCTGCGCTGTAAAAGGTGAACCCCCCCTCACGGTCCTCCCGGACCAGACCGGCCTCTCGCAGCAATCCGAGGTGGCGTGAGACACCAGACTGTGCGATCCCGAGTATGGCGGTTAGCTCTGAGACGTTGAGGCGCTCGGTCATAACCAGACGCAGCAGGCGGAGGCGTCCGTCGTCGCCAAGAATCCTACAGAGCGCGGTGGACTCAAGCATATATTAATATGTATATGTGTAGATTTAAGAGAGGTCAAGTCGGCTGGTTCGCGGTTGGGTTCTGAGATCGCGAGTCTCGGGCGGAATGCGGACGCTACAAGGTAGCGAAACTGGCTGGCGTGCGGTCGGGAAGACAGCGTACCCCGGGGTCCTTCTCACTCCCCCGTGTAGAAAATACGCCAAATCCGACCCCGAACATCGTCAGTCACAAAGACAGAACCGTCCGGGCCCTGAGCGATCCCGACGGGCCGGTGCACGGCGTCCTGCGGCGCCATTAGAGGCGTCACACCCGTAAAGCCATCGGCAAACGTTTCCCAGTTGCCGGTGAATTCACCATTCTCGCGTGGTGCGAACGCCACCTGATACCCGCCCTGCTCGAGCGGCGCTCGATTCCACGAACCGTGGAATACGACGAACACCCCGCTTTGATATCGCACCGGAAACTGAGCACCGATGTAAAACAGCAGATCGTTTGGCGCCCAATGGCCTGGAAATGCCACAAGCGGCTCACTGTACTGGTCGCAGGCGCCCACCTCTCGCCCATCACCACCATACTCCGGCGCAAGCAGTCGCTTACTCTCAAAGCGATCGTGATAGCAGAACGGCCAGCCAAAATCTGCCCCGTCCGTCAGGCGGAGGAGCTCTTCCGAGGGAATCTCGGCGTTTCCCTCGTCATCGAAGTCCCAGAGGGAACCGAGCGCATCACGACCGTGCTGGGCAGCGTAGATCTCGCGTGTCGAAGGATCCCACGCGATACCTACGATGTTCCTGGTACCCGTCACGAACTGGTATCCGTCGTCCTCCTGGGTCTGGCCAAGCTGATCGGCATCGAATCTCCAGACACTCGCCTGGCGGACACGCTGAGGGCAGGGATCTAGGCCCGTGGACCCACGGGTCCGAGCGACCTCCATGCATGCGTTGGACGGCGCTCCCACGTTGACATAGATACTGCCAGAGTCATCGAACGCAAACGCCTTCTCGGCATGACCCCGCTGTTCTGGGAATCCGCCGACCACGAGCTCGGCCTCACCCGACGGTACGAGCTCACCCGGCGTCATGTCGTAGCGATACACCTCGGTGGTCGTCGAAAGATACAGATGGTCGCCTCGCAGCTGAAGACCGGTCCCGTAGTGATCGGAGAACCGTTCGATCACGTCAGCGCGCCCATCCCCGTCCAGGTCACGAAGCGCGACGACTCCCTTGCCGGGCTCGTTCTCACCATCTCCACGAGCTCCCCGATCATGGGCGTAGACGTCGCCATTAGCAGCGACGTCAATCAACCGTGGGTTACCGAGATTGTCGGCGACCACGACGGCACAAAACCCTTCTGGAAGCACCAGACCACCGTTGTCCGCGTCACAGACAGGCAAGATCGCCGATGGCGGCCCAGATTCTGTTGGTGGCGGTTCAGTCGCACACCCGACCGCGAGGACAACAACCAAGACTGCAGCGGGGAGTCGTAGACTCATCGAGACCTCCGGTTCGCAGATTCCGCCATCGGGACCACGGGTTCGGCCTCGTCACCACAATCGTCGCAACCGTGACACGACTGCCCTTCTCCTGACCCCACGCTACCGATCATACTGCGGACATGGCGATAGAGAGACACCACTGCGAGGCCGACGACGAGCGCCACGATCGGTTCTTGCCAACTCATGAGACCCCCCACCCGAAGAGCACACCGGTCTGGTAAACCGTGAACGATGCCGCATAAGCCAGCACCGACATATACGCAAACATGAAGAGAGGCCACCCCCAGGTGCCCGACTCCTTACGCACCACGACGATCGTACTCATACACTGACACGCTAGCACGAAGAAGACCATGATCGACACACCGGTCAACGGCGTCATCAGCGGCGAGCCATCCTCCCGCCGGGCGGCCTGGAGGGAGGACCGAAGTGTCTCGCTCTCCTCATCAGCCCTTTCGATCCCGAACACGATACCGAGCGTGGAGACAAAGACCTCTCGGGCCGCAAAAGCCCCTAAGATCCCGACACCGATTCGCCAATCGAAACCCAACGGCTCAAGAAGCGGCTCCACCGCTTGCCCCACGCGCCCCGCGACGCTGAACCGGATTTGCTCGGCCGACTCAAGGCCGTTCAATCTCGACCGTTCGGCCACCTGCCCAGCCGGATCAGCGAGCGCGGCTAGACCCGATCGTGACTCGTCGTATCGGGTCTCGATCTCGGCGCTTTTGGGAAACGACAGCAGCGCCCACAAAATGATCGTCATGGTGAGAATGATGGTGCCTGCATCAGAAAGGAACTTCTGCACTCGACGCCAGGTGATCAATGCGATGTTGCGCCAGACCGGGACGCGATACGGCGGCAACTCCAGCACGAGCGGTAATCGCGGACCACGCAGCACCGTTCGCCGAAGGACCGCGGCCGCACCCAGCGTCGCGACGACCGACAACCCGTACATCGAGAACAGGACCACCGCCCCCGCGCTCAGAATACCCAGCACTCTCTGGTCGACAGAGAAGACCACGGCGGTCACCAGGGCATAGACCGGCAACCGAGCGCTACACGAAACCATTGGGAGCGTCAGCATGGTGATCAGCCGGTCACGGCGGCTCTCGATCGTGCGGGTGGCCATCACCGCCGGAATCGCACAGGCGAAACCAGACAACATCGGGACGAAGGCCCGGCCGTGGAGCCCGACCTGTCCCATGAGACGGTCGATGACGAACGCGACCCGCGCGAGATACCCAACATCCTCGAGCACCGCGATAAACAAGAAGAGCATCGCGATCTGCGGCACAAACACCACGACGTTGCCCACACCGGCAATGACGCCGTCAACAACAAGCCCGCGGAGCGGACCGGCCGGAATAGCAGCCGTGGCGGCCCCCTGCAGGGCGGAGGTCAAGGCCTCGATGCCCCCGATGATTGGCTCGGACCAGGAAAACAACGCCTCGAACAGACACCCCATCACGACCGCGAACACCGTCATGCCGGCCACCCGATGCGTCAGCACGTTGTCGATCCGATTCGTCCAGGCGCGAGTGTCCGCCCTCGCCATTGTCCGAACATCCCGGACAACCGTTTCAATCCATCCGTACCTGGCGCCGATGATCTCCTGGTCGATGTGACGCTGTTCTTCTACCGACCGGTGTCGGATCGTCCGGACCGCCTCCCGAACGGCGCTCGGGAATCCGGAATCAGACCCGTTGTCGGCGTCCAGAGACAAAAGCGCCCACACCGCCCACGAACGCCGGGCAGACGGGGTGTCTCCGAATCCAGCGTTGGCCAGCGACTGCGTGACGGTCGACACCTCTCGCTCCACCGTTGCGGGGAACCCGGTCCACGCCGCGTCATCGCGAGGACCTATCTGGATGGCGGCCGCAACCGCGTCGCGGAGCGCATCGAGCCCTTTCCCTTTCGACGCAACGGTAGGAACAACCGTGGCACCGAACCATCCGGCTAGCCTGGAGATGTCGAAATCGGCGCCACCAGCACTGGCCTCATCGATCATATTTAGCGCGACGACGACCGGCACTCCAGTCTCGACAATCTGCAGGACGAGATAGAGGCCCCGCTCCAAGGCGCCGGCGTCAACGACGACCACGGCCACGTCAGGTCGCTCTTCATGACGACCATGCACCGCGTCGACCGCGACCTGCTCGTCCGGCGAATACGCGGTGAGAGAGTAGGTGCCCGGGAGGTCGATGACCTCGGTCGGTGAGCCATCAGGCAGCGTGATGCGCCGCGATGAGCGCGTCACCGTGACCCCTGGGTAGTTGCTGACCTGGGCGCGGGCGCCGGTCAGAGCATTGAAGATCGTGGTCTTGCCTGAGTTGGCATTCCCCGCCACCAGAACTCGTGACACGTGGGTCAGCGAATTCAACCGTTTGGCGTGCGGAGGAAATCGATACGCGGTAACTGGTGGACCGACAGTAGCTTCTGCCGTCTCCGCCCCTGGCGCCAGTGCGATCTGTGCGGCATCGACCAGACGAAGCGAGAGCAGATAGCCCCGTAGTCGGATCTTTAGGGGGTCGCCGAGAGGAGCCCGTCGGATCGCCTCGACCCGAGTGCCAGGTAGCAGGCCCATCTCCATGAGACGGCGCGACACCTGCCGTCCCCCGCCGACGTGGTCAACCACGGCGCTCTGGCCGATCGGCAACTGGTCGAGAGTGCGGAAGCCCTGGTGCAAGCCGGAAATAGCTCCTGAAACCCACAGTGCGAGGTCACCATGGCGTACCACAGAAAATGAGATTCGATCTCATTTCTGTGCCACAAGTCTATATCCGACCAATTTGGTCGGTCAAGAAAGCGACGCAGGTCACTACTACTGAAAAGAGCTGCAGGTCAGCATAAAAGCGCCGAAGAATGGAGTCTCGAGAACCGCCAAAGTTGCGTCAGTCGCCGCCGCTTGACTAAGCTCGATCGAACGTGTGTACCCATGCAACGAGAGCGCTGATAGCGGCTCTGGCCGCAGTCCTGACCTTATCCGGACGTGTCACCGCTCAGTAACCCATGTTTCGGAGCGGGACGGAGATCGTGGATCTGTATGTCACCGTCACCGACAGCGAAGGACGACTCGTGCCGAATCTGACCCAAGAAGGTTTCGCTATCCTTGATAATCGGCAGCCTCGGGACATCGTCGTGTTCGAAAACGACGTTCAACCGATCACGGTCGTCGTTATGCTCGACACGAGCGCGAGCATGACACCTAGCCTCGATCTACTGAAGGTCGGCGCGTTCAACGACAAGATTCAGATTGGTCCCGCCGAGTTTACAGACGACCGCGATGTCCTGATCGACGAACTCGCCACGCTCGACTTTGGCAATCCGACCCGACTCTACGACGCGATCGAATCGAGCCTGACCGCGCTTGACGGAATCGAGGGTCGCAGAGTCATCCTCGTCTTCACGGACGGGGATGACACCGGCAGCGACGTCGGCTGGCAGGACGTCCTCGAACGGGCAGTCAATCGTGATGTGATGATCTACGCGATCGGTCTCGAGAGCGAGTTCTTTAACGGCGTTCGATCCGTACACAGTCAGCCGGACCGAAACTTGCGGAAGCTCGCCGAAGAGACAGACGGGGGATACTTCGAGCTGCACGCAACCGATGAGCTTGGTCTGACATTCACACGAGTCGCCCAAGAACTTCACAGCCAGTACGTGCTCGGGTTCGTCCCGACCCGACGCGATGGACAGGTGCACGAGCTACGTGTTCTGCTCGGGCGGCGAGGAATGGAGGCCCGGGCGAGGCGAAGTTGCGTTGCCCCGGCGGACAACGACGGACCGGGTGAGCGCCCGTGACCCTTCAACGACGGCATATCTGAGTGTATTCACCGAGATTCGAGGACGCGATCACGACGATGCTCGAGGCCCACGGCCTCAGCCGGCGGAAAGCTGGCCGAGGCTTCGAAGCGTCACACGCCTTTTCGGTCGCGACGATTGTGGCCGACTACGGTTTCGAGGAAGACACGATCATCGCCGCTCTCTTGCACGACACGCTCGAAGACACCGACCTCGACCCGTCGGTGATCAAAGAGAAGTTCGGCGGGCTCGTGTTAGACATAGTTCGCGACGTGTCAGAGCCCCTGATGCCCCGGCGGTGGCGCGATCGGAAGCTGTCATATATCGAGCAGCTTCGCGCGAGCGAACGTCACGGGTCTCGTGCCGTGGCTGCGGCAGACAAGATCCACAATCTCTCAAAGATGACGGCGGGTCTTCTGGCACACGGTACGAGCTACATTCGGCCCTTTACAGCACCCGTTGAAGACATGATCTGGTATCACCAGTCCGTCCTCGACACGCTATGCGAGACATGGGACCATCCGATTTTGATGGAACAGGCGAATCGGCTCGACTCGTTCGTTGATGCCGCTGCGCTCGCACGGACATGACCGCGACAGCGCAGGACCGAGTCGACCCGCGGTAAGGCGCCGTCGGAGCGACTGGTAGTCAGATCCTGAACCCAGGTGACCGAGCCGACTAGCACCGCGAGCACCCAGAATGCGCCCGAGCGGATGCGTTCGATCACGGCCCCGGAAAGGACAGACGCCGTGGTCCAGGAAAAAAGAAGAAACGCTGCCCAGAAGACCCCGTTGAGCCTCGCCCACGTGGCGGTGTCCGCAGCCGTCAGCCCATCATCTCGGGGCTGGCCTCCCATATGCGGGCCCATGAGCTCGTTCCATGGTAACGCCCAGGGGGCCTCTCTCAGGCCTCCCGTAATGCCGGGTCCGTTCTGGAACGCAAAGTAGATCCATCAGCCGAAGAAGAAGAAAGTGACCGTGACGATCGGCACGATCATCGCGTTCTTCATCAACGTGTGAAGCATGTTCTTCCGGCGGGAAACACCCACTTCGTAGAGACAGAAGCCAACGTGGATAAGAAACATCAGCACGATCGTGACCCAGTAGTAGAACTCGGTAAAAATCACGGTCAGCGCTTCGAGCTGATTGCCCATCGGGGTGTCATCAGGAAACTCGCCCCGCTCACCCTCGGCAGGAACGGGTCTCGTGCGTGTGCCCAGAGATTAGGCGAGGAGAATCGAGCATAGCAAGCTGAACCCGCTCTGTTCTTCTTCTGGGGCCGATGCCACGGAAGCCACGCTCAGCGATAGGTCAGGAAAAGACAACCGTTCGGTTGCCACACACGAGCACCATCCGTCGCACGTGATTCCACACGGCGCGGGACAGCACGATCTTCTCGACGTCTCGTCCCTTCCGCACCAGGTCACTGACATCATCTTCGTGACTCACTCTGACGACGTCCTGCTCGATGATCGGACCCTCGTCGAGGTTCGTCGTGACGTAGTGGCTCGTCGCGCCGATCACCTTCACGCCCCGCTCGTGGGCGGAGTGGTAGGGGCGGGCCCCCGGGAAGGCTGGAAGGAAGGAATGATGAATGTTGATGATCTTGTTCGGGTAGCGCGCAACAAAGTCTTCGGTCAACACCTGCATATATCGGGCGAGGACCACGAAGTCGATGCGGTGCTGCTGAAGCAGGTCGAACGTCTGCTGCTCCTGCTCGTGCTTGTTCTCTGGCGTGATCGGAAGAACGTGGAAGGGAATCCCGAAGCCGCGGGCCACCGATTCGAGGTCAGGGTGGTTGCTGACGATAAGCGGGACCTCGACGGTCCACTCGCCGGACTGACAGCGAGACAACAGGTCGTACAAGCAGTGCGACAACTTCGAGACAAAGATCGCCATTCGAGGGACGGCGTCGGAGAAGTAGAGTCGCCAGATCATGTCGAACCTGTTCGCCACGAGCGTTTGAAAGAACTCGCTGATCTTCTCGGTGGCGATTCCGAAGCCGTCCAGATCCCATTCCACACGCATGAAAAACGTCTGCGTGGCGGCGTCCACGTGCTCGTCAAGATGGATGACATTGCCACCGTTCTTGAGAATGAAGTCTCCCACCGCGACGATGATGCCCTTCTGGTCAGGACAGTGCACGAGAATGATGGCGGTTTTGATGTCAGGCATTGGCGTGACCAAATGGGCCAGAGTAAAAGAAAGTCAGGACGAGGTTGACGTAAACCAGCGGCAGGGCCGCTGTCCCCAGACAAAAGGTGACGATAGACGGCGTTGGAATGGTAATGGTAGCGGTACGGGGAGTCGCATTGACGACCTAAGTCAAACCAAATGCATGACTTCTGTTTTCACCACCTAGCGTGGTACCCCCAAACCTTCTGGCTGCCCTCGGATGTCCATGGCTTCGACGGGGGTAATCGACCCCCCGGTCGGCCTTTTTCTCTGGCGCGATTTATTCAGATCCGAAAACCGCGACGGGGTCGGCGATATGTATATACCCGACCGACATGTATACCCGCCATTTTTGGGTCCGAGGCATCATCGACGCCGCGCTGTACCAGGATTCAGTCTTGCCTCATGGTATAAGCCAACGCCTCCCTCGCGAGTCGTCCCTGTCCTGGCGAGAAGCCCGGCAGGCGGGCACGGAGGCACCCGCCGTTCACTGCGTCCAGCTAGCCGGGAATACATCGACCATACAGGCCCGTCTTCACATGCTGTCCGGATTAACAACCGCTACCGGCTTTTTCGTCGCACGGCCGCGCGCCGTCGAGCGTGGCAAACTTGCTGGATAATCGAACCCTGCACGGCCGGGTCGATCTAGTCGCCGACGTGTGACGACAGGAGAGGGGTGTGGGGTCGGGTTACTCGATGTCATCGTCTTGGTGTCTGACGAACCGACCGTATCGGTGCCAAATGCCAGATTGCCGCTCAGGCCGATGATCCCCGTCGGCGGCGCGGTTGCGGCTGGGATTTTGGTTGGGGTTGAGGCTGGGGTTGAGGAGGTTCCCGTACTCGGGCTGCTCTGGGGCGTTGTAAGGGGTGTCGGACTTAACACATTTGCCCCCCCAGAATCGCATCCCACCAGTAACATGGCCACACCAGCGAGCGCCAACCCACGGAGCGTTGAAGGAACCATTCCAGTCGGTCTATTCCTCTCGCGATGGGTTGCCATGGTCTGTGCTCCTTTTGGGTCCGTCAGTGCTGCTATCTTGTTCTGCTTGGTCATCATCGTCTTCCCTTCTTTCTGGTCATGTCTGCGGCTCATCCGCATTCGATGATGGCAGTGTAGGCAGCCACGACCAGGCTCACCATGACGTACCGCACAGTTCCTCTGTGAACGTGATCACACACGGCCGTCTCCCATTTATGGCCGCCAATTTTCGGTTGCCGATACAGCGCACCCTTGAAACAATGCACCCATGGATCAAATCGAATCACGGCACCCTCGCCTCTGCACGGCTCGAAGCTCACGGACGAAACAGCCGTGCGGTCGGTGGGCGATGAAGGGTCAGGCCATCTGTGCCGCGCATGACGGGAAGGCCCCACAAGCACTGGCCAAAGCTGAGGCGGCGCTAGAACTCGCTGAGGCGTGCTTGCGTGGCCGGTCCGGCCGGTCACGACGCTCGAGGAACTCGTCACCGGCGCCACCAGCGAAGCGGTACGCCTGGCTGCCGCGAGGGACTTGGCGGATCGTACGATCGGAAAATCCCGCGAACGGGTCGAAGTGGTCGCATCGATCACCGTGAAGCGTCCGTGGTGATTCTCACGTTCAGGTCCCCGCGAGACCCGCCCGCCGTTCCTGACAACGAGTTGCACCCCGGTTAGACCGCAGGTCCCTCTCTAAACGACAGAAACTTGATGCAATTGACCTTCGCGTCGCTACAACGAGTGTAGTAGACGCGCTGCCCAGACGCCGCTGCGCGTTGAGTCATCTCGGCGTACGCCATGAGTGCGGCCTCGCTCAAAAGGTGGCCGGAATCAGACCAGCTAGTGGTCGCACGCTCAGAGAAGATTCGACCGTAGCCGAGAAAACTGCCCCCACAGTTGGGTTCGCTCATGAAATACAGGAAAAGGGCCCCAGAGTCTCCGTAATGGTCATACGCAGCCCCTGACTGCAATCTTGAGTAACACACATACGCGTACCCACCCGACGCTGGTAGCGCCGAATACTGATCCGGAAGTCCCAGCGCCAGGGGGTTCTCGTCCCAGTCTTGGAACTGCTCTTCCCAGGTCGCACTCTGCGCCGACACCACCGGTTCGAGCCGTGTATCTTTCACGCCGAGCCAGATGAGACAGAGGGCAATGATCGTCAGCAGCACTTTCGTATAGCGGTCAGTCATCAGATCTCCTTGTAGGTCGTACGG
>Ga0310123_10001793_pt1 | contig 17579 bp, 10 predicted proteins | sample CB6_AW_1057_MG_FD_203505 | JGI IMG/M metagenome (GOLD analysis project Ga0310123, IMG submission 203505) | Marine microbial communities from Western Arctic Ocean, Canada - CB6_AW_1057 | ecosystem: Environmental > Aquatic > Marine > Oceanic | place: Canada: Western Arctic Ocean | collected... | reverse complement strand
GTTCGCCCAGCGTCCGATCGTGCATGCCTTTCCGGCGGCCGGCTGGGAGCCGTTCTTTGGCAAGGAGGACGAGCGTCCGGTGGTGCTGGGGCACTTCGCCACTTCGATGGTCCCACTGCACGGCTACCGCACGCTGACGGACCTGCGAGACACCAGCATGCTGTGGGATGTCGACAACAAGTTTGCCAAGGCCCAGGGTGTTTACTGCGGACCGGGCGTGTGGTTCAACCGCGAGACGGGCAGGATCCACATTCGGCTGGGTCACACCACCCTGGCCGGTCTCGACGAGCTGGCCTACCTGGGCGAGACCGATCCGCGGAAAGTCCCGCTGCGGATTTCCGGGCCGTATGGTGCCGACGTGCTGAGGATCAACGGGGTCAGTCACCTGGTGATCCAGGACGTGGTGCTCTGCGGAGCTTCGGGCAGTCCGCTGGTGAATCTCTACGGAGCCGACCACGTCACCTTCGACGGGGTCACCTTCTACGGCGGATCGCCGGGCCTGCTGATCAAGGCGACGAGCAACCTGAAGATCGTGCACTGTGCCTTCCGCGGCCTGGCGGCTCCGTGGTCGTCACGTTCGAGCATGAAGTACCGCGGCACGCCTTCGTACCGGATCATCAGCCAGCGGAACAAGCCCGAGAGTCATGACTGCGAGATCGCCTGGAGCGAGTTCACCGACGATCACGACGGGCTGTGGTTGAGGTACCTGCACAACCTGCGGTTCCACCACAACCTGGTCGACAACTTCAACGACGACGGGCTGGAGTTCGGTGCCAAGAAGCACGACCACCTGATCCACGTCTACCAGAACCTCGTGTCGCGTTGCCTGCTGACTCTGACGTTGCACCAGATGGACACCGGCGAGAGTGCGGCGAAGGCGGGCGAGTCGAGCGGTATCTACATCACCCGCAACATCTTCGACCTCCGTGGCGGAGTCTTCCGCGGGTATCCCCGCGAGCCGGATCCTGCGGGAATGTACCGTCGCAAGACCGGCACGCTGTGCGGGGACCACGGCAGTCCGACCTGGCCCAACTACTACTTCTATCACAACACGGTGTTGCGGACCGAGCCGTCGTGGCGAGGCTACTACGGTTGCGGGGTCGGCGGCCGGGCGACTCGAGACAGCCGACGTCGAGTATTCAACAACATCTTCCTGCAGACCGAGGGGTTGCCCGGGCTGGTATTTTCGTCGGGTCCGGATGACATCCAGGTCGACGGCAACCTGCACTGGGGTCTCGAGCAGGGCCCGAAGTTCGAGGGCGATTTCTTCAAGGTGCAGGGCAGGCGAGGGGCCTTCCGTCGGAAGCCGTATCCCGAGTCGTGGATGGTTCACGACGTGTTTGCCGACCCGAAGCTGCTGCCGTTGGGCGGGGCGGGCGATTCAGGCGTTGCAGGCGTTGCAGGCGTTGCAGGCGTTGCAGGCGTTGCAGGCGTTGCAGGAAAAGTTCGTGTCGGCGTGAGCCTGGGGCAGGGCAGTGCCGCGGTGAATGCCGGTGTGGCGTTGCCGGCGGGTGCGGAGGGCCCGTGGCACGACCCGTTGCGTGAGGCGGATGCGGGGCGGCCGGACATCGGCGCGGTCCCCGGGGGTCACAAGCCCTGGACGGTGGGCATCGGCGGCCGCGTGACACTGGCGGGCAAGATCACACCCCGGCGGTGACTCCAGCGGGCTGGTGCGTTATCCAAACAGCTCGGTCAACGCACGTCCCTCTTCGACCAGTGGCGTGGGTTTGCCCTGGGGGTCGGGGATGCGGGTGTGTGGCGAGATGCCGAGTGAGTGGTAGATGGTGGCGGCCAGGTCGGCGGGGGTGACCGGCAAGTCGGCGGGATAGGCCGAGTGCTTGTCGGAGACACCGTGGATCAACCCGCCCCGCACGCCGGCTCCGGCCAGCAGCATCGGGAAACAGTACGACCAGTGGTCGCGGCCGTCCTGGGATCCGCGGTTTTCGAACTTCGGCGTGCGGCCCATCTCGCCGCCGGTCATCACCAGCACCTCGTCCAGCAGTCCTGTCTGGCCCATGTCGTCGAGCAGTGCGGAGAGTCCGACGTCGAGGCCGGGCAGCAGGTGGTCTCGGTTGATTCGGGTCAGCTCGCGATGGCTGTCCCAGCTGGTAGTGTCATCGCCGCGGACGGTCATGTCCCAGCCGACTGTGACAAAGCGGGCACCGTGTTCGATCAGCCGGCGAGCCATGACCAGCGACTGTCCAAAGAGGTTGCGGCCGTAGGTGTCTCGGAGGCGGTCGGGTTCCTCGCGGATGTCGAACGCGCGGGCGATATCGCTGGAGTGGATCAGGCCCAGCGCCTGCTGTTGTTGAGCGGTGTAGGTTCGCGTGGCCGGTGATGCGTCGAGTGCCCGCCGGCGACTTTCGAGCTGCGTCAGCAATCGCTGGCGGGTGTTGAGTCGATCGAGCGTGATGCCGGGCAGGGGGTCGAGTCCGGTGAGTCGGAAGTCGAGTTCCTTGTCGGTGCAGTCGCGGAAGAACGGGTTGTCGAGTGCGTGCTGCTTGGGGATGGCCGTGGCCATCGGGTCGTAGGCCTTGCCGAGCCAACCGGCGTATTGTCCGACGATGTCGTACCCGGCGTAATGGCCCAGCCGCTGGGGCAGGTAGATGTAGGGAGGGAATGCGAGTTGTCCGGTGGTGGAGGCCTGGTGATCGAGGTAGGAGACGACCGAGCCGAAGGCGGGCCAGTCGACATTGGTGGCCGCCACGTTGGCGGCACCGCGATTGGCCGGCGGAACGGTGCGGCCGGTCTGGATGAAGTGTGTGCCGTTGTGGTCGTTCTGGGGATGCGTGACGGTGCGGATGGTCGCGAAGCGGTCGCTGCGAGCGGCCAGTCGCGGCAGGTGCTCGCAGATCCTCAGACCCGGGGTCACCGCGTCGATCACGTCAAACGGACCCCGATAGGCCCGCGGGATCCCCGGTTTCATGTCGAAGGTGTCCAGCTGGCTGGGTCCTCCATAAAGGAAGACGAACAGCACGGCCTTGGCCTTCCCGTTGGTCTGGTTGCCTGATCCGGCTGCCGACTCGGCCGCCCGCGCCAACGCCGCGTGGGCCCCGAACATCCCGGCACCCCCGATCTGCAACCATTCACGGCGGCCAAGACCGCGGCAGTCTGAGCGTGGGTTTCCGAGGACGGAAATCATCACGGGTCTCGGGCACAGAGGTGTGAGTGGTCCTGATCAGGTTAGTCTAGCGGCGACGCGGCACCTAAGACCAGTTTCCTGAACGGCGGACGTTGTGGTGCGGTGTGGTGCGGTGCGGTGTGGTGCCGTGTGGTCGGTCGAGGTGAATGCCGCTTCGACGGGTCGTACACTGAGGTGAGTGTGATGAGCCAACCGGGCGAAGAGGGCAAGGTGATGAGTTGTCGGATGCGAGCCGAGTGGTTGTTGGTGATTGTGACGGCGGGCGCGGGGATGATCGCACCGGCAGTTGGTGCCGAGCCGGGGAGACTGGTCGACGACACGTTCGAGCACTTCTCGGCCGGCCGACTCGGCGGCGCCGGCTTCAATCTCTATGTTGCTCGTGACGGCACGCTGCGGACCATCAACCGCTTCGATCTCAACGGCGACGGACACCTCGACCTGGTCTTCAACTGCACCCACGACACCTACCAGATGTTGCCTGCCACCGTCGGGTCGCTTGATCCGCAGGGTGCCGCAACGAGCGGGGATCTTCCCGTCGAGGGATCGCAGCGCGTGGTGCTGGGCGACCTGAACAAGGACGGCCACATCGATGCGGTGTTCAGTCCGAACGCAATCGGAGTGCATCACCCTCGCCGGTTCCTGTCGATTGCCTGGGGCGGAGAGGGCGGTTGGTCGGGACGCCGACTGATGAGTGCCTTACCGATGAACGATGCGGCCGCGGTGGCGATTGTTGATCTGAACCACGACAGTTGGCCCGACCTGGCGGTGCTGGGTGCGGCCCGCTGGCGGATCGGCCAGCCGCCGGGCCGGATCGTTCGGGTCTTTCGAGGCAGCCGCCGAGGGTACTCGGCCGTGGGGTACATCGACCTGGGCGTAAAGCAGGCGATCGAACTGTGCTCCGGCGATTTTGACGCAGACGGCGCTCTCGACCTGGCGGTCTTGCGAGGCGACGGGAAGGTGATGGTCTTCTGGTCCGAAACGGATCGGCAGGAGGTACGGGTTCCGGTGCAGGGTGCGTTGTGCGTGACCGGCGGCGATGCCGATGGCGACGGGCGTTCGGACCTGGTCATCGGGACTTCCGGCAAGACGCTGTGCGTTGTCCGGTCACAGGCCAAGCGGACGTGGCACGAACCCGAATCGATGACGGCCTTTGCGGCGTCGCATGTCGCGGTGGGTCAGGTCGACGCGGATCGGAGTCCCGACCTGGTGCTGACCCGGTTCATTTCGGCGCGGGCCTCGGGAGGCGAGCAGGCCGGAGCCGGGCGAGGGGCTCGTGATGCGGTGATGGTTTTGTGGGGCCGCGGGGCCGGGGATGAGGGTCCGCTGTTTTCAGCGAGCCGCCAGACCAGGTTGCCCGCCCCGGCGGCGGTGGCCTCGGCACTCGGTGACCTGGATGGAGACGGTCTCACCGACCTGGCCGTCGCGGTGCACCAGGGCAAGGGCACATTCAATGGGACCTCGCGGGCCTGGCTGGGCGACGGGCGACGCGGGTTCCGGGAGATCGCCGGCGGGTTTCGGACATCGGGCACGACCGACGTGGCGATCGCGGGTGGCCGCAAGTCGGGAGAGCCTGGTCGAGTGATATTCTGCAACAGCATTGGCGGGCGGTTTGACGAGGCGGTGCCGGTGCATGTGTTCTGGGGAGGGAAGGACGGTTTTGACCCGCAACGGGTATGGAAGATCCCGTTTCAGAGTGGGTACGAGTCGAGTGCGGCGGATCTGAACGCCGACGGCTTCGTCGATCTCGTGCTGCTCAACTCGGGCCACTCGCACACCGAGGGCCCCGGCGAGGCAGAGTTAGGGGCGAACATCTTCTGGGGCGGCCCCGACGGCTTCGACCTCGACAAGCGACGCTCGGTGATCCACGAGCACTTTCTGGGCACCAGCAGCGTGGCTGACCTGGACCGTGACGGGTGGCTCGACCTGGTCCTCGAGGCGTTTGCTCCCGAGGGGCCGGGCAAGACCGACCAGTTGTTCGTCTACTATGGCTCGTCCCAGGGCTACAACTCCAAGCGTCGCCTGCAAATGGACAAGCCGGGGTATTCGCAAGAGCACGTGGTCGCCGATCTCAATGACGACGGATGGCTCGACATCGCTCATGGGTCGCGCAGTGAACACACGATTCGGATCCTGTTGGGAGGCCGGGAGGGGTTTTCACCCGAGCGTTCGACGCGACTGAATCTGGCGGGCGTGCTGGGCATGAGCACCGCGGACCTGGACGGCGACGGGAAGATCGACCTGTTTGGCGGCACGTATGCCGACCCGGGTTCGGGAATCCGCGACATGGGCAGCCGGATCTTCTGGGGTGAAGGTCGTGGCGGCTTTCGTCAGTCGAACTCGCAGTGGTTGCCCGGTTTTTCGCCCCTGGGCCGTACGATCGCCGACTTCGACGGCGACGGACACCTCGACATCTTCTCGCCTCAACACAGCGGTGAACTGACCCGCGAGGACCTGGCCTGTCACATTTACTGGGGATCCTCGAGCGGGTTTCACACGCGTCGCAGGACGACGCTGTTCTGCGATTCGGTCAACGATTCGCTGGCCGCCGATTTCAACGGCGACGGTCTGATCGACCTGGCCGTGGCCTGTCACACTCGGCACGGCAACCACCGGGTGTCTTCGCGGGTCTTCTATAACGACGGTCGGCGGTTTCAGAACCCGCGGATGACCCGCCTGCCGACCAATGGGACTCACCTGATGTGGGCACTGGATGTCGGAAACGTGTTCGACCGGAGTTACCGCGAGAGGTTCGAGTCGCGTGTACTGGGTTGGGCGGGGCCGGTGCGAAGAGGCCGGATGCGGATCCGGGCTGCAGTGCCTCGCGGCGGCGGATTATCGATGGCCGTACGTTCGGCGGCTGTGGCCGAGCAGTTGAGCGGCCAGCCGTGGCGGTCGGTTCGAGGCAGGAAGTTCGCACTGTTGCCCACCGATCGCGTTCTGCAGTACCGTGCCACGTTCAGTTCCGACAACGGCGACCGGTACCCGGTGCTGGATCGCGTGGAAATCCGTTTCGATGACTAGTAACGACCAGGGCGGAGGCATCATGGACAGCGTGGGCGTGGGGATGATCGGCAGTGGCTTCATGGGGATCACCTACAGCGAGGCTGTGGCGAATCACGCGGTGGGGTGTCACCTGGTGGCGATCGCCGGGGGACGTCGAGCTCCGGCGTTGGCGGCCGATTACGAGGTACCGGCCGAGGCGGATGTTGATGCGCTGCTGGCTCGGGATGATGTCGACGCGGTGGTGTTGGCCACGCCCGACCAGGATCGGCTCGAGTTGACTCGAAAGGCGGCCGCGGCGGGCAAGCACGTGCTGGCCGAGAAGCCGATGGCTCCGACGATCGCCGAGTGCGACGGGATGATTGCGGCGTGCGAAGAGGCCGGGGTCAACCTGGGGGTGGTCAAGACCGAGCGGTACCGCAAGATCACGCTGAAGGCCAAGGCGTTGATCGATGACGGAGTGATCGGACCGATCCAGATGATGCGGACGGTATCGGCCTTCCCGTTGCCGACGACTCGCGAGTTGTTTGACGACCGGCAGTGGATGTTCGATCCGGCCGGTGGCGGGTTGTTCATGGGCATGGCATCGCACAACACCGATTTCCTGAGGTGGTTGACCGGCCGCGAGGTCGAGTCGGTCTATGCTCAGTCGACCACCTACAGCGACCTCGACACCCCGAATCTCTCGGTGATGGCTCAACTGGGGTTCGAGGGTGGCGTGCAGGCTCACATGTGGATCACCGCCGAATTGCCCTCACCGAGCCTGCCTTCCAGCGAGGTGCGGTTCCAGGTCTTCGGCCGCGACGCGATGTTCGATCTCGAGAACTTCGAGTTTCTGGATTTGGGGCAGGGCGAGTCGTGGGAGCGGATTTATGAGCCCGAGCGGTTTGATTACCTGAAGGAGCCGAAGTCGCCGATCCGGCTGTACCCTCATGCCGCTGTGATCCAGGACTTTGTCGACAGCGTGCGGCAGGGCCGGGCGCCTCACATCGGTGGGTCCGAGGGTCGCAAGGCGGTGGAGATCTGCGAGGCGTGTCTCATGTCGGCCGAGTCGGGCCAGGTTGTGAGCCTGCCGTTGTGAGCCAAGACAGCCGAAGCAGGACATCTCGATGACCGAAACGGACAGCAGCCCGCAGGGTGATCCGGCCAGCCCCGAGTGTTCCCTGGAGCCTCGGCTGCAGGTGAGCAACCTGGTCTATTTCGCGATGTGCACCGGGATGCAGTACCTGGCGGCTCCGGTGCTGTACGTGGGGATCACCCAGGCGTCGTTGTGCAAGGCGTTGGGTGCCGATGCGAGGGTGTCGAATCTGCCGGCGACGATGTTCTTTGCATTCACGGCGGTGGTGGTACTGGTGGCGTGGTTGTCGCCGGGCATCGGATCTCTGCGCCGCAACCTCAGCATCTGCTACGCGTCGACGTCGGTGATGCTTTTCGTCACGGCATTCGTGTTGGCCATGCCGGTGTCCGCTGAGATCAAGATCGGGGTGGTGATTCTGCAGGGTGCGGTCTCGGGTGCTGCCATGCCGACGGCGATTGCACTGTTGTGGGAGATAGTGGGGCGGGGTTCGGATGAGCGGCGACGGGGGATGGCGTTGGGGCTGGCCTTCGGAGCCGGCCCGATCCTGGCTGTGGTGGGGTCGTTTGTGCAGACGTTGCTGCTGGGTGGCAAGTTCTTCGGCCTCGAATTTGACGGGCTCGACGGCCTGAACGGATTCGTGGTGCTGTTTGCCTGCGGCGTGCCGGTGATGGGGCTGGCGGCGATCCTGTCGTGGTCGTTCCGATTGCCCGAGTCGTTGACCGAGCCGTCTCGCGAACCGATCGCCAACGTGCTGGGACTGCTGGTCGGTCTTCCGTTGATGATCGCCTCGATCGGGTTGATGCAGTTGGGTGAATTCACCGCAACGGCCGCGTACAAGTACGCAGCCTACGCCCTGGCCGCTCTTTCGGCGGCGGCTTTCGTGTACCACTTCCGTCCCATCCTGACCCAACGCGTGCTGCTGGTGGCGACGGTGGTCACCGTGCTGGTGTATTCGGGCAACACGATCCCGTCGAACATGAACCTGTTCACGTCCGAGGTGCTGGGTGACGAGCCGGCCAAGTACGCCGGGATGCAGAATGCGTTGAGGTTCGGGTTCAAGGTGATTGCCGGAGCCGTGCTGGGCTGGTTGCTGACCCGCTCGCACCCGCGGCTGGGTTTGGTGGCCACTGCCGCCATCTTCCTGCTGGCCCAGGTCTGGGCGATGTTTGCGACGGGCACAGCCTACCTGGTCGCCTTCGGGTTGTACGGTGCCGGCGAATTGATCGGCGTCTATGCTCCCAACTACATTCTCTCGGCCTCGCGGCCTGGTGAGATCCGGCGGAACATGGCGTTCGTGACGCTGTTGATGGTCCCGGCGGCACCGACGGGGTATCTGTTTGGGTCGATTGCCCAGTCGGTCAAGGATGCCGGCTGGCAGTTTGGAGACATGACCAGTGCGGCGTTGGGATTCCGGGTCAGCTTTGGTGTATGCGCGCTGTTGATCCTGTCGGGAATCGTGGTGGCGCTGTTCGCGTTACCAAAACACCCCAAGTAGGTCAGGCTGTGCCTGACAAAATGACGGGCTGGTGTGCAATGTCAGGCATAGCCTGACCTACAGCCCCGCTGCCATGCCGTTTCTGCGAAAATCGGCCACGCCATGCATGCGACCGGTTGTGGGGTCTATGACTATCGAGTGCGCATCGCCCTGGTAGGTCGTCTTGCTTCGCTTGCTCACCGTGTGCCCCATCGCTTCCAACTGCTTGATGACCTCGTCGTTGATCCGTCGATCAAACGTCTCGACAATCAACCGATCGGGCAACCACTGATGGTGAATCCGCGGGGCCAGCATCGCGGTGGGCAGGTCCTCACCGAACTCGACAACCCCCAGCACCATCTGCAGCGACGTGTTGATAATGGACCGGCCTCCGGGACTGCCGGTGACCAGCAGCGGACGTCCGTTGCGGGCCACGATGGTGGGTGACTGGGAACTGAGCATTCTCTTGCGAGGCCGGATCCGGTTGGCCGGTGTGCCGATGCGGCCCCGGCGATCGGTGTGATCGGGAAACCAGTTGAAGTCGCCCATCTCGTTATTCAGCACGAAGCCGGCTCCGCGGACAACGATCCGTGCCCCCCAACTGCCTTCCAGCGTGGTCGTATTCGAGACGGCCATGCCGCTGGCATCGACGACCGAGAAGTGAGTCGTCTGAGGCGACTCGTCGCTGATCTTGATTTCCGGGGCGAGCACTTCACTGCGAGTGGCCTTCTTGAGATTGATGCTCTGGGCCAGCTTCCTGGCGTAGGACTTCGCGACGAGGTGCACGGGGATGTCGACGAAGTCCTCGTCGCCCAGGTGCCGGGCCCGGTCGCAAAACGCCCGCTTCATGGTCTCGGCCAGCAGGTGGAGATTGCGAGCCGAGTAGCGAGGGTGTGTGTTCAGGTCGAGTTGTTCCAGGACGTTGAGCATCTGGACGACACAGGTGCCTCCGGAACTGGGGGGCGGGGCTCCGTAGACATCGTGACCGCGGAAGGTGCCGTGGATGGCGTCGCGAACGCGGGCGCGGTAGTGGTCGAGGTCGTCTCGAGTGATCAGGCCGTCACCGCGTTTCATTTCCCTGGCGAAGAGCCGGGCGGTCTTGCCGTCATAAAACCCCTCGTCCTTGTCCTCGGCGATGCGTCGCAGGGTTGCGGCCAGGTCGGGCTGCAGCAGTCGGTCGCCGTCCTGCCACGGTCCGCCGCCGGGCTTGCTGTAGACCCGGACCAGTTCCTGGTGATGAGTTCCCTGGCGGACGCTGCGGATTGCGAGCACTCGGTTGATCGAGCGGGCCAGTGCGGCGTCGACGAGGACCCCGTGGCGGGCCAACTCGATCGCCGGGGCGAGCAGGTGCTTCCATTTCAGGGAACCGTATCGACGGTGTGCGGTGAGCATGCCGTGGACGGTGCCGGGGACGCCGACGATCTTGTGCGTGTGGCGACCGTCGTCGGGTCCGAACATCCGCTCGGTGGCACGTCGCGGGGCGACCTCGCGGTAGTCGATGCAGACAACCGGTTGGTCGGGTCGGCCGGGGCCGGGATGGACCATCATGAACCCGCCGCCGCCGATGTTGCCCGCCTCGGGCCAGGCCACTGCCAGAGCGAATTCCACGGCGATGGCCGCATCGACCGCGTTGCCGCCCCGGCGGAGGATCTCGACGCCGGCCCCGGTGGCCGGAGGGCTGACGCTGACGACCATGCCGCGGAGACTGTGAGCTTGGGAGAGTTTCGGTGGAGCGGCGATTGCGGCCAGCGGTATCAGGATGAGTGCCAGGCCGGCGGTGATTCGAGAGGCTGCGGGCATGGTGTTGCGTCTCGGGGCGAAGTGAGTCTCGTGCAGTTCGCTGCATGTTAGCTCGCGATCCCATACAATTCGCTCGGAAATCGTCTCGAGTTGGAGCCCGCCTGATGGACCTGCACAGTCAATCGCCCCTGGATGTCAATCGCCGTTCGTTCCTGAAGGCATCGGTCACAGTCGGTGCGGCGGCAGCCGCGGCGGGTTCAGCCGCAGTCGATGCCGATTCGGCCATTGCGGCCAACAGGCCGAAGCCCAAGGAGGTGGTGTCGATTGGCTCGGGTCGCGAGTTGTTTCTCGACGGCCATGTGATCGATCGGCTCGTGGGTGCGGCTCGTCAGCAGTTGCACAACCCGGTGGCTCGCGAGTTGTCGCTGGTGCACGACGCTCCGTGGGAGGGGACCAGCAGCGGGTACCACACGGTGTTTCAGGACGGTGATGTGTACCGGATGTACTACCGGGGTTCGCAGTTGTCGGTGGTCGATGGACGCCTGATCACGAACTCGCATCCCGAGTTCTACTGCTATGCCGAGAGTCGTGACGGGGTTCACTGGGAGAAGCCCGACCTGGGACTGTTTGAGTTCAAGGGTTCGAAGAAGAACAACATTTGCTGGTCCGGCGTGGGGACTCACAACTTCTCACCCTTCCTGGACCGAAGGCCGGGGTGTCCATCGAGCGAGAAGTACAAGGCGATGGGCGGGACGATGCGTGAGGGGGGGATGTTCGCGTATGCGTCGTCCGATGGTGTGCGTTGGCGATTGCTCAGAAAGAAGCCGGTGATCACCAACGGTGCGTTTGATTCTCAGAACGTGGCATTCTGGGACACCGAGGGGGGCTGTTACCGTGCCTACTGGCGGTACTTCACCAAGGGGGTGACCACGCAGAAGGTGTGGAAGCCGGCGGGGATCCGCGCGATTCGGACGGCGACGTCTGACGACCTGGTGAACTGGGAGAACATGGCAGACCTGGAGTACGAGGACTCACCGAACGAGCAGATGTACACGAACCAGGTGACTCCGTATCACCGGGCCCCTCACATCCTGGTCGGTTTTCCGATGCGTTACATCGAGCGGGGCTGGAACCCGTCGATGCGGGCATTGCCCGAGCGGAAGCACCGTGAGATGCGTGCCGAGGCGCACGAGCGATACGGGACGGGTCTGACCGACGCGTTGGTGATGGCCAGCCGTGACGGAGTGAAGTTCAAGCGTTGGAACGACGCCTTCATTCCTCCGGGTCCCGAGCGACCCGACGCGTGGAACTACAGTCACCTGAGCATGGCGTCCCAGGGCGTGGAGACGGCATCGGATCTGCCGGGTGCGGATCGTGAATTGTCGTTTTACGGCAAGGAGAGTGGTTGGACGGGTACGAGTTGTACCTTGAGGCGTTACACGTTGAGGCTGGACGGTTTCGTATCGATCAGTGCTCCGATGACCGGTGGCGAGTTGTTGACGCAGCCACTGCGATTCACGGGCAAGCAGTTGCGATTGAACTTCGCCACCTCAGCGGTCGGCTCGATCCGTGTCGAGTTGCAGCAAGTCGATGGCAGTCCGATCGAGGGTTTCACACTGGCCGACTGTCACGACGTGTACGGAGACACGGTGGACCGCGCGGTGAGCTGGAAGGGTGGCCAGAGCCTGGAACGGTTCAAGGGCCAGGCGGTGCGAATGCGGTTTGTGCTGAAGTCGGCCGACCTGTACGCGTTGCAGGTGGTGTAGGGCGACTGCTGCGCTCGGGATGACATTTGCGTCACGGCCGCCGGCACACCTCGAGTTTGTCAACGGGCTGCTAACTGAAAAGGAACATGAGTTGGGGCTGCGGTGATGTAGAGCCAGTGTGATCAGAGGGACGCAAACACACCAAATGCCAGCATAAGACCCGCGGCCACGGAAAGGCCTGTCAGAATCAAGAAGATGGTGAGCGCCATCCTGGAAGGAAACGCCATCTTGCAACTGAGGCAGATGAACGGGAAGGGTATGGGTAGTACCCAGGCGCCGCAGTTGAAGCACCGCATTCCACCGGTGTTTTTCTGTTGATCCAACTGGACGCTGTAGAGGGCTCCCATGGCGTTCTTTTCAAAGAGGTGTCCGGAGCGAGCGTCACCGTCTGGGCTGGACAGTGATTCCGCAGTCTCAGGTGTGGTCACGTCAACGACCTCACCAGCAGCCTCCAATTCTGCAAGGAGGGCAAAATCATCTCCGCTCGATTCAGCCCTTAGTGCAGATCGCTGTTCAGCGACCCAGTCTTGCAGTTGTTGCCATTGCCCGTCCTCGCCTTCACGCACATCGTCGGTGGAGCGGAATTTCTTGGCCTTGATGTTCTTTCGGAGAGTTGCCTCGGAATAGGGGCCAACCGTCTTATCAGATCGCTTGATGTAGAAAACTGCCATTAAGTCGAACTCCGCAATGCCGGTTCGGTAATCTGTGTGTCGGGCGGCCCTTCGAGTCGTCTCAGACCTGGAGGTCGGCACATCCGATGGTTCCTCTGGAAGACTCCGTTCGGTAAGTGTCACCAGGGTGATTCGATTCGAATTTGAATCACACACGTACAGTGAAGGTGGTCGGGGAGACGATTGAGTCGTTGATACCGTCCAAACCAAGGGCGCGTTCGGACGGGCCAAGTCGGTCAACGGTCAACACGGCACTTTTGACCGTGCCGTTGTGGCCCTTACCGGTGGCGTCGCCTGCTATCGGAAGATGGGCGACGAGATCTTCCTGCCAATAGGGTGCGGGGCCGATCAACGGCGTCTGGTCTTCGAGCAGCTCGGCGGATGGGGCCGCCGTGCGTCTGCAAACTTGCGGACGTTGTGGACCATGAAATCGAAGTGTCAGGCGAGAGTGCAGCTGGAAGAGGCAATCGGAGATCAACATCATGAGATGGCCTGAAGTCGAAACGTTGACTGGTTTCGCTGTGAAACACGGCGGTACAATCGTCACGCGGTGTGTGACGTGTGTTTGTCTCACCAAACGACATATCGTGAGACGCAAATGGACAGAGAAGCCGTCCAGGGGGGATGCGGATTGTCAGGAGAGCGGGCGATGCCACCCGCGGTGACGAATGCGACACTTGAGTACAGCCAGTTGCGACGTGTGGCGCAGTGGTTGATGTCGAAGGAGCGTCGGACCGCTACGCTGACTGCCACCGCCCTGGTGCACGAACTGTTCGTGAAGCTGTCGCGGCACAAGCCGGCCACGTCGCAAGAGATGCCGGTCCGAACGGCCGGGTTTGCCGCACGGGTGATGAGGCAGATCCTGATTGACCGGGCTCGATCGCGGCAGTCCCGTTGCCGGGCTGAAGACGGGCACTCGGATCACGTCGAGTCTCGGGCGCCGGATCGTGGAACAGGCGATCTGGCATTGGCCGACGACCTGCTGGATCTCTCGGCCGCCTTGGATCAACTGGATGAGCGGTCGCCCGAACTGTCCGAACTGGTGCGGCTGAAGATCTTTGCAGGACTCTCTGTCGAAGACGCTGCCGCCAACATGAACATGCCTCGAGCCACCGCGTATCGGAAATGGGAGTTTGCCAAGGCGTGGTTGGCCATGAAGATGGGCGATCGGGGGGTGGAGCAACCGGACGCTGACTAGAGGGTGTGAATTCACACGGCCGATGGATGGCGGCCGGTGGGGGGACAGGCACCTGCGGAGCCAGTCCCGTTGGCGCGGGGATCTCGGTGAGACAACCACCCGGCGGTCTCCGCCTGAAACTTCGGACAACCGTCGAGCCAGGTCGCAGCATTCATGGATCACGAGCCGCAGGATCCCCTCGAAGCGGCCTATCTCAAGGCGCTGGAGTGCGATACCCAGCAACAGCGTGCTCGGTTTCTTGACGAATTGGCTCGTGAGGACCCTGAGACGGCCGAAGTCGTGAAGCGTCTGATTGACGTCGGCGACCGGTTCGACGACCTGCTCGAGCAGCCTGCAAGTGTCACGTTTGGCTCGCTGCTGAACACGATCGGAAAAGGGGACCGGGTCACCGACGCCGACCTGGCCGGTGTGCTCGAACATGTGGATGTCAGCGAGCGTTCCGGCGGCCTGGGCAGCCTGGATGGGTACGAGTTGTACGAGTGCATTGCAGTCGGCACGACCGGGTTTGTCTTTCGGGCTCGCGATCACCAGTTGGATCGCCCGGTGGCGATCAAGGTCCTGGCGCCTTCGATTGCTGTCGACACGGAGCGCCGTGCCGAGTTTGTCAGCGAGGCCCGGATTGCCAGCCGCATCGGGCATCCCAACGTGGTCACGATCCACCATGTGCAGGCCGATGAGCGGCTGGTGTATTTCGTAATGGAGTGGATCGAAGGTGAGACCTTGCAGGAGTGGTGCGATCGGTCGACCGAACGCTCCACTCAGGATGCCCTGCGGTTGCTTGAGGCAACGGGAAGTGGCCTGAGGGCGATTCACCGGGCAGGCATCATCCACCGCGACCGGAAACCTGGAAATGTGCTGCTGGAACACGAAAGCGGCCGCGTCGTGGTGATCGACTTCGGGTTGGCCCAGGAAGCGGGTGTGGATGGGCAGGACCACAACCTGGCCGGCACGCCGCTGTACATGGCTCCCGAACAGATCCAGGGACTGCCCCTGACCACGCAAACCGATCTCTTCAGCCTGGGAGCCATCGGTTGGTTGCTGCTGACCGGACGGCACCCGTTTGTGGCCGCCGCCTTGCCCGAGGTCCTGCAGCAGATCCTCGACTCGGCACCCGAGCGGCCGGAAGGTATCGAGGCGGATCGATCGCAGGCGATTGAGGTCATCAGTCGTTGCCTGGTTGCAGATCGCCCCCGGCGTTGGCCTTCGGTCGAGGCGTTCCTCGAGGCGCTGGATACCGAAACGCCTGGACAGGTTCGTGTCCGTGGTGCGTTGAGTGCCGGTCGTTGGGCGGGCGCGATTTTGCTTGTCGTGCTGGTGTCACTGGTTACGTGGTGGGGCGTCCATGCGACTCGTCGGAGCGGAGCGGACGACGTGGTTGTGGAACCGGCCAAGACACGAGGTGAGAGAATCGACGCGACAACGTACCTCAACTACGCGGGGATTCGCTTTCGGTTGGTGCCGCCGCCAGCCGACATTCCGGCGTGGCCTCCGTTTGCCGAGCATGGCGAATTGACTCGCGACGTCGATTGGAGGTACCAGGTCAAGGAGATTTACTTCAGCGAACGCGAGGTGTCGGTGCGGGCGTTTGGCGAGGTGATGGGCTGGCTGCCGACGGGACTCGTTGATGAGGGCACGAATCCCGAACGGGCCGTGACGGGAGTCAGCTATGCCGAGGCGACTGAGTTCTGCGAAAAACTGACTCGCGATGACCCCGACAATTGGCAATACACTTTGCCGGGTACCACCGATTGGACCTATGCCGCTTTTGGACACGATCTGCTCGGCGGGACGATGTCCCTCGAGTCGGCATTCCAGCGGATCGGATGGGGCGCGAGTGGCGATGAACCCAACGGGATCGGCCTCAGCGGGCTGCACGGTCAGGTCTGGGAGTGGACACGCCGGCGTTTTCGCAAGCCCGCACTTCGCCACGGAGCGGTCTCGTTTGAAGACACCAGCGAGACTCCGGCCGAGCCGCTGAGGATGATCGTCGGTGGCGGTCGTCGTGACCTGTTTGTGCATGCCTACGACATGAACTATGGAGTCAACGACTTCCTGGTCGAGCACCAAAACTCGGTGGTTCACGTCGAAGGCGACGGGGCGACTCGTTACCTGCACCCCGGTGAACTGGGCACCGACATGGTATTACGGTATCGATACGATCTGGACAGTCCGATTGTTCGTGCGGTGATCAGGCCAATGATCCACTTGAACGCGGAGGGTTCTGGTTCGGAAGTGCGAGTCCGCGTAGAGTCGCGTGCAGGTGATCGAGGTGGCGGCCAGGAGGCTGGTGAGTGGCAGACGGTGGAGACACGTTCCGGGATTGATGAGAGTGACCCCCGTGATGTGGACATCTCGTCGTGGGTTCGTGGAGCGGTGTCGATCAGCGTTGAGTTTCGGCTGCGGGCCACGGAATTGCCGCTGCATTACACTCAGTTCTGCCGCACGGCGGGGGAGCTCATGCGGTTTCCCGAGGCCGGGAGATTTGTGGCCGAGTGCGAACCGCCAAACTCGGGGTTGCGGCCGATGCGGGCGTTGCCCGAGTCGTTTCGGAGTCGCTGGGTGGGCTTTCGCGTTGTGATGCTGCCCAAGGATGCAGCGGCGGACTAGTCGGTCACCGCATGCCTGGGATCCACCCTGGCCGATGGTCCATCTGATCGGCATCACGGCACCGGCGGGTCTGACAGCCCGTTGAGAAACTCTGGGATCGGGGTCAGGCCCCACCACGGGCGGCGTCTGACCCCAGCACTTGGCGTTATTCAACAGGCTGCAAACCGGCTTTCAATTCGGCCGTCCATTTCTCGATCATTTTACGCAGCATCAGCAGTTCGCGGATCAATCGCCTGGTGTCTTTGTGGCCGTGTTCCAGGCACCACGGGCCGCGGAAGCCGGACTTGTATCCGATGGTGAAACAGCGCTTCAGGTCGTACTTGGGGTGCGAGCCGTCGGTGCCCAGTTCTCGAGCCTTGAAGTCGCAGGTGACGGCCAGCGGGAACGTGCTGGTGAGGCCGGCGTAACGCAGCGGGCTGCTGTTCCAGTTGCCCGTGTCGGGGCAGGCGGCGACGTTTCTGCCGATGGCCTTGACCAGCTTGACGACCGAAGCGGGATCCGATTGCATCCAGCCGAAGTTCTCGACCAGCAGTTGCACCTTCCGCTGGGCCCCGTAGTCGCACAACTCGCGGTAGCTGGCGACGTGTCTTGCCATGTCGGGCCTGTCGGCGCGCGGCAGAGGACGTGCCCATCTGAGTCCCAGATACGCGGCGACGTCGATCGACCGCTTGTACACGGCCAGGGCCTTGTTGCGTGTCGCTGGGTCGGGGCTGTTCATGTCGATGCCACGCTGGTTCATCTTGAGGTTGGTCAAGATGCAGCCCGCCTTGTCGGCCGCCTGTCGCAATCGATCGAGATAGGCTCGATCGAACGACGCGAACGAAGACGTGTTGAGATCAATCACTCGGATCCCCACCTCGTCGCGCAGCAACCTGGGCAACTCGAGCAGAGTGAATGACCCGT
>Ga0310123_10001792_pt1 | contig 17579 bp, 13 predicted proteins | sample CB6_AW_1057_MG_FD_203505 | JGI IMG/M metagenome (GOLD analysis project Ga0310123, IMG submission 203505) | Marine microbial communities from Western Arctic Ocean, Canada - CB6_AW_1057 | ecosystem: Environmental > Aquatic > Marine > Oceanic | place: Canada: Western Arctic Ocean | collected... | reverse complement strand
CGGCGGCGGTGGCTTCCCGGGCGAATCGTTCGAGGTAGGTGTCGTCGGCGAGCAGGTCGGGCCTGAGCACCTTGAGTGCGACCTTGCGTTTGAGCGAGGTCTGTTCGGCGAGGTAGACATTGGCCATCCCGCCGCTGCCGAGCACTCGGAGCAGGTGGAATTCGCCCAACACCGAACCACCCAACTCGGCGGGGTCCGGCGGGGTTTCGGCCGAGGTTGCCTCTGAGGCGTCCTCGGGCGGATCGACCTGGAACCCACTGTCGTCGGCGGCGGTACCCAGGGACGCGGTGTCGCTGGTCGGTTCGGGAGACGGCTGTGCGTCGGGTTGCTCTGTCATGAAGTGGCAATCCTGGCCCGGGTGTCTTTACCGATTATAGTTCCCGTCTCAAATGCGTGCCAAGTCCCTTGCGACTGCTTTGGTTTCTCGACACACCGACGATGGTTAGACTGCACCGACTGTTTCCGTCCGATTTCTGCCGTATTTCCTTCTTTCGCCTCGCAGCATGACCGATCTCCCGAGCACTCTTGGCGCACTCCGAGACTCCGGCTACACGTCGCAGAGTGTCAAGGACGAGATGCGTGGCAACCTGTTGAGTCGGTTGGCCAGCGGTGCCGAGTTGTTCCCCGGCATCTTGGGCTTTGACGAGACGGTGATCCCCCAGGTCCAAAACGCGGTCCTCTCGCGGCACGACATGCTGTTCCTGGGCCTGCGTGGACAGGGCAAGACCCGGATGCTGAGGATGCTGGTCGAGCTGCTCGACGAGGCGATCCCGGTGGTGGCCGGTTCGGAGATGCACGATGATCCGCTGCGGCCGATTTCGAAGTTTGCCCGTGAGCGGATTGCGGCCGAAGGGGATGGGTGTGCGGTGGAGTGGATTGGCCGGCAGGATCGTTACAACGAGAAGCTGGCGACTCCGGACGTGACGATCGCGGACTTGATCGGGGAGATCGACCTGATCAAGCACGCCGAGGGCCAGCATCTTTCGAGCGAAGACGTGCTGCACTTCGGGCTGGTGCCGCGCAGCCACCGCGGCATCTTCTGCATGAACGAACTGCCCGACCTGAGTCCCAAGATCCAGGTCGGCCTGTTCAATGTGCTCGAAGAGCGTGACGTGCAGATCCGCGGCTTCCCGGTCCGTCTCGAGCTGGACCTCTGCATGGTCTTCAGTGCCAACCCCGAGGACTACACCAACCGCGGCCGGCTGGTGACTCCGCTGAAGGACCGCATCGGCAGCGTGGTCCGCACTCACTACCCGTTGACGCGGGAGATCGGGGTGAGGATCACCGAGGAGAATGCGTGGGTGCGTCGGCAGGGAGCGATCGAGGTGCTGGTGCCGGGTTGGATCAAGGAGGTGGTCGAGGAGATTTCGAGGCTGGCTCGCAGCAGCCCTCACGTCAACCAGCAGTCCGGCGTCAGCGTGCGGATGTCGATGGCGAACATGGAGAATGCGGTGTCCAGTGCCGAACGCCGCGCCGCGGTGCTCGGCCAGCAGACGGCCGTCGTGCGGGTCAGCGACCTGGTTGCCGTGCGGTCCAGCTCACGCGGCAAGATGGAATTGACGATGAGCGAGGAGCCGGGTGAGGAGGACTCGTTGGTGGTGCGGCTGACCGAGGAGGCGGTCCGCAACGTCTTTGACGCCGAATTGAAGGCGAGGCAGTTTGCTGGTTTGATCGACTACTTCGAGACGGGCGATCCGGTGGCGGTTGGTGATGGCGTCGCCGCAGAGGAGTTGTTGAAGGGCCTGGCGGGGATTCCGGGGTTCGTCGATCGACTCGACCAATTCAGCTCACGTCTCGACCCCGACCTCGACATCGGCGACGGTTCACTGCGGGACCAGGTGCGGGCCAGCGTCGCCGAATTCGTGCTCGAGGCGTTGCATTGCCACAATCGGCTGAACAAGTCGCCCGCTTTGGGGGGGGCTCGTTACGGAGGTTGAGCGGGGCGGGATTATTGGGCCTTGCGGCGTCTCGTGACGCCATATTAGGCTGACGGCAGAACGCTGCTGGTGGGCGGGCCGGCGCGGTGGGGACATGGGGTGGCCGGTCCGCTGCGTGTCCTGATGACGCACCTGTTGCGATGGCCGGCTCATGACCACGATTGACCTCGGCGAATTCCTCGATCGGCTCCAGCGCAGCGACCTGCTGACGCGCGATGACCTCGATGCGCTCGAGGCCGAGATCGATCCGGTTCGGGACGCCGTGCAGGTGGAACCGCTCGGACGCAAGCTGGTCCGGCGTGGCCAGTTGACCGGCTGGCAGCTGCAGATGCTGCTCTCGGGTCGCGACTCCTTCCAACTGGGCAACTACCGACTGCTCGATTTGCTCGGCCGTGGTGGGATGGGGACGGTGTTCAAGGCCGAGCACGTGATGATGGGTCGGCTGGTCGCGGTGAAGGTGATGGCCAAGCGGCTGGTCAAGAGCCCCATGCACGTGGCCCGCTTCCAACAGGAAATCCAGGCGGCCGCTGCAATCGATCATCCCAACGTGGTGCGGGCGATCGATGCCGAGAGTGTCGGCGAGAACCACTTCCTGGTGATGGAATTCGTCGACGGAGCCGACCTGGCTTCGGTCGCCGAACGCCGGGGTCGGCTGGAGGTGGGCGAGGCCTGCGAGTTTGTTCGGCAGGCAGCCCAGGGGCTCGCGGCGGCTCACCAGAGAGGCCTGGTTCATCGCGATCTCAAGCCGTCGAACCTGATGCTGACCTGGACCGCCGACGATCAGCCCCAGGTCAAGATTCTCGACTTGGGACTGGCCCGGTTTTCCGGGGCCGACCAGACCGACGGCAGCCTGACCAAGACCGGCCAGATGATGGGGACTCCCGATTACATGTCGCCTGAGCAGGCCTGGGACACCAAGGCGGTCGACATCCGTGGTGACATCTACAGCCTGGGCTGCAGCCTGTTCCGCTTCCTGATCGGGTCGCCACCTTTCCAGGGCGGGAACCCGTTCCAGACACTGATGGCGAGGACCACGCTCGAAGCTCCGATGCTCAGATCGCTCGACCCCGATCTCCCCGAAGGACTCGAAGCCATCGTCGCCAAGATGCTGAGACGGGATCTGGCTGAGCGGTACGCGGATCCTGCCGAGGTGGTCGAGGCGCTCTCGGAATTCTCCGTTCTGCCGACCCGGTACGAGGTCGAGTCGTCCCTGTCAGTCGAACCGGCCACCTCGCTGACACTCTCGGACGCCACCGAGCAACCGACCCAACTCGCCGGTGCCAGTCTCGAACAGTTCCTCGAGTCGGTCCGTCCGGCCACCCAGGTGGAAACCGCTGAAGCCGCCGAAACCAGGAAGACGGCTGCGGCATCGGTGCGGCGTAAGCCCCTGGTGGCGGTTGTCGCGGTGGGGCTGGTGTTGGGGCTGGTGGTGCTGTGGCGGTTGCTGGCCGCTCCGGATCCTCTTCCGGGGGACTCACCCGCAGTGGTCGGCCCGGCCACGGTGGTGGTGCCGGTCTTGAGCGTGGTCAAGCATCCCGAGCAGGTGATCGACGAGCAGCAGCCGTTCGAGCTGGAGCTGCTGGCCGCGACTCACCCGCTCTCGAAACGTCTGGGAGACCCGAACCTGGAATTCCGCATCCAGCCGGGCGGTCCCGAAGGTGTGGCGGTGGACCGTCGTGGGAGGATGACGTGGACGCCCGAGGAGATTCACGGGCCGGGTCTGCACACGGTGGTCGTGGAGAGTCGCGACGGGTCGGATGCGAGTTGGAGTCCGGTGGCCGAGGCGGTGTTGCGGGTCCGCGAGGTCGACCGGCCGCCTCATCTCGAGTCAGCCGGGACGGTCCGGGTCGATGAACTGGTGGAGTTGACGGTGCAATTGGTGGCGAGCGATCCCGACCGCCCGGCCAACCGGATCGAGTACACCCTGGGCAACGATGCGCCCGAGGGGATGGTGGTCGATCGCCGCACGGGCCGACTGAACTGGACTCCGACCGAGCGTCACGGTCCCGGCGAGTTCCGGGTGACGGTGCAGGCGACGGCTTACGATTCGGAGGTGACCGACCCGGTTCGTCAGCGGGCCGAGTCGATCCTGGTGGTAAAAGTGGGCGAGGTGGACCAATCACCGCGTTTGCGGCCGATCCCGAGCCTGTCGATGCGGGTCGGCCAGCGTCTGAGGATGCGGATCCGTGCCGACGATCCGGACGAGCCTCCCGGCGCGGTTCGTTTCAGCCTGCAGGGCCAGGTGCCCACAGGTGCCTCGATCGACGCCCGGACCGGCATTTTCTCATGGGCGCCTCGAGCGGCCCAGGCTCCGCGGTCCTGGAGATTTCGGGTGCGGGTTGCCTCGGCCACGAACGACGAGTTGTTCGACGAGAAACTGTTGCTGCTCGACGTGCGGCCGCTTCGAGTGACCGCACGCGGCGAGGCGGTCCCGACCCAGCAGGCACGGACCTCGGCAAACGCCGACGTCCGCGATGTCTTCCGGCCGCTGTTGACCCAGGCCCGCACGCCGCTGGCTCGTTCGCGGTTGTCGATGGAGATCGTCGAACAGGCACGGGAGACCGGTGATTCGGCGCGGGCGTTTGCGCTGTTCGAGTTGGCTCATGAGACCGCGGTCCGCGGCCGCCACACGGCGGTGGCGCTGGAAGTTGCGAGGGCCTGGCAGCAGAGGTTTCGGATCGACCCGATCGATGCCACGCTGAAGTCCTTCGCTGTTCTCAACCTCAAGGATCTCGACCTGGCCGCCCGGGCCGAGATTGCAGAGGACGCGTTGCGAGTCTTTGTGGCCGCGATCAACGCCGGCAGGTTGCTCGACGCACGCAAGTTGCTGGGGTTCGCCACGGGCTGCGTCCGCGGTGATGCCCGGGAGGTGGCACGGATCAACACCGCCACCGGATTGCTCGAACAGATCTCCGCCGAGAACACCGGCGAATTGAACAGTCCGTTGAAGTTGACTCCCAAGGGCAAGGTCGCGCTGGGAGGACTGGGAAACCACCTGAAGCGATTCCGCTTCGTGTCTCTGTTCCGCGATGCGGCGAAACTGAGTTTCGTGCTGCATGGCAGCGAGACGGGCGACGACCTGGAGGATCGAGGTCGCAGCCTGTGGACGATCTCCGGCGGCGACATCCGGCTCGAGTCGGCCGCGCGGGAGGGGGCCAGTGGATTCTGGGACAGGTCGAAGGCGTTGAAGGACTTCCGGCTGAGAGCTCGGCTGTCGGCGGACACGACGACCGGGTCGCTGCTGATCGGTGGTCCTCAAACAGGTGGGTTTGACGGGTTGCAGTTGGAGCTTGCTTCAGTTCGGTTCTGCCAGCTGTTTCACCGGGGTTCACGAATGGTCGTGGCAGGCCCCCAACGGGCTCCGTCGAGGAATCCGCTGGGATGGGACCGATTGGAGCTCGTCGTGCGCGGGAACCACGTCACCGTCAGGCTCAATGGGCAGGCCTTGGTCGATCAGGACGTCCCCGGAAGGCTCGACGGCTTCCTCGGCCTGGACGCCAAGCTGCAGCCGGTCGGCCAGCCGGTAGCGCGGCTGAGGCTGAGGCGGGTGAGGGTGCGGCTCGAGGAGTCGCCCTAGGGAACGTGGGAGTGGGGGTCATGCCTCCGACCCGGTGGCCAACTTGGTCAGGAGGTCGGCTCCGGCGTCGAGTGTCTGGTCGTCGACGGCGAAGGAGACTCGGATGTGCGTATCTCTTTGGCTGAAGACCGATCCGGGGATGATCAGCAGTCCGTTCTTGATCGCCCGAGCGACGAATTCGCTTCCGTTTCCGCCGGGGGGTTCCAGGAAGAGGTAGAAGGCCCCGGCTCCGCCTCCGACGCCGAAGTGCCCTGCCAGTTTTTCGACAAGCCGGTCGCGCTTCTTCCGGTAGTCCTCGACATGATCGCTGATCTCGACGTCCATCGCGGCCAGACCGGCCCACTGAACCGGGTGGGGCGCACAGACGAAGGTGAACTGCTGCAGCTTGATCATCTGGTCGATGATCTCGACGGGGCCGTGTGTGAACCCGAGTCGCCAGCCGGTCATCGAGTGCGACTTGCTGAATCCGTCGATCACCAGCGTGCGGGGATTGGCCGCGGCGGGCGAGTGGAAGGGGCGGTCGTAGCAGAACCGGCTATAGATTTCGTCGCTGATCAGCGCGACCTGGTGCTGGTCGGCCAGCCGGGCCAGGTCGTCGATCGTGCCGGCTTCGTCCATGGCACCGGTGGGATTGCCCGGCGAGTTGTAGACGATTGCCTTGGTCCGGTCGGTGATTGCATCGGCGACCCGGTCGACATCGACGGCGAAGTCGGGATAGGTCTCAATGGTGACACAGGTGCCACCGGCGAGGTTGACCAGATGCCGGTACATCATGAAGCCGGGGTCGAACAGGATCACCTCGTCTCCGGGCTGCACCAGGCTCATCATCGCCAGCACCAGCCCGCCGCTGGTCCCGCTGGTGACCATCACGCGTCGGTCGTCGTGCTGGTAGAGCGCGTCGACGTGTTGCTGCAGGGCATCTCGAAGCGGTGCGATCCCCGGCGAGGGGCTGTAGCCGTTGTGTCCGGCTTCGACGGCCGCCGCCAGTGCGCGGCGGATCGGTTCGGGAGTCTCGAAGTGGGGCTGCCCGATGCTGAGGTCGACCTTCTGGTCCATTCCGGCAGCGAGGTCGAAGATCCGGCGGATTCCGGAAGCATCGATCAGGCTCATGCGGTCGGCGATCCAGCCGCCGGGGCCTACCGCGTCGGGGTCTGCTGAGGGTTGATCGTGGGATGTCATGTCGCGGGTTCGCCGATCAGTCGCTGCGGGCGAGCAATTGTGAGAGCGGTCGATCGTGTCGATCGAGCGTTAGCAGCAGGTGGGCCACGACCAGCAGCGGGTCGTGGGTGGGGGCGTGTTCGGAGCACCAGGTGCTGCCGTGGGGGTCGAGTCCGAGCACGGCGTCGTGGTTGTCGATGGCCTGCCAGATACTGGCTTGCGAGGATCCCGGGAACGAGCGAGGCCGTCCCCCGAGCTGGCGGATCGTCGAAGCGAATCGGTCGGCACAGGTGGCTGCCAGCACGACGGTTCGGTCCGGGTAGAGGGCCAGGATCCTGGTGGCCAGCAGCAGGAACAGTCTGAACGGATCGATTGGCGTACCGGTTTCGTCGCAGAACCAGGCCCGCTCTCGATCGTGGTCCCAGGCGATCCCGACATCGGCCTGGTGCTGCCGGGTCATCTCGGCGACTCGCTCTCGCCTGTGGGCGGTCCGGCTGGCCTGGGGATCCTGCCCGACCAGGTTCCAAGGGAGCGGTTCGAGGAGCCGCTCGAGCGAGTCCCGCTGAGTTCCCTCGGGTGCCAGCAGGCAGATGGACAGTGGCCTGGAGGCGAGCAGGTGTCGTCTGAGGGTGGCCTCGTAGACTTCGGTGGCCCGAAAGGCCCGTCGGTGTCCGGCGTTCCGAGTGGGCCTAGGGTGTCCGGTTTCGGCGGCGTTTTCCCAGGCGTCGAGTCCGGCTCCACGTGAGAGCGGTCGTCCTCGGCCGGCGACGGCATCGAGTCCGATCCATGATTCGGGGTGCCCATCGCCGGTGACCCGGATGCCGGCGTGGGCTTGCAGGTGATCGACGGCGAATCGGAAGCAGGCGTCGCTGACGCTGCCGATTTCCAGGGCACGGCACCCCGAGCGGACCAGGGCCGCGAGCACTCCGGCGAGCAGGTCTCTTGCGGCGGGACGGGTGTCGTGCCCGACGACGACCATGGGTGCGGAGCGTGTCCGGGGATCGTCGCCGAGCCTCCGCGGTCGGTCCTGCCAGCACAACCAGGCCAGGGCGGCCGCCAGCCGATCGGCGTCGCCCCGAGTCAACTCGTTGCGGTGAACTCCACGGACCCCCTCGTCGGTAAACAGCGTCGGCCGTGCGACTCGATGCTGGGTCCGCTCGAGACGATCGAGGGTCGTCTCGGCCAGGCCTCCGGTATCGTCCCGGTGAACGCACTCGCGGCAGGCCGGGAAGAAGGTGGCCAATCGCGAGAGGTGGGTGGCTCGGGAAATTGGGTGAGTATCTCCCGGGCAGGTGTACTCGAGCGTCTCGACGACAGGGAATTTGGTTGTCATGATCGCCGAGGGTCTGATGTAATGGGCTCGCCCGGGCGCGGCCGGGAACTGTAGTGGCTCTGAGGAAGACGGGTCAATGCGAATGCACGCCACCGAATTCGCCGGGGAATTCGACTCTGGGGCGGTGCCCGCGGTCGTGGTCCTGGTCGGTGATGAAGGCCTGCTGGTTCGGCAAACTGCCACCGCGATCGCCCGGGCGGTCTTCGGCGATGAGAGCGACGAGGGGTTGTCGCGACGCAACGGAGGCGAGGTGCTGTGGCGGGATGTCCGGGACGAACTGGCCACCGTGTCGATGTTCGCCTCGCAGCGGGTCGTCGTGGTGGAAGCCGCCGATGACTTCATCAAGCAGAACCGGACAGCGCTGGAGGACTACGTTGCGGCTCCGGTGAAGAAGAGTGTGCTGGTTCTGCAGCCCAGGTCGTTCCCGGGGAACACGCGGCTGGCCAAGGCGGTCAAGTCTTCGGGGGCGGTGCTCGAGTGCACGGCTCTGGAGGGTGCGGCATTGGTGAGGTGGTTGGCCAAGACGGCTGCCACGGGACACGGGATCGAGTTGACTCGTGAGGCGGCCTCGCTGCTGGTCGAACTGGTCGGCTCGAGTCTCTCGCAACTGGAATCAGAACTCGCCAAGCTCGCCTCTTGCTCCACCGAGCGGAAGGTCGACGTCGAAATCGTCCGTTCGCTGGTGGGTGGCTGGCAGGTGCAATCGACCTTCGAGATGCTCGCGGCGCTGCGGCAGGGTCAGACCGGGATGGCGTTGAGCGAGTTCGCTCGACTGTACGAATCGAAGGAGCCGCTGCCGAAGCTGATGGGGGGCGTGGCCTACGTCTTCCGCCGGTTGGCTCGTGCCACCGAAATGGCCCGCACCGGAAAAAGACTCAGGCAGGCTCTCAAGGACGCCGGGGTCTACTACAAGGAAATCGACGAATCGAATCGTTACCTGAGGCGGATCGGTCGGGACGAGGCCGAGATGATCCTGGGTCGGCTGCTGAGTGTCGACAAGACGCTGAAGGGTGTCCAGGAGAGCGGTAAGCTGCCCGATCACCTGGTGATCGAGCGGCTGCTGGTCCAGTTGGCGTGCAGCGGCTGAGCCTGGCAAGGCTCAGCCTTCCCCGGCAGCCGCTGCGCTGTAAGATTCTCTCGCGCATGGCGAAGAAAAAGAAACAGCAGTCCCAGGCGAAGGCTGCCGACTCGGATCGGCGGATCGTCACCCGCAACCGCAAGGCGCGGTACACCTACGACGTGCTCGAGGAACTCGAGTGCGGTGTGGTGCTGACCGGGAGCGAGGTGAAGAGCATTCGGGACGGGAAGGTATCGATCGAGGAGGCCTACGCACGGGTTATCGACGGAGAACTGTGGCTGTTGGGTGCCCGGATCGCCGAGTACCCCCAGGCCAACGTGATGAACCACGAACCCGAGCGGAAGCGAAAGCTGTTGTTGCACAAGCGACAGTTGAAGAAGTTTGCTGAGAGTGCTTCGCAGCAGGGCCTGACCCTGGTGCCGCTGACGGTTCATTTTCTGCGAGGCAAGGTCAAGATCGGGCTGGCGATGGCCAAGGGACGGCGGCAGTACGACAAGCGCGAAAAACTCAAGGAACGCAGTGACCGCGAGGAGATGCAGCAGGCTCAGCGATGAGAGATGATCGGGACCGATTTGCAGGTGGGCTGCTGGAATGCGGCTCGAACAGCCGGTAGGTTGTGGATTCGATGACACAAGTGGGAGAGGCCGGACATGCTTGATGACCAGGTTCCGTTGGCGGGAGATTCGGGTTCCGACGAGGCTGCTGCGTCGTCACCGCCGGTGGCCGAAGAAGAGGGTCTGCTCGATACGCTTGCCGACGGAGCCGGCGAAGTGGTCAAGAAGACCGGCAGTGTGCTGTGGACGATGGTCGTCAAGGTCGTCAAGGAGTTCTACCGCTACATCATCGTCATCTTTCTGCCGATTCCGGTCAGCTACATCGCCCGCAAGCAGCTCGCATTCCGCGACTTCCACGCCGAGGACGGCACGGGGCAGCTCGAGTTCTTTTCGCAGCCGAACTTCGTCACCACGATTCACCTGATCTGGGTCGGCTGGGTCGTGGGCGTTTGTGGGCTGTACAACCGCTTCGTCGCTGGGGCCGAGAAGATCCCGGAGATTCCTCAGCCGGTGATGGACGGAATGTCGTGGTTCTGGCTGTTTGTGCTGTGCGTGACGGTGCTGGTGATGGGCATTCAATTCGGCCGAGTCGCCTCGGGCTTCCTGCTGACGACGGTCGTGATCATTGTGATGGCGACGCTGCTGTGGGAGCAGGTCGGGGACGTTGAGATCATCAAGTCGACCAAGATGCAGGCTGAGAAGATCGACGTGACACTCGGCTGGGGGGTCCCGATGGTCGTCTCGGCCATACTCGGCCTGACGATGCTGCTTTCGAGCATCTGGCAACAGCTCGATGACCGCTGGATCGTCGCTCACCAGGGCAACTTCCTGGAGCACGAGAACTTCCAGCAGAAGGACCGCACGATTCAGAAGGGGGCCAAGACGTTCATCCACACCTGGCCATGCCTGCTGCGTCGGTTCCTGCTGTTCGGCTACGGCGAGATCGAGGTGCGGGACTCTCGGGGCGTGACCGAGGTCGAGCGGATCGAGGGGATCTTCTGGGCCAAGACGGTCTCGGAGTTGCTGAAGTCGAAGTTCCAGACCACCGACGTCTCATTCGCGGCCCAGATCGAGGAAGAAGAGGAGATGGGGTGACGTCGAGTTGGTGGTTTCGGAGGTGAACGGGGCGCAACAGCGTGGGCTCGTGGTCGGCTGCGGCTACCTGGGTCAGCGGGTGGCTTGCGCCTGGCGAGACCTGGGCTGGGACGTGTCGGCGTTGACGCGTTCCGGCGAGCGGGCCGAGGAACTCGCGGGGGCTGGTTTGACGCCCCGGGTCGGTGACGTGACCGATCCCGGCTCGTTGGCCGGGTTGTCGGAATTTGCCGAGGCCGATGTCGTGCTGTTTGCCGTGGGCCGGGACCGCGAGCGGACCTCGCAGACCATGCGGGAGGTCTCCCTGGACGGGCTGCACAACGTGATCGACGTACTGGTCGAGGGTACCGGGCGGTTCGTGTTCATTTCCAGCACCGGAGTCTATGGCCACTCGGGGGGTGACTGGGTCGACGAGGACTCTCCGACTGAGCCGCTCCGCGAAAACGGGCGGGTGCTGGTCGAATCGGAGGCGATGGTGCACAGCCGGTTGGGGAGTCGTGGCCGGGTGTTGCGGCTGGCGGGACTCTATGGACCCGGTCGCCTGATCGCTCGGCGAGATTCCCTGATGGCGGCGCATCCGCTGGGAGGGAACCCCGAGGCCTGGTTGAACCTGGTGCACGTCGACGATGCCACGCGAGCGGTCGTGTCGGCTTCGACGGTCGAGATCTCCGGCGAGGAGAGCGGGACGTGGTTGGTCTGTGATGATCGGCCGGTCCAGCGGAAGGAGTACTTCGGGCAACTGGCCGAGTTGTGCGGGGCCCCGCCGCCGACGTTTGATCCGGCCCGCGATTCGTCGCGGATCGATGGGTTGGGCAAACGTTGCCGCAATCGGCGGATGAAGGATGAGCTGCGAGTCGAGCTGCAGTATCCGGATATCGGGGACGGCTTACCGGCGGCGTTGGCCTGAGAAGGGTCTTGCCGTGCGGATCAGGTGTGGCAGTAAAGCGACGCCCGCGGGGCGTGGTAACGGACGTCCAACTGGGGTGTCTTCAGCCGTCGCCCGCCCTGGGCCCGTGAAACGTGTGCCGCTTCGAGCAGTCCACTGACCAGCAGCGTGCGTTCGATCGGGTAGGACGCCTTGTTGTTGATGATCATCGATTCGATGTGGTGGGCCAGGCAGGCCGAGTAGACGACGTTGGGATTGGGTGGCAGGTGGAACTTGGTCGAGAGCACCTGGTTGCGGCGATCGAGTCGGACCGCGGCGGTGAAGTCGCCGATGGCACCCCCGAGCATCAGCAGGGTCGCCCGCAGCCCATCACGGTACTCGAAGAGCACCGCCTGGGGTTCCGGCACGATCGACTCGAGCACACCGGGTGCGGCCAGGTCCTGGGTCCGGGCATCCTTCAGGGTGATTCCTTCGACCAGGTCGGCTCGCGAGAGTGCTCGAGACATCAGCTCAGGCGACCACGACTTGTCCTCCAGGGCCTTCCAGACCTTGGCTCCGGTCAGGGTCTGTACACGGCGGATGCCCGATTCGCCACCCCGTCGCCGTTCGACCAGGCACTGCAGGGCCTCGAGTGCGTGCAGGCCGGCCGAATCGAGCGATCGGCTGCCTGCGATGGCCAGGGCTTCCTTGATCCGGGCGCCGTAGGGCACTTCCATTTCCGGCATCCGCCAGCCCACCGGCAGGCTCGATCCGGCCAGCATCGGGAATCCCAATTCCCGGCTCGCCTGGACCATCGCCTGGGCCTTTTCGAAGCTGTAGGAGAGGTGCTTGTCGTTGAAGACGGGGACGGCACGTCCGTCTGAGCGGAAGACATCGACGATTTGCGAGAAGAACTTGGCTCGAGGATAGAGCTTCTGTCCCAGGTCGTTGGTGGGGTAGTCGCCGTGTTCACCGATCAGCACCACGCCATCGACGGCCAGTTTTCGGCCACCGCAGCGGAGCGTTTCGGCGATGGTCTTGTAGACGGAAAAGCCGAACTCGCGGGCTCGTTCGGCCGACTGGTCGCCCTGCGGAAACCCGTATTCCTCCTCACGCGACTTCCTGTCCGCGGCGGTCGGTTGCTGGTCGACGAAGGCCGAGACGACCTCGACCTGGGGCTCGTGCCAGTCCCCTTCCCAGGGGTAGCCGACCAGGAATCGGTCGCCGATGTGCTGGCCGTGCCGCAGGTAGGCCCACAGCGTGGTGATGATCGCGATCCGCTTCTTGGGTGTCTTCTGGGCCTGCGGTGCGGATCGGTCTTCGGTGGCCGCATCGGCGTTTGTGATCAGCGATCCGGCCAGCGTCGCCGCGGCGGTCGTCTCGAGAAACTCGCGGCGGGTCTCTTTGCGGCCGATCTTCTCGTTGCGGGTCATGATCAGTTGCTCCAGTAGGTCGACCGTCGAGTTGGCTGGTAGTGGATGTCCAGGTGGGGGGTCTTGAGCCGCTGGCCCTTTCGAAACAGTGACTCGACTCCCGCGGCCGTCAGGCCGGTCGTCAGCAACGTGCGTTCGATCGGGTAGGGGGCCTGGCCATCGTGGAACAGGTCTTCGGTGGCGTGAGTCAACGGGTTGAAAAAGTTGCAGACTTCCCGCGGCGGCAGGAACATCTGCACCGAGAGTGGCCGGGGGTGATCGGTCAGCCGGGCGGCGAAGGTGAAGTCGTGGACGACCCCCTCGATCAGCAGCATGGTCATCTTCAGTCCGTCGCTGTGCTGGTAGCGGTACAGCACCGGCGTGTTGCGATTCTTCGGGTCACGCATCAGGGCTTCGATCTGCCTGTTGGTCGGCAGCGTGTGGTTGAAGCCCTCGCGGGTGGGTACCAGCCGGTGGCTGCGGCACAGGCAGGCTCGAAACAGCTGAGGGTCCCAGCCGCCCTGTTCGAATGATCCGGCGGCCATTGCCTTGACGACGGCGTCGACCCCGGTTGCCGCCTCGATCCACTCGACTCCAGTCTCGCCGCCCTGCCGCCGCTCGACCATCGACTGCATCGCCTCCAGCGCGTGGATGTCGTAGCCATCGACACCGCCGACGGCCACGCAGAGGGCCTCCTGGACCCCGGCCCCCAGCGGCATGTCGATCTGCGGGATCCTGCGTGTCACCGGCAGGCTCGAACCGGCCAACAGCGGAAAGTCGAGCTCGCGGGCCGTTTCCACCATCTCCCTGGCCCAGTCCCAGTTCCACGAGAGGTGCTTGTCGTTGAAGACCGGGACGCTGCGACCGCTGTTGCCGAAGACGTCGACGATCTGCTGGAAGAACTCGTAGCGAGGGTAAAGCCGCTGGCCCTTCTCGTTGGTCGGATAGTTGCCGTGCTCGCCGATCAACAGCACACCATCGACATCCAGCCGCCGGCCGCCCCGGCACAGCGCCTCGGCGATCGTCGGGTAGATCTTCATCCGGGGGAACAGCTTCGCCCGGTCGCGGCTCAGCTCGCCGTCGGGTCGCTGGTCTGTGTAGAGCGAGACCAGCTCGATGTCGGGGACGTGGTGACGACCGTTCCAGCTGTAGCCGAACAGGTAGCGGTCGATGATGTGCTGGGCGTGCGAGTAGCGGCGGTACTCGGTGACAACCGCGGCGATGCGAAGGCGTTTCACGGCGACGTCCGGAGTGAGGGTGTCGGGAGCGAACTGGAGATGGCCGACACCGTACCCCACGGGGCCGGGGATCGCACGCCGGTGTGTTGACTCGATACGCCTTGAGTCATGCTGAGCCCTCTTGAGAAAGGTGGCTGATTGCTGGTAACCTACCGATGGAAGCTCAAGGGAGATTCATACGATGTTGCGTGTGCTCGGCGAGCGACGATTGGCCTGTGACGGGGTGACCCGTCGTGAAGCGATCCGCGTGGGAGGGTTGGGACTCTTCGGCGGTGTCTCCTTGCCGACGCTGCTTCACGCGAAGCAGCAGCAGACCGAGTTGAGGCAGCGGGCCAAGAGTGTCGTGCTGATCAATCTCTTCGGCGGTCCGCCTCACATGGACATGTTCGATCTGAAGCCCCACGCACCTCAGAACGTGCGGGGCGAGATGATCGGGACCCCCAGTTCGATTCCCGGCCTGCAGATCTGCAGCCTGATGCCGGGGATCGCGGGTCTGATGCACGAGGCGACTCTGATCCGGAGCTACTCGCACAGGTACAACAGCCACAATCCGTACAATGTTCTGACCGGCTTCGACGGTGGCAACGACGCGGAGAACTACTTCGCCAAGCGGTCGGATCATCCGAGCATGGGTTCGATTTGCCAGCACCTGGACATCGGACCTCGCGACGTTCCTCGTTACGTCTTGATGCCGGCCTTTCCTGGTTACGGCCAGTCGTTGCGTCGTGCCGGACCCTACGGCGGCTACCTCGGCAGCCGCTACGACCCCCTGTTCACCGTTTGCGATCCGAAGTGGGACCGCAAGGGAAACGGCGACTACGATCCGGTGCTCGCTCACGGGGCACCCCTGCTGCCGTCGCTGGACGAGTTGCCCTCGGTCACCGCCGATCGTCTCGACCGCCGCCGCAGCCTGCTCGAGCAGTTCGACACCCGCTTGCGTGGAATCGACAAGAACGGCTCGGTCGACGGGATGACCAAGTTCCAGCAGCAGGTCTTCGGCCTGTTGACCTCGCCCAAGACCCGAGCCGCCTTCGATCTCTCGAAGGATCCTCAGTCGGTCCGCGACCGTTATGGCGACAACCTGTGGGGCAACAGCACGCTGGTGGCCCGCAAGCTGGTCGAGGCGGGATCGACCTTCGTGACGGTCAACTGGGAGGCTCAGCGGGGAGGCCACTGGGACCTGCACGGGAACACCTTCGGCATGCTGCGGGGTCACCTGCCGGTGCTCGACGCGATGGTCACCGCGCTGGTCAGCGACCTGAAGTCCAGTGGGCTGCTCGACACGACCCTGGTGGTGGTGATGGGCGAGATGGGTCGGACTCCGCGGATCAACCCGAAGGCCGGTCGGGATCACTGGCCGCAATGCGGATTCAGCTTGCTGTTCGGCGGCGGCATCAAGCGGGGCTGCCTGGTCGGCCGCAGCGATGCCCAGGCCGCCTATCCCGCCGACCGTCCGGTCTCGGCCGGAGACATGGTGGCGACGATTTACCACCAGCTGGGGGTCGATTCGGCGATGACCGTCGACGACCTCAGCGGCCGACCGGTGCATATCGCTCATGGTGGGGAACCGGTATTCGAGGCGATTGCCTGAGCTAGGCCAGGCGGCGTTGCTTGACCGGCCGCGACCACCGCATCATAATGCCCCGCCAAATTGGCGGCCCCAGGGTGGTCATGCGGATGGTGTCGGAGAGCGACTCGATGGGCGTGTATTCGAAGAAGGAACTCAAGGAGTTCCGCGTGCTGCTCGAAGGACTGCGTGCCCGCCTGCGCGGTGACGTGCAGCAATTGACCGACGGGGCGTTGGCCAAGGGCGATGGGAGTGGCGACTCGAGAAGCCCCACCCATATCGCCGACGTCGGCACGGACAACTACGAGCAGGACTTTGCGCTGCGGTTTGTCGAGAACGAGCAGGAGACGCTGAGGGAAATATCCGAGGCACTCGACCGGATCGACGCCGGGAGTTACGGCGGCTGCGAAAAGTGTCTCGAGGAGGGCAAGACCCCACCTCAGTCACGGATCAACAAGCCACGGCTGCGGGCGATTCCCTTTACGCGGTACTGCATCGAGTGTGAACGGTTGCGCGAATCCGAGACGCCATGAAAGACATGGACGGCGTGTACGACGGTGCGGTTCGGGCGGGAACCGAGCAGACTCGAGCCATCGTCGTTTTCGCCATCCTGGCCATCGTCGGGCTCGTCGCTGATCTCTGGACCAAGTACCTCGCGTTCGACCCCGAGATCACCCCGGTCGCGCGACGACCGATCGCCGGCGGCTGGGCGACATTCGAGTTGACGACCAGTTTCAACGAGGGCGCACTATTCGGCGTGGGACAGGGCTGGACCTGGCTGTTCGCTCTGCTGTCGCTGGTGGCCGTGGCGGGGGTCTTCTTCTGGCTGTTCTGGCTGGGAGGCCGTTCGAGTACCTGGCTGACGGTGGCGTTGGGACTGATCTTGGCCGGTACCCTCGGCAATCTCTACGACCGGGCCGGCTGCCACGGGGAGGTCTACCCCGAGGGGACCGTTCGGGCCGGCCAGACACGCTACGCCGTCCGCGACTTTCTGCTGTTCACCTTCGGCGATCCCGAGACTCCGATCGGACAGAGGTACCACTACCCGGTCTTCAACTTCGCCGATGCCTTCCTGGTGACCGGTGCCATCATGCTGGTACTCAAGTCGTTCCAGGCCGAAGCGGACGAGGACGAGGACGGGGACGGGGACGAGAACGCGGACGGGGACGAGAACGCGGACGGGGACGAGAACGCGGACGGGGACGAGAACGGGGATGAGAACGGGGTGGAATCTCCTACCACGCCTGCATCGAGTCCTGGAACAGCCCCAGCAGATCTTCCCGAGTCGCCTCCCGCGGCGACAGCTTCGTGACGCGGTGCTGAGGCAGAGTGCCTTCGACCAGCTCGGGGATGTCGTCATCGGTGTAGCCCACGGCGGCCAGTCCGTTGGGCATGCCGAGAGCCTTCATGAAGTGGAGGACTCGATCGGCGAGGATCTTTCCTGCCTGGCTTCCGTCCTTCGGGTCGGCGTCGGCGATGTCGGCACCGAGTGCCCGTGCTGCTTCGAGGTGTCGGCGGGGATCCGAGCCTGCGGTGAAGCGGACCACCGCGGCGGTGTTGAGGATGACCGAGATGCCGTGAGGGATCATGGGGTGGTCGACGTCGTAGCCGGGCGGTTCGAATTCCCGGGCCATCCCGGCCACCGGGTAGGACATCCCGTGAGGCAGGTGGACTCCGGCGTTGCCGAAGCCGATGCCGGCGATCGCTGCGGCGAGCATCATCTGTCCGCGGGCGTCTTCGTCGGAGGTGTCGCTGACGGCTCGCGGCA
>Ga0310123_10001790_pt1 | contig 17602 bp, 17 predicted proteins | sample CB6_AW_1057_MG_FD_203505 | JGI IMG/M metagenome (GOLD analysis project Ga0310123, IMG submission 203505) | Marine microbial communities from Western Arctic Ocean, Canada - CB6_AW_1057 | ecosystem: Environmental > Aquatic > Marine > Oceanic | place: Canada: Western Arctic Ocean | collected... | reverse complement strand
GGAATTTTTTATGGTGATTCTTTAAGCAGTTATCAATTAGAGTGTTGGACCGCTATTGCAATAATTTCTTCTTATACAAAAGTTATTCGTGTGGGACCTGCAGTAACGTTTCCTTTAATAAGACATCCATCGATTTTGGCAAGAACCGCTGCGACAATAGATCAGTTTTCAAATGGGCGTCTGGAATTTAGAGTTGGATTGGGAGGCAAAACAATGAAATCAGATAGTAAGAAATATGGTTTTGATTTTACAACGTATGAGAATAGAGTAAAGATATTGGATGAAAGTCTGCAAGTAATGAAGAGTCTTTGGACAAACAAGGAAACTAGTTTCAATGGAGAGTATTTTAATCTTAGTGGTGCTTCTCAGGAAATTATTCCGGTTCAGAAGAACGGTCCTCCTATTACAATCTCTGGTAAAAGTGACTCGGTGATTGAACTATTGGAAAGGCACGGAGATGTTTGGGAAGCGGGAGGCAGAAAGGACGATAATTACGAATCACTTGTGCAAAAGGTCGATGATATATATTCGAGAAGCAACAAACCGAAAATTGACAAATCGATAGAGTTGTTTGTTCTGATTGATAAGGATGGAAACGAATCCAAGTCCAGTTTCGAGGGTTTTGACGGGTGGAATTTTTTCCATGGAAGTCCAGATTATGTTTGCGAGAACATACAGAAGATGTCAGATGTTGGGTTCGATAGATTTTCCGTATATTTCGTGAATAAAGATGGCAATCCATTCAAGCAGAGCGAATCAAATCTGATTGAGCAGATGGAATTGTTTAAGGATCAAGTTATTCCTAATCTAAAAAGTTAATTAGTTTATTTAGAAATTTATTTTCTAATTTATTTTCCTATATTATTTATTCGGTTGAATGGAATATTAGTAAAATGAGAACATGTCAAAAATGTAAAATGGAAACGATGGAAGACATCAATGTATTGAATTCTATTTCAAGGAAGAACAAAGAGGAAAAGAAGAGCGAGTATGATCTGTGCAGGCCGTGCGGTAAATTGGAATACGCAGAGGAAAAAGAATGGGAAGAAGCCAGGATTGAAGAAAGGAATGGAACTTCTGCGCGTGAAGATTTACTGAGATATGAAGCATGGCGACTGGGAATAAAGAATGATGGAAATTATCCGCTTGAAATGTTGGAAAAAATGGTAAAGGAAGAAAAGAAGAGGCAATCAGAGTACAAAAGAGGCGTTTGGAGCAATCCAGAAAAGCCCAAGAAAGCTCCTTCTTTCGAGAGTGTTGTGGGTGTTTCAGACGGCAAGAAAGCCATTGTTGATTCTGTTGTTAGACCGTTACAGCGACCCGATCTTTATCAGATGGGATGGAATCGTTGTATTTTGCTGTTTGGTCCACCTGGAACTGGAAAGACGCTTTTAGCATCCGATGCAGCACGAGAAATTGACGCAGATTTTATTGAAAAAGACGCCGCTCAGATTAATTCGAAGTGGGTAGGAGAAAGCGAACAGAACGTTGCAAGGCTGTTTAATGACGCACGCAATAAGTTTTTGAATTTGGGATCAAAAAGGCCGATAATTATATTCATTGATGAGGTTGACGCTTTGTTTGGACCAAAGAAGGGGGGTTGTGATTATGGTGTTGAGATGAGAAATCAGTTTCTAAAAGAGTTGGATAGTTTGGGTGACAAGAATTGTAATCTTCCTTTGTATGTCATCGCGTCTACTAACAAGCCATGGAATCTTGATTTCGCATTTGTTCGAAGGTTCCAGAAACGAGTGTATGTGGAGATGCCGGATGAGACTGGTCGTGCGGAGATGTTGAAACTCCACACAAGTAAATTGAATGTAGATTCTTCAATAGATTTTGAGCATTTGAGTGAAATATGTGTTGGTTATTCGGGCAGTGATTTAAAGAATGTTTGTATGGATGCCTATCAATCAACTATCGACAGGGTGTTCGAGTCCGATGTTAAAGCGGAATTAGATCCTGTTTCTGAACGGGATTTTGCTAATGCAATAGAAAGGAGAAGTCCTAGCGTATCGAACGAAGTAATTTGTCAGATCGAAGAATGGGCAAAGAGTAATAAAGCGAATTAGGAAAGTGGGATGACATACCAGATGGAAAGGATTTACCGTACAATTAAATCTGTACTGGATTCATCTGGTCTTGAGGACAAAGACGCTCCTACGAATTTCAGTTTAATCGACACTGTAAAAAATATGAAAGACGCTGAGAAGTATCTGTGGTCACAGGGGGTGAAGGCAGTATACAGGACGTTGATACAATGATAGACGACTACGAAGATATATTTACAGACAATTCCGGGGAAACCGTTAATGACTTAGACGAAATAAATTCGTCTGAGGGCAAGGACGGCTGCCAATTTTATTTTCTACCAGACGGAAAATTCCATGAAAAATCTTTGCCGACACAAATAAAAACCAAAGAAGATTTCAAAGAACTTGTGGATTCTGTTTTCAAATTAGGAGTTACTTTAAAGAAAGCGACATCTCATAATAACTCGAGTTTCTATCCGTTCTTTAGTTTATTAAAAAAGAATAAGAAAATAATTCATGGAACTATGTTGCCTACTACTGAATATTCATACGAGTCTTTACGAGCATACTTGAATGAAAAGAACAAAGAAAAGATTCACGAAGAAGACCTATCACATATTCTCCATATGGTTAATGTAAAATCTCATCGTTGTAAATCATCAACTCTTGCAAAGTGTGTATGTCCACAGACTACTTATAAAAACCAATTACTTATACAATCTTTTAATTTGGTAAAGCCCGAAAAGTCCTTGACATTTGCAATGGACTTTTCATACACAGAAGACGGAGTTGTCTTTGACGAAAATAATATACAGGTTGTGCCAATGGAGAAATCTATACACACAGGAAAGTGGGATGACATACCAGATGGAAAGGATTTACCGTACAATTAGTTTGTATTCGACGCCCATTGGTCGAAGATTTATTGTATTCCCTTTCGCATACGATTATTTCCCGACGATTATAGAAACCTGTGCACAATGTTTCTAAGGGAGGCAGCGGAAAGAAAAATGTTAGATTAATGTTTAATTTGGTTTTGTTACAATTGTGAGTGGTTTTTCCAGATTATACATGGCTTGGTAGCCTTTCTAACATTTTTTCCGTAATTAGTTAGAATTTAAGAATTTGAGTAGTTCCTCCAGGTTATTTATGACATAATCGGGCTCGCTAGATACATTGTTTTGCTGTTCTTCTTTTCTGAGAATCAGTGCGGTTTTTGTGGAGGCGCGTTTGCCAGCAAGAATATCGTGTGCTGTATCGCCCACCATTATGGATTTCGAGGGGTGGATTTTATGATGATCAAGGGCGAGGTTAAGCATGTCTGGCGCGGGCTTGCCGTTCTTTACGTCGTCGGGGCCCACAACTTTGCCGAATAAATGATCAATCTGGAATTGCTTAAGAAGGGACTCCGAAACATGTCGGGGGTTTGACGATGCAACCATGCATGTAATTCGTTTTTCGTTCAGTGTTTCCAGTATTTTTTTGCTTTCGGGAAACAGGGAATATTCGTTCGAGCGTTTTTCCATGAGTTTTTTGTTTGTTTGTATTACTTCATCGATGTCGAGATTAGTAAGAGACGGATCTATACTGAAAGTGAAATCTTTATAGGACTTGCCAAAATTGTTGATAAATTTGTCGGTGTCCAATGTGCTTCCAACTTTTTCAAATGCTTCACGCCAAGATTTAAGTTGTGTATCAAACGTGTCGATTAAAGTGCCGTCCAAATCGAAGATTATTCCTTTGATTGACATAATTAATATTATTTTTTTAATTATTTAACATGTGCATGGGTCGCAAGAGACCAGAAAAAAGGAGGAATCTGAATTTTCTGTTCCGCATTTTGTACAAAACATAACTATATTTCCTCTACTATAACAACTTTATACTTCGATTCTTCAAAGATTTTCGTTAATTGTTCTATTTCTTTATCGTATTCTTCATCGCTAAATCTCATTGGTGTTGAAGTTGACGTCTTAATATTACAAGGAGTGCCTTCGAGAAAATCTACAACTGTTTCTGATGTTTCTGCAAATGTATCGGCATATCCCACCTCAAATATGTATTCACCAAGATTATCTATTGTAATTATTCCTTCAGTTTGATAATATTCATCTGCATGCATATTGTTATATGGGAAATACCACTCATCTAGGGCTTCTCCCTCCTCGTCTATAATCACGTCTCCTCCCCATCCCCAAACAACTCCTACTAGTTCACCGTCAAGATTTAGTATTGGACCTCCGCTATTTCCTGGAAATGTAAATATTGAGAAAATTAATTCATTTGTATTGTGATTCATCATCTCAAACCAACCTCCATTGGCAATCCAATATCCTAATGCGTCTGGATGACCTATTGATAAAGCAGCATCAAATTCTTCAGGAATATTTGTGTTGATTGTAACTGGAATTGGAGAAAAAGCTATATTTGTTTCAACTTCATTTCCATCATCGTCGAGGAAAAATATAGGACTGTCATCATAAATTTTTATTAGTGCTAAATCTGCATCGCTATATCCTCCACCGTCAGGATTTCCGACTTTAATGATTTCTCCATATTTATAATACGTGTACCAAGTTGGATCTGTTATTATTTCATCCTCTCCTCTATCTTCGGGAATTTCTATTGGTAAATTTATTATTACATCGATAGAATCCTTACTTTCTGTATGTTCGACTACATGTGCATTAGTCACTATACATCCGTCATCTGATACAAAAAATCCACTTCCAATTGCAGGACCTAGTCCTTCATCATCATAGGCTGGAAAAATAAACGGATAAACCCCTAATCCGATAATAATGCCTACTACTAAAACAGAAATTAATTGAATCTTAATACTTTGTTTCACAATACTAACATGTACAAGGATTACATGTACAATTTACGCATTTGCAGTTAGGGTTTGAGCAATTTGGGTCCATAATAATGTATACTTATTGAGATTATTAAAGATAAAAGAGAAAAAAGTTATGCGAGAATAACTCTCAGCAACTGGAGGGACATTAGAGACATAATCACGTCCTCCAATAACGTAACATTAGTAAGTGGAAGATTGATTTTTGTGCCAAGGCAAGCGCATTGAACAGGTTTTTTTGAAAAAAGATTTTTCAGTATCCCAATAGAACCCAAGGTCATAATAGTGAATGTAATAAAAGAAATTACAAGAACGAATGCGGAATTAAATAGAAAGTAACTAAATATGTACGAAATCCCTAAGAAAAATTCAATCCCAGGATAAATTGATGAATATAAATTGCTTCGTTTTGCAATAATGTCATATTTTGAAAACGCTTCTGCAAAGCCGTGTAGGTCCATCATTTTTGCGAGTGCGAAGACAACAAAAAAAAGTCCCATAAAAAGCATCATTAAATCTGTAATTATGGATAATATTGACCCTAGAGTTAAAACTATCCCAAGAACTGGAGGAAAAATAACTGAGAATGTTTTTGTTTGGTACCATTTTTGTGTTGCAAAATTTTCTTTACAAGAAGTATTACAGAAATAATATTCCTTCCCATTTTTTTGTATTACAAGGTTTTGATTTATTGCCTTTGCTTCGTCCACAGTCATTCCGCATATAGGATCTGTTGCCAATATTATCTACTTGAAAACCAATCTATATATATCGCTCAGAATCTAACAACTTTTAAATTGAAAAGAAATACGTTGTTGGTTGGAATAGGCGCACTAGCGTTAGGCATTCTTGCATATCAATCTGCAATGGATCAGATTGCCGATATCCTGAAGATAATTGAAGATAGAGGGCAAGGACTCGGGCCACGGTATTCAAATGAATGGATTCAAGTATTGAATGACGATGCTGAAGTTACTCTGATGTTTGCAAGGGGATTTCTTGGATTTTCGGTTTTTATGGTAGTTTATGCGTTGTATGATGACATAATGCGCACTATAAAGCGTATTAGATGATAATTTGTAATAAAACAAATTTATTTTGCAATTGAGATATAGTGAAGTTCTGACACGCCGTTTATCGTGATCACTGAACCGTAGTTGACTGTTTCATCGTCTTCCCAATAGTAAACTTGAGTGACATCGTATGGAGCAACCCATTTACTGATAAACTCGTCTATTGCATTTTGTATAATCGCAGCGTCTTCGGTTGAATCAAGTCGGTGTTCATTGAATTTGAACAATGAAGGTATTTCATCAGGACGAACAACTTTGACGCCATTAGCAGTGAGTGAATCAACAAGTTGCGATTCAATGTCTTTGTCCACAGATACGGAAACGATGTTTTCACGCCGTATGTTGGTTTCAACTCCACTCAATTCAATTAGGAAGTTTTCAAATGCTTCTTCAGGAGTGTCGCCAAATCCTATATAGTATTCGCCGGTGAAGGTTGCTCCGACGACGGCCACGGTACCAAGTTGTGTAACTACACCACCGGCACCTGCAGTGTAAACAGGTAGGAAGTATACATCATGATCGCCGATTCTGTAAAGGATATTATCTCCTACGCGCGGACTTCTAAGCAATGTTCTAAGTGTTGCAAAATCAGGATTACGTTCTAGCGCCTCGAGTATAGCTGTTGGACCTAGAAGTTTTGTACTTGCGTTTAATGGAACTTCATAGAATGTCATATCTCCAAGGCTATCAAAGTCGTTTTCTATTATCATGTATCCTGCAAGGTTTTGTCCAGGTGAGCCCCTGAGTTGTAAAGAAAGCAGTCCTATGAATTCGTTTTCTTGGAAGCCTGGTGGCTTTGCTTCAATGAAATAAGTGTCCAGGCCTTGTGGTGTCTCAAAGAATTCTCGTGCCTCGATGAATGTTGCAGCGTCGGTAATGTGATAGAAATTGTACATGTCAACGCGATAATTGAATAGTTCCTCGGGGTATCGTGTTTGTTCTTTTAGCCAGTCAGGAACGTCTTCTTCAATATAATCCCAGTAAAGTAATTTGAATAAATCGCTGTAATAATCATCTCCGATTATATACAGGGAAATATCTCCATCGTACGTATTGATTAGGGAATATCCAACATGTCGTACGAAATAATTGTCTTGGCTCCATGGAACTCGGTCGGTTTCAAGCGCAATCATCAGTGGCATAAGCCAATAGGTCTCCTTACCGTCTGTTACGGGGTACATATCTATCGGTTTGCCATTGATTTGATAGAAGAAATACGGGAATAACAACTCCATTTTTTCGTGAACGTCTTTGTATCGCATTGTATGAATGGTTTCAAATGGTCTGGACAAGAGCCAATTTGGTTCAAATATCCAGCTTAATGGAGGTGGAATGTCTATGCCTCCTGATCCACTGTACATATGTCCGTTCAATTCATCGCTGGTCTGTCTATCAGTTGGGTATGCAGACCAAACATCAGATAAAAGACCTCCTTCTCCATAGTAGATTTTTCTTTGATTGAAGAAATCTGCTGTATCTACAATTTTACCGTTGTGTCCATCAAGAAGAAGAAATCCGTTTGGAACGTGAGTGTAGACAAGGTGTTCATTATACCATACGTTAGAAGCTTCAACGGTTTCTGGCAAGATTGGTTTTAGAGATGCACTCCAATACAACGATCCATTGAATCGTAATATATCGGTGTCTTGGAAGTCGACGTATGGAATCAATCCGATTTCTGGTTTTAGCTTAGCTTCTGCGCCTTTAAGATCCCATAATCGAACAGTATCGAGAAGGTCTCGATGCTCTTGAATGTAGGGTTTGATTTCGTTTAGCGGTAACGGGGATAAACTGAAATTATATTGAACTTCTTTGACAGAGTCAAGATTAGCGAGATATCTATTTACTGCAATTTCTTGTGTGGAGTACGGTCCATTCCATTCAACTTTTCTAGTGTCGGCTATACTGCCTTGTACACCAGTAGACGCTCCGACGAGGAGTGCAATGAGAATTATAGCTCCTATTCGTACTGAATTAATCTGTGACGGTTTTATTATTCGTTTAGTATTTGGCGAGTCAAGATATGAAAAAGCTGCAAATGCAATACCTGCAAGAAATACGCCGCCAATCATGAATTTGGAGTTGTAATCTATGTATGATGGGAAGAACATATTGAATGCAGTCCAGAATAAGAAGAGAGCAACCAAGGATTCAATAGTTGATGTAGGTAATTTTATTTTGGTGAGGTCTGGTCCTATATTAGATCCTTCTGTTGTTGATTTTTTGATTTCAGAACCGAGTTCAGTAAGAGTGGATGATGCAGCTTTTAGAAGTTGGGTTATGCCAACAAGTATAATCAATCTTGTTCCAAGTGCGCCGAGTATCGGTGAAACTAACAGTGTGAGTGCAGGTACCATTGGTATGATGGTTTGTTGTGCAAACGCCATGTCGGAAGGTGGTGCAAAGAAAGGCAATGTAAAAAGAGATGGCAAATAAGATATGCCAGAAGACCAGCCTGCAGTCATTCCAATAATTGTCATCCCCAAGTTTATGTTTGTAAGTAGGATTGATGCGATCAAAAGTTTTGTGACTTGCCAAATCGCAAATTTAGGTAAAGTAAGTTGGAAGTCTTTGAATGGGCTCAAGTCTTGTTGTCCTGGCGAGGTAGTGTCAGAAGTTCTAATTAGCGGAATTGCGTTAGTAAGGGCCCACCAGAAAATTGATCGTCTGTTTTTCAGGTCTATTCTTACGAATGATATTATGCCTAGAACAAGCCCTCCAATCAAAGCGTAATAAAATGGGCGAATAAACAAGGTACCAAATTCTTGTACATTGAGATAAAGAGAAATTACCTGTGAAATTGTAGAAATTAAAATGAAAAATGCAATTATTGCTAATAGAATAAAGATTCCTTTTCGAGGAGGACCTCGACTTACTGAATCTTCAGATTCAGTATAATAGGTTTTCATAATGTAATAGTAATAGTTATGGTTATAAACTGAATGATTTAAATGTTAAAGTCGAAAAGATTGGTTTGCCCCTTGGTTTGTGAAAAATTTGACACACGGACTCCAATTCTACGCAGTTTTCGTGGTTCCTGTAATAAGAAAGTTTTCAATAGTTCTTGAGATGTGTCTGCAATTATTTCGTTTGAATTCTGGAAGATTTCGAATGATTTGCTGCGTTGGCATATGGTCAAGTCTTCCATTATAGCAGAAATGCTAACGGTTTTGAAAGTAATTTTCTTTTCTTGGGTTTGATCGAACAGATCTTTAGAAAGATCAATGAGAGATTTGGAGATCGTATCTATATCTTTTGAGTCTTCTTTCAGTGTTACGATGCGTCCAATTTGATCTGCGGGTTTATCTTTTACTGGCTCATTATCAATTCCGTGGGCTGAATCATGAAGATAAACACCAAATTTTTGGCCAAATTCATCTATAAGGAGTTCCCTTTTGCTGTCTGCAAGTTCCTTGATTGTTCTTATTTTATATTCAGCTAGTTTTGATTGGGTTTTTGGGCCAATTCCATAAAGTTTGTTTACTGCTTGCGGAAACAGAAAGTCTTCGACATTTTCTGGAGTTATCACGGTTGTTCCGTTTGGTTTGTTTGAATCGGCGGCCATCTTTGCGATAAGTTTGTTTGGACCAATTCCAACAGAACATGTTAGGTTCTCTGAAGTTTTGATTTCGTGTTGTAGTTTGTTTCCGTACACTGTTGCACTTTGATAATCGTTGTTCATTTTATTGGAAATATCTATACAGGCTTCGTCGATGCTAAGTTGTTCAAATGTATCACTATATTTTCTCATTACATTCATAATGCTTTCAGAAATTGATTCGTACAATTCATGGTTTGCGGAAATAAATACAGAATCTGTGTTTTGGAGAAGGTTTTTTGCTGTCTTAATAGGAAGTCCTGATTTTACATTAAATTTACGTGCTATATAGTTGGTTGTTGCAACTGCACCACTATCTTCAGAACGACCAGAATATTGGCAGATTACAACGGATTTGTTTTTAATCTCGGGATTTCGTGCTTCTTCTACTTGAGCATAAAAATAATCTAAATCAAGATGTAGAATTATTCGTTGCATTCAAATGAATTAGATTATCATCTTTAATTAATTTATAAAAGCTAAGAGATAATAGACAATGTAAATCAGATTAGGGTAATTTAATGAGCGAAGAATTCTTGGAATATGACGTAGCAGTAGTAGGAGCAGGACCTGCAGGAAGTAATGCAGCTTATGAATGCGCAAAAAATGGTTACAAAGTAATCATACTGGAAGAAGATCCTGTCGTTGGAGTTCCTGTACAATGTGGAGAAGGGTTAAGTTGTTTTGCTTTACAGCATTTGGATTTGAAGCCGAATGATGAATTTATCTCTGCAAACATTTCAAGATTAAGAATAATTTTTACAAATGGAAATTGGATGTCGGTTCATGACGGAGGTTATGAATTGGATCGTGACAAGTTTGATCAGTTCCTGGTAAAACGTGCGACTGATGTAGGAAGTGATTTATACACTTCTGCAAGAGTAATTGAATTTAATTCTGAAGATAAAATTTTGAAATTGACATACAAGAAAAAAATTATTTTTGTGAAAGCTAAGATTATTATCGGTGCGGATGGTCCGAAATCAAATATTGCAGCATGGTCAGGATTATTGCAGAAAGAAGAGTGGAGAGATAAATTAATTCGAGCTTATGAATTGAAAATGGAAGGCGTCGATGTAAATGGATTTGATATGTATTTTGATGAGGACATTGCACCAGACGGTTATCTTTGGGTATTTCAAAAGGGAGGCAACGTAGCTAATGTAGGAATTGCCACAACGGCGAAAGATACTGTAAATCGGTTGGATAGATTTATTCAGCAGAAGAAGATAGATGGAAAAGTTATTGGTAAAACTGCTGGAGCAATTCCATACAAAGGTCCTTTGGAAAAAACTTACGCAGACGGAGTTCTTATCGCAGGAGATGCTGCCGGAAGTACCAATCCCGTATTTTTAGGCGGTATATCCACGGCCATGCAGACTGGAAGTTTGGCAGGCAAGACTGCAGTTGAATCGTTAAAAGCTGATGATTATTCTGCTGGTTTTCTTTCAAGGTACCAGAAGAAGTGGATGAAACTTCCTTTGGCAGACAAGTCGCTATTGGAAGCCGCGAAGGTGATGCATGCATTTACACCGGAGATGTGGGAAAAGATGGGAGAGCTTGTAGGAAAGAGTGATGTTACTAATATTACTGTTTTAGGTAAACTTCGAGTAGTGTTAAAAGCATTTTATCCAAAATATTGGAGCTTAATTCCAGTTGTGCGTCATATGCCAACTGTAATGAAAGCGTTTTCGATTACAAGAAAGTGGGGTTGGTAGAGATTACTGTGATGGGTAATCATCACAGTAACCAATCCATTTGGTTTAAAGTTTAAAAAAGTCGTCGGCTGCAGTCGGTGTAGAAGTTGTTGATGAAGATGGGGATGGGAATTTTTCTTCATTGTTTACTTCAGCTACTGCTGCTGCTTCAGCTAAAATGCTGTTGGTTTCTTCACCTGAAGATTCAATTAACGGAGAGTCTCCACCAAGTTGACCTGCATCGGTAATTAGACCGTTCATCATTTCACCAATCTCTGACATCTCTGAGCTAGCTTCAGGCAGAATTCCTGACATTGAATTGCGCATTCCTTTAATTACAGAAACAATCGGTGTGATTGACGTTACTATGTCGCCGAAGTCTTGTACAGTGCCCATTCTCAAATTAATTTGTTCAAGAACTAATTTCATTTGAGTGACGTTCGAAGTTATCTTTCTTAACTCGGCTAGTTCGTTGGCATATGCTGCCGCACGATTTTTGTCGTGTTTTTGGGTTGCCTCAACCACTTTATTAAACAATGCAGTGTCGTGTGATTTCAATCTAGATTGTTTTTGATCTAGACGTGAGATGAGTGTTTGCATTGCACGTTGTGTAGTTTCTACACGATTACGTAATGGTGGTTGTGGAGTTACTTTATCTTTGACCTTTGCTAGCAAAGGTTCCTTTTCTTTAGTATTCCAGTTGTTGAGTATACTCATTACTATCAAAATAATGAAGGATTACCATGAATAAACAAAGAAAGATTAACAAAGTTCAACAAAAGTATCAATCATATTTTATTTTTTTAACCCAAGTGTAGTTTTTTTAAAAAAAAATACCGATTTGTTTAGATATTATTAATTTTGTTTAATCATAACGGCATGAATGACAAACAACGTATGTTAATCTTTTTCAGTGTTCTTTTCATTATCTTCTCTGTCTTTATAATTGATCAATTTAGAAACACGGCAACGAACGATCCATTACAAAATATGAATTTTGTTGTAGTTAATGAACAAATAATTTTTGTTGAAGTGGCAATTACACCACAAGAAAGAGAAAAAGGTTTGATGGAACGTGAAATATTGGAAGACAATAACGGAATGTTGTTTGTGTTTTCGGATGAAGGCGAATATTCCTTTTGGATGGAGAACATGGAAATTAGTCTTGATATAATTTGGATAAATGCAGACGGAAATGTAGTTTATTTTGTAGAGAACGTTCCGCCTTGTGTTCAATCGCCCTGTCAAACGTATTCACCGAACAGGGATGCGTTATATGTGTTGGAAGTTAATCCGGGAGTCATTGCTGCGTTGGGAATAGAAGAAAATTCAGAAATTGTTATATCATTAAATAAGCTGTAAAAATCTTTTGTTCTAATATAAAAAAATATTGTTAGTAATTGTGGATTTTGATAATAAGATTTAATATTGTCAATGAGTTGTTTTAATCTATGGCAAACGTCGGGGAAAAGAAATTTAAAAGTACGGCTGAAGAAGTAGAGTATTTATTATCAAAGTATCCAGAAGCAAAGAACAACGATTTCTATTTGCAATGGGTTTGGTTAAAGGACATTGAGGGATTAGATCTTCCTGACATGCCTTGGCAAAGATTCCAGCAACTCGCTGGTAAAATGGGAAGTATACGAAGAGCTAGACAGAAAGTTCAGAGTATGGGTAAACATTTACCAAGTGATGAAAAGATTCTTCAAAGAAGAAAACGTTGGAGAAACATTAGATTGGAAGAAAGAAAATTATTACAACCTCTTGCATCAAAAGCAAAAGTAAAAGCAAAAGCAACCGCATAATTACAAGAATTAATTATGCGTCAAATGTTTTTTATTTAGTCTACCTTTAGGTTTGTTGTGATTCATAAGGTAGTTATAATTGGATCTGGGCCTGCTGGGTTGACTGCCGCTCTCTATACAGCCAGAGCTAACCTAAATCCTCTTGTTTTAGGCGGTTTAGAGTGGGGAGGACAGTTAATGCTGACCACAGAGGTAGAGAACTATCCGGGTTTTATCGATGGAATAAATGGTCCGGACTTGATGGAAAATTTTAAGAAACAGGCAGAGAGGTTTGGAGCAGAAATAATTAATTCGAATGTTACTTCGGTGGATTTTTCGAAGAAACCTTTCAAGATTATTGCCGGTGAAAACTCTTACGAATCCCAGGCGGTAATCATTGCAACGGGAGCAAGCGCTAGATGGTTGGGTTTAGAGAATGAACAAAAATTAATTGGTAAAGGTGTTTCGTCTTGTGCAACTTGTGATGGATTCTTTTTCAAAGACAAAGAGATTGCATTGGTTGGAGGCGGTGACTCTGCAATGGAAGAAGCGTTGTTTCTCACAAAGTTTGCAAGCAAGGTTACGGTTGTTCATAGAAGAGATAAACTGCGTGCAAGTAAAATCATGCAAGATCGTGCGTTTAAGAATGATAAGATAGAATTCGTTTGGAATTCGGAGATAGAAGATGTTTTGGGAGACACGACGGTAACGGGAATCAAAATTAAAAATTTACAAACCAATGAGTCAACTACAAAAGACGTCAGTGGGTTGTTTGTCGCAATAGGTCATATACCAAACACTGGTTTCTTGAAGGGTCATGTCGATTTGAATGAAAATGGATATGTTGAATCAAAGGGGACGCAGAGCAATATAGATGGGGTTTTTGTAGCAGGGGACGTACATGACTTTCGATATAGACAGGCTGTTACTGCCGCAGGTCATGGATGTGAAGCCGCAATTGATGTTGAGAAATATATAGAGATCAACGGTTTGTAAATCAGAAATGGATGCGGACATAAATAGGATTCAGCAAGAGATTAGATCGATAAATTCGGATACAGTTAATAAAATCAGGGGAACGTTAGATTTACTTGCAGAAATATATGGCCAGGTCAATTGGTCAATTTATGAATTGGTTGAGAATTCCGACAATGTTGGAAGTAAAAACGTTGTGTTTGAGCTAGATGGCAACAGGTTATCCTTCATAAATGACGGTTTGTGTTTTACCGGTGAGGATTTTGAGCGAATTTGTTCTGTAAACACGTCTGTAAACAGGGATAGTCTGGTAGATCGCTCCTTTGGTTTGGGATTCAAGTCCGTATTCAATTTTAGTAATGATGTCAGTATATTTTCAGGAAATAACGGTATCAGGTTTTTTGAGGAAAGCGGGCTTCCGTTGTGGAAGATTTTTCCTCATGTTGTCGATTGTTTAGAGTTGAAGGGAGAACAAAGTACGGTTTTTGAATTCGTCCTAGGAAACAAACGAAAACGGATAGCAGATGTTTTGGTTGGTATTTCTCCAGAAATACTTTTGTTTTTGAATTCGGTTGAAAGTTTGACGGTCAGGGATATACAGAATAACAACACCCTGTTTTTAGAAAAAAGCAGTAAGCCACTGGACGGCGCGAATACGAATTTAGTCACTGTGAAGAGGAGCACCAATAAAGAAACCATGGAGAGTTCAGAATATGTTTGTTATTCGAAGGATTTTTCAATACCCGAGCGTGTCAGGATTGGAGAAAATAGTGAAACAGGAGTGGTTGTTGCCGTGCCTGTGTCTGGCTTGAATGATTCTGTTTCTGTTTTTAGGAACATATATCGCGTAACAGGAGAGGAAAGGACCGGTTTTATGCTGTCTGGCGAGTTTGTTACGACCATGAATTTCGATGGAATTGTAGATAATGATTGGAATTCTTGGCTATTGGACAGTGTTCTAGGTTTTGTTAATTCTGAACTCAAGTTACGGACGAGAAAATGATGAAAAAATAATCATATAGACTTTTATTCACTCAGCCAGTCTTTTTTTTCTTTTAGTTTGCTGTCTCGTTTGTGCTGCTTTAGTTTTTTCCTCAAATCTTTTTGGTAGGCTTTTAGCTTCTCCTTGTTTTTCTCTTTGTATTCCTTGGCAAGTTCTTTTAGCTTCTCCTTGTTTTTCTCTTTGTATTCCTTGGCAAGTTCTTTTAGCTTCTCCTTGTTTTTTTCCTTCCACTCTTCATTGTATTTTTTCCTGGCTTTTTTTGCCAAATCTTTAATTTTTTGTTCTGCGTATGTTGCGGCGGTGTCAATGATTTCATCCTTAGTGTGATTTATCGGTGTTTTGGGCCTTTGTTTTTTTGTTAAAACTACTTGAAGGAAGGCATAAGCGTCATTCACTTCCTGTGACTTTCTGGTAAAAACATCCAACTGGTCGTCATTTTTCGCAAAGTTCGGGTGGAATGCCTTCTGCTGCTTGATCATCGATTTCCTGCATTCTTTCAGTGTTGCGTTTGGCAGTACATTCAAAATTCTTCTTGCTTCTTTCTCGTTCATCGCTTGTTTCGCCTATGTTGTTTATCTTTTGCGAAGATAAATATCATTTCACTGTATACTATTTTATGGCTCAAAAAATAGTGTATTTTGATATTGAAACAACAAACCGTTGTGTAGACTGGATGCGTGGAGAATCGGATTCCAGATATGCGCCGGTTGAAAAATGGGAGATAATAACAGTGCAATGGCAGGAGATAGATCCATTTACTGGCGAAGAATTAGGAGAATTAAACGTTGTCAAGAGATGGGAAAAAGAAAGCGAGTTAGAGTTCCTTGAGACGATTTTTTCTTCCGTGGGAAACATGGCCGTCGATTACAGTTATAAATTCTATAATAGGAAGGAGGAGAAGGATGTAGAGATTCCTAAAAGCGTGGACAATTTTTTGTTCAGTGAGAATCCAGCAAAGCTTGGTCATAACTTAAAATTTGAACAGCTGGTGTTGGATGGAAAAATTGAACAGTGGAATAGTCGTTTCTCGTCTAGGAAAGGAAAGCCGATGGTTACATACGGATGGAATGTCGATTTGATGCCGTTTGCGATATTGAGGAGTGGTTATTCTGTTGATGGCATGGGAAAAGAGTTCAGCAAAAAAGGCGGTGAAACGCGTGGATCAAGCTTGCATAACATTTCATGCAAGGAAACCAGCGGACGAGTCATACAAGAAATGTATGACAACAAAGATTGGAATGCGATTGAAGGCTACATAGTAAAGGAAACCAAGTGTGCAATTGAAACATACAAACAGTTGTTAGAACACATGAAAGATTGGAATTATAGGGAAATAAACTAACAAAATTTTAAGTGGTTTTTTTAATGCTGTCTTTGGCAAAGAATAGTAAAGCAGCTATGACTATCAGCACGGCTGCATTGAAATAAAACGGGGTTGAGCTGATAATCGCCTGGCTGTCTGTTGATGATAGATATCCTAGAATTAATGGGCCAGCTACAAATCCCATATCGCCCATTGTACGATTATATCCCAGAACGCTTCCCAGTTGCTTTTTTGGAGTAAGGTCTGCTACCCAAGCCTGTGTTTGTCCCCAGAGTCCACTCGCGAATCCAAAGAACACCATAAGTAACGTAAAGGATGACATTGAGTCAGATAGTGAGAATAATAGTGAAACGATGCCTGTAAAAAGAAGGCTTATGATTATTGGTTTTTTCCTTCCCAAGGAATCGGTAAGTCTTCCTGCAAGAATTGTGCAACAAAGGTTGGAGGCAGCGGCAATTCCGATTGCAAAGCCTAAATCCAAGGGAGTTAAATTCAGAAGCTCATAAGCAAAGATTGGAATAACGGTCAGTTCCAATCCTGTCCAGCTGAAGGCGAATGCAAAGGTTGCCAGTGAGATTATGATTATGGAACGGTTTTTCAGTACGTCCAATCCAAAGGTTCTTTTTTCGTTTGTGGGATAATGTTGAATTTTAATGAAAAGGCTTGTTATTATTATTCCGACAAAAGCCATCAGGGCATACAACAAGAATGGTGAACCTTTTCCGAATAATGGTATAACAATTCCTCCGAGAGATGGACCAAATATTACACCAATCAATATTGATGCTGTGAAATAGCTCATGGTTTGGCCGCGTTTGTTCGCCGGTGCAATTGAATTAAGAACTGTAGAAGCGGAGACCATCAACAACGAAGAGCCTACTCCTTCGATTATTCTGCACAGCAACAACAGATAATATGAATTTACATAGGCTGCTGCAATGGATGATACAATTATGATGAAAAGTCCTGCTTGCATCAGGTTTTTTTGGTTGACGCGATCTGCAAGCATTCCAGATGGAATGTTTGTCAGGGCACGAGCCAGTCCAAATCCGGATATCAGTCCTCCAATCATAAGGTTGTTCGCGCCTAGCTCTTGTGCATAGAGAGGCAATGCAGGGACAATGTTGGAAAGGCCTGTGGCGGTGAAGAATACAACCACATATATCATGATTGATGTTTGGAAAAACTTGCTTGAAGACAACAAAATATAGTTTCTGTAAATGAATTTAGGTGTTTGGAAATCCGTATCTTTGAGTAT
>Ga0310123_10001788_pt1 | contig 17611 bp, 9 predicted proteins | sample CB6_AW_1057_MG_FD_203505 | JGI IMG/M metagenome (GOLD analysis project Ga0310123, IMG submission 203505) | Marine microbial communities from Western Arctic Ocean, Canada - CB6_AW_1057 | ecosystem: Environmental > Aquatic > Marine > Oceanic | place: Canada: Western Arctic Ocean | collected... | reverse complement strand
GCGCCCACCCAAATGGTAGCCTAGCCTGCATTTTTCACCACGGGACGAGACGAAGTGCGTAAGAGGCAAGTCAGTACGAGGCGCGCGCCGCTTGACGTTCCCCCCCTGCAATCAAAGACGGCGTGTTCGGACAGTACGTCGAGCACGGGGGGCACGGGCAACGAAGTCATGGCGGGCCTGTCGCGTGCTCGGGGCGTCCGGCAGGCAGAAATGCGGACGATATCAGGTGGCTTGGCATGGCCATATCGCGATGCCCATGATCGAAACAACCCCGTCAGTTGAGACGCCCCTCTGTTGAATCTATCAGCCCGATAGAGATTTTTGATTTACTTTCTGCCTCGCGCGTTGCTAACGTAAACAGTCTAGCCCGCGTTTCTCACCGCGTGGCGAGGCGAAATGCGTGAGCGGCGCGTCCCTGCGAGGCGAGCGCGGCCGTACTGGGACAGTCCGTCGAGCACGGCGCGCAAGCCCAATGAACCAAGGGCGGGCCTATCATGTGGGTTCGACCGTCAGGTGGCTCGACCGTCAGGTGGTTCGACGGGCAGCCGGTGAGAAAAGCGAGCTAGGAGTCTGTCCTACAGAACGAAAATCGCCGATTTTTTGTCCACATCTTGGGTCCGCGAACACTTTCGACCACAACTGGTTGGGGACGATTTTTTTGTGGGACAGACTCCTAGGCGCCTGGCGCCCGACGGCTCACGTCAGCCGACAATCGGCCCGCAACCAGTTCAAAACCCATATCAAAAAAACGAGAGGTAAGCATCCCATCATGTCAAACGCACATTCCAGTGGATCCGCTCGCAACGCCGCCATCACCGCGGTGACCAACTACAGTCCGTCGGGTCCGCCGATGAACTTCATCGACACGCCGACGCACGAGCTGTTCGGGGCGAATATTTTCGGCAAGGCCGAAATGAAAACTCGCCTGCCGAAGGCAATCTACAAACTGGTCGTCAAGACGATCGAGACAGGTGAAAAGCTTGATCCCTCCGTCGCCGACGTCGTCGCTACAGCGATGAAAGACTGGGCGATCGACAGGGGCGCGACACACTATGCGCACGTTTTCTATCCGTTGACCGGCTCCACTGCCGAGAAGCACGACAGCTTCTTGTCTCCCGACCCCGAAGGCGGCGCGCTTGCCGAGTTCAGCGGGGCCCAGCTCATCCAAGGTGAGCCGGACGGCTCCAGCTTTCCGACCGGCGGTATCCGGGCTACCTTCGAGGCCCGCGGCTATACCATCTGGGACGTCACTAGCCCGGCCTATATCCTCGAAAACCCCAACGGAGCGGCGCTCTGTATCCCAACCGCGTTCGTCTCGTGGACGGGCGAGGCGCTCGACAAGAAGACCCCAGTGCTGCGCTCGATGCAAGCGCTCAATACCCAGGCGCAGCGCGTCCTGAAGCTCTTCGGGCACCGCGACGGCGCGCTGGTTTCCTCGACCGCGGGCCCAGAGCAAGAGTACTTCCTGATCGATCGCAACTTCTTCTTTGCTCGTCCGGACCTGATCAACGCGGGCCGCACGCTATTCGGCGCGCCGTCCCCGAAAGGCCAGGAGTTCGACGACCACTACTTCGGCACCCTCACCGAGCGCGTGCTGGCCTGCATGCTGGAAACCGAGCGGGAGCTTTTCAAGCTGGGCGTTCCAGTGAAGACGCGACACAACGAGGTTGCCCCGGCGCAGTACGAGATCGCGCCTGTCTTCGAGTCCGCCAACGTAGCGACGGACCACCAGCAAATGACCATGATCGCGCTGCGGCGAGTCGCCGAAAAACACGGCATGGTGTGCCTGACGCACGAGAAACCCTTCGCGGGCATTAACGGCTCCGGCAAGCACGTCAACTGGTCGCTCGGCAGTTCCTCGCAGGGCAACCTCCTCGATCCAGGCGATACGCCTCACGACAACGCCCAGTTCCTGCTCTTCTGTGGGGCCGTCATCCGAGCCGTCCACAAGCATCAGGGCCTGCTGCGAGCCGTCGTGGCGTCGGCCTCGAACGACCATCGTCTCGGCGCCAACGAAGCTCCTCCGGCGATCATCTCGATCTTCTTGGGCGATCAACTCACCGACGTCTTCGAGCAGATCAAGGGCGGCGGCGCTAAATCGTCACTGCCAAAGGGCACGCTGACCGTGGGCGTCGACACGCTCCCGCCGCTTCCGAAAGACGCTGGTGACCGCAATCGCACCAGTCCATTCGCGTTCACCGGCAACCGCTTTGAGTTTCGCGCCGTGGGCTCGAACCAGTCGATCGCGGGTCCACTCGTTGCGATGAACACCATCGTCGCGGAGTCGCTGGACTACTGCGCAACCAAAATCGAAGAGGCGACCGGCGGCAAAAAATCGCTACTCAACGAGGCTCTGCAGGGTCTGCTCAAGGAGATCATTACCGAGCACGGCTCGGTCGTCTTCAATGGGGACAACTATACGGAGGAGTGGCACAGCGAGGCGGCCCGGCGTGGCCTGCTCAACCTCAAGACCTCGGTTGACGCTCTCCCCGTGCTCGACCAGCCCGAGGTGAAGGCACTGTTCGAGAAGTACGGCGTCCTGTCGGAGCGCGAACTCGAAAGCCGCTACGAGACTTATCTCGAGCAGTACTGCTTGACATTCAACGTCGAAGCCAACCTCATGAAGGAGATGGCAAAAACGATGATCTTCCCGGCGGCCATTCGATATCAGGGCGAACTAGCGTCGACCTGCGCCGACCTCAAAGCGATCGGTGCTGAGTTCGACACCGACACGCTCGACAAGGTCACCGCCCTCGTCAAATCCCTGCAAGACTCGATCGGCGGTCTCGAAAAGGCGATGGATATCCCGGATCACGGCGGTGCTCTCGACCACGCCAAGCACTACCTCAATGACGTGCTGCCGGCAATGGCCGAAGTTCGCACCCACGCCGACGAACTCGAAGGGATCGTCGCGGACGACCTGTGGCCGCTGCCGACCTACCAAGAGATGCTCTTTATCAAGTAGCCGGATCAAGTAGCCGGATCTGGGATTTCGCGCTTTTCCGCGGAACGGATCGCGAGCGGAGCATCGGGTGAGCGCCCTGGCATACAGACGTTGTCTTGTGCTGGAGCGTGCTCCGCGCTTGTCTCCGCTTATCTCAGACGCTACGTGCTCTATCTTGACCTCGCAACGGCGATTGATCGCTAAGCTACAGACCCCGAACGTCCTTTGTGGTTCAATAAGAAACAGGCGTTCGCCCGCTCATCTACTCCATGCTTTGGGTCTTGATTCTAGCGCTGTTCTCCGGGTTTGTCCTCTCTCAACCCTCCGTCGCGCAAACACCCGCCGGCCTGCTGACGCTGGGTCCGGAAGAGCCGCCGCTTCCAGCCGAACGCGATTGGGAAAGACTGGGCGTCTCCAACTACGAACTGCGCATCCTGGAGCGTTTCTACCGCGACGAAACAGGCGTCGAAGGCTTCCACATCGCATTTGAGAGCGGCGAACTCAATATGACGGGCGTCCTGGTGCAACCGCACATCGAGCTGCCCGACCCCGATGCGCCGCCCACGATGGTGATCAATCCGGAGACGGGCAAAGAAGAAGAAGAGGAAATCAAGTACCCCCTCATCGTGCTCAGTCACGGCTCACCCTACGGAGTGAGCCCCGCCTATCGGGAAATTGCGATCGAGCTGGCGCACCAAGGCTACGTCGTCATGTCCCCGACATTTCGCGGACGCGCCGGCCGGGAAGGGAAATCCCAAGGGCTGGTTGAGCTCTCGAAAGGCGAGGTGATCGACCTGTTGCAATTGACCCAGATTGCCCGCCAGATCGAATACGTGGACGCGCGTCGCATGGGCGTCGTGGGGTTCGGCGACGGCGCGACAACCGTTCTGCCAACCATCGAACGATCAAACGTCTTCCAGGTAGCCATCGTGGTCTCGCCGACACCCTTCGGAGGCTTGGCGGAATTTGGATACGCCGGTTACGGGGTTCTCGAGCGCCGCTCCCAAGAGCTATTCGGGCGCGAACTTTCGCGCAACGAACTGCTGCGTGAACTCTACGCCAGGGACGCCTTCCAGAACGTGGATCGCATCACAACCCCGCTGCTAATGATCATCACCGGCGCGGACCCCAGCCACAAAGACCAACTCTACTTCGTCACCAATCTTCAGCACTACGGCATCGGGTACCGCCTGCTGGAGTACCCCAGCATGTCCCCCGACTTTCTCACCGCAATCGACGACGGCACCCACTCCCAAAGCTGGCACGAGGTGCGCGACGCCGCATGGGGCCAGATCTTCGCGCTGCTCGATGAGCACCTGCAACTGCCCGAAGAAGATGAAGGGCTAGAAGTAGAGTAGCCGCGCGCAAATCTAACGCGGGGTAGTCCGTGGCGAATTGAGCTCCCGCAAGACTGACCGCCGCTTCCCCCGGCAGTCGGCGAGTGCCCAACACAGCGCAACTCCCGAGGTGCCCATTAAGCGTGGATGCGGAGGGCGGCGGGCCTCCTTCCACGTACTAATATCCGGTTCGATCTCGTCACCCAATAGCGACCCCACGGTCTCCATTACAGCCAAAGTGTATTCGTTGCCTTTCTCCGTGCCGGCAGCAATCTTTCTTCTTGCAAAGGCTCGCACCACGTCAGAGTTCTAAGGTATCGGGCTCAAGTACCTGGCCACGCCCAAAAAATCGGACTACGACTTAACAAACTCAGGTAAGATCTTGTTCAATAATATCCAAGTCCGTTCATAAGTGAAGTCATCTCTCGCGAGATCCTTAAGTCGCTCAACGCCAGCGGCTGAGACAGGGTCGTTGCCGAACTCAAGAACGGTAAGCCATTGATCAATGCCGCCAGCGGTGCAAACTTGGTTGATCTCGTGGCGATGAAAATCGACAGAGAGGAGGCCGACACTTAACGCCGTATACTGAGCAAGGCAAAGGTGCATTTACCGAAAGACGGAAGCCGTCCGAAACGCGAGTAGGCCTGACCGCTTTCCGACCTTCCGAAACTCAGCAGCCGGCCTTGCGAAACTTGGCGGTCGCTATCGATCGCAGGGACCGAGGAACCAGTGAGAGGTAACGCACTTGGCAAACGCCGATGACGTAGTACAACTACGACGGACCGCGTGAATCAGTCAGCATCTCTCGGCACTTCAAAGCGCCGCCGGCGCGGGTGTTCGACGCCTGGGTCAAGCCCGAGACGGCGAGCAAGTGGTTATTCAACACCAAGACCAGTAAAACCATTTGCGAGCTTGATGCGCGAGCCGGCGGCTCCTACAAAATCACGAGGACCAGGGGCGGCAAGCAGTACGTTGCCGTCGGGGAATATCTCGAGGTCCGCCGGCCCAACAGCCTGGTCTTCACTTTTGGGATGCCTCAGTTCGCGGCCGATTTTGACACCGTCACCGTCGCTATCACCAAAGACGGGGACGGCTGCATCGTGAACTTCACTCAGGCCGGCTTGCGTCCCGGCTATGCAACCTCGACCGTGAATGGCTGGGGCAAAATGTTCGACCTGCTGGACAAAGCGCTCGGGTAGCTCTCGGCAAGCCGGGCGGCAGGCGGGCGGAATCCATAATCGGCAACTCGGCGGTTCGGCGACGCGACAACTCGGCCACTCGGCAACTCGGCCACTCGGCAACTCGGCGGCGCGGGGGCTCGGCGGCTCGACGGCTCGGCAGCTCGGGGGCTCGGCAACCCGGGGTCGGTGAACTCGCGCCGACATCAGCCGTTGCGTCGGTCGTCCGAACTTCGACCCGTCGCTTGCGCTCTGGGCTCTGTTACGCCAGCAGCGGCTTCAGCACATTCCCGTGGACATCGGTGAGCCGAAAATGCCGCCCCTGGTACTGAAACGTTAGCTTCGTGTGGTCGATCCCTAGCTGGTGCAGCAGCGTCGCGTGCAGGTCATGGACGTTCACCGGATCACGGGCGATGTTGTAGGAGAAGTCGTCGGTTTCGCCGTAGGTCATGCCGCCCTGGATACCGCCCCCGGCCAGCCAAATACTGAAGCAGCGGGGGTGGTGGTCGCGCCCGTAATCGTCCTCGCTCAGCTTGCCCTGGCAGTAAACGGTGCGACCGAATTCTCCGCCCCAGATGACGAGCGTGTCGTCGAGCAAGCCTCGCTGCTTGAGGTCGGAAACCAGCGCGGCCGAGGGCTGGTCGGTGTCGCGGCATTGCTCGGAGAGTTGTTTAGGCAGGTTGCCATGCTGGTCCCAGCCGCGGTGGAACAGTTGCACGAAACGAACGCCCCGCTCGAGCAGCCTTCGCGCCAGCAAGCAATTGGCCGCATAGCTGCCGGGTCTTCGCGCGTCCGGGCCGTAGGCTTCAAAGACGTGCCCGGGTTCGCCCGATAAATCCGTCAGCTCGGGGACCGAGGTTTGCATGCGATAGGCCATCTCATACTGCGAAATCCGCGTCTCAATCTCGGGATCGCCGAAATCGTTCAGCTTGATGCGGTTGAGTTCGGCCAGGTCGTCGAGATAATGCCTGCGGTCGGTCTGGTTAAAGCCCGGCGGGTTCGAGAGAAACAGCACCGGATCGGCGCCCGAGCGGAACTTCACGCCCTGATAGCGGGACGGCAGAAAACCGCTGCCCCAAAGACGGCTGTAAAGAGGCTGTCCGGCGCGGCCCGTGCCTTGCGAGACCAAGGCCACGAAACCGGGGAGGTCTTGATTCTCGCTTCCCAGCCCATAGGAGAGCCAGGAGCCGATGCTGGGCCGGCCGGCGAGCTGGTGTCCGGTCTGCAGGAACGTGATCGCCGGGTCATGGTTGATGGCTTCGGTATGCATCGAGCGAATGATGCAGATGTCGTCAGCGATCTTCGCGGTGTGAGGCAGCAGCTCACTTAACTCGTTGCCCGATTCGCCGTGGCGGCTGAAGCCGAACTTCGATGATGCCACGGGAAAACTGGCCTGGGCGGCAGTCATCCCGGTGAGCCGCTGGCCCTTTCGGATGGACTCGGGCAGCTCGCTCCCCTGGCGGCCGCGCAGTTGGGGTTTATGGTCGAACAGATCGAGTTGCGCCGGCCCGCCCGACTGAAACAAATAGATGACGCGCTTGGCTTTGGGGGTAAAATGCGGCAATCCCGGCAAGCCAGGGTTGGCCGAATTTCGGGCCGGTGCTGCGGCTGCCCGGGCATTCCCATTGAGCAAGCTCGCCAGAGCCGCTGTTCCAATGCCACTGCTCGTGAGGCCGAAGAAGTGGCGGCGCGTGAGTTGAAGCCGATGTTCGAGCCGGGGATCCATGGGGCTTGTTCCTCCGTCCTTTTATACTAACCTTCTTGTCAGCCGTGCCGGGAATGCGGGCTCGCCCAGGGCAAAGTTTGCGGGGGCGAAAATCGGGGACCGGAATCTTTCCTGTTTCATCGGGCGATGGATGGTTGCTTAACCCGCAATTCTCACCGGCTGACGGACCAAGCACATGAGAGGCCCGCCATTACTTCGTTGCGCTTGCTCGCCGTGCTCAACGTACTTGCGAGGTAACGTCGGCCCGGAGGCCGACGCAGCCCGCCGGGAGGCGCGCGCCACCTCAGAACTGCGCGCGCCTCGTACTGACAGGCCTCTCATGCACTTTGCCTCGCCACCCGATGAGAATTGCGGATTTACTCGCATTTCCCCTTTTTTACTGCTCAAACGATCGCCTTCGCTATTCAAAGAGTGTCCATGGGCTGGTTTTGTTTGGCCGTAAGTTGTTCAGTTATATAGTGTTAATTTATTCAATAAGGGTATTTGCGGGCATTTGAGAGGTTTTCGGGATTTTTGGTCCCCCGCCGGGGCTTTGAAGTGGTTTTCCCTTGGTTTGTCGTGCGGCTGAGCCGGGCGGTGGCTGCGCCATTGTTTGCGAGTTTTCTTGCTTTTGGGGCGGGCGATGGCTGAGGGTTTGATTGCATCGGCCTTGATGCTGCTGCATCGGCCGGTGGCTGAGGGTTTGGTTGCGCCGGTTTTGCTGCTGCTGCATCGAGCGGCGGCTGACCCCTCACTTGTGTTCGGGGCTCTGTTGGGGCGGGCTCTGTTGATGGGTTTGTTGGTTAGGGACATGGTGAGGCCGGGCAGGTCGGGGAGGGGGCCGTCGCCTCGGAACCAGTCGATGTCGGGGCCGGCGACCATCCAGGGTCCGTCTTCGTCCCTCCAGACGAGATAGGCGCCGGTGGGGGTATTTTGCGCTTGGGCCGCTTCGAGCCGTTCCAGAAAACTGACGATTTTTGGGTAGTAAGACCCGTGTCTCATTGCTTGCCTCCGATGTTTGTTTTTGCTCCTGCATTTAGGCTACCAGGCGGTTGCGGGGTGATCTAAGAGCTTGATTGCTAACGTGTTAAATTTATTAACATTAAACTTTTAATTTATCCGTGAACGGTTTCAGGGGATTTGGAAATTCGGCGTTTTTTCGGCGGGAGGGGTGGGGGTGGATCGTTTTGGGTCCGGTGGAGTGTTGTCGCGAAAGATCGTTGTTTGGAGTGCTAGGCGGTGTGCCTGCGGAGTGAGAGGCAGGGCGGGACGGAAGTTCGTTGAAACGGGCTGGGGCGAGTGCGGGAGGGGGCTCTTTCACCGGCCCTAAAAGGACCGGCCTAGGGAAACCAAGCCACGTGAACGTGGCTTACGGCCGCTGGGCGCGTGGGCTGGCGTCCGCGCCCTGGAGTTTCTACATTTCGCGGGCGACCCGGCAGGGTCGCTACAACGATAGCCCACGGCTTCAGCCGTGGGGAATGGTCAAGACAAAGCCGAGCCCTGGAAAGGGCGGTACAAGCCCGCGACCAGAGTTAGCTCTCGTCGTACTCAATTTCGTTGTTCTCTACATTCAATCTTAGGTCGTCGTCGAGAATGGGCCGCTGATCTTTCGTCGAAAAGAAGGCAAGAATCAGCAGCTGTGCGGCATGGTTGTATCGCCCTTTCCAGGGCTTATCGCAATGGGACCGGTAACCCACGGCTGAAGCCGTGGGCTATTGCTGTTTCGTCGCTGACGGGACGCCGTGGGTGCTTCTTTTGTCCCGTCGCAGCTCGCCCCGGCCCCGACCAAGCTCCGGCCCGTGGGCGCCTCGTCAGGATGGCTACAACGTTAGCCCACGGCTTCAGGGAAGCGTGCCGGTTCACCCGCGAAATGTAGAAACTCCGGAGCGTGGGCTGGCGTCCGCGCCTCGGCTGTTGGGGCCGCTCGAAGCTTGGGCTTGCGGCCGCTTGGCGCTTGGGCTGGCTTCTTCGGCTGTTGCGGCCGCTTGGAGCGTGGACTTCCGTCCACGCCTCTGTTGTTTCGGTTTGTGAGGCTTACTGCTTGGTGATCGTTTCGTCGAGATTTAGGATGAGGCTGGCTAGGGCGGTGTATGCCGCCAGATCGGCTGAGGGGAGAGTCTCGTCGCGCGGGTGCTCTCCGGTGCTCAAATATTGGGCGGCGTCGTCAGGATTGGTTTGGTATCGGTCCCAGTAGCGATGAAAACTTCGCAGCAGGATTTCGCGCTCTTCGTCCGCCGGCTGGCGCGCAGCGGCCAACCGGAACCCATACGACAAGCGCTCATCCGGCGTCGCCCCCCCTTCTTTCATCATTCGTTCGGCGAAGAGGCGAGAGGCCTCGGTGTAGGTCACGTCGTTCATCAAATTGAGCGCCTGCAAAGGAGTATTCGTGCGCGTTTCCGTCACGACGCAGGTCTCGCGATCGGAGGAGTCAAACGTCATCATGGCGGGTGGTGCAATCGTTCGCTTCCAGAAGGTATAAAGACTGCGGCGGTAGAGCCCCTGACCTTCGTCGTGTTGATAAGCGTCCCAGTTCGAGAGTTCCTTCCACAACCCAGCCGGCTGATAGGGACGGACCGAGGGACCGCCTCGCTCGTCGACCAGCAATCCTGAAATCGCCAAAGCCTGGTCGCGCACGCTTTCGGCCGCCAGCCGCACCCTTGGGCCGCGGGCCAGGAGCCGATTCTCCGAATCCTTTTCGAGCAGTTGCGGCGTTACTTTCGACGACTGGCGGTAGGTGGCGCTCATCAGAATCGTCTTCAGAATGCCCTTCACGTCCCAGCCGCTTTCCATAAACTCAACGGCCAGCCAGTCGAGCAACTCGGGATGAACCGGCCAGTCACCTTGGGAGCCGAAGTTCTCGACGCTCTTCACCAGGCCCGCACCAAAAAGCATCTGCCAAAAGCGGTTGACGGTGACGCGAGCGGTTAGCGGATTGGAGCGGTCTACAATCCATCGCGCCAGTCCGAGGCGATTGTTCGGCTGGCCGGCTGGCAACGGCGGCAGCACGGCCGGCAGACCCGACTCAACGCGTTCGCGCGGAGCGTCAAAAGCTCCGCGCTCGAGAACGTGGGTCGGCCGAACCTCGCTTCGCTCATCCATCACCATGACGGTCGGCAGCGAGTCCAAGAAGCGCTCCCGTTCAAGATAAAGCTTGCGCGTCTTGTTCCACAAACGAGTGATGTTTTCTGGTGCAAACCGTGAAAGATAGGCCCAGCGAAGTTTCAGACTCTGCCCTGGCGATCTCGCGGCGGCGGGCGAAGCGGCAATCTCGCTCAACGACTCCGCAGCCGCAACGACCGCAACTTCGTCGTCGTTCAGAGCACGATCGTAGACTCTGGCGTCGTCAATCAGCCCCTGGAAGCCGCTGTCTTCGTCCGGTCCAAACCCGATGCGCAAAGGAGCTTTCGCATTCGTGGAGTTGAGCGACTCATCGATCAGAACCGTCACCGCTTGATCTTCACCGTTGACGTAAATCTTCATTCCCGCCGCCACGCGCGAACCGTCATAGGTGGCCGCGACATGCGCCCATTCATTTAACGCGATCGGCGTGACCGTCTCGATCCGCATGCGGTCGGAAATGCTACTGGTATCGATTCGAAACTGCGGCTTGCCATCGATCAGGAACAAGCCATAACCCTTGGGGGACGGCAGGTAACGAGAAATGATCCCGCCCGTCGCACGGGCCGGTTTTACGCGGGCGGCAAGGGTGAACTTGTCATAGAAATCGTAGTCGCCTTGGTCTCCAAGATCGACCGCGCCATTCCCGTTGAAGAAGGTCATCGTGCCGGGCTTGGCGGCCAATCGCTCTTCAAAGGACCAATCCAAATCTCCGGAAGCAGCCGAGGGCGCCCAGGCGAGCATTCCCTCATCCATCGTTGCTTGCAGTGAGGAGAACTCCCGCGCGGTTGCCGCGATCTTGCCGTCGAGATCGGCCAGCCCGGCCTGCTGCTCAACGGTTGGAGCATGCACGATCGGCGGCGTGTTGCCGTATTTGAAATAGCGGCCCCGGTCCGAGACGTTATTGAAGTAGGCAAAGAAGCGGTAAAACTCCTTCTGCGTAATCGGGTCGTACTTGTGGTCGTGACAGCGGGCACAACCCATCGTTAGTCCGAGCCAGACCGTCGCGGTCGTGTCGACGCGATCGACTGCGTATTCGACCTGGTACTCGTCGGGGTCGGTGCCGTTCTCGGCGTTGCCCCGGTGATTGCGGTTGAATCCGGTGGCGATTTTTTGATCGAGGGTCGCGTTCGGCAGCAGGTCCCCGGCGATCTGTTCGATGGTGAACTGGTCGAACGGCATGTTGTTGTTGAAGGCCTCGATGACCCAGTCGCGCCAACGCCACATGTCGCGCGGACGATCGTTTTGATACCCGTTGGTGTCGGCGTACCGTGCGGCGTCGAGCCAGCGGTAGGCCATGCGCTCGCCGTAGCGGGGCGACTCGAGCAGGCGTTCGACCACGTGCTGATAGGCGGCGGGAGATGGGTCGTTGAGAAAGGCGTCCACCTCGGCGGGCGTCGGCGGCAGCCCGGTCAAGTCGAGCGTGGCACGACGGATCAAAGTCGTTCGGCTGGCTTGGGGTGATGGCTGCAGCCCTTCGCGTTCGAGCCGCCGCAGGACAAAGTAGTCCATCTCGCTGCTGGGCCAATCCTTCTTTTGGACGCGAGGACGGGCTGGCCGCTTGGCCGTGATGAACGCCCAGTGCTTTTGCCATTTCGCCCCTTGATCGACCCAGCGGGTGATGAGCCGGATCTCGCGCTGGTTTAGCTTGTCGTGTCCAAGGTATGCGGGCGGCATGCGGAGGGCGGCATCGTCGCTTGCGACCCTTTGCACCATCTTGCTGGCGGCGGAATCACCGCGAACGATCGCGAAGCCGCCGCTTGGCAGTGCGGCGAACGCGCTTGCTTCGTTGTCGAACCGCAGCTCGGTTTTTCGATTGGCTTTGTCGGGACCGTGACACGCAAAACAGCGGTCGGAGAGAATGGGTTGAATATCCCGGTTGAACTCGACTACGCCGGGTGGAAGGTCCGCCGCCGCGCCGAGGGCGGCGCCGCTGAGGGCGACGAACAACAGAGCTGCGATGGGCAGCCGGCCTGGCTGATATATGGAGTTTTCATGCACGCGCGTCTTGTTGATCATCTCAATTGTAGCGGGTTGACGGGCCGCTATTCGTGGCGGCCGGGACTGGTTATGGTGGTTGTTGTGGGTACCGCTGGCGGGATTGGTTGATTGGGCGATGGACGGCGTCGCCGCTGCGGGGGGATGGACCGGTCGGAGTGGTGGTCGCTACGGCGATCGGCTGGCGACAAGAATACGCTCGCAGAACGGGCTGCCCTACAATGGGACGCTGGTACTGTGTCGGGTTCGTGGGAGAACCGGCGCAAACAGATTCAGGTATTCGGAGCCCCCATCGCCTTCACACTTCAGATCGAAGCCTTCGCGCAGGGGCAGACCGTGCCGGCTCGATACAGTTGCTACGGGACGAATCGCTCTCCCGCCCTCTCGTGGAGCGGCGCGCCCGAGGGCACCCGAAGTTTCGCGCTCATCCTGGACGACCCCGACGCCCCGTTCGGGCATTGGAATCACTGGCTGCTCTACGACATCCCGGCATCGTTGGAGGGATTGGACGAAGCGTTTGACCCGGACCAGGCCGGGGTGAGCGGCACGAACGACTTCGGGCAACCCGGTTACGGAGGTCCCTGTCCTCCGCCTGGAGACGGGCCGCATCACTATTTCTTCAAGCTGTTCGCTTTGAACGTGGCATCGCTGGGTCTGCCCCAGGGCGTCAGACGCGGCGTTCTCGACTCCGCGCTAAGAGGACATGTGATCGCCGAGGCTAGCTACATGGGGATTCGCGAACGCATGCCTTGACGCTGCCGCAGACGGGGGACCGGGCTCTGGGGTCCCGGCTCTGGCATGTTACGCGCCTATGCCGGCTTGGAGGCCGGCGGACCGCGGGTTCCCACCCGCGGCTCTGAGTTTTATGGCGCGAGACCTTGGCTTGGGGGGCGGACTGTGTCCGAAAGAGCGCTCCTGTCTCGCCTTGCCTTCGATACGATAGTCATGAAGCGGTTAGTTCGCCGTTCTCAACCGAAAAATATGTCTCCACGACCCGGAATCCTCCAATCCAAGCTACATCGCCTGATGCCCGGGCTTTGTTCATTGCTGCTGCTCTACGCCCTCACAAGCCTTCCGGTCAGCGCACAAGCACCTCGGCCGACCCCGCTCACAGGCGCCGCCGAGCTGTCGCAAACGCTCGACCAACTCAACACACTGGGAAGCGTCCTGATGCTGGGCGCCCATCCCGACGACGAAAACACGGCCGTGATTGCCTACTTCGCTCGCGGACGCCACATGCGCACGGCTTATCTTTCCGCCACGCGCGGCGAGGGCGGGCAAAATCTGATTGGCGCCGAGCAGGCCGAGCTGATGGGATTGATTCGCACTCAGGAATTGCTGGCCGCGCGCCGCATCGACGGAGGCGAGCAATTCTTCACGCGCGCGATCGATTTCGGGTTCTCGAAGAATCCCGAAGAAGCACTTGAAAAATGGGGCCGCGCGCAAGTGCTCAGCGACATCGTCCGCGTCATCCGGCGATTCCAGCCCGACGTCATCATCTCGCGATTCTCGCCGGTCCTTAGCGGCGGTCATGGACAGCACACGGCGGTCGGCCAACTTTCCATCGTTGCGTTTGCAGCAGCCGGCGACGCTAGCCAATTCCCCGATCAGATCCAGCAGGGGCTCAAGCCCTGGAAAGCGAAGCGGCTTTACTGGAACACTCCAACGTACAGCCGCCGAATGATTGAAGCCGAATCAGCCAGGACGGACCGGCTCCGGCTCAACGCAGGTCAGTACGATCCAGTGCTTGGCAAGTCCTACGCCGAGATCGCCGGTGAGAGCCGCAGTCTGCATCAAAGCCAGGCCATGGGCGCCTCGCAGCGCAAGGGGAATGCTCCGGCGTTCTTTGCCCACATCGCCGGCGCGCCCGCTGAGAAAGATCTTTTCGAAGGGATCGACACGTCCTGGGGACGCGTCGCCGGAGCGGCCGCCGTCAGCCGGCTTCTCATGAAAGCGCGAGAGGAATATCGGCCCGAGCACCCCGAAGTGATTCTACCGCTGCTGATCGGCGTCTATTCGGCGCTCGAGGCTGTGGACGGCTACTGGCCGCGTGTTCAGCGCCCACGGTTGTTGAAGGCAATTGAGCTGGCCGCCGGACTGTGGATCGATGCAAGCGCCGAGCGCTGGGACGCCACTCCCGGCGGCGAAGTCCATCTGTCTCTCTCGGCGCTGAATCGCTCGCCGCACGCTTTCACCTGGACGCGCACGGAAGTCGCGGGCGTGGCGAGCGCAGTCGATGCAGAGCCGGCCGAGCTGGCGTTCAACGAAATCTCCGCGAAGAAATTGAGTCTCCGCATCCCGGAGTTCGCCCTCTATTCACAGCCGGAGTGGTTGCAGCGCCCGTCCAACGGCACGCTCTATAACGTTCATGATCCGCGTGTGATTGGGATGCCGGAAGCTCCGCCGGTTCTTGAGGCAACGTTCTATCTTCAAACGAGCACAGGGGTCGAGTTGCCTTTTCGGCGTCCGGTGGTCTATCGCTGGGTAGACCGCGCGAGTGGCGAGCGGTCTCGTGATTTGCAGATCGTGCCGGGCGTCGCGGTGAGCTTCGCTCAGGAGAATATGATCTTCCCGAACAGCTCGGCGCGCGAGATATCGGTACAGCTGCTAAGTAATGTTAGCGATGCACGGGGATCAGCAAGGTTGGAGGTCCCGGCTGGATGGAAGGTCAGTCCGGCTTCGGCTCCTTTTGCTATTGAGCGTTCAGGTCAGCAGACCACGTTGCGTTTCGAGTTAACGCCCCCCGCGAAGCCAACGGGCGGAGAGGTTGTTGCCACGGTCGATCTCGGCGGCAAGAGTATTTCGCGCGGCATGCAAGAAATCTCGTATCCGCATATACCGATTCAGATGTCCTACCCGATGGCACGGATGAGGGTGGAGCGCGCCGACGTCACGCTGTTGTCGAAGCGGATTGGCTACGTGATGGGAGCGGGCGACAAGGTGCCCGATGCCCTCGAGCAGCTTGGAGCGACGGTCAGCCTGCTCTCGGAAGGCGACCTGCTGTCGGCGGACTTGTCGCAATTCGACGCGGTCGTGACGGGGGTGCGCGCAGTCAACACGCGGCCGGAGCTGAGCGCTGCCCGGGAGCGGCTGTTCGAATACGTCGAGGAAGGCGGCACACTGGTCGTTCAGTACAACACGCTTTCGTACCGCTCGCGGACGCAAGCCGTGCTGGGACCCTACCCCGTGACCCTTTCGCGCGAGCGGGTCAGCGTCGAGGAGGCGGCAGTCACGTTTCCATCGCCGGATCATCCGCTGCTGCAAGCACCCAATCGCATTAGCGAGGGTGATTTCGACGGCTGGGTGCAGGAGCGCGGGCTTTATTTCATGAGCGAATGGGACGAGCGCTATCAGCCGGTTCTTCAAAGCAACGATCCCGGCGAGCCGGCGCGGTTGGGGGGCATGCTCTATGCCCGCTACGGGAAAGGCGTCTATATTTTTACTGGCTATTCGTGGTTCCGCCAACTTCCGGCTGGAGTGCCCGGGGCTTACCGTATTTTCGCGAACCTGGTCAGCGCTGGGAAGGTGAAGTAGGGTCCGCGCTCAGGCGTTCTGAAGAACGCAGGGGGCCGGCGGTCGTGACGGTCGATCGGGGTGGACAGGGCTGGTTCGTTGCGGACTTGACCCCAGGCTTCCGCCTGGGGCTCTGTTTCTGCTTCCCGGAGTGCGGCGTGCGGGGCGGCTCACGGTTTGCTAGGATTCGACGCAATGAGAATTACAAGCCTTGCCGCAACGCTTTCGGCCCTGTTTCTAACGATGTGCGGCGACTCGCTGCCTAGCGACGACCCGCCGGCGCCCATCACGATCCTGGGAGCCAAGCTGATCGACGGTTCCGGCGGTCCACCGATCGACGACGCGGTCATCGTTATTCGGGGGACTCGAATCCAGGCCGCCGGCCCGCGCTCGCACACCCCCGTCCCGAAAGGCGGGGAGATCATCGACGGCCGCGGCAAGGTCATCATCCCGGGATTGATCGACTTGCATTGCCACTACTTTGGCGACCGGCCGCAAGTCGAACGGGCCCTCCGGACGCAGCTCTACTTCGGTGTTACGAGCGCTCGCAGCATCGGGGTCGATCCAAGTGAGACGCTGGCCGTATTCGCCGACGGCCGAGCGGGTAAGATCCCCGCTCCACGCGTGTATACGGCGGGCCTGGGATTCACCCATCCCGAGGGGCACCCGGTCGATCTGACCGTCAACCGGCCCGCGACCGAAGAGGAGGCGCGCGAAATGGTTCGCGCGCTCGCGGCGCGAAGGGTCGACTTCGTCAAGATGTGGGTCGAGTCGAAGAACCAAACCGTTCCCAAAATCAGTGCGGAGATACGAACGGCGATCGTTCAAGAGGCGGCCAAGCACGACATTCCTTCCGTGGCGCACATCGCTGACGAAGAGGACGTGTACCAGCTTGCCGGCCTGGGCGTGACCGACTTCCTGCATACGGTGCGCGACCGCGAGCCGGTGGATGAATCGTTCGTCCAGATGTGCAAAAGCAAGGGACTGACTTTCACGCCGACGCTGAGCATCGCGCAGGCCGCGTGGTATTTCGCTGAAAATCCCGAGGCGCTTGATGACCCAGAACTGCGCCAAGCGTTTTCGCCGGAAGTATTGGAGGGCCTGGCCCCGGCGGCGGCTCGCGAGCAGATGCTTGCCAGCCCGCAGCTTGCGCGGATGAAGAAGGAATACTCCATCGCGGAGCGCTTCGTCAAACAGATGCAGCAAGCGGGCGTGAGAATTGGCGCGGGCTCTGACAGTGGCGCCGGCAACGTAGCCACGGGTTGGGGCACGCATCGCGAGATGGAATCGCTGGTGGCCGCCGGGCTTTCTCCGATGGAAGCTCTGGTCGCGGCGACCAGCACGGCGGCCGAAATCGCCGAAAGGGGCGAGAGCCGCTTCGGTCAGCTAGCCGCTGGCAAGAGGGCCGACCTGCTGCTGCTCGACGCCGATCCGCTCTTGGACATCAAGAATACCCGCAAGATCGAACGGGTGATGCAAGCGGGAAAGTGGGTGGAGAGGGACGGGCTGCTGCGCTGACGCCCGGAGGGCTGCCCGATCACCTTGGGACCGGGGTGGCCATCTGGCTTCGCGGCTTTCGCGGCGAAGGACCGGCTGAAGCCGGGGATCACCACCCAATTCCCCGTTACGCAGCAAAAACCTGAGTCAGTTGGAAGACAGAGGCATTAACTCGCGCTGTTGATCTCCATTTTGTACGCAGAACTAGCGTGTATCCCAGGAAACCTTAGTAGTTTCACCTTGCAAGAAAACGGTACTGCCGAACCATTGGCAGAATACCGGGGCCTGGCTCATGATGGACGTATCGGTTGTGGCACAGCAC
>Ga0310123_10001787_pt1 | contig 17621 bp, 15 predicted proteins | sample CB6_AW_1057_MG_FD_203505 | JGI IMG/M metagenome (GOLD analysis project Ga0310123, IMG submission 203505) | Marine microbial communities from Western Arctic Ocean, Canada - CB6_AW_1057 | ecosystem: Environmental > Aquatic > Marine > Oceanic | place: Canada: Western Arctic Ocean | collected... | reverse complement strand
GACCGGCGCGTCGATCGGTCGGCCGGAAAAGTAGCAGCCACTCGACGAACTGCTGACCTATCTGAGCCCGCACGCGGACCACGTTGGCTACGCCGAACGTCTGTCGCTGGGTCGATCGATCGGGAGCGGTCAGGTAGAAGGCGCCTGCAAGAACCTGATTGGCCGTCGCCTGAAACAAACCGGAGCCCGTTGGAAAGTCCGACGAGTCAACCGCATGGCTGGCCTGTGATCCCTAGTGTACAACGATAACTGGTAATCATTACTGGGACAACCTCGCAACCTGAATACCGAAATCTCTGAGGGCACCCCAGGACACGACCGTCCCGACTTGACCGTTGACAACGGATGAAAGAGATCATGACGAACGAACAGCAAGTCCTCAACGCCATCGATGCGGCTTGGATCGTCGATCAGGCTGAACGACTGATCCGAATTCCCAGCGTGACGCTCCAAGAGCAGGAGGTCTGCCGCTGCTACGAGCGTCAGCTTCGCGATCTAGGGCTGGATGTTGACGTCCGGGAAGTCACGCCCGGCCGGCCGAATCTCTATGCGAGGATTCCGGGAGCCGGGGACGGGCCGACGCTGATGCTTAACGGCCACCTCGACACAATTCCCAACCAGAACGATCAGCCGTTCTACCGGGACGGAGACCTGCTGTACGGTCGCGGTTCGACAGATATGAAAGGGGGCATGGCGGCGATATTGGGAACCGCTCGGGCGCTGCTCTCCTGCGGCGTTCGTCTGAAGGGCGATCTCTGGTTGACGGCGGTCGTCGGACACGAAGAGCCGCAGGCTGAAAAGGATGGTCCCTGCGCGCTGATCGAAGATATCAACAGCGAACGGACCAGCGGCGACCGCATCATCATTGTTGAAGGGCCGGATGCGCTGTGGGTCATGAGCATGGGGTCGATGGTCTTTACAATCTCGCTGGAATCTGATCGCGGCGGTTTGCACACACAGTATGTTCCCTTCAGCGAAAACCCCATCCGTTACGTGGGCGATCTTCTCGGTCGGATCAACCGGTTCCAGCAAGAGTTGGACGACGGACAAATTCATCCACTGGCCGGCGCCGAACGCATCGACCTGGGAATCGTCCGGGCGGGGGACTACTTCAACCGAACTCCCCAGCATTGTGCGTTCACGGGAACTCGCCGCTGGTCGCCGGGCAAAACGGCGGCAGACGTGCTGGCGGAACTCAAGTCGCTGGCCGTTGAGGTGGTGGCCGGCGGAGGACTGGCGGTGCAAGTCAGCATGGAGCACGAACGAGAACCGTTCGAGACCCCGCTCGATGATCCGCTGATCGAAGCGGTGGCTTCGGCCCATCGGCAAGTGACGACTGCCGAACCCGAACTGGTCGGGAAGCGGATCGTTGGCGATGCCAACTTGTACGTTCACGGCGCCGGCGTGCCGACAATCTATTATGGTCCCAGCAACGAAACCGCGCATGCAGACGTCGAAAACGTATCGATCACGCGAATGGTCTCGTCCGCGAAGGTCTACGCGCTCAGCGCTCTTGGATACTGCGGCATCGCCGATTGAATCTCCGCTTGCCGGCCGAGTCGCCGCTTGCGGCATAGCAGGTCGGCGGGTGGTCACGGGCCGCATTCGGCAAACGTTGGGACTCAGCGTTTGTGACAGTCGTCATTCACGGTAGACTGTCTCAGATCGGACAGTGAATTCTGGACCTTAAATTTGGTGCCGTTGTGACAGGCATCTCGCCAGAACAGTGCAGATCGCCGTTTCCAGAAACAAACAGAGCGAACCACCAACAGAGCAAACGACAAGGGGCCGTGATGAAATTTGGAGTGGGCGTGATCGGGGCGACCGGCTACATCGGCACGCCATACCGTAGTGAGATTCGCCAGTCGAAAGAAGACGCGAAAATCGTGGCTCTGTGCGCCCGGCGGCGCGACTTGCTGGAGGCAGCCGGGCAGGAAGACGACGCCGAACTGATCACCGATGACTGGCGGAAAGTCGTCGAACATCCCGACGTGAACTTCGTGGTGATTGCGACACCCGACGCGCTGCACTACGAGCCGATGATGGCCTGTGCGGAACAGGGAAAACACGTGCTTTGTGAAAAGCCGGTGGGCGCAAACGTGCAGCAGGCCTACGACATGTGGGCCGCCTATCGAAAGACCGCTCTGGGGCACTTCGTCCCCTATTGGACCCGCTACGTACCGGTAATTGTCCGAGCCCGCGAAATTGTCGCTGCAGGCAGTCTGGGCAGTATTCGAGCGATCGTGTACCGCTGGCACAATCCACGACCGGCGGCCATGCCTTTCACCTGGCGGGACGACGCCAAACTCTCGGCGGCGGGCAGCATCGCCGACGTCGGTTCCCATGCTTACGACACCATGCGTTGGATTCTCAGCGAAGAGGCCACGCGGGTGTTGGCTCACGCTGGCGTCATCACTCCCGCCAAGGCGGACCTCGGTGAAGTGAATCTGCAAGAAGCTTTGGAATGGGGTCCAGCCCACGAGGGCGGACAGAGAACCAACGTCCGCCAAGGTACCGCCTTCGATTACGCCGACATCGCCTTCGAGTTCCCCAGCGGAGCGGTCGGATCGCTGCTGCTCTCGCATGCAACGTTTTTGCGCAAAGGGCTGGCTCCCGAACTGGAGCTGCACGGCACCGACGCCTCTCTGGGCGTCAATCGAATCACCGGCTCGCTAACACTGGTGCAACCCGACCAGCCCCCTCGCCCGCTGGAGTTGCTGCCGGACCCGGATTTCGGCAACCGCTTCGCCAAGCACGTCTTCCCGGCGGTGCGCGCCCGCGCAGCGGGTGACGGTTTCGACCAACCGGGGCTGGACGACGGCTGGCGCGTTCAACTTTTCACCGACGCAGCAGCACTCTCCGCCAGTCGCGGCACATGGGTCGAACTGGCAGAGTTGGACGCGGAAACGCGGTCGTGATGATTCGAAATCACCTTTTGCTGTTTCATTCGCACATTTCCTAGTTCCCAAGCTCCAGCTTGGGAACCCGTTTTCGCGAAGCTCCACTTCGCGTTACGGGAAGCAGAGCTTCCTTGCACCACGTTCCCAAGCCAGAGCTTGGGAATGTGGGGAAGAAACGGTTCCCAATCAAACACCATCGGCGGTTCCCATTTCTACATCCATTTGCCGTCTCAAGATAACTGACGTTCGGTCGGTGAGAAACTGAATGTCTTCGTAGGTCAGCAATTGGTCCTTGGCAACCGGTTTCACGACTTTCGCTGCCGACGCCAGGCCGATGGGTAACATCTTGTCGGCCAAACTGTCTCGGGCCGGCATGAGTCGTCCGAACACCGTTTCGCCCCCTTCGCCGTCCAGCAGTTCGCCAACCGCCAGATCGCGCTTGGCACAGGCGGCCACGTCGGCCACAAACTCCCGCGCGGTGCCCGTCGGCTCGCCGCGCAGTACAGCCGAGGCCACGCTGATCCCCAATTCCAGCCCGATCAGATGATTCGGCCGGTACAGGGCCGCGTAGCGGCCAGATTGGTCGGTCGTCATTCCGTATTCGCCAAAGCAACGTCGGACGTAATCGCTGGGGGCCTGAAATGTGATGTAGACCCCCCATCGCAAATCTCCCGGGACTGGCGAGCCGTCCCGGTTCTGCGAAGAGACCACCTCAAGGGTTCCGCTGTGCGAGAGTGTGCCCCCCTCCGATTCGGGTTTGAGGATTTCGGCCAAGCGGTCCACACCCACAGGTGGAAAGCCCAAGCCGTGCGGCTGAGGCGCCAGACCGGTTGCATTTGCAATCGCCGCCATCTCAATGGCCGACTTCGTCCCGTCCAGAAACGAGTTGAACATCTTGGCGTTGAAACCGCCCTCGCGGACCTGCTCTGCCGAGAAACCGAAGTGATCGAAGACGGTCTCCGGAGTCGAATAGTGATACTCGGGCAGGTACTTGGTCCCCTTGCCGGCCGCCACGACGTTAAACCCACAAGTGCGTGCCCAATCGACCAGTTCACACACCAGCGCCGGTTGATCACCGTAGGCCATGCTGTAGACCACACCGGCTCGCTCGGCTTGCCGGCTTAATAACGGGCCTAACAGCGCATCGGCCTCAACGGTGACCATTACCACATGCCGTCCGGCACCGATGGCCCCCAACGCATGCTGCGTGCCCGCTTCCGGACTGCCGGTACACTCGACAACCACATCCAACTCTGCGCCGATTAGTTCTGCGGCATCTTCCGTGAGGCCGACACGGCCTGCACGGCCGGCATCGTTCATCTGGCTGCTCGTTGCGGCTGGCGTCATGGCTTCTTCGGCCCAGCCGGTTCGCAGCAGCGCATCGCGGGCGCGCTGCTGCCGCAAATCGGCGACCGCGACCACTTGCAGCCCTGGGGTGACCCGTGCCTGTGCCAGGAACATCGACCCGAACTTCCCAGCACCGATGAGCCCTACCCGGACCGGATTTCCGGAAGCAGCTCGTTTCCTCAGCAATGTGTGAAGATTCACGTCGGCCCTTTCGGAGATGAATTCTGTAATGGTGTCTCGTTTGGAATTCAGACGTGCGGACACAACCGATCATAACCCGCCGTTGGTACACGCACCATCACAGCGGAGTTGAACAGGATGTCTCTGTCCCGGAAGCATCACAATCGGTACAACTCAACCCGCTCTTTCAAGTCAAACAAGTCAAAGCCCCGATGACCTTGACCCTCGGCTTTCAGATCGAAAAGAAGTCAAGCAGCGCGGTGATGAACGGACGAGTGGTTGAAGGCCTGTGGGCGAACTTTTTGACCGTTCGACTTCTTCCGTTGGTCACCGAGCGGGCGGGTCCGATCTTTGACAAGTTAATTTCGTCACGCTGCCTACTTCCGCTTCCGTCGCCAGCCGTAGCCGAGGAGGCTGACGGCTCCAATGCCGAGAAGTGCGAGGGTGGATGGTTCGGGGATGGTTGGAGCAGAAGGTCCCGGCATGGTTGGGGCCGAGGTGTCGAAGGCGACTTCGCCGACAGTGACCGCACTGGTGCCATGAGCGGATTGAATGTCCAGGCGGACAGATTGATGGGCAGAATCTTTCAAATCGAACAACAGAGCCACTGAATTCGCAGCGTCCGCGCCGATTGGAGCGCTGAAGCTGCCCATATTCATCGGACTGCTGAACGATGCGTTATCATTCGTCAAGACTGTGAAATCCTTGATTCCCCCAAAAGTGCATCCTCCGTCGCGATTCCATAACAGTAATTGCGAGATTGTAAAGTTGGCACCCAGATCAAAATTAATTTGACCGATCGTCACAAAGTTCGCGATCCAAAAATTGGGCCTCAGAAAGCTGTTATGTGTGGAATTTCCGCTGAGATATGTGCTGAAGTCAGTGACGCCGCTGATGAAGTTCTCCGAGAGTCCTGTTTGGTCAATCAGACGGCTTGGCTCGTTACTGGAGAACTGTCCCAAGGTGTTACCGCTGATCGATGTCGGCGAGCGAATAATGCCTGCGTCGGAGCAGGTCACACAACAACCCAACCCCAATAGGATCGTTGCCACACCAGTTCCCAAAGACGGTCTGCTTCTGTACATTCTCATTGATCCTTCGCGAATGAACTGCAAACTGACTTCATCGCATTGCCGTTCCACGATCTACCAACAGCAGTGTATCGATCTGGAATCCCACTTGGTAGACCGAATCGTTGAAGCGGAATTTCGTCCATCGCTGTCCAGGGTAATACACAGATGCGACGTGTGAATTCAACGCTCGAAGGCCCGTGCTAAGCGATATTTTGGATCCCAGTAAGAGTGCCAAATCGTAATTGAGATTTCGCATCTGAGTAATCGCCGCGAGCGTTGGCTCTGCCGCCGATACTGTCTGGCGGCCGAACAGAAAATGCATCGCCGGTGACTTCCTGATGAACTTGTGAGGATCGAACAGATGAACGACAATGATCGGCTGACCGCATCGACAAATTGGGAGGCGTGCGAATGCTGAGCATAGCGGGCAAGAGGACCAGTGCTTGCGACGGCGTGTCGCGGCGCGAATTGATGCGTGTGGGGGCTTTGTCGTTGTTGCCGGGCGTCTCGCTGCCCCGGCTGCTGCAAGCCGCCTCCTCGCAAAAGACGCCCCGGCAGGGACGCGCCAAATCGGTCATCCTGATCAACCTGTTTGGTGGTCCCAGCCACCTGGACATGTTCGATATGAAGCCCACCGCGACGGCCAACGTTCGCGGTGAATTCAAGCCGATTTCGACTTCGCTGCCCGGCACATTCATCTGCGAATATCTGCCGCAAACCGCGCGATGGATGCATCGCTCGTCGCTGATTCGCACTGTGACTCACAGCCTGAACAGTCACCACCCATACTCGGTGTTGACCGGATACGGGAAGGGGCCGGAACGCAACGGCGTCAGCCCGGACGACCATCCCAGCATGGGATCGGTGTGCCAGTATCTGGGTGTGTGTCGCGATGATGTTCCCGGCTATGTCTTTATGCCGGCCTTTCCCGGACACAGTCAGAATCCGCGGCCGGGAGCACACGCGGGATTCCTGGGCCGGCGTCACGATCCGCTATTCACGCTGTGCGATCCGAAGTTCGAACGCACGGGCAGCTTCTACGACCCCGTGATGCCGATTGGTCCGTCGCTGCTGCCGGCGCTGGACACCATCCCCGATGTGTCGGACCAGCGACTGGCACGCCGCCGAAGTCTGCTGCAGGCGGTGGATCGAAGCGGCGCCGTGGCGGTCTCGTCAAAGGTGATTGACAGCATGACCGCGTTTCAGCGTCGAGCGTTCTCGCTGCTGACGACCGGCAAGACGCGCGACGCCTTCAATCTCTCGAAAGAGCCGCAGAGTGTTCGGCTGCGTTACGGAGACGACTTGTTCGGCTCCAGTGCCCTGATCGCGCGACGGCTGGTCGAAGCGGGGACCACGTTTGTGGCCGTCCATTGGGAATGTGCCGTCGAAACACACGGTTGTCACTGGGACATGCATCAGAACATCTTCGGTATGTTGCGGTTTCACTTACCGCTGCTCGATCAGGTGTACTCCACCTTGGTCCAGGATCTTCATGATCGGGGATTGCTGGACAGTACGCTGGTCATCGTCACTGGCGAGATGGGACGCACCCCTCGCGTGAATGGAAAAGCGGGACGCGATCACTGGACGCAATGCGGCTTCTGTCTGATGACTGGGGGCGGCGTAAGGTCCGGGACGGTGCATGGTGCTAGCGACAAGGGCGGTGCCTATCCCGAGACGCACCCGGTCTCTCCAGGCGATATGGTCGCGACCATCTATCAGTTGCTCGGCATTGATCCCGAAACGACGGTTCTCGACATGAGCGGCCGGCCGGTCCATATCTCGAACGGCGGCAAACCCATTTGGGACGTGATCGCCTGATCGGCGTGGCACCGTTTGAAAGTCGAATCAGCAGCAACAATCAACACCAACTCGTTTCGTGTGGTTGCGGCCGTTGGTCGACAGTCGACTGTCCGGTGACGAGGACGTGAACGATGCCGAGCGGCGCTCGGTCGATCCTATCATGCGTCTCATGTGGTCGGTGGCAGAGCAGCATTGACAGACAAACAGGCCGTTTCCACCAGTGAAGCAGGCCGCCAGGAGACGGAAATCCTCAACCGCATTGCGCGGCTCACGTTGCCGGCACCGGTCGTCTCTGGATGCCCTGCAAGGGAATCTCGGTCGGCCAGAATGCGGGATGCGAGTTTCACAGATTCCGACGGCTTTTGATATGCTGAAGCATAGCCTACGTCCGACCACTTCGTAGCAGCAGAATAAATCAAAACGGCTTGGGATTGGAATAGTAACACTTTTCTGCGGAAGCGCTTTAACCATTCGCCGAAATGTTCGTCTGTCTGTACAGAGCGGCTATGAAACCATCCGGAGTTGTACGAGTTTTATTGCCCTTGTGTGCCGTAAGGAACCTCGGATTCCGACCGTTGGTGGTATCGCGGCATCGTGAAAGACCTTCTCGAAGAATATCTTCCACGGTTGTACGGGTTTGCCCTGCGGTTGACCAACGACCGGCATCGGGCCGAAGACCTCACTCAGGAGGCCTTTCTTCGCGCCTGGAAACGAAGGCGTCAGTTGCGAAACGTGGATTTGGTGCGGACGTGGTTGTTCCGCATCGCCGCCAATTTGTGGAAGGATGAACTTCGCCGGCCGGCCCGGTTCGAAAATGCTGCTGATTCGATCAACCGCGATATTTCAGATACGACCGAACCTGCCGATTGTGCCGTCGAAGAGCCGGACGAATTGAACCGCGCCCGTCCGGCGATGATCGGGCTACCCAACCGGCAACGTGAGGTGCTCTATCTGGTGGCGATCGAACAGTGTTCGATCGCCGAGGTTGGGGAGATACTGCAAATAACGTCCAATTCCGTCAAATCGAATCTCAGCCAGGTCTGCAGGCGCATGCGGGAACTGCTAGGACAGCAGTGCGAGAACCGATGAACCATCCCTGTGACCAACTCGAAGACTTCCTCGCCGGTGATCTGGAGGGACGGGACCGGGATGATTTCGAACTCCACCTGCAGGAATGCGCAGATTGTCGGTCGGAAGTCGAATCGCAAGCGTATTTGAACAAACTATTGACCGGCGCCGCGGCAGCATTCGACCGCCCGCCGCCGGAACTGGTCAACCGGGTCAAGGAGAATCTCGACAAAGCTCACCGACGTTTCGTGGCCGCATCGGTCACGGTTACCGTGGTCGTCGCTGGTGTTCTCTGCGGCAGCGGATGGCTGCTGTTGGGCGGAGTGGGACGGCAGCCAGCATCGCATTATCGGCAGAAACAAATTGTCGAACGGCAACAGGAAACGAACGGGACGCCGCCCGATTCACGTCGTCAGAGGCAGTCGGACGATCGGAACGATCCGTCAACGGCTGAGAAAAAAGTCGTCGTCCATTTTCCTGACAACGTCATTTCCCAAACACTTGTGGGCGACAACCCGAATTTCACGTTCATCTGGGTCTATCCGACTGAGCCATTCACCCCGGCAGAGGACCAGCCCGAATAGCCGCAGGCGAATTTCCACAGACAGGAATTCGCGGCCGCCCAAGTCTGATTTGGCTGTGTGTAAACCACATTCCGCAATCCGCGAAAGGATAAAACATGACTCATTTGCTTCGTTTCCCGATTGGCCATTTGGCGGCCGTTTCCGTTCTCTGTTTGACGATCCTTTCGGACGAGTTTTGGGCACAGGTCGGAGGACAGTCCGGCCCGCCGCCGGCGTCCATCAAGGTAATCACGCTCGCTAAGGTGGAAGCCCAGAGCGCTGCTGATGTGCTTAAGCAACTCTTCAAGGACCTGTAAGAAAAAAAGACCGTCCACATCGCCGTGGAACCACGGACGAATGCTATCATCGTTTCCAGCAGCGACGAGAAGATCCTCCAGTCGGTTGAAGCCGTCCTGCTCAAGTTGGATCAAACGCCTGCGGCAAAATCGGACAAGGACCAGCAGCCCAGGGTCTTTCACCTACGCAACACCTCGGCGTTCGAAGCGCATACGTCGTTGAGGGAGTTGTTAGGGAGTGGCGTCCCCCTCATCTCTGCCGACCAGCGCAGCAATACGCTGATCGTCAACGGGAAGGCGGCGACTCTGAAGCTCGTCGCGGAAATCCTGAAAGTCATCGACGCTCCACCACCCCGCGCCGAGCAACTACGTGTCCGGGTCGTCTGGCTGGTGAATGCAAAGTTAATCCGCGACGAGGCCTCCGCTCCTCCGAAAGAACTCGGGAAAGTCATTGAGGAGTTGAAAAAGACGCTCGACATCGGGGAGTTGAAGCTTGCGGCTCAAACACTCGTGAACATCAACGACGAAGGCTCGCAGTTTTCGACGAGCGGATCGACGGAGTTGGATGGCCGCCCCATCGAGCTGGGCATCAGCGGCATCGTGAGTGGCAAACCGGGCGGAAATCCGTAATTGCATATTGAAATCGAGTCGAAAACGCGGGGAAAGAGGCTCTGTAGAATCAAGACGCAGATTATCGCTTCCACGGGACACCCCGTCGTGTTGGGGGTCACCACGATCAATTCGCTGGAATCAATCTTCGTGGTCCAGATTCTGTCGAAGCAAAAGTAAGCGGTGCAGCCTGTCCCTGCGTTCCGTTATACATGACTTCGGATTTGTTCAAGACTAGAAAATTGGGCAGGACTCTTCGATTAGGCTCGGAAATTCTCGGCATCGGTAGCAACCTGAAGAAGCTGATGCAGAAAAGTACGCACCCGCGAGCGTCCAAGCTCGACCAAGGGCCTCGCCGGTCGGTACTTTGGACGGTCGGAACACAGCAATCGTATCTGCGTGGGAGAACATTTCAAAAATCACCATACAACAGACGTCGGGGGGACGGATCGTGTTATAATCGCGACACTGTGATCCTGGATCGGTTTTCGGCTCAACCGAAATGGGAAACATCGACTAACTGACGGTTTGCGGACAAGGACTACGCAGCAATGGACTCGACATTAGACCTTCGGAGCTGCTTGGTCATTCGCCTCTCGTCAATTGTCATTCTCCCACTCGTTTTTTTCAGTCTTCTAATCACATCCGCGAGCCACTTATGCGCCGCTGGCAAAAAGGGAGACGAATTTTTCGAACGCCGGATTCGACCTATACTGATCAGGGAGTGTTATAACTGTCACTCGGCGGCGGCCGCGGAGATCAAAGGTGGGTTTCGAGTTGACAGCCGAGGCGCGATTCGAGCGGGCGGCGAAACCGGGCCAGCGGTTGTTCCAGGCAAAGTGAACGAGAGCCTACTGATCGAGGCACTGCGCCATCAGTCTTTCGAGATGCCGCCGGAGAAAAAACTCCCCGATCGAGTCATCGCCGATTTCGTCAAGTGGATTGAAAGGGGAGCGCCGGATCCTCGTGATCAGCCTCCCTCCGCGACACAAGCCGCCGAGCAATCTTGGAATCTGGTGCTCGAACAGCGCAGCACGTGGTGGAGTCTGCAGCCGGCGGCCGAGGTGTCGCCGCCAAAGCTTGACCAGGATGACTGGTCCGAAAAGCCGATCGATCGGTTCATTCTCTCGCAACTGCGTGAACGCAAACTGGCTCCGGCTGCGGACGCGGACGCGCTGACGTTATTGCGACGTTTGTCATTCGTACTGACGGGGTTGCCTGCGAATCCGAAGCTCGTGCAATCGTTCTCGGCACAATTCGCCAAGGACGCGGATCTGTCGCTCGCCTGGCTTGTCGAGGAACTTCTTGAATCACCGCATTACGGCGAACGGATGGCTCGGCACTGGATGGACGTCGTGCGCTACACGGATACCTACGGTTACGAATGGGACAATCCGGCCAAGGGATCTTGGGAGTACCGCGACTATCTGATCCGGGCGTTTAATCGGGACGTGGGTTTTGATCAATTGATTCGTGAACAGGTTGCGGGCGATTTGCTCAAACAGCCGCGGATCGATTCCAGCAGTGGCTTCAACGAAAGCCTCATCGGGCCGATGTTTTACCACATGGGCGAGCATCGACATGGCGACAACGTGCGCATCAACGGCGTTCGCGAGGAGATGATCGACAACAAGATCGACGCATTTTCAAAGGCATTTCTAGCGATGACGATCGCTTGTGCCCGCTGCCACGATCACAAACTCGATGCCGTCTCTCAGCGAGACTACTACGCGTTAGCCGGTGTGTTTATCACGCCGCGTTGGACGTCCCGATCTATAGAAGCCCCCGAAAAGAACAAAGCCACGATCGACGAACTGAAAGATTTGCGATCAAAGATTCGCGAGGAACTGCAATCGGTTTGGACAAAACAAGCCGCATCGTTCAGCGAGGAGATGCGGGCGGCGTTGGTTGAGGAATCCGCGAACGGGAGCGAGGCACGCAACCGTCACGCGTTGTGGCGCTCCGCGTTGGGGATTTCGAAGCAGGACCAGAAACCGAAACCCGAAGCGCGGACGAAGAGCTTCGTCGCAGCCAAAGGCCTGGATGGTTTCAAGCTCCTCGCGTCGCGTCTCGATTCGGCCCAGACGGATGCCGCGGTACGAACCACCTGGAACCAATTCTCCAAAGCATGGCGGACGGCCAACGCCGAGCGGCGTGCAAAGAATGCAAAACAATTCGAGACACTCGCCAGTTTTGATCGACCAGAATTACCCGCAGGCTGGATCACCGACGGCGATGGGATGCGGTTCGGTTACGTCTCTGACGGCATGCCGCTGATCGCGCTGGAAGGTGATGCGGTGGTGCAGGCTTTGCTTCCAAAGGGTTATCACACGCACTCATTGTCCTCGAAGCTACCCGGCGCGTTGCGAATGCCCAGGCAGCGGGATGTGCCTGGCAAGTTCGTGAGCGTGGAGTTGGCGGGTGGCGAGTGGAGTGGTTCGATTCGCATGGTCGATAACGCGTTTCAGACCGAGTCCGTCAAGTTTCTTGATCGGCATCAATCCGAGTGGGAAGCATTTGCGGACTTGAAGCTCACCAACGGGATTCAACGTGTCTCGTACGATCTCGTCACCAGCGACCTCAATCCAAACTTCCCTCCTCGCACAGGAGTTGCCAAGGCGGGGATCAGGAAGCTGCCAGACACTGACACGGGGTTCGACAAACGAAGCTGGTTCAGTGTCACGAGAATCGTCACTCACAATCAGGCTGGCTGGCCCGCTGATGACCTGTCGAGATTCGCGGCTCTGTTCGACGGCGCGACCCCATCAACCGCACAGCAGGAGGCACAGCGGATTGGGACGTGGTTTGCCACCGCCGTCAACGAATGGGCGAACGATAAGGCCAACGGTGACGACGTGAAGTTGCTGAATTGGCTGCTGACGCACGACCTGTTGAGCAACTCCGCATCTCCGGACTCGTCACTCGCGAAACTCGTTGGTCGTTATCGCGAAGTCGAAAGAGGGCTGCCGTTCCCCAGAACCGTCAATAGCATGGACGAACGAGACGTCGTGCCCGTTGAATATCTGTTGAATATTCGAGGCAGCATCTATGAACGCGGCGAGCCGGTGCCACGAGGATTCCTGCAAGTCTTTTCCGGGCACAATCAGGTCCGCGGCAGCAAGGGCAGCGGACGACTGGAACTGGCGGAATTCCTGGTCAGCGATCGGCACGCGCTCACCGCGCGCGTCTATGTCAATCGCCTCTGGCAATGGATCTTTGGCAGTGGGCTGGTCCGCACACCTAACGACTTTGGACGACTGGGCGATCAGCCGTCCCATCCGCAGCTCCTCGACTACCTGACGCGCGAGTTCATCTCCGGCGGTTGGTCCACTAAACAAATGATCCGGGGATTGGTTCTCAGTCGGACGTTTCGGCAATCAGGCCGAGTCTCGGATCGGGCTGCAACCATCGATCCCGACAACCGGCTCCTGCACCACATCCCCACGCGGCGGCTTGAGGCCGAGGCCATCCGAGATTCGTTGCTGGCTGTTTCAGGGCGCCTGGATGCTCGACTTTATGGACGGCCAGTCTATCCGCATCGACATGCCGAAGATCCCGCCAAGCGATTGTTTTCGGGACCGCTTGACGGCAACGGCCGCCGGTCGATCTACGTGCAAGTTTCGATCATGGACCCGTCGAAGTTTTTGCTGAGCTTCAACTTTCCGGACCCCAAGCTGCCGACTGGCCTTCGTGATGTGACAAATGTGCCTGCACAGGCTCTGGTTCTGTTGAATGATCCGTTTGTATTATCACTGGCGGAACAATGGGCCGACCGACTAGTGGATGAAGCTCACCCGACGCCGGATGCGCGTCTCCATGCGATGTTTGTCCGTGCATTGGGACGATCGCCGCGGCAGGACGAATTGACTCGCTGGTCAGCATTGGTCCGCAGTTGGTCAACTGGAAAGGACGATACCCTGATGACGGATCGAACTGCATGGAAACATGTGGCACACACGTTGTTTAATACGAAAGAATTCACTCATTATAGGTAGCCGTCTAACGCGGCCTATTGGCCGCAGCCAAGAGTCAAGAGTGGAGATCCAGAATCTATTGATGTCGATCTTTCTGGCCCTCGATTTTCCGCTCTGGGCTCTCCGCAACAGGCGCGCAGATGTAAAAAAGTGAGACTCTAACCCGTCGCTGATACAAATTCTTGCGTCATTAGCCATTTCCGCGGAGATCAACATGACGAATCATCTCTCCCGTTCTTGCCGATGTGCGGGCCGCGTCGCACCAGACCTCAGCCGGCGCGGATTTTTGTGGAATGCCTCTGCGGGATTTGGTTGGCTCGCGTTTTCTGCGCTTCACAGCGAACACGCTGAAGCGAACAGGGGAACGTTACTGCCGCATCATCGGCCCAAAGCCAAAAGCGTCATCTTTTGTTTTATGGACGGTGGACCAAGCCACGTGGACACATTTGATCCCAAACCCATGCTCAAACAGCACGAGGGGCAGAAGATCGGCGATCGCCTCACAAACACTCTGTACAACGACCCGAATCGAGTCTGGCTCGGTTCGCCGTGGATGTTCCGTCAGCGCGGCAAAAGCGGAATCTGGATCAGCGATCTGTTTCCGCACATCGCGTCGATCGCCGACGAAATCTGCGTGCTGCGTTCGATGGTGGGTCAGCAGCCCCTGCACGGACAGCAGAACCTGCTATTGCACACCGGGAGAGTGCTTGGAAAGGCTCCCAGTTTGGGGGCGTGGGTGTCCTATGGACTTGGCTCGGAAAACAGAAACTTGCCGAGCTATGTGCTGTTGAACAATGATTGGGTGCCGAATGGCGGAATGGAGAACTTCGCCAGTTCGTACTTGCCGGCCAGCTATCAGGCCACATTGTTGCGAGCGAAAGGCATCCCCGTGGACAATATCGTTCCCACTGATTCCGCGAAGATTCAACGCCGCAAACTCGCAGTGCTTGCCGAGCAGGACGCGGCCTTCGCCGAGTTGTCTTCCGACGCGTCCGCCATCGAAGCCGCAATCGTCAACTACGAGACCGCCTTCCGCATGCAGAGCCTGCTGCCGGGCGTGGCAGACATCAGCGCCGAATCGAAGCACATTCAGCAGATGTATGGAGTGGACTCGCAGGACGAACACCAACAGTACTACGCGATGCAGGCCTTGCGCGCACGGCGGTTGGTTGAAGCTGGCGTGCGGTTTGTCGAGATCACGTGTCCGAGTTTCAACAGCAACAACTCGCCCTGGGACCAACACAGCAAGCTGAAGCAGAACCACGAAAAGAATGCCCATATCACAGAGCAATCCGTGGCGGCCTTGATCCGAGACCTGAAACAGCGCGGGTTACTCGACGAGACGTTGGTTGTCTGGGCCGGCGAGATGGGTCGCACTCCCCACACCCCCAAAATCACCCCGACGTGTGGCCGAGACCACCATGTCAACGGTTACTCAATCTTCATGGCGGGCGGTGGGATTCGAGGCGGGATGAGCTATGGAAAGACGAACGAATTCGGAAACGCAGTCGTGGAGAACACGCTGACGATCCACGACATCCACGCCACCATCCTGCACTCCCTTGGCATCGATCACGAGCGATTCACATTCCGGCACGGTGGCCGCAATCAACGCCTGACCGACGTGCACGGGCACGTTCCGCAAGAGATACTCGCCTGAGCAATCGATCGTATCAGAACTGAGAAGTACGCCATGCGTCGTTACGGAGCGCCGTGGATTGTTGTTTGCCAAAGCCGCCACCTGCGCCACTGAAGGCTGGACTCGCGCAGCAACTCACATGGGACGGCACGTTGATCGGTCCTCCGCAGAATCAGCCGCTTCTTCCTCTGGGATGATCTGTTGGATTTCTAATGTGGGTAGAGCCGTGTGAAGAATGACAAATAAACCTACCGAAGAACCCGGAATTGAATGCAATATGAGTTTCTTTGGATCTACTCTCATAATCCGGTGCAACTGGAGGCGGATTCGCTAGCCGATAATTCCATAGCTATTCGTTACGCCGTTTCTCTGCCCATATTAGATGTTTCATGGTCTGGATCTCTGGCTCTCGACGAAAACGATAGGAAAATTTCGTGCTTGGCAGGTTCGTTCGCGCAGGTGGGAGCAGGCCCGTGCTCGTACTCGCTGGCACGAGGAGCGTCGGATATGGAAGTCCCTGCTCGCGAATCTTGACAGGCAGGACATTCTTGCGAATGTCGAAGTGGGATCAGACGGGGCCCAATTGGGGTGGCCCTCAAAACGTGTGGTCAGAAAAGGATTCTTGACGCATGAGACCGATCCGCCATCCGAAATGCTTAAGCGTGAGTTTGAAGAGTTCCTTCTTCGGCTACATCATATTTGGCGTGCTTAGTGACGTAGACATCTGAGATTTCTCGTCAAGCGTTTTCGATGAATTTTACGAGAGGACTAATTTTTTTAAATTGTCGAATGTATTGGACTTCTTTGTAGATGGTCTTGGTTTTTCAGAATCGAAAGATGACGCGGAACCATTTGAAGGCCAGTCCTCGGGCGGCAGCGTCCCAATCAGCCTGGCTCGAATCGTGCGACGCACGGGTCGTCAACGAAGCGTTGCACGAACTCGGCACAGAAGTTCGCTTGCGGTGACGAACGGCGACAGTCAACTTGAGAAAACGGCACGACCTCGAATGCGGCCGTTTTCGAATCTGCCAGCGTCACGGGACATGGTCACAGAGTGAATTGCACAGCACACTGAGAAATCCGGGCTAGCCGTGGTCCGATTTCAGTGCTACAATCCGTGCCTCGAAAGCTGCTGAATTTTTTGTAATCCGCATCAACTCAGCCATTTGCAGCGAATCGGCCGATTGCGGTCGATCGCCGTCTCTGACTACTTTCCTCCCCTTTTTCCCGTCGCATGGACTGAGCCGACATTTCAGCCAAGGGAAGGATCCCGCCGCTTATGAACCGCCGACGGTTAGTCATCTTGTTGCTGGCCGGTTTTGTGCCGACCGCCATCTTTGCAGTGTGGTTGCCGTTGCGGACCTCAGCTCAGCAGCAACGTCCCCGCACTCAATCGATGCGGGTGGAGACGCTCTCACCGGAACTGGAGAAAGTCTTCAAGGACTGGGAGTTGGCTTCCGACAACTTCAAGAAGTTGCGAGGTGATTTCCACCGCATTGTCTACGACTCGGTCTTTCAGGTTGAAAAGCGGGCCGTAGGCACATTTTATTTCGATGCCCCTGACAAAGGGCGCCTCGACATCAAACCTGACAAGTCCGTCAAGCCGGGCACCGTGAGTCGCAAGAAGCGAGGTAAAAAAGACGGCAAGCCCTTTTCCGTGGTCCCCGACCAAGAGGCACACTGGATCTGTAACGGCAAAGAGGTTTCTTATATCGACGTCGTTCAGAAGGTTGTCAAAGTTTCCCAGATCCCGGAGGAGAACCGGGGCGACAACATCATCGACGGGCCCCTGCCGTTCCTGTTCGGCATGAAAGCCGAAGAGGCGAAACGCCGGTATCAGCAGCTAGCCTTGAATCCACGAAAACCCTATGAGGTTCCTGTGGCTGGGAGACTTGTCAAGGTATTTCACATCCACGCGCGACCGCGCTGGAAAAAAGATGCGGCCTACTGGAGCAAAGCTGAGGTGCTGCTCGATGCGAAAAACTTCTATCCCGTGGCGATCAAGCTGATCGATCCGGCTGGAAATTCTGAGACCGTTTACGCGTTCTCGAACGTCCACGAGCCGAGCTGGTGGGATGATCGTAAAAAACCGTTTGTGGTAAAGATCCCCCGTGGGTTTAAGCGGGTCGTCAATCACTCCGGTCCCACTATGCCGTTGTTGCTCGGCAA
>Ga0310123_10001785_pt1 | contig 17640 bp, 15 predicted proteins | sample CB6_AW_1057_MG_FD_203505 | JGI IMG/M metagenome (GOLD analysis project Ga0310123, IMG submission 203505) | Marine microbial communities from Western Arctic Ocean, Canada - CB6_AW_1057 | ecosystem: Environmental > Aquatic > Marine > Oceanic | place: Canada: Western Arctic Ocean | collected... | reverse complement strand
GTTGTAAAGGTGTATCAACAAGGGCCTTCAACCTAACCTTCAGTCTAATCCGTAGCCGTTTGTTTGCAAACTCGACAGGGAGCTCACCGCGTAGCTGGCAATTTGGGCTTTATCGTCTGGAGATTCAGAAAGGATCAATACTCTGAAAAGCGGGGGTGTCTGGTGTTGTTTGCAATCCAGCGGACTTTGAGGAGAATCAGTGAACTCGTTCTTAACACAATGCCGTTTCTGTCCCCTACGCACTTGGCATGGACTGGCAATGTGGCTAAAACGGTCCGTTTCAACCACTCACAGCATCACTCATTCTTTACCGGGTGGAACAGGTGGAACATTTCGAAGAACTCTACCACGAACGGATGGAAGAGGCCCGACAGTGCCCTCTGCCAATAGAGAACAAGAACAAATTCACGCGGGGTGTTGTGGCCGCGTTCTTGCGGTCGAGCCTCATTCCAGGTGGCCACCTCACTCGAGAAATGAGAGACGCCATTTCCAGCCTGTGTGAACAAGGGGTCTTCCAACTTCGTTTGGATGGTGTAAGCGAGGTTGCAGACTGCGATTTGTTTTTTGGAAACCATCAAGGTCCCAAACGGGCCGGTGGCCCACAAGGTGGAATAGAAGTCCTGTTCAGCACACAGTTTGTAAAAAATACTACAAGATATGTTCTACGCGAAAACCTGATTCAATACCGTTGGTCCGTCTCACAGTTCATCATGGCGCGCGCCATGCGCAAGCCGAATCCCATCGTTGTCAAGGAGAATGATCGACTGCGAACAGTTCGCGATCAAAAAGCTCCCTGGGCTGAGATAAAACAAGCGGCGATTGGACTGAAGCAGGAACGCCAGCGAGTTGCCGCAGAGGTCTTTCGCGCAATTGAGGCCGGCGCCTCGGTCACCATCTATCCAGAAGGGACCCGGTCTTCCACGGGACGAATTCTTCCTTTTGTAAGCGATTTCATGCGGCAGACTATCACGGATTACATCATTCCACGAATGCTAGCTGGAAAGCCTCGTCGAATAGGTTTGATTGTTGCCGAAACGTTACAGACGTTTCCCGACGGAGTTGGAAAAGGGGCGTTACTCTGTGATCGGCCCAGCACCCTGAGGGGCCTGCGGTATGATACGGGTGCAATTGAAGCGGAGTATCAGAAAATGCGCCATCTGAAACACCAAGATTATGAGACTGCCATGACGAGGCTGTCGCGTACATTGGCGCTATCTCTTCGAGACACCTTTAAACGGGAACTGCGTGCGATTCTGCAGAAGTGAATCGAAACCGAAATGAAGCGTGTGACAACATTCGGTATCACGACACCGCGCCGCAGGTTCTGGACGAGCGTCGGGTCGAGGCGGTCGATTCGTATTAAAGGTCACTTGGGTGCAGGAGACCCGAACTGGTTGGTCCGAGGTTGAAAGTTGCATCATTTCTGGACCGTCGCTATGAAAACTCGGATGACTGTTGTTGGGGACGCGACGGGAAACCTTCGTCCCGTGGAACTTTGCCGACGGGATTTAATTGATACTGATCGACACCTCGCGCCAAGTAACTTTCAAAGGTGGGCCACACCGCCAGATCGCATTTGGAGTCCGTTGCAGAATAACGCAACGTCAGTCCGGCTCTCATCCGATCCGAGCGGTTGGCGAGGGAACCATGGATGATCGCATCATCATGCAAGGAGATTTGGCCAGCACGGAGACAAAGACTGACAGCGTCGTGAGGATCGATTGCTGAAGCGACCACCTGTTGGGCCAGCATAAAATGTTCCCCTTGAACTTCCTGGTGAGCTACCTCTCCCAGGTGATGACTACCGCGCACAACCCGCATTGCCCCGTTGGTTTCATCAGCGTCAAAAAAGGCCAGCCAGACGGTGACAGCTTTGTGTGGGTGTAGGGGCCAGTACTGTGCGTCCTGGTGCCAGGGAACCTCTGTTTTGTCCCCAGGATACTTGCAAAAGAAACTGGCACCCCAATGAAAGAATTTCGGGCCCAGTAAATCCTGGACATAATCCAGGATCACCGGAGTGTGGCAGAGTTCGTAGATCCAACGGTTAGCTTTGTGCCAGTTATTGACTCGGCTGATGTCGATTTCCGAAGGTAGGAGATCCACCAATTCCCCAAATCGCAGTTGGAGATAGTCCGCTCCTGAATCGTCAAAGACCGGCAGGCTGGAAATGTATCCCCAGTCAGCGAATTGTTGTTTTTGCTCACTGGTCAACCGAGCAACCTGCTTGTCAACCGATAAACCGTTCATGTGATTGTTGCTAAAGATCTTAAATCAAGCCAGCCACCATTTAAAAGGGGCCGTACCACGACTGCGGCAACATAATATATTGAAACGGGCCTTACGTCCAGCGATGAAATGCGTTCGTCGAGTGTTGCAGAAAGGGTGCAAGTTCTGCAACACGCTGGAAGCAGTCAGTAATCGCCAGGCCAGATCCCTCGGTCGCATCTTCTGTCGGAAGACTTTCGTTGAAACAACCCGACCGATCGAAGCAGTGAATCGGTGATTTACAGTAGAACACCTCGAGCGAATCAACTAAAATAAGGGGACAATTGTACTTATCACACTGCTTCCGATACAGAAGAAACAATGGGCATTTTTGAGTCTGGCGTCATTACTAAATCGGCGGTCAGGAAAACCTTTCCTGACAGTCAACAACTGGCTCTACTGGAGCGAGAGTTACAGTTTCACCCGGCTACGGTCGAAACGCCACAGGCGCTGTCGAAAAAGCAAATTGAGAAATTAAATCAGTGCGGGTACATTCAAGGTATCGATGTGCTGTCGGATTCGGAAGTGACCGAACACCGTCAGTCCTTTGACGGTTTACTGAGATCCGTTGTCACCCAGGGGGGGAGCAGCTATTCGATCGTTTCGGCGCACTTAAAGTATGGTCGAGTTTACGACCTGCTCATCCATCCTCGAATCGTGGCCTGCGTGCAGGACATCCTGGGTGAGAGTGTGATTGGTTGGGGGGCCCACTATTTCTGTAAAATGCCAGGCGATGGAAAAATAGTCGCCTGGCACCAGGATGCCAGTTACTGGCCACTAACCCCGTCGAAGACCGTGACGGTTTGGCTGGCAATCGATGATGCCGATACAGAAAATGCGTGCATGCAGTTCATTTCAGGTTCCCACCTGCGGGGGCATCTCTCTTTTCGTGCTAGTGGTGCAGAAGAACAAAACGTTTTGACTCAGACTGTGATCGACGCGGAACAATACGGGAAAGTAGTCGATGTCGAGCTGAAAGCGGGCCAAATTTCTATCCATAGTGATTTGTTACTGCATGGATCCCGGGCGAACCATTCTAAGCGAAGAAGGTGTGGTTTGACCTTGCGTTATTGTACGCCCGATGTCCGCGGCTCATTCGGATGGAATGAAGAGGGCGTGATCGTCAGTGGAAATGACACCAGTGGCCATTGGGCGAATCCGCCTCGACCAGCGAATGACTAATCGGTGCAGGGGCAATCAAAAACCATAGTCCTTCAGCAGTTCAGAAACCAGTTTGCGCTTTGCGTTCACCGTGATGGCGGTCCTGTGTATTTCCAGGTGTGCCGCATGTTCGAACGCTCGCATGGCAACAGCGCGGCCGGGCAATTCTTCCAGGCAGGATGCAGGAATCTTAATGACTCCTTCCTCTGGTTGGCGTGCAAAACATCGCCTGCCTCGATCGTAATGCCCCCGATTTCGAGGGGTTCTGCCGTTGGCCGAAAGCGAATGGCACAATGATGAACAACGATGCCACGGCAGTAGGCGGCAAAAGATGTACTCAACAATTCGTTCACACCCCGAACGCCGGAGTCACCGAGCGTATCGAACTTCCCAGGTACCAGTGATGCGGGGGCGTTGAATCAATGGCGCCAATCGTATTTTCTAACAGGGGCGTGTCGAAGTCCGTAAGTTGTTGCAGGAGAGTGTGGAGTTGCATTCCAACGGAAATCCATATGAGAAGAAGTCAATGTGATTGTGAAGCCACAAGTCGTCGAGGGTAGCAGCGGGGGATCCCGGAAAATAGTCGGTCACACCCGTTTCTCGTGATGTAACGAGGTTATGAATGAGTCTGCGTAACGTCGAGGTGACGATGGAAATGTTAGGGCGTCTTTCCCTCTCTCGCTGCTGAATAAGGTGCCTTGCGGACTGACTCTCCGGCCTGCAACTTGGGCCAGGAATGACGTGTTGGATCAAGCAACCGAGTAGGGCTGAAATATTCTGGCAAAAAATCATCGGGTTCCCAGGTACGACCCAGGATGCGGTTGACAATACAGCGGGTCGCATTGAACCCCACCGCTGAGCCAGAGCCGGCCATGCCGCCAATGATGTATTGACGTTTGCCGTCCATCGTTCCCACGACCGGAAATTCATCGGGAGTGTATGTCACGGTGCCACTCCATTCGTTGTTGATTTGATAATCGAATCGACCGTAGACCTTTTTAAGTTGTGCGCTACAGAATTTAGTCAGGAATCGAGAGGGCTGAATGCGTCCGGCCTGATGATCAGGAACCCAGGTAGCGTCAGAGCCCACCATGACCGTGTTTCCGTGCCGGCCATAAAATCCGTAAGTGCCTGAAACACCCATAAAAGGTTTCAAGCTTTCCGGTCCGCCGGTGCCTGTGGCGGCTTGTGTCTGGGTGGGTCGCATCAGACCACTGAACTGACGATGCAGCAGCGCCGTATACGACTCGGTACAGTTGACGACATGCCGGGCTCGAATGTCCCCGCGCTGGGTGCGTACCAGATAGTACTCCCCCAAGTCCTCGACCTTAACGACCTTGGTGTGAGAATAGAGTTCGAAGGAATCACGTTCCAGGGCCCGCTGGACGAGACTCCAGCACCATTTGGCAGGATGGAACGTAGCGGCAGCGAGGGAAAAGCCAGCATTGTGGCGTACTCGCATGCCCGAAAGTCGTTTAACTTGCTCCGGGGTAATGCTAGTCCAATCGTCGAAGCCGGAATCCAGGGCTATTTGGACCGACTCTTGCAGCGACATCTGTTCATTTTCATCCCGGGCCTGTACCCAACCTTCACGTGCGTAATCGCACTCGAAACCCTCTTTACGAATCGTGGTTTCGATCAAATCGGCGTTGTGATAACAACCGTTACAGTAGGCGGCCGCGAACTGACGCGCCAGCAGCTCGCGATCCTTCTGATTCAAATCGGGACGAGCGACGGGCAGATGTTTTAGCACGGTCTTGTAAACCATGTGGAAATAGCGACCCATCACTATCAGGCCTTCGTTACGACCTGCCGAACCGCTGGCAACGTCATTCATTTCTAACATGATCAATTGCCGTTCAGCAGGTGCATGTTTGGCCCAGTGGTAAGCCATAGCGCTGCCGGCCAGACCGCAACCGATCGCTACAGTATCAGTTTCTTCGGGTAAGCTTGCGAGCGGGTCCTGACACCACGGATGATTGGCCAATGGATTTCCTTCAGCCAGCCAGAACGGTACACGGGATACGGGACGGGAAAAGCGGATATCGCGCATGATGTCGGGAAGGTCAAACCAGACTTGCCGCCAAGACCAAATCAAAAAGTTTTGCAACTTGGCAAGCGAGGTTGCGTCGGGCCATTGTGTGCTCACAAATGTCCGGGCCGCACGAAAATCGTGACAGCGCAAACCCAGGAGCAGACCGATCACGACGCGAATTCGAAAGAGAAACGACGGTGGTGGAAGGGGTTTTGAATTTACCATTTCGTCAGAAGTGGTGGTCAGGGAGTGCCAACTCTACATTCGGAACCACTGCACGCCTGTTCGATTCCCGCTTTGTATAGCTCGGATCCCGAAATCGCTGTCCGGATCGTGACGCCAGCATTTACAGCTGCCGCCAGGTCAATGGCTGCACGAACTGTTTCATACGAGAGACCGGACTGCAGCGCAAGTTCGATGCGGCTGCCACTACACTCCTGACATCCCCGTGTGAGTGTCACGGCTAGACCGATCAAGTGTTTGTCCCGGTCGGTCAGTTCGGATGCCGCTTTGGCGGTTTCCAAAGCTTTGATGCTCGTGAATTCTGCTGCATCCATGATGATTCCTTTTGTGTGTGATTTGAGAGAAAAGAGTAACCTGGCGCCTCGGGGCCGATCGACCGTTCAATCGTGCTGCCCTGGTTACAGAGGGGAAAACGATTCTTTTACCAGTGGTTAAAGTCTACCCGCCAACGACAGGCTGCGAGTTGTCCACCATGGGTTTCAGTTCGTATTGTAGCAACGGCCGCACATGCTGGGCGAGTCCCAGGCGAGAGAACAACAACCGGTTTAGGGAGAGTTGACTTGACCCGGCGTTGAGAGCTGGATTTGGCGCGAATACTGTTGAATCGTAAGAACCCCTAGCAGGCGGATTTGTGTGTTTCAGGCCCATGAAAACGGATGTCCCAGAATCAACAGGCGAAATGTTGGCGGTGAGATGCATGCCCGTAATCTTTTGAGATCGTATAGTTCTTTATTTTTCCAGGAGGTAGAATGGATGCGCCGATAAGTAAATTCGAAGACCTGATCTCGCGTCTTCAAAAGATGATCAAGGGTGGAGGTGATGTTAACCATTCGGGGGGGTCAACAGCGAGTGTGTCAGGGAGTCAGCCGCCGCGACGTCTTGCGAGCTGCTGGCACCGGATTGTTTGGCGTGAGCCTGTCAAAAGTCCTGGCGGCCGAAGAGATGGCCGAACCTTTTCAAGGTGGGCGGGCCAAGTCGGTGTTGTTTTTGTATTTGTTTGGCGGACCGAGCCAACTGGAAACCTTTGATCTCAAGCCCACCGCCCCAAGTGCGTTGCGCGGTCCCTTCAAACCGATTGCCTCACGGACTCCCGGGTTATTGATCTCCGAACATCTTTCTCGCTGCGCGCAAATCTCCGACAAGTTTGCGGTCATCCGCTCGATGACCCATCCCTACAACGACCATGGGGCTGCCCACTACATTCAAACCGGCCATCCACACCCCAATCGGTTTGGAGACAATCCGGATGAGGCACCCGTCGGCGACAGAGAATGGCCGGCGATGGGATCAGTGATCGAGTATCTGTCACAGCAGGCCTCAAAAAATGTACAGCGTCCAGTTCCAGACTACGTTTACTTTCCGAATCGTTTGGGGGCCTTGCAAGGTGTGGAGCGGCCAGGCCAGTATGCGGGCTGGCTCGGAAAATCTTACAATGCCCTGGCGACAGATATTCGAAAACGCGGTGAAGACGACAATCCGTACTTTCGCGATTGTGACGACAGCGAACTTGATTTTCGTATCCGGGGTCTGCTCACGAAGACCCAGATGCCGTTGGACCGTCTGGACCGTCGGCATTCTTTGTTAGAGCAGTTTGACCAGCAGCGCAAATTATTGGACGAGAGTCCGGCCGCTGAATCGTATAACAAGCTGCGCGAACGCGCATTCACACTGGTCCGGTCCGAAAAAATACGCCGGGCATTGGACATTCGTCAGGAGTCCGCTGCCATGCGCGACCGCTACGGACGGCATCTGTTTGGACAATCGACGCTCATGGGTCGACGAATGCTTGAGGCAGGAGCACGGTTTGTGACCGTGACCTGGGACGCACCCGACGGGTACAGTTGGGATTCACACGGCGACAGTCGGGATCTTCAGAATTACCTGCTACCGGGATTCGATCAAACGTTTTCCGCGTTGATAACCGACCTGGAAGATCGTGGCCTGCTGGAGGAGACACTCGTGGTGGTCGTGGGGGAAATGGGACGAACTCCTCGGGCCAATGACTCCTGGGGCCGTGGTCACTGGAGCCATTGTTTTCCTGCTCTGCTAGCCGGTGCCGGGATTCGCGGAGGCATTGTTTATGGCCGTTCCGACCAGGACGCTGCGTATCCCATCGAACATCCCACCAGCCCTGCTGATCTGACAGCCACGATTTTCTACGCGTTGGGCATCGATCCGGAAATGCGGATCCGAGACAGGCAAAACCGACCGGTAGCGCTTGTCGACGGTGGCCAACCACTGCTGCAGCTGTTTGGCTGAGCCGAGCGGATCCGGATTAGATCCGGGCACGGTGCTGCATTTGGCGCCCGTTGTACGGACATCGTCGTATGGATATCGTCCTACTGATCCGCCACCACCCGGTTCCGCAAAATGCCGACTCCTTCCAATTCCACCTCAATTTCGTCACCGGGTTGGATGCTGTCCGTGGTCCCTGACGTGCCAGTGAAGATCAGGTCGCCAGCACGCAAGGTGATGTGTTGACTGATGGAGGCGACAGTTGCGGCCACGCCGTGAATCAATTGGCTCGTGCGTTCTTTTTGCACGGTTGTCCCATTGAGTCGGAGTTGCAGCAATAGATCATCGTAATTCAGTCCCGAGACGATGAATGGGCCGCAGGGTCCAAATGTGTCGGCGCCCTTTGCTCGCCACCATTGTACGTCGCTCTTTTGCCAACGTCTGGCACTTACGTCGTTTCCGATGGTAACACCCAGAACGTAATCCAGTGCGTCTTGCTGCGACACGTTGGCTGCTTCACGTCCGATGACAATCACCATTTCGGCTTCGTAGTGTACTTCCTCGGCACCCTGAGGAATCACAATGTTGCCTTCGTGCCTTACGAGGCAGGAGGGACTTTTGAAAAACGGTTGCGGGATTTGAAACTTTGGTGGAATTTGTCCGCTGACCCGGACTTGTTCGGTGGTCTTGGTGGCGGTGGTCGTTTTGCCTGTCTTGGGATCAGTGACGATCGTGGTGCTGGTGGTGATTGTTTTGGTCGTGGTTCCGCCACCCAAATGGCTTTTATAGTTGCCAGCCATTGCAAACACGTGGGAAGGTTCGCTAGGTACCAGAAGGGTTACATCCTTCAAAACATGCATCTTGTTTGTTTTGGAAAAATTGCCAAACAAATTTCCCTTTAACTCACGAACGTGTTTTCCCTCCACGATTCCATAAGCCACCCGGTCACCAACCTGAAATCGACAATATGTTGTCGGTGTGGCGGCTCGAAGGGATTGAACAGAAAGACATATAACAATTAGTCCTGTTAGTACAGCAACGACTTGGTTACGTGACATGATGCATATTCTCCTTGCCTCCATCCTATTGGGAAACACTTGAAGTGATCGAAAAAATTAAAATCTTTCGGCGGTCTATTATACCGCAAACAATCAGAGGCAGAAGGAGGTGAATGAGTAGGCCGTCCGGAAGAGGGAGAAAACAAAATCTGCGACGCGGGGGCGACTCGAGCGAACACGCATGGAGACCGAGGTGAAGGACTTGCTCCGCGCCAGCGAATGCCGGATTTTGAGACGGACTACGGAGTGTATGTGGGGTCGGTAGCGTGAAGTGATTGCGCCACGGCCACGGAACAGAGACGTTTGATGGAGCGAAAGAAACCCACCCTCCGCTTCTGCTGATCCTGTACAAAGGTCGTGGGTGCGAACGAGTGTAGATTTACTTCAACAGGACTGCGCCACAGCTTTTTTCGCAAGCGTTTTCAATCTGCTGGCGGACCTCGTCAGTCTCTTCACCCGTGAGAGTCCGGTCCGGAGACCGGAAGGTGACGGAGTAAAAGATACGTTTCTTACCCGGACCATCCTTGTCCAGATCGCGATAGGTTTCGTTGTAGCGAATATCCTCCAGCAGCGGACCACCTGCTGCCCGAGTCGCAGCGGCGATCTGAGACCACCGCACACTTTCGTCAACCACCAGATTCAGGTCCCGGGAGATTGGTGGATAAGGGCTCTGTGGGACATGTTGACGTTTGAGGTTGGCGATTTGACTCAAAATTTCCAGTCGAAGTTCTGCCAGCGTGGTCGGTTTGCGTAAAGAAAACTGTTTCTTCCCCGACTCACTCACTTCACCCAGGTAACCCGCGTGTTGTCCGTCGATCCACAGTTCCACGCAGCGAGAGGGTTCGAACAGATCCAGTTGGGCATCTTTCACTTCCAACTCGGAGTCTGGGTTAACAGTCGCTACCAACTCAACCAGATCGCCTTGTACCTCGTAGAAATTCTTGCCACTGGTTAGCGCCAGCATGTGTTCTTCCCGCGGAAGTGCTCCTTTCTCGGGAAGATAGATGCGTGCGGTTTCGAAAAGCTCGATGATCGGGTTCGAGAGCGTTTCGTTGATTCGTCGCGCACCCAGGAGACTCGGCAGCAAGCTGTGTCTCAACAAGTGGGCACCATGCAGCATCGGAATACGGCTTTGTAGTGGCGGCGAGTTGGTCCAGGGGCTGAATATCCGGGACCATTCTTCTGAGACAACGCTGTAAGTCATCGCTTCATCATACCCGGCAGCGGTCAGTACACGGCGTACGATTTCCAGGACTCGCTCCTCGTCCGTGCGGTGAGAAGGTGCCATACCCACGTGGGCGTCTTCGGGAATTTTGTCATAGCCGTGAATGCGGGCAACTTCTTCGATTAAATCGATTTCACGTGTCAGGTCCCTTCGCCAACTGGGAGGAATCACTTCGACCTGTTGCTCGCCAACCGTGGTTTCCTGATTACCCAGCTCGGCCAGAATTCGACGGACGGTTCCCTGTTCAATTTCGATGCCCAGCACGCGCTGTAGTTGGGGCCAGCGCAACACGATCGGTCGTCGTTCAGGAATCTCACGTCCCAGGTCGATTACTCCCTCGGCCAGCGTGCCTCCCGCCAGATCCAGGATTAATTCGCAACAACGCCGACTGGCCCAATTGACTCCTTCGGGGTCGATGCCTCGCTCGAAGCGGTAGGAAGAAGGGCTGTGCAAATTGAGTTGACGTGCTGTTGTCCTCACCGAGACCGGATCAAACTCGGCTGCTTCAATCAGCAGGTCCACGCTCGAATCACTAACCTCCGTCTGGGCCCCTCCCATCACTCCGCCGATTGCCACCACCTGATTCGGATCGGCGATGATGCACATGCCGGGATCGAGGTCGTAAGTCTTGTGATCGATCGCCAAGAATTTCTCATCGGTCCGCGCTGATCGCACAAGAATTTCGGGACCAGCGAGTTTCTGAAGATCGAAGGCATGCAACGGTTGGCCACTTTCCATGCAGACGTAATTGGTGACGTCGACGATATTATTGATCACCCCAATGCCAATCGCGTGCAACCGGTCGGACAGCCAATTGGGGCTGGGGCCCACACGAACGCCGCGGATCACGCGGGCCGTATAACGATAGCAGAGTTCCGGACACTCCAGGGTCACCCGCGTCAGGTCCGTCACGGGGGTGGAACCTTGCGGGGGGGAGGCGGTGGGCGACGTCAGCTCCTGCTGAAACAAGATCGAGATTTCACGCGCCACGCCCAGGTGTCCCAGGCAGTCAGGCCGGTTACTTGTCACCTCCAGGTCGATGGCCAAATCGTCGCCGATGCGGCTGGTTCCTTCGTGATTCAGTCCGGCCATGGTGAGCCGCTGCTCTAGCTCTGCGGGATCGACCTGCAGAGCGACATAGTCTTTTAACCAATTCCAGGATACAAGCATGATGTTATTCGGAGGCCTTCAGTCGATAGTCCCTGTTTTTCGAGCAAGCCAGTGGGCGAAAGACCACAGCCGACCAACTCTTCAATCTCCCGTAAAATGCCTGGTGGGGGTCAGCCTTTCCACCGCCATGGCAGGTGATTCCTAAAACTGGTGCAAGAACCGCACATCGTTTTTGTAAATTTCGCGAATATCCTCGATTCCATGCCGCCGCGCACAGAGACGTTCAATCCCTAATCCGAAAGCAAATCCGGTCACTTCATCCGGATCGTAACCAACAGCCTGCAGTACGGCCGGATCGACCATGCCTGCCCCGCCCATTTCTATCCATTTGTCATTCCAACGCATATCAACCTCCACGCTCGGCTCTGTGAACGGGAAAAAGGAAGGGCGGAAACGCACATGGACATCAGTTCCCAAGTAACTGCTGGCGAAAAGGCGGAGCACGGATTTGAGATCGGCCATGGTCACCTGCCGATCAATGAGCAGGCCTTCAATTTGGTGGAACATGGGCAAGTGGGTTGCATCGGGCGTGTCCGGGCGGTACACGCGTCCCAGAGAAATGATCCGTACGGGTGGCTTTGTGTTCTCCATCACGCGAATTTGGACAGTACTCGTCTGGCTCCTCATTAACAGCGTCTGATGATGGGTTGTCTCACCCACATGCAGGTAAAAATTGTCAAGCGGATCGCGCGCGGGATGCGACAACGGGATGTTCAGCGCTTCGAAATTATGCCACTCGTCTTCGATTTCCGGGCCCTCGGCCAACGAAAATCCAAGGCGACCCATGATGTTTTTCAATTCTTCAATCGTTTGAGTGATCGGATGAAGGTGACCCAAGCGGGGTCGTGGACCGGGAATCGTAGGATCGAACTGCTCACCTCCAGCACCCGTTCCCACGTTGTTGGCCATCTGCTGCTGCTGCCGTTCGTAGGCAGCCTGGATCTGTGTTTTGACCTCGTTGAATCGTTTCCCGGCAGCAGGTTTATCGGTTTTTTCAATTTCCCCCAAAAACTTTTGAGTCGCCTTGAGACGACCACTCTTGGTTCCGATGAATTCAATGCGCGCCGCTTCTAGCGCGTCAAGATCCGCAGCCTGTTCCAACTGTTGTTGCGCGGACGAAGCCAGTTCATCCAGTTGATTCAGAAACTCTGCAAGTGTCACGGTCCTACGATCCTCGCTCAACTTGGTACGTGCCGACGGCACACATCATGAGCAGTCCAGGAGCAGTTGAAAATCGTTCAGGCAGAGAGTGCTTCTGTGACCTGTTCGACGACCACATCGAACGCGGCCGGATCGTGAATTGCCATTTCAGACAGCATTTTGCGATCCAGTTCGATATTGGCCTTTTGCAAACCGTGCACAAACGTGCTGTAGCGCAAACCGCGCTCGCGGACAGCCGCATTGATTCGAATGATCCAAAGCTTGCGGAACTCACGGCGACGGACACGACGATCACGATATGCGAACTGCCCGGCTCGTACGAGTGTTTCTTTGGCACTGCGGAGAAGGTTACCACGACCGCCGCGATAACCTTTCACCTTACGGAACAGACGACGCTTCGCTTTGGTGCGCGCCGCACCTTTGATGGTTCTCATCCTTTTCCCCTACCTTCTACAATCTCGCACATCCAAGGCCCTCCAGGATGAACTCCTAGGAGCGTTTGACTGCCCGTGTGCGGCATCCGTCTTATTTCAATAACTGTTACCAGCCAATGCTTCGCGAATTGACTTTTCCATCACCTTAGCCAAGGTTGTGGTTCCGCGCAAGTTCCGTTTTCTTTTCTGGTCCATGCGGGCCGCCAAATGGCTCGTTCCGGATTGGCGATGCTTTACTTTTCCTTTGGCCGTTAGCCGAAACCGTTTCTTTGTTCCCTTGTGAGTTTTTTGCTTGGGCATTTCATAGACCGCCGGAAGTTGAGTAACAGACAAAATCATCACCCGGGAGAACCCGCGAGTGAGCCATGCCGAATCGACCATTGTAGGACGGATAAGCCGCATCTGGAAGGGGTATCGTGCCCATCTGGGCCGAAATTCTACTGTGTTTTGGCCGGCTTCCAATTCAAGCGAACGGCACCTAAATCTTCCAGAGGAGCAACACCGAGTAGGTCAGGTCATTTGGCTTGGCCCCGTTAGAAGTGCTGTCATACCGGTCGACCAGACCAATCTTCAGGTGGAGGTTGGACTCCTGGTCCAAGAGAAGATTCCAATGTGCATCCGTCACAACACGATAATTCGAGAATTCTTCCCATTCCGGCAAGTACTGCAAATCCACTTTCAATTTTTGTCGGGCTGTGACTTGCTGCTCGAAATTACCACCAAATGTTGCTTCCGGGACGAAGCGGTTGTCCGGACCATTGACCTCGCGTGACCAACCCGCACCAAAACGGCCGATCAATTTGGTACGTTCAGTGGCAAGAAAGTCGTAGCCCCCGCCGCTGTTCATTGACAGGCGCAGGTCGAAGGCCTTGAATTCGTCGTACACGACGTGGGAAGTGTTGAACCAACTGTACTTGCAATTTTCAAAGCGATACTGGTAATCCGCGTTGAAGATCGCATGGTGTTGGCTGATGACATCGCTGGATTCTGTCTTCACGTAAGTCACATCCCACGCCAAATCGGTGGCGCCGATTTGGCGTGAAGCGTTGATACCGGTCGTCAAAGACAGCGCGTCCGAATTGCCGTTGGCGCCGTTGAAACCTATTTCGAACCCCCCATCCCAAATCTCACTGGTTCGCCACAAACCCGGATAGACCCAGCTTTTCGTGTCCGGCCGAACAACCTCCAGGTCAATCCCCGCGCTGTCCGTCAAGGTTTCTTTGTCACTTGCCGGAAGATCTCCGCCAGCTGGCGCCGCTTCGACTTCAGGCTCCGCGGGCAACGGAATCCGGACCACTGCCCTGGGACGATTACTTATCGTCTCGGATTCGACAGGAGGCAGCAGGGCGATTGGGTCAGACGTTTGGGCCAGCACACTTGTGTGCCATAAAGTGATGGTGACGATGGTGAGATGGACAAAACGTAAACTCATTGTGACTGGCCTGGGAGAAAAACCCGCGGGAAAAGAGAAGCGGACTCTTTTAGCAAACGATGCCGCTAGCAATCAAGATCGATTGGTGAAAATGTGCCGCCGTGCGGGTTGCTACAGATAAACGCGTCGGTTGAAGATGTACCATTCAAGCAAAGCTACTGCCAGCGCAACGACTAACAAGTATTTCCAGGCCTCGCGTCGTGTTGGGGCTGAGGTCGCCTGAACCGATACGGTTTCGTGGCCGATTTCAAGTTCAAGCTGCGGCCAGATGTTGCTTTCTCTGCTATCAAAAAGATTCACAGTAAAAAGTTGTTGCGTATCCGAGGCAGAGGTGTTTTTTATTTTATAGACACCAATTGCTTCTGTGTCGGTAAATGTAAAGTGTCCCAAGCCTGTTCGGGTGACTTCGAGGTTACTTCCGTCCGGACTGACAACTTGTATCTTCTGTAAGGGTTCATCAGTTTGCACAATCACAGGTTGACCGGGCTGGACGTTCATGAAGGTCTGGGATGCGCGCTGGGCACTTCCCAAATAGGACAGCACATTGTTCATAAACAGTGGAAAACTGATACGGATGGGCCAGTTAGTAATGACTTCACCGGCTGCCGAATCGACCAGCCGAAAACCTAAGACCGCATCCTCAAATCTTTCACGCGGCGCAATGGCAAACAAGGCCGCGTGTGTGGTGTTCTCCTGTACCAGGTCGGAATCGATCAGTACCGTTCCTCCCCGGGGAGGGCTAACGGGTGTCGCTTCGACTACTGCCACATTTCCCATCTCGATGAATTGCATCAAAGGATGAGTCTGGTCGGTGTCAATGATGCTGACGGGGCTTTGTACCCGGCCGGCAGTCCAGGAATCCATCGGTGGGAGTTGCCCAATGAAAAGCGTATTAGCCTGGGGCATCTTCTCGGGCGCACACTGGTCGTAAATAATCAGGTCGTACAGCCCTCCTTCCGCCTGCTGTTGGTAGTTTACATCATTCAAATAACCAGGAGCTTCGTGACGAACGGTAGCAAGTTTCTGAGACTGTTCGGTGCCCAAGGCCAAATGGAGCGCATCATTTCCGGAAGTCAGTAGCAAAACCCTGGAAAGCTTGGGGCGATTCACGCTTGCGTAAGCCACATCGTCGACGGCCAGATCATTTCGGGACTCTGCCTGCAGTTGCATCTTCAGAACGCCCGAATCAATATCGGACATGCTGAATTCGATCCCTCCCGTCCCTTCCTCCGAAATCTGCACCTCACGCGAGTCAATAAGATGATCGTCGAGAAACACATCCACCCCCACCTGGATGCCAACCGCCTGCTCGTCACTGGTCTCCTTTTGCTGAAAGTGTCGTAATCGCCCGAAGACCTGCAAGCGATCTGGTTTTTCAGGATGTCGTTCCGCGCTGAAGGCTGTAATGCCGATGTTCTGGCACTCGTCGGTCCCCATTCGGGTGTAAACAGGTTCCAGGTTACCCAAGGAAAAATCAGCCACATCGGGTACGTTTCCATCGCTGAAAATATACAGTGTGGCAGGCAGAGCCTCGGCCACCGACATGACATCTCTTTCTCCTTCGCGACTATCGGCAGGGTTTGCCCGACCAGCCGAGTAGCGCAGGGATTCGTCAAGATTAGTTGTACGGTGTGTCAGTTTCACAGCAGCCAGAGCGCGTCGCAGCCGACGACGATTCTGCGTGAACTCCTGCTCGACGCGCGAACGATCCGAAAAGCTCATGAGCATCGCGGTGTCACTGGAAGTCATCTGGTCGATCAGTTCGTTGACCCGTTGCTTCACCACCTCCAGACGTGTTGGCCCCAGGTCGGTGGCACCCATGCTCGCGGAGGTGTCCACCAGAAAGATAAATCGCTCGCCGACTAGCTCCCGGCCTTGCCAACTGGGACGCAAGCAAGCAAGCATCACGATGGCAATCAACAGGAGCTGTAAAAATAAAAGAAGACTTTTTCGCAACCGTTGCCACAAGCTGTTGACGTGCAAGTCCTCAATCGTACGGCGCCATAAATAGGTACTGGGTACTTCAAGCGACTGGCGTTTCAACTTCAAAAAATAGAGCGCAATGATCAACGGCGGGATGGCACCCAGGACCAGCCAGTGCCACCAGGAAAGTGCATTGTTAAGGAATCCGAGGATCAATTGCATCGTCAGTTGCCGGTTTACCGAACGAGACCTCGTTGCCTTAGATAACTGGCCACGAAATGTTCCACCGGGATATTTGTATTGGTCAGTAAGTACGTCATGCCTCGACGTGTGCAGAACTCACGTGCAGAATCGACGAAAGTAGCCAGGGTGCGCTGGTAGCGGTCCAACAAAGGACGACTGACAGTGATCTCTGCATGTTCTCCGTCCTCGCAGTCGATCAGGCGCAAGTCTCCTTGCAACTCCGGGTTCAATTCCTCAGGCGAAAGGACGTGCACTACGTAGATATCCATTTGCTGGGCCAGTAGAAACCGGAATGCAGATTCATAGCCCTGCTTATCCATCAAGTCGCTGATGAATAGCAGAATGCCTTTTCCGCTGTTTCGCAGACAGAAGTTCTTCACTCCATCGACCAAAGGAACGCTGTCTCCCGCTTGAATTGCCTCCAGATATTCCACCATTCTCCAGAGACTATGACGTCCACGAAGTACTGGCGCGGGTTGACGGAGTGTTTGTCCCAGGGATTCGATCCGCACGCGATCCGACCGGCAAAGTCCAATGAACCCCACCGCCGCCGCCAATTGTTTTGCATAATGCAACTTGGTGGGGTCACCAAAGTCCATGGAAAGACTGTCATCAAGGAGTGCGTAGAAATGAAGATCTTCTTCTTCCAGGTACATCTTCAAAAACAGTTTGTCCAAGCGGGCATACAGATTCCAATCGATAAAACGCAAGTCGTCTCCCGGAACGTAGTTGCGAAAGTCGGCAAATTCGACGCTCTGACCTTTCCGCTTGCTACGGCGTTCCCCCTTCATCCGACCCCGGAAGATCTTGCGGCTGACCAGCTCCATCCGTTCCAGTTGAGCCAGTAGTTCTGGCGTCAGCAGCCGGCTGAGAGCTTCCGTGGAAGAAGAGGACATGGCAACCTAGTGGTGAGAAGGAAAGAAAGATACCAGTGGTGTACGGGTTGCACGGTGTACGGGTTGCACGGTGTACGGGTTGCACGGTGTACGGGTTGCACGGTGTACGGGTTGCACGGTGTACGGGTTGCACGGTGTACGGGTTGCACGGTGTACGGG
>Ga0310123_10001784_pt1 | contig 17648 bp, 18 predicted proteins | sample CB6_AW_1057_MG_FD_203505 | JGI IMG/M metagenome (GOLD analysis project Ga0310123, IMG submission 203505) | Marine microbial communities from Western Arctic Ocean, Canada - CB6_AW_1057 | ecosystem: Environmental > Aquatic > Marine > Oceanic | place: Canada: Western Arctic Ocean | collected... | reverse complement strand
GGGATCCTCGTTACGCGGATTGTCGCTCGTTACAATGACGACATCTGATAGCTCGGCAGCCGCCGCTCCCATTGGTTCGCGCTTCGTTCGGTCACGATTGCCACCGCATCCGAAGACCGTGATGAGTCGCGCCTGACAAAGCGAACGAAGCGCTCCCAGAACGTTGCGAAGGGCATCGTCGGTGTGAGCATAATCGACGATCACGGTAACCCCGTCCGCACTCTGAAGACGCTGCATTCGGCCCGCAACCCCCGCAAACTCATTGACGGCCGTCTCAATGGCCGCAACGGGCGCCTCCGCCGCGACGCCACAGGCGATCGCGGCCAGCGTGTTAAACACGTTGAATCGACCGATCAGGCCGGACGCGATTGAAAGCACGGCATTACGACATATGCACTCGAACTGTGTCCCGCTCATCGACGTTTCCATCCGTCGCGGGAAGCAGTCCACGGGATCTGAGGCTGAATGTGAGTCCGGGGTTACCGAGGCGTCACAGCCATACATTATGATGTCAGGCATCCCGGTACCGCTTACCGTCGTCGACGTGAGTTCCTCGCGCAGCCGTCGACCATAGCTGTCATCGGCATTGATGACGGCCGTACCGTCCCGTGACAGGTATTCGGTGAACAGCCGTTTCTTCGCCTCAAAGTAATCGTCCATGGAGACGTGGTAATCAAGATGATCACGGGACAGATTCGAAAACACGCCGATATCGAACTGCATGCTTCCCATTCGTCGCTGCGCCAACGCGTGGCTCGACACTTCCATGACGGCTGCGCGCTGCCCGGCGTTCACCATCGCCGCCAGATACGACTGCAATTCCAGTGGTGTCGGCGTTGTCCGGTCGCCGGGCAGCGATTGATCGCCCAGTTCATAGCGGACCGTACTGATGAGCCCCGCAGCAACACCGGCGCGATGCAGAATCTGCCGGATCAGCAACGCTGTCGTCGTCTTGCCGTTGGTACCGGTAACGCCAATCAGCGTTAGTTTGCGGCCGGGATAGTCCCAGTAGCATTCCGCCAGACGCCCGAAGGCCTCGTAATCGCCGGATACTTGCACTGCCGGGACTGCCAGATCCGGACGCGGTTCACCCGCATAGACGGCCGCCGCCGCGCCACGACCGATGGCATCACCGAGGTAACGACGACCGTCGTCCTGAAATCCCTGGATGGCGATAAACAGACTCCCGGCAGTTACCAGCCGCGAATCGTTGACCACGTTTGCAATCGGCATGTCCGCATCACCGGCAACGTTCAGGACAAGATCGCCGCATGCATGAATGTAATCACGAAGCCGTCGAGGCTGCATGGGATGCACGGAGAAAATCGCAATGGATGGCTGCGTAAATGGGGACCGACGAATCAACATAGCGGTGCTTTGCACGGCGAGCAATCCAAACTCGGGTAATTCATCTTTCTGATCGGCGGGGAGATCGATTAAAAATCAGAAATATCGTCACGCGTGAGCGACGCGGTATCCCGCGTCCGTCTCGACGTGATGTGGTTCTCTCCTGCCCGCATTTTCGAGTATGGACATTCTGTTTCGTCCTCAGTCCCGATCCTGCAAGGAATCACGACGGTCCTCGTTCTCGGAGCGCGCACTCCGGCCGCGATAGGAAGCAACGGGAATCGAGGACGAGGACAATATCGGAATTCTACGTTCAGCGCCCGCGTTCGTCAATTATCGCCTGAGGAAACAACCAACGAAGTCAGGAACGGCGAAGTCGGTTGGCAGTGCCCCATAGGCTACCCCGAACCCGCCTGACTGTGCGGACACACAGACCAGGCGGGACGAGGCCCGGGGGACGGGGGGGGGGAAGAAAGCCTCTTGACTGTTGAGAGTCGTGTGTTGAGTTCACGTATCACGTTTCAATCCTCGGTTCGACTCTGCGCGGACGCCATCTGTCGTGAAAAGGATCCATCCATCCCCGGCATGTCCGGCGGCACCGCCAGATAGCGCAGGACCTTTTCCGAAATCCGGCTGAAAGTGGGAGCTGCGACGGTACCGCCATAATACTTGCCGGCGGACGGCGCGTCGGCAACGACAAGCAGTACAAAGGCGGGATCGGTGGCGGGTACGAAGCCGATGAACGACGCCACGTACTGTCCATGACCGGTATAACTGCCGTCCACGAGTTTCTGTGATGTCCCGGTCTTCCCGGCAACGAAATAGCCGGACACGGCTGCCTTTGTCGCGGTACCGCCCTCCATTGTCACCAGTACCATCGCCGAAATCATGGCATTCGCCGTACTCTTGCGAATGACACGGTGTTTGCCCATGGGTGGATAGTTGACGACCTTGCCGCTGCTGCCTTCGACGACGCGGTCGAGCAGTTGGAATTGCATCATGTAGCCGCCGTTGGCGATCGCCGCGTACGACTGGACCAGTTGCAGCGCCGTCACCGAAATCCCCTGCCCGATTGGAAAGCGCGTGATGCTCAGTCCGTCCCAATCGGGGAGTTTGCGCAACAGACCCGGGGACTCGTCCGGCAGTCCGACGCCGGTCCGTTCGCCGAAGCCGAAGCGGCGCAAGGTCTGGTAGAGACGCCGCTCGCCCATGGCTATGGCGATCTTTGCCGCGCCGATGTTGCTCGACTTCTGAATGATTTCACGCACTTCCAACTGGCCATAGCTGTGACCGCTGTCGCGCAACGGACGACCGGCGTAAAACCAGGAGCCGTACTCGCAGTCGAAGATCGAATCCAGGCTGACGACACCGTAGTCGAGCGCACCGGCGATGGCGATGCATTTCATCGTCGAACCCGGGTCGTACACATCCGACGCCAACCTGTTTCGCCAGCGGGCCGGATCCATCTTCGTACGATTGTTTGGATTATACGAGGGTAACTGCGCCAATGCCATGATGGCGCCGGTCTTCGGATTCGCCATGACGGCATACGCATGGCGCGGCACGAACTTATCCACCATCGCGCGCAACTCCTGCTCGACGATGTGCTGGATCGGCTCCTCGATCGTCAGATACACCGACCCACCGTCCAGGGGTTGATACGCCTCGGGGGAACCGCGATGGATCTTTTGCCCCTTTCGATCCTGCTCGAAAACAACCCTGCCCTGCCGTGGCGCCAACACGCTGTCGAGGACCGCTTCAAGACCATACGCTCCCCTGCCGTCGGCGTAGGTGAACCCGAGAACGTTGGCAAGCAGTTTCCGCTTCGGGTACGAACGATTTTCACTGTCGACGAAGCGAAGGCCGGGGAGCTTCAGCTCCCGAATCGCAGCCGCGTCCTTGATGTCCACCTGCTTTGCGACAACAACTTCCACAAGACCGGAATTGAAACGACGACGTAAGGTGGCCGCTGCCACATCGAGCTGCTGTGCAAGGCAGTAGATAACGTATGGCTGCTGCTCGGCCGGCATCCGACGCGGTTCCGCAAAGATGTCCTTGTAGGCGCGATTCCCGACCAGGAGATTGCCGTTCCGGTCGAAGATCGATCCGCGCCGTCCACGCCGGACGACACTCGTCGTGTACAGCGAACGGGCCTTGTCATGCAGTTCCTCGTGCCGAACAATCTGCAGCCGGTAAAAATGTCGACCAAGCGCACCGAACGCCGCCGCGAATGCAATCAGCACAAATGCGATCCGGAACTTATACAGGTTGCGAAACTTGGTTCGCACATTATCATTTTTATTCATGAAACAGTGCTGGCAGGTTTCGACCTTCGGGGTTCAACCCGTTTGCGGGGCGGTCCACCTCGATTGCCAATCAGTGCCCGCCCTTGCCGACATCGCGCTCAGCGCGACTCGGGACAGCATTCAGTTGTCCCTTCGCATAGCCACGCGCCAATCCTCATGCTCCGGTGTTCGATGGCCGGACGAGAAATACTCGGGCGGCTTTAACGTCACTCTTCGTACCTGGCCGGGATCGGTAGGCCGCAAGTCCATCTGCCGCGCTCCCTTAAGTATGTAACTGCCCTGCAAATGGAACTCCCTTTCCATTCGCAGATTGTCGATCTCGCGCAACAGATGTGTCAGCTCCTTGTGCCGCCGTTCCCACTCAAGGCCCATGTGGCTGGTCCGCCGCTCCAGATAGATCTTGCCAAGTGAAACCAGCAGGATGACGCCAAGAATGCCCATGCACTTCGAATAGAAGCCGCCGATCGCTATCGACGCGCGCTTCGGCTGCGCCTTGGCCATACTGAGAGTCCGCATTTCGTTTCGCAGGAGCATAGGATTCAGGGTTTCCGCCAAAGGCGAACCATGTCGAATGACATGGCAGGGTTCGGGACGAGCCATTCGTCAGCCGACGGATAGGCAACAGCAGACGGTGAAGGATCACCGCATGTCCACGCGATGGAGATGCGCGGACCGCCGAACGCTACGAGACTCGCGAAGCGCATCCTTTGCCGCTCCGGTGGCTTCGGGAGGTTGCCTTCGGTTTGGGGTTTGTGGGTTCAGGACTCAGGGACTTTCTGGCGCTGCCAGTTTTGGCAGGGAGAAATACATCGTCCTCGATTCGGACGCGATTTCGAGGACGGGGACCGCTCCGCTGAAGACGAGGACGACAACGATTCAGTTTCCGAGGAAGGTTAAGGGTCCAAAATTGAAAGTCAGGAAACCCGAACCTTGTCAGATGCCCGATCTGCCTGAGGAGAACGAGAACGCGGAGTGAATCAACAAAGCCCCAACCGTTTTTCGTCTTTCATCCGCGTCCCCGAGCTCCTCGGGAAGATCGGGCGGCGCTCAGCGAACCTGTCGATAAGCACCCAATGTTGAATGGTTAATGGTTGATGAACGCGCGCCAACCCCCATTAACCATCAACTGTTTTCCTTTAACCATCCTCCAATTCCTCAGCCTACCTTCTCCCCGGCACGCAGACGCGCAGAATGCGCACGCGGATTGTTCGCGACTTCGACTTCGTCGGGCCGTACCGGTCGCTTCGTCAGGACCGCCAGGGTCGCCACTTTGCCGCATCGACATACCGGCAGCGCCGGCGGACAGACACAGTTCAGGGCTGCGTGTCGAAATCTGTGCTTGACGATGCGGTCCTCCAGTGAGTGGAACGAAATGACAACCATTCGGCCGCCGGCAGCCAGCAAATCCATGGCCGCGTCAACTCCTCGTTCCAGACTGGCAAGCTCGTCGTTGACAGCGATGCGCAGTGCCTGAAAGAATCTCGCCGCAAGCGGCGTATGTCGCCCCTTCTGCCACGGCGCTGCCGCCGCTATCAAGTCGGCGAATTCCATCGTTCTTCCGAACGACTTGCGCGAGCGCGCGTCGATCACGGCGCGGGCGATTCTGCGCGAGCCGGGGGCCTCACCGTATTGGCGAAACAGTTCGGCCAGCTCTCGCTCGGTTGCCGTGTTTAAGATCATCGCAGCGGTGCGCTCCTGTGACCGATCCATTCGCATGTCGAGCGGCCCGTCCACCCGATAACTAAAACCTCTCTCGGGATTATCGATCTGCATCGAACTGACGCCGATATCCATAAGGATCCCGTCAATCCGCGACCAACCCGTCTGGGCAACGGTTCGATCCAGATCTGCGAAACTCCCGTGGCGCAACTGAACATTCCGGCCGAAGCTCGCCAGATTCGCTGCAGCGCATGCCAAGGCGGATTGATCCCGATCGATTCCCAGAATCTGAGCCCCGGGCGCCCGCCGCAGGATCGCCGCCGTGTGGCCGCCGGCGCCGACGGTGCCGTCGATGTAACGGCCTCCAGCCCTGGGAGCCAGGTATTCGAGGACCTTGTTGACAAGCACAGGTTCATGATTTCTCTGCCTCTCCTGTTCATTTTCGCTCATCGCTCAGATTTCGCCGCTGCTCTGGATCCGTTCGATCTCGTCCAGAACGTCGTCGGTTTTCATTTGGCTTTCAGTCCATGTTGCCGGCGACATGATCTGGATGGACTTGACCCCGCCGACGAGTGTCGCCTGATCATCAAGACCGGCATGCTCCATGAGTTGCTGCGTCAAGGAGATGCGGCCCTGCTTGTCGCATACGGAGCGATGTGCCAGGGCACCTATCCGCGCCAACGCCTGAGCCTGCTCCGCATTAGCGAATGAAACCTTCTTCACTTTTTCCAGTATCTCCTGCTGAAACAGCGCCTGCGGCAAGACCTGAATCGTGCGCTTTCGTCCCGGCACCATGAAAAAGACCATCGGGTCGGGCGCCCCGTGTCGCCAATCGCTTGGAATCGCGATACGGCGTTGGGAATCGATGGAATGCGTTTGAATGCCGATAAAAATCTGATTCATGCTGTCCTGGCGCTGCGCGTTCGCCGCCGTTGCGGTCGGTCATGGGCCGTTGTGGTTCGAGTCGGCTTGTTTGGGGCTGTGAACCCGCGGCTGCATGTTCGGAGCGCATCTTTCACCTCCCCGCGCCCGGGGTCGCGAGCGCCCACTCCCTGCCTCACCCATCCTAAAACTATATCCCCCTTTATTCACCTAATCTCCCCTAATATGGCACCAAAAAAGAAAAGTCAAGCGACTTTTCAAAAAAACGCCGAAAATCTCACAGTGATAGCGCGGCATCTTCAATGACCCACCGTCGGATGCTCGCGATCAGGAGCTGGCCCGCATCACGACCCACTTCGATTGCCTGGTCGTGTAAAATGCGATCTCGGCCCAGGCCCGCACCCCAATTTGTAATCATCGACACGCCCAGGACCTTGGCGCCGAAGGCGTGGGCGAGCGTCGCCTCCAAAACCGTGCTCATGCCCACCGCATCGGCACCCATCTGCTGCGCCAGCAGCACCTCCGCTGGCGTCTCGAACTGCGGTCCGGTGTTCGCCATATATACACCGGTGTGGACCGTCACATTTTCCTTTGCCGCTGCACCGGAGAACGACGTGATGAATTCCGGAGAATAGGTCTCGGACATGTCGACGTAAGGCGACCCCAAAAGATGTTGATGCCCCGCCAGTGCCGAGACCCCTAGATTATTGATGTGATCGGCGATCAACATAAAGCTCCCCGGCGCCATCCTTTCGCGGACAGATCCCGCAGCATTGGTTATGACGAAGTTCCGTGCCCCGCAATGACAGGCGGCGAATATTGGCAGGATGCAGGGCAACCGGCCATAGCCTTCGTAGATGTGAAACCGTCCGGCCAGGACCAGGACGCGGTGATCGCCGCACGTGCCCCAGATCAGATCGAATCGGTGGCTGGCCAGTGACTCCTCGGTCGGCAGATGCGGCATGTTCTGCAGCCGCACGCGGTTCCATTCTTCGTCGAGGAGGTTATCGGAACTAAGTCCCGAGCCAAGCTGTACGACGAGATCCACCGAGTGAATGAACGGCAGCTCACGCGCCAGAAAATCTGCGGCTTCCTCAAGTTCTATTCGGGACAGTTTATCGAATTGATACATTTTCTGTGGAAGTTGGAGCTACGCGTGGACGGCCACACGACGAGTCGCAGTCCTGCGAACATAGCTCTTCGGGCAATTGGCGAATTGCGTGACTGAGTGACTGAGTGACTGAGTGACTGAGTGACTGAGTGACTGAGTGACTGAGTGACTGAGTGACTGGGAAATTGCCTGAAAACGCTCCCGGTGGTACGTTACTCGCTTGAGCTCGTAGATCAAGCGCGGCTTCTGGATGGCCGTGCAACACCTTGGCCGAGACACCCGAGTTTATCAATTCTAAACCTATTTATAGTGGCTGAACGGAAACTCGATTTTTCGGATTCCTGACCCCGACGATCCCGCATGCGGGATCGTCGGTGAACGTGGTCAGTCAGCTAACTACGCGCTAAAGAGCATCCCCGCCCCGCCGCATCGCGGATGGCGGCACGGGTGCCAGCAAGGTCGAAACCGGCGGCCTGATTCTTCTGCATCAGCAACGACGCCAGACCGATCGCCTGCCGTTCACTCAGGAAGCCATCGTCGATCTCCGCCTGCAGCGCCTTCGTCAGGCCGTTCCTGGCCTGCAGCGCGTAAGCCACGGCAAACTGCGGCCAGTATGTGTCGCCGCCGAAGGCGAAAAGCTTGTTTGCCGGTACCGCGTGCAGCAAGCCGCGGACGAATTCACCGGAACTGAACGGATCGATGCTCCATGCCCAGCACAGATGGACATACACGTTGCGAAAATGCTTGGCAATGGCCACCAGTTCGTCCGAGTATCTCTTGCCGTCCCGTCCGTCCCCACGAACAAAAAACCGGGGCGGCGATCGTTCGATCGCCGCCCCGGTTGTCATCAGCCGTCCTGGTGTCTTCCTGTCCTCGATTCTCCCTGCAAATTCAGAATTCAGCCACGTGACTCACGTGGCCGGACACGACTCATGCCCGGACTGTTGCAAGGGCCTCGACAGTATCAGCAATCGTAGTATCAGCGGCACCGGTTTCGACGTGAGCGTTGTGGGGCGGAAGTATCTCGATCACCAGGCGGCGGCGGATGAGTACCCCAAGGTCAGGATAATTGCGCTGCGAGAACTAACGGACAGGAGTCATGGCAACGGCGAGGGTATGGGGCTGGCCGAATTCTGCCTGACGCGCTATCTCAAGAAGGTGGATATCGGCGTCACGCGTGTCAACGCCCTGATAGGCGGTCATTACACGGGCGCGATGCAGCCTCTGAATTTCGACACGGATGGCGAGATCTTACAAGTCATGCTGCGCGAAATCGGCCTCCGCGAGCCACCCGATGCGAAGTTGCTATGGATCCGCAATACATTGGACCTGGTTAAAGTGGAATGCTCCGCCACCTACCTGGAAGAGGCCCGCGACCGCGAGGATTTGGAGATCCTGACGGAGCCACGTCCGCTTCCTTTTGACGAGTCCGGGAATCTTCCCGACGATCACATGGACCAGGGGATTTCCTGATATTATAGTAAAAAGGAATCGCATGGACACAGACACGATAGCAGAAAGCTTCAACGCCGACGGGTACATGATCGTCCCGAAGCTGTTTTCGGCAGACGAGATCGCGGAGCTAGAGGCTGAACTGGCCGCGCATATCCGTGACGTAGTGCCCGGTCAACCGGCCGGGATCGTCTACTACGAGGACGACCCGCCAGATGTGATCAAGAGCATCTTCAAGTTGGCGCAGCACTCGGAACAGTTCGCGGCACTGGCACACGATCCCCGCGTCATCGCCATCCTCGAGGCGTCCATGCCCGGCGAGATGATCTGTACGGATGTCGCCTACTTCGCGAAGTCGGCACGCGACGGGTCGGTGACGCCGCCGCACCAGGACAACGCCTTTCGAAATTACCATCCGCCCTACACGCTAAAGGCCTCGATCGCGCTCGATCCGCACACGGAGGCCAACGGCGCCATGATCTGTCTCAAGGGCTCGCACCTGCACGGCATCTTTCCACATCGCCCCTCGGGCGTGATGAGCTTCAGCCAGACCCTGACGGACGACGTCGACGTGACCCCCTACCCCGAGGTCAGCCTGTGCATGTCGCCCGGCGACGTCGCGATTCATCACGGCAACACAATCCACAAGAGCAGCGAGAATCGTACGGACCAGTCGCGCCGCATGATCAGCCTGACCTACGCCTCCTCACTCGCCGAGCGCGACGAGGCCGCCTTCGCCCGCGTCGGCAAGGAGCGCGAAGACATGCACGCGGCCAAGAAGGCGGGCTAAGCGTCGCCCTATCGCGGACTCTCATTGTGCCGTGAGAATCTCGACATAGTCCCCGCGAAAGGCACTCGATATGCAAAACCTGCGTGAACGACTGGCCGAACGGACACCCCTGCTCGGCGTGAACAACAACTACGGAACGACCTCGATTATCGAGATGATCGGCCCGGACTGGGACTGGGTTTAGATCGACGGCCAGCACGGGCGGATCGAGGGCCACAACTTTGTGCACCTGGTCATGGCCTGCGAACTGGCCACGATCGAGGACGACCTGCGGGCCGTGGCTGAGGCCTGCCGTAATCACGGCAAGATAGCGGGTGACGGTGCTGGTCGAGGACGACATGATGGATACCCTGGTCGACCTGGGCTACTCGATGATCGTCTGCACCAGCGATGTCGGTATCTTAAGAACGACGTCCAAAGAACGCGCCGCCGATCTTCGCAAGATGCTGGGGCACTCAGGTTCGGACTAACCGGGAAGGTTCAAGGGTTAGGGGCTCGTCCGCCGCAGGCGGGTTCACGGTTCAGGGGTTACGACGGTTTTTAGACTTATTGCACACCAGCGTGAACCTTTGAATCCTTAAACCGAGTTAGCGACCATCCAGACCATGACGCGGCGGCGTATGTAGCGCTTGAAGGGCATGTGGCCCGGTTCGGCCAGGAAGCAGAGGATCTCGCCGGATGTCGACGGGTTCATCATTGCGACGTGCAGACCGTCCTCCCAGCTGAACGGCCATCGCGGCGCGCCGACCACGACGAGGTCACAGTTGGATTGCACGTGGTCGTCGCTGATTACCGGCTGCATCGTTGTCGCGAACGAGATGTGCGATGGCCCGTCGACGACATCCTCCGCCAACCCAAATAACTGCCGAATCCCGACCCGCATGGAGCGACCCTGGCGAACAGCTTCCTTGAGTTCATCCAGATCGCCGGAAACGCAATTCCCGTCTTCATCGTTTTCGTAGACCGTGCGCCAGCGATCGCAGACAAACCAGCGATACACGCCGTACGGATATCTCTGGCCCTCATCCAGTCGGACATCACCCGCCATCCACTTCACGTGGCTGTAGACGCCCGACGTGTCGTACTTGAAGATGCTGATGTAGGGTTGATCGATATCTTCGCCGCGATGCACGTAGCTGTGATGATGGCTCATCAGCCCCGCGAACGCGTCACCCTCTCCTGTGTAAGTCTGCTGGAAGTAGAGGGTTTCCTCGTAGGTGGGCGTGGTGAGATAGAGGCGCAGGTCGGCGCCGCGGCGAATCGTGGCGGCAACATCCGACGCATCGCCATGTGAGACGCTCAGATCCGTCTGCTGCTCGAGCGCCATTCTCCAATCATTGTCCACGGCATTTCCTCCTCATACTGATCGGCACAAACGGCGAAAACAGAATGTAGACCATCGGGGCCGATACGGTTCGGACTCCCGACGCCGGGGGCTCGTCGCGGGTCACCATCTGGCAAACATGTCGAACCGGCCGGAGGTTCTACATCTTCTTCATGATTATCGCGGCATTGTGCCCACCGAAGCCGTTCGATGCATCGAGACGGGTCTCGCGCGCGGTATTGGGCACGTAGTCGAGATCGCAGTCCGGATCCGGCGTGTCTGGTAGTTGATCGTCGGTGCTGCGACCTGGTGCGTCAGCGCAAGGGCACAAACGATCGCCTCGACGCCCGCTGCGGCGCCGAGCAGGTGTCCGGTCATCGACTTTGTAGAGCTGATCATCGTGCGACGCGCATCATCTTCGCCGAAGGCGGTCTTGATCGCGACCGTCTCCCCTTGTCGTTCAGCGGTGTGCTGGTTCCATGCGCGTTGATATAGTCGATGTCGGCGGCGGTAACGCCACCGACGGACATGGCGAGCGTCATCGCGCTCGCCGCCCCTTCCCCGCCCTCGGATGGCGCGGTCATGTGCGCGGCGTCGCAGGTCATTCCGAATCCGGTCACCTCGCAATAGATCTTCGCGTCGCGTTTGCGCGCGTGTTCGAACTCTTCGACGATCAGGATCGCGGCCCCCTCGCCCATCACGAAGCCGTCGTGGTCCGCGTCGAACGGCCGGCTGGATTCCTCGGGCGCATCGTTACGTGTCGACATCGCGCGCATGGCGAAAAAGCCGCCAATGCCCGGCACCGAGACCTGCGGCCTCGGTGCCGCCACAGGCCACATCAGGTCGACATCGCCGTGCTGGATCAGGCTCAGGGCCTCACCGACGGAATGCGCGGCGGTTGAGCAGGCGGAGACCGGCGCAAAATTGGGACCCCGCAGGTTATGCTCGATCGCAATCAGGCCCGCGGACATGTTGCAGATCATCTGCGGGATCATGAACGGCGAATGTCGCTCGGGACCCAGGTCCACCAGGATCTGGTATTGCCGCTCAAGCGTCTGCAGTCCGCCGATACCCGTGCCGACCACACATCCCCGGCGGTAGGGATCTCCGGTACCCCCCCCCCAGGTCCAGGCCCGCATCCCGGACGGCGTGTCGCGCGGCGACGATCGCGTACTGGCTATGGGGTTCGGTGCGACGCTGTTCCTTACTGGAGAAAAAGTCGTTCGGATCGTACTCGATCACCTCGCCGGCGATCTGCGAGGTATAGCGGGACGCATCGAATTGTTGGATACGGCGTATGCCCGACACGCCGCCGATGATCCGCTCCCAGAACTTTGTGAGATCTGATCCGACAGGAAGAACTCGTACGGATGCGGACGCGGCCGCAGCGCGTCAATCTCGTTCTCCCGCTTGTCGCTGATCCAAGTCTCGAGGACATCCCCGGTAAAGACGTCGCCCTGCATCAAGAACTCATGATCTGCCTCGAGCGCGCTGATGGCTTCGTCCAGCGAACCGGGAACCTGATCCACTTTCGCCGCCTCTTCCGGCTCCAGATCGTACAGGTCCTGGTCCAGCGGATCGCCCGGCTCGATGCTGTTGAGAATGCCGTCAGATGCCTGCCATGGCCATTGCCGAGAACGCAAAATACGGATTGCATGACGGGTTCGGGCAGCGAAACTCGACACGCTTTTTCTTCGGATCAGATGAGTACATCGGAATCCGGCAGCAGGCGTTGCGGTTGCGCTGCGAATCCGCCAGATTGACCTGCGCCTCGAAACCCGGTACCAGGCGCTTGTACGAATTGGTGGTCGGCGCGCAGAAGGCGATCAATGCATTGGCTGGCGTTCTTGAGAATGCCACCGATTGCACGCAAAGCCATGTCACTCAGTCCCGCATAGCCGTTGTCATTGAATACCGGTTTGTGCATGAAGGTAATGGACTTCTCATTTCTCCTAGCTGCGTTCTTAAATCAAAAAAACCGGCAGGTAACTGCCGGTTTTTTTGATTTAATGTAATTCAATATTTAGGCAAGCGCTTCCTTGGTAGTCTGGATAATAGCCGCAGCAATCTTATAGGGATCACCATTAGACGCTGGTCGACGGTCTTCCAAGCGACCTTTCCAGTCATCTTGAATGGTATTCACTGGGATGCGGATCGAAGCGCCACGATCAAATTCGCCATAGTTGAATTTATCGATGGCCTGAGTCTCGTGAAGACCGGTGAGACGCTGGTCATTGTCTGCGCCGTAGACGCTGATGTGACGATCAATATTTTTACCGAAGGTCTCGCAGATCTTGGTCATCATATCTTTGCCGCCCTGATCGCGCATAGCGCCATTCGAAAAGTTGGCGTGCATACCGGACCCATTCCAATCTCCCTTCACCGGCTTGGGGTGCCAGTCGACGGCCACACCATATTTTTCCCCAGTACGCTCCATGATATACCGCGCCATCCAAATTTCGTCACCGGCCTTTGCTGCGCCCTTAGCAAACACCTGAAACTCCCACTGCCCCATCATCACCTCAGCATTGATGCCTTCCACATTGAGTTCAGCCTCAAGGCACAGGTGCAAATGCTCGTCAACCAAGTCGCGCGCCATGGCATTACGTGCACCTACCGAGGTATAGTAGGGACCCTGTGGGCCCGGATAACCGTTCTTTGGGAATCCAAGTGGCAGGTTGGTATCCAGATCGATCAAGGTGTACTCCTGCTCAAACCCGAACCAGAAATCGTTATCGTCATCACCGATTGTGGCGCGGCCATTAGACTCGTGCGGGGTTCCATCAGCGTTAAGCACCTCGCACATGACCAGCCATCCGTTTCCGCCAAAGCGATCCGGATCTGGATACACCGAAACGGGTTTCAGAAGCGTATCTGAATCATCACCAGAGGCCTGCTCGGTAGAGGATCCATCAAAATTCCATTCGCCCACATCCTCCAGTTTGCCCTTGAAATCGTTCGCGATCTTGGTTTTGCTGCGCAAGCTCTGGGTCGGCTTGTAGCCATCGTGCCAAATGTATTCCAACTTGTGTTTACTCATGTTTCGATACCTGTTTGTCTTTCGTTGTTTATTTCGACTATCGCCTAGACGCCCTCATGTTAACCCTCACCCCGATGCTTGGATACCCTGCCAGTTTTGAATTAATGAACCTTCGAAACCGCGGTTGTCAGTAAAAGCTCATTTTCCATGGCCAAATACAGATATCGGGAAATGCTACCACATCCCCGGAAAGTCGGTGAATTTGAAATCAATGAATTTGATGGACTTGTCATTGATCAGTGAGAGCACTTCGTCGGGAGTCATGTGACGCTCCTGTGGGTTTGGGTGACCCGCGGAAAATGCCGATGGACGCCGATAAGAGACCCGGCTGCATCGAGTCGGGCCGTTTCGAGTCCGTTGCCGGCGGACGGCCGCTGACGCAGAGTCATTAACCTCTTGTCTTCATCCGTGCCTCCCGACTTCCGCGGGGTTAGTCGGGATGTATGTGATCCGTGGTTTCCTCTGGCAACCGCGGTGTTGGAAAAGCCGTTATTTCCGCCGCACGAAAATGCAGAAAATTCGCGGGGACGAAAAAATAAATTATACAAACCCGTTGCTTGAAAACAAGAAACTTGTCCAATAAAAAAAATCCGCTCGACACGCGTCCGCCGGGTGCAACCGTCATCCGCCACCAACCCGCCGAAGCTGAACCATGCATCACGTATCGTGCCAGTTATGTCACTGCCTGTCATAACCTGATTCCATTGACACGGTTAAGATAATCCGGAGCATTCCGTTGATCCACAGGCCCTCTCGTTTTCGACAAAAATGTCGAATGCGGGTTGGAAAATAGTACAAAATTGTAACACTATATTTTCGGTACGGTGACGGTGGTTAGGGGCGCCACGTCCAGGTTACCAGCGTCCCTTTTATTTGGTAACGTTTAAGGTAACTAACTAAAATAAATTATATTATGTTAATTTTATCCGAACTTGACCACGTTCACCGGGATTTAGATTGCGCATCACGAGGCCGTTGGACATGTTGCTTCGGATTGGCTGACAAAGCCTGACTCCTGCGCAACACCGTAAATCCCGCATGCCGGAGAGAGACAGCCAGGCACGCGGGGAAACGTCGCAGGGGTCCTCAAACACCACAAATCCCTACACCAAATCAATCGTCCTGCCTTTTCTCTACTCCTATCGTCATTGACTTTTCGTGTATTGCGTGGTTCCTCATAACCTCCCAATCCCGGCTCTCCCGTGACATTGGAATCCCAATCATCGCGCCTCGCCAGCCACTGACCAGCCAATCCGACGATCCTACTGCTGGCAATCGTTGTGCTGGCCGGCTGCTTCACCGCCCTGCTGGCCTTCGGGCCAAAAAAGCCCATATTCCTGATCAACCAGTTCACCGCCGAAGTGTTCTCGAAGATCTTCGGCATGTTCGCACAGATCAGCGTCGAAAAGACAGACGTCGTCATCCGAACCGCCAATGAGGCTAAGACCATGAAGGTGGTCTAGGGCTACGACGGCGTGCTGGCCTAGCCGTTCGTCAAGGGCAACGTGTGGCTGTGGCAGAAAGTGCCGCGGCCGGCAGGCGAGAAGGCAGGCGAGAGGAAACCAAAGCAAGCGAAAAAAGCAGAGACGGTCGGCCGCAACGCTCCGTGCCCGTGCGGCAGCGGCGCGGAAGTAGAAGAACTGCTGCAAGAATTCCTGAGAATACTCAAAAATTCTTATAGCGGAGGCCGCATCCACGTTCCTCACGACCCTGTGGCGGACAATTCTTCCACCGCCCAGCGGGCGTGTTCGCGCAGCATGTCGTCGTTTTCCCGCTCGATCACCGCCTCGAGCAACGGGAGCAGGCTCTTGTCACCGGAATTGCCGGCGACGACGCAGGCATTGCGGAGCATGCCGCGGCGCTTGGCCCGCATGATCGGGGTGCCGCGAAAACGGGCAAGAAACTCGGCATCGGTTTTCATGGCCAAGACGGCACGCAACGGGATGACGCCGTCCGGAAATCGCAGCCGCTGGAAATCCTCGATGGGGGCCGGCATGGCGCGGCCGTTGTGGGGGCAGACGTCCTGGCAGATGTCGCAGCCGAAAAGCCAGGCACCCATCTTTTGCCGCAACTCGACGGGGATCGGGCCGCGATTCTCGATGGTCAAATATGAGATGCACTTGCGCGCGTCGATGGTCCAGTCCTCGTTGATGGCGCCCGTGGGGCAATCGTCGATGCAGCGCCGACAGGTACCGCAATTAATTTTCGTCTCGTTCGCATCGGCCGGCAGATCGAGATCGGTGATGATGACCGCCAGAAAGACCCAGGAGCCGAACTCCTCGGTGATGATGCAGGTATTGCGGCCGATGTAGCCGATGCCCGCCGCCTCGGCAAAGGCGCGTTCGAGAACCGGCCCGGTATCGACGTAGTAGCGCGCCGCGGCATCCCACTCCGACTCGATGAAGTGGCTAAGCTTTTTCAGGCGGGCAGTGATCACCTTGTGATAGTCGCGGGTGACGGCATAGCAACTGATACGCCCGGATCCCGGCGGCGGCTGGCGGTTCTGTCCTGTGTGGTAATTGACACCGACACAGATGAGGCTCCTGGCGCCGGGAACAACGGTCTCCGGCCGCCGCTCCTGCGACAGCCGCTTTGCCAGATAGTCCATATCCCCATGTTGTCCGGCAGCGATCCAGCGCGCATAGGTGTCCGCGTATTTTGCATCGATTCCGATCGGCGAAACCCGAACGAGATCAAAACCCAGCTCTTTGGCGCGGAGAATGATTTCGCTTTTCCGTTCCTGTGGCGACATGACGGAACACTCATTCGACGACGACGACAATGAGCCGTCGTAATTTTTCTATGCAAAATTAAACCACCGGCTTTGCCGATGAGACTCGAAAAGGCTCTGCCGTGTTCAGCATGATTGGAAAGATGCATAATCCACCGAGGAAGCCCCTGGCGGAGGGCAACCGCGGAGGGCCGACTCATGAAGGACTGACAAAGCCTATCACACAACAAGCGGGATTCCAACTAACACATTGTGATCGTACTGACTTGTTACCCAACAATGCGGTTCGCTCCGTGATTCCTGGCGGTAATCGGTCAGCGTCGAACTGAACAGTCACTGCACCACGGGATCACCGGTTGCCCCATGAACATTGCCGTTTCAAAAGTATCCAGAGAAGCGACATTGCCAACAATCAAAAATATAGCATATTAAGCCGAATCAGCGATGGCTTTGGCGAATCTCTGCTCAGTACGGTCTTAGTCAGCGTACTTATCCGCCCCTCTGTCTGAAAGCTGAGTTGCCCGCTGTGGAATCGGCCGTCCCCGCGGGACTGGAATCTCTGCCGTGTCTGAACCCGGCGATGAATCGCCGGGCTGCCTTCCGCTGTCCGTCCGGGAATCATTCGCCCCAACCGACTCGTCATCTGGACTCAACCGGCTTCGCCGGAACTCTTGTGCACCCCCTGCGACCTTACGTCGCAGGGGGCGTCAACAAATAAAATTTCCTATACAATCAAGTTAGCCGGCTACTGCCGGGGCTTCTTGTTCTGTCAGGATGAGACGCAAAAATATGTCGTAAACTCCATCGCAAACCCCGTCGAACTCCGGATCTATTGGGTTAAAGCTCGCCAATAGCCGACTGGGTTAACGACAGAGTTCACGATAGGGGTAAGGATCGACGGGGTTTGCGAGAAGCGTTCACGAAGAAGGTTGCGGAATTCGCATTCAAGCGGACATCTTCATTGCGGAATGATAGACACAACAAACAGATGCACGGGACCGTCTAT